>Ga0137372_10001597_pt1 | contig 21899 bp, 27 predicted proteins | sample SagtaG_6_FD_104911 | JGI IMG/M metagenome (GOLD analysis project Ga0137372, IMG submission 104911) | Vadose zone soil microbial communities from Sagehorn Ranch, Mendocino, California, USA - Sage1_R_60_16 metaG | ecosystem: Environmental > Terrestrial > Soil > Vadose zone | place: USA...
ACCCGAGTTGGATTGAACCCGAGTTCCCGGGTGTAGCTGTAAACCCCGGTCAGCTGGCGTTCCCAGTTCATCGCGCAGTTGGCCACCACAGCGGAGGCGGGAAGTTGGTCATCGCCGAGCAGACTCCGCGGTGGTTGGCGGTCGGTCACGCCGACAGCCTCGCAGAACCCACCAACGATCAACAACCGACCAGCGGCAGTTGAGGATGCTCTGTTGACACCGCTCGGCTTGGGCAGCCCGCTCCTTCCTATGGTCGTAAGATGCCGGCTTGGTCCAGCCGCCACTGGGCCGCTTCTCTATATTGCGGACCGAACAACGGCAGCCAGTACGGGTCGGTTACCGCCCACTCGACGGTCAGGTCTGGACGGCCCAAGCGCACAAGGCGCTCGAATCCGGTCTGGATGTCACCACTGACAACCAGCCGCCGCCTCCGTCGCCCCGTGCTCCTTGATCATCACTTGCCATGCGGTCGGGTGGTACGGCGGGGAAAGTCTGCGGCAGGCATCGATCGCCTCTTCGCAAGCTGCTTCAAACTCATCCTCAAGGGACATAGGGCGAGTGTCGCGGCGCGACGCTCGCGGAACAATCGGTCGGTCAGATAAGACGTCGTTTCCGCTCCTGCCAGGCGCCCGCGACGCACGGCTACGCAGGTCGATAGGTGCGCCCTTCGCCGACGCGCTCGATCGGCGGCTTCTAGCGGATGCCACGGCATGAGCGGCGGTGCCCCGCTGTCGCTACTCGCCGGCAGTAGGGCGGACGGTCGCCACCGCAACGACGGTCTTGGCCTTGGCCGCCATGTCCGGGTCGACCGTGAGCAGAGCGTCAGCCTGCAACCGGGTCACCGCCAGGTACTCGGCATCGCGCAGTGTGTCCCAGTCCTACTGACGCGCGATCTTCCACGCCGTTGCGCGCGACGCCTTCGTGGCGGCGGCGTTTGCCGTGGTGACCGTGGCGCCGGCATCGATGCCGCACGCGGCGACGAGCCCGATTGCAGGAAGAAGCTTCGTTGACATGGCCGTCAGGGTGGGCTGGCCGGATTCCGCGCGAGGTACGGCGAATGTTAGGGCGCTGTCGACGGGGTGGTCGGCGAGGATCTACCTCCCGGTTGGCGCCGGCGCACGTTCAGTTGAAGAACCGCATGAACGGTTCGAGCTGAACCGTGCCGCCGCAGATGCTCGCGTTGGTGCCGGTGAACCACGGCAACGTGACCGGCGGGCGCAGTTCCGGGTGCGGATCCTGCAGGGTCGACCCGAGCCAGATGTCGAGCGACGTCGCGAACGGCGGGCAGGTCTCGGTCGAGCCGAACGCCTTGTACTTGTGCCAGTAGATGCCGGCGACCCCGCGCGTGCCGGGCCGGATCGCGAAGAAGATGTCGGAGGGCTCCGGACCCTTGATGTCGGTGGCCTTCACCGGCAGCACCGCACCGTGCACGTCACGCCAGCGCAGGATCACGTAGTTGGCCAGCGCGCAGGTGCGGCCGGAAGCAGAGTTGACCGTTATCGAGCCGGACCACTGGTCGGTGTCGCCGCCGACGGCGACGTCCATCGAGAACCGCACGTCGCTCATCTGGCACCAGGGCGGGAACCCCGGGCCGGGGCCGCCGGGTGGGCCGGGCTTGGTCGGCTGGTGGGTCGGTGCCTTGGTCGGCCCGCCGGCCGACCTGGTCGGTGCCGACGGCGTCGACGGTCCGGACGGGCTGTTGGACGGCGCACCGGGCGACGGCGTCGCGCCGGCGGCGGACGCTGCCCGGACGAACCGGGCCGAGGCGCCGCGGGTGCTCGACGCACAGCCGGCTGTCGCCAGCAGCGCGCCGCATACCGTCAGGGCGATCAATGCGAACGGTCCCCGTTGACGCACGCTAGGTCTCCTCCCCAGGGTGGGCGGCAGCAGCTTAGCGACCGGAGCCATCGCGCACCGCCCCGCGCCGAACCGTCCCGTGATCGCCGGGTACCGGCCGTGGGCGCTAGATTGGCTGGGCGCGTCCTGATCGTCGGAATCGTGCCACGCGGCGATGTCGCTCCGTACGTCGGCCTCGGTGCCCGGCTGCGACGGGCCGGCTGCGAGGTGACCATCGCCACCCACGACACGTTCCGGGACATGGTCGGTGCGGCCGGGCTGGAGTGGCGTGGAGTCTCCGGCGACATCCGGTCGCTGATCCGGACCCGGATGGAAGCCGAGTCCGAGTCGGACCAAGACAAACCCGGCCAAGCCACCGACCGCACCTACTGGGTCAGCCGCGGGTCGTCCGCGTCGATCGCCGCCCTGGACGCCCTACTGGAGCTGGTCAACGACGTCACCCCTGGCATGGCATCCAAATAACCAAGCACTACATCGGTCTGGCCCGCAACGGCATCGCCGACAGCTACGTGAGCTTCCGAGCCCGCAAGGACTACCTCATCACCGAATTCCGCATCCCGCGCAGCGAAGAGATTGCCGCGCTGCTCGACGACTCCGGCATCGAAACGCTTGAGTACGACAAGCGCTGGAGCAGGTACGGATCCGTCTAACCGCACCTGAGGTCACCAAACATTCTCGTCCGCCGCGCAAGCGGCACACCCGAACCATCTACCGAAATAGCTGACCTACGACGAGGGACTGGCGCGCCCCGGACTCAGGGCAACCGCCTGGGCCATCGGAAACCCGCACCAGGCTCCTCACCCGCGCAACATCCGCACGTCGGCACGACCGAGCGCTAATCCCGGCCGATCACGGTCACCCTCGCGTAGCACCCGGGCTGCGGCAGAACAGGGCGTTTCAGCGGCGCGAGAGTGACCAGCCCCTACAGGTCGTGGGAACCACCCTCGACGACGCTCCGTGCCCCCGCTGCACGCATCATCCACGTCAAGGTGCCGACAGCCGCAGGGTCCTCAAAAACCTCGACTTCAATCCAGAATTCGGAATCATCGTTGGTCCCGCCGTTCCACCAGCGCCATGGGCGCTGCAGGTCGGATGAGCAGTCAAACCATTCGATCCAGTTGGCGAAGGTCCATGGCTGCTCTGCCTGGTAGCGGAGCTTTCCCGCTGCGTCGAGCGCCCTCCAAGCACGCACGAACCAGTCCGGTGTGTGGGCCTTCCAGTCCTCGACGCTGACAGGTAGCTCATCTCGCGGCGGAATCCAGTGCGTGACCGCGACCAACAACTCCTTGCAGCGATCGAGCGAAGCCTGCGAGTGACCATCGGTCTTGCCGACGAAGCGTCGGAGCACACCCTCTGGATTCCCTTGGGGACCTTGGAAGATGCGGACTCCCTCTACCGTGCGCGTCATGCATCCAGTCTCTCAGGACGACAAGACGAGACGAGCGAGTACCGATCTGGCAACAGATTCGCACGCCCGGTCATCGGCAGATCCGCGCACCTGATCATGAACCGTGGAGACGCCGCGCAACGTCGTGATGACGGCTGGCGAGTCCAGGATCATCCCCATCAGTGAACAGGCGGGTGATCGCCGCAGGCCGGCGCGGCGTTGGCCGCCGCGTTACGCCGGTGGGTCGAGATGGAACTCGCCGCCGACTCAGGGGCGGGCGCCCCACCGGTCGTCGTGCCGGGCCAGATGCAGCGGCCGGCGGCTGCGCCATCCGTGTCGCTCCAGGTCGGGCACCTGCTGCAGTCGGGTGACCGGGCCAAGGCAGAGCCACGCCACCGGCCGCACGCCGGCCGGGATACCGAGTAGCCCTTGGAGGAAGTCCTCACGGTAGAAGGAGACCCAGCCCACGCCAAGCCGCTCGGCGGTGGCCGCCAGCCAGAGATTCTGAATGGCCAGACAAACCGAGTAGAGGCCGGCGTCGGCGATCGCGTGCCGGCCCAGCACCGCGGGACCGCCGCGCTCCGGGTCGTAGGTGACCACGATCGAGAGCGTGGACTCCAGTACCCCGTCGATCTTGATGCGGGCGAACCGGGCGGCCGCCTCCGCCTCCAGAGTGGCGGCATAGACGTCGCGCTCGCGGCGCACATGCTCGTGGAACGCCTCGCGCAACGCCCGGTCCCGCACGACGACGAAGTCCCACGGCTGGGACAGGCCGACACTGGGCGCGGCGTGCGCGGCGGTCAGGATCCGATCGAGCGTGGCATGCGGGACCGGCTCCCCGGTGAACTCGCCGCGCACGTCCCGCCGGCGGTGGATGATCTCGTACAGGTCATGCGTCATGGGCAGGCTCCCGCCGCGCTCGCGCCCCGGGCGCACCGGGGCCACCAGGCGCGAGGCCGGTCTTCGGACTCCCGGATCGTCACCTCACCACCCGCCTTCCCAGCCGCTGAGGCCAGTGGCTGCGCGTACGCGCATGGGCGGCAGCTCCCCGGTCACCGCGGCGGGCCCGTGCCGGACTTGCACCGGCTTCCCGATTCTCCCCACCCTCACCGGGCGGGGCACCTCGCAACAGTTCGTGCCGCCCAGCACGCTACCCGCCGGCTCAACTCAGCGTCCGGGCCACCCCGGTCGGCCCGGCGCGCGCCTGGCCTGGCTGCTCACAACGTCCCCCGTCACGCTCGCCATCCCCGGCACCGGCTCACTGGAGCATCTCGAACAGAACGTGGCAGCCGCGGCTCTCCAGCTCACCGACCAGGATCTCACCGACCTCGTCGCCTAATCCCATCGGCGAAAGGTCCTCCCGCTACGACCCGACCGAAGTGACGACCTTGAACGCCCTCCAGTGCGGCGCGAGCGGGGTCACGTACCGTTGCTGGTTGCCGTAGTCGCGAAGCTCGATCCCGACACCGAGCATTTGAAGGAAGTCGAGGACCGCGCATTCGGCGCCACGAGTGAACTGATCGCCAGACCGTGCCGGTGCATTCCACTCAGGGTCGATGTCCCAGTCCTCCGGCATTAGCAGAAGGTAGGGTGCGATATCCGTCGGTCGCAGGCGCGCAGCCGGAAACTGGGCAGCGAACAGCTCCGGCTGGCCGGAGCACGAACGACCCGGAAACCAACCAGCCGCTTCTGGGTCTTGCACGAAGTGGTCGATCTCGCGGCGCAGCTCCCATTTCCAGCCGCCGTCCCACTCCAGCAGCGTCCAGCCGTACTGCCGTTGGTGCAGCAGTGGTGAGGACCTGGAAGTCCCGTTCGGTCCAGAAGGCCTGCAGTGCGGCGTACACCTCGTGCGCCTCCACCCATACCCCTCCTTACGCCTCGACGCGAGCTAGTGGTGATCGGCGTCGCCGGCGAGCATTCGCCCGCATCAATGGCCGACAGTGCGAGCGTGATGAGCGTTCCCGCACACCGGCGCGATCGGACGGTCAGCGGCGAGCATGCTGGTTACGTATCGTGGCGCCCGTCGGCGGCATTTGAGTGTGCTGCGCGAGGCGCGCTGCACCGCTGCTCTCACAACCTGATGGCGATCCCGATCACCGGGCGTCGCCGAAGATGCAGGACCTTGTTGAGCCAGTTGCCCATCCTTGACAGGACGTACTTGCGGGCAATAAGCCTGCGTGCCATTTGCGTGCCCGTATCGTCGAGCAGTCGGGCGGTGCCGTGAGCGTTCACAGCATCCGGCGCGATCTTGCCGCGGATATCGCAGACCGTGACTACGACGTCGCTGTTGTTACGGACCCGCTTGACCTTCCACGCCCCGGCGTCCGACACGACGAATAGCTCGTCGCCGTTGACCGCATGCCATACCGGTGTGGCGACCCCACCGCCGTCCTTGCGGAACGTGGTCAGGCTGATGTACCTGCTGCCGACGATGTCGGCCGGGATGCTCACCCGCCAAGCCTACCGGCAGGCGATGTGCTGAGCCGCACTGCCAGCGGCCTGAGCGGATCGGCATGCGCGGGTGCAGCGGGCCCTGTCTGAAGCATGAGCGGGCGGCGGACCAGACGAAGCGCGACACAAACCGGTGTGAGCAGTAGTTGACGGCGATCCACGGTCGGGTGAACAGACGGCGCTGCAGGACGACTGTTGCCCCGCATGACCCACGTCGAGATCGAGATCACCGCGGAGCTGGTCCGGGATCTGGTACGCGACCAGCACCCCGACCTCGCCGATCGCCCGGTGCGGCTAGGCGCGCGTGGATGGGACAACCAACTGTGGCGCCTCGGTGACGACTTGGCCGTCCGGCTTCCCTGGGCGACCGGGTCCGCGGACGCGCTGCTGCGCAAGGAGCACGCCTGGCTGCCCACGCTTGCCCCGCGCCTTCCGCTGCCGATCCCCATCCCGCAGCGACTCGGCGAGCCCTCCGCTCGGTTCCCTCGGCCCTGGCTCATCACCACCTGGGTTGCGGGCACACCCGCCGACCGAACCCCCGTCACGCGAGCCTGCGACGCGGCCAAATCCTTGGCCACTTTCCTGACGGCTCTTCACCAACCCGCCCCCGCCGGCGCGCCCGCCGGCCGGGACCGTGGCGGGCCACTGGCCGACCGCGCCGACCAGTTCGCCCAAGGGCTGGCCTCCGCCACCGAGCGGGGCCTGATCAACGACCCGGACGCTGTGCGCGCCGTCTGGCACGACGCGGTCACCGCCCCTCAATGGAGGCGCCCGGCGCTATGGCTGCACGCCGACCTGCACCCGGCCAACGTCCTGGTCGCCGACGGCATCTTCTGCGGCGTGATCGACTTCGGCGACCTCTGCGCGGGCGACCCGGCATACGACCTCGCCGCCGTGTGGCTCCTGCTACCAGACGACACCACCGACCACTTCTACACGGCCTACCAGCCGACCCCGGACACCGCCACCAGGCGCCGCGCCCGCGGCTGGGCGATCGCACGCGCCCTCGGCGGTATCCTCATCGGCGACGCCGGCGTCCACGGCCGCCCCGGCGGCAAGCCCACCTGGGGCCCACCCGCCCACGCCGCCCTACAACGCCTCATCGCCACAATCCGCTGACCCGGCGATCGCCACTGCGTCCGACAGACGGCGTGATCAACCATCCGCAGATCGGCACGATCGGTTGTCCGGCGGTCCCCGTCACCCGTCACGGAGCGTGGCGAGCGCTCGGTGGCAGATGAGCATGCCTCTGCATGTCATCAGAAATCGCCACTCGACAGCGAGTAAATGTCGACGTAGGAGGTGATCGACGTCGTGGGCCTCGCCGATGTCGCCACCGACGTCCGGCTCGCCCTCCCGGACGCGAGCCGGTGGCTGGATCAGGCCAACGCGCAGGAGATCGCGGACGCGCTGGACAACGGCAGTACCGCGCTGGCCCTGGTACTGGAGCACCATTCGGCGCGGGACGCGGTCACCGCGTTCCGGAGCCTCGGCGGCCTGGTGCTCGCGTCGACCCGACCGCGGCCAGTTCGCCGACCTGCGCACCAAGACCGACGCGCTGTGCTTCGCGCTGGCCACGCTCACCACGGTCGGGTACGGCGACGTGCACCCGGTCGGCCAGGCCGGCCGGGCGGTGGTGATCGTCCAGCTCGCGTTCAACGTGGCGGTGATCACGACCGGTGTCTCGGTGCTGAGCCGGGAGTTGAGCGACCGGATCCGCGAGCGGAGCTCGGCCCGGCTGCCGCACTGACGGGTACCGGCCTATCGTGGGGGAGTGCGGAGGCCGGCGGGAGACCTGGGGCAGGACACGGCGCCAGCGCCGCCGCACGTCCCGTACCCGATCATGATCCAGCACTGGCGACGCCTCACCTTCCTGCACTGGCGCTACCCGCCGGACCAGGTCCAGGCGCTGCTTCCGGCCGGCCTGACGGTCGAGACATTCGACGGGTCGGCCTGGGTCGGGGTCATCCCGTTCCGGATGGCGGCGGTACGCCCCTCGGTGCTGCCCGCGCTGCCGTGGCTGTCCTGGTTCCCGGAGACCAACGTGCGCACGTACGTCCACGGACCGGACGGGCGCACCGGTATCTGGTTCTTCTCCCTGGAGGCGGCGCGGCTGGTGCCGGTGCTGATCGCGCAGGCCGGGTTCGGCCTGCCCTACCGGTGGGCCGATATGTCGGTCGACGACCACGGCAGCACGGTGCTATACCGCTCGCGGCGCCGCTGGCCCGGCCGCCCCGGGGCGCGGTGCGACGCCACGGTACGCGCCGGTGCTCCCCTGGCGCCCGGCCCGCTCGACCACTTCCTGACCGCGCGGTACCGCCTCTACAGCCGGTACGCCGGCCGGCTGGTCGCGGCCAACGCCGAGCACCCGCCCTGGTCGCTGTACCACGGCGAGGTGACCCGGCTGGACCAGAACCTGGCGCAGGCGGCCGGGCTGCCCGGCCCCGGGCACGACCCGCTGGTGCACACCTCACCCGGCGTGCGGGTGCGGATCGGCATGTGGCGTCCCGTCTGAGATCCGCGGTCGCTCCGCCCGCGCCTGGTCAGGCGCCAGGTCGGCGAGCCGGCGCCGCCTGGAGGGGCGAGTCGATCGCCGTGGTTTCCTGCTGCCTTTCGGCCACCGGCATTCGCTTCTCGGGTCATCCCAATCCCGCCGAGGGCTTCCGCCTCCCTCACGGTCGTGCGCCATGATCGCCATGAACGTGCTGGCTCGCGTAGCGGCCAGAATGTGTATATGACGATCTCTGCGGACAACTCCACTCGGGCCCGAATCGTCGCGGCCTTCCTACGGGACGGCAACCGGGTGCTGTTGTGCCACAGATCCGCCGGTCGCCGCTGGTACCCCGACGTGTGGGACCTGCCCGGCGGCCATGTAGAACACGGAGAGATGCCCACCGCGGCGCTTGTCCGCGAGATCCGGGAGGAGTTGGGAATCGCCATCGCAGAACCGTCGGGTCCTCCGATGCAGGAAATCCGCGCCGACACGTTCGACATGCAGATCTGGCTGGTCGACAAGTGGACCGGAACTCCGCTCAATGCCGCGCCGGACGAACACGACGTTATCGCCTGGTTCGAGGGAACCGAGCTTGCGGATCTGCGTCTAGCCCACGATAGCTACCTACCGATGCTTACCGAGGTGCTCGCGGGGCGACGAGACTGAGGAGTCAGCCGGTACACGCACATCGGCACGATCGTATGCCCGGCCGTGGGCAGGATCTCAGTGGTACGGCGTGGTGTCGCGTCGGTCCGCCGTCGGCGACAAGACTCGCGTCCTCGGTGCCACCACCCATGATGAGGCGATCAGCGTCGCCGAGAAAGCGCTCGGGATCACCTGAGGGTCGGGTTGAACAGCCTCCAGCTCCCCTCGGAGATGATCTCGACGTTGCCGTCGACGACCTTGAAGGCGGTCTGATCGTCGACCGCGTACGCCGGGCCGGAGATGCCGGCCGCCCAGCTTTCTGCCTCGGCCATGGTGTTGCCCGGCAGGCCGTCGCCATTCACGTGCGGGCAGATCGAGAAGTCGACGATCCCCAGCGTGCTGTCGTCGCCGGTCGGCGGCTTCCACTCAACGAAGTCTTCCCCGATACGGGGGGTCATCACCATGCTCCCGGCGCTGAGCCCGACCCAGACGGTGTCGTGCAGCGACGGTAGGAGGTCGGCCAGGCCGGACTGTCGCATCCAGTGGCACAGATACAGGGCGTCGCCCCCGTTCACCAGCAGGACGTCGGTGTCGCGGACCTTGGGGACCCAGAGCTCTTTGTCGAGGCTGGGCAGCGCGGTGAGTTCCAGCACTCCCATGGACTTCCAGCCCAGTTCGGTCATGGGGCATCGGGGCTCTGCTCCGCTGATGAACTGCCAGGCCCGGTCGATCCCGCCGGGCTTGGCGTACCCCGCGGTGGGGATGCACAGGGCGCTGGAGTCGGCGATTGGCTTGCCCAGCAGGTCGACCAGCGCCTTGTGGATGCTGGGGTTCTTGACACCGGCGGAGGTGAGAAGCAGCTTCATGATGTCCTTTCGTCAAGCGATAGGTGGTCTGGCTGAACGGATCGCCCCTGGCGTGACCGCGCGCCGTCTGCGGTGTCACCTCGAAGACCACCACCGGCGCGTCGGGGGTCGTGGAGGTCACGGCACCATTGTGGATGTCGAGCTGCCAGCGACAGTCCCAGCGGTCGCGGTAGAGCCCGGCCAGCCGTCGCAGCACAGCGTCGTCAGGCACCGGCACGGCGGCCCCTCCACCGCCACGTCGAGGCCGCGGTCCCAGCGAACTCGGTGCGGCGCTGGGCAGTCCACTGCGGTACGTGAACGTCGATGTGGCGCAATGGCGGGCCTGGGCGCTCGGGCAGGGCGCGGATCCGCACGCGGTCGAGCACCTGTCCCGGCTGTGGCCGGTGATAGCCAACGCCGGCCAGTGGGAAGGCGAGGGACTTGGGAACGCGATCAGTCGGCGAGCTGCCGGACCGGCTGCGGCGGGGTCGCTGTCGCGGGCACCGCGTCCCGGCTGCCGCGTAGCACGCGGGCCAGGATCGACGGGGCGAACAGCGTTGGCGGTGCGGCCATCAGGTTCGCCACCCGCAGAAACGCCCGACCGACCACGGGATCCGTCTCGGCGGCGCGGAGGACCCTGCCAAGGTATGCGTTGATGAAGCTGGTCGTGCGGGTGCGGACACCCTTGACATGGTCGAAGCGCAGGTCACCGCCGACCGCGATCTGCCATGGTGTGTCGATGAGACGAGCTGCCCTCGCGTAGAACCGCCGCGGGAGATCCTCCCGACCCCGCACAAGGCAGTCGCGCAGTGCCAGCGCCTCGGCCGCGGCGACGGTCATGCCCTGCCCGTAGGCCGGGTTGAAGGCGCAGATCGAGTCGCCGACGGAGACCAGCCCTTGCGGCAGCTGGGTGAGCCGCTCGTACCGGCGGCGCACGCTGACCGGCAGACGCATCCGACGGGGTGGGCCGAGTGGTTCCGCCCTCGCAACGAGCTGGTGCACTCGGGGGTCGGGCAGCCGGCTGGTGAAGGCGATGAACTCGTCGAGGTCGCCCGGCAGCGTGATGTCCCGGCCGCAGCCAAGCAGCGTCACCTGCCAGCGGTCCCCTTCGACGGCGATGGCCACGACCCCGTACGGCTGACCCGGCCAGGGGCTCTGCACGGCCGCGGCGTATGGCGCGTCACCGCTGGTGCGCCTGAATTCGCGGGTCACGTAGACCATGTGCGCGTCGACTGCCTCCTCGGGCGCCTTCTGGTACCCCAACTGGGCCAGCCAGGTCGGGCCACGGTTGCCCCGCCCGGTCGCGTCGACGACCAGGTCGGCTTCGACCCGCTCCGCCACGCCACCTCGTGACAGCACCCGAGCCCCGGTGACCCTGGTCTGGTCGGAGGTGGCCAGCAGGCCGACGGCCTCGTGCCCGGCTCGGATCTTGACATTGGGCAACGCCGCGACCCGGTCCCGCAGGTAGCCCTCGATCGCAGGACGGCTCATGCACAGACCGCGAAGGTCGGAATCGGCATTGCGCAGCGGGCGCCCATCGGAGATCCAAAGGATGTCCCGCTGGATGTCGATAGGAATGCCGCCCAATGCGGTAACCTCCGCGACGAAGTCGTCGAAGAGCTCCTCCAGCGCCATGCACCCACGAGCGAGCATGCCGTGCCCATGCTCGCCTTGCGGTACGGCACGTCGCGGCACGGCTTCGGCCGGCAACTCATCGCGCTCGACCACGGTGACATTGGCGTACTGCTCGCTGAGCACCCTGGCCGCGAGCAGGCCAGCGATGCTGGCGCCTAACACAATGGCGTGACCGGAGCGGTGACTGCTTGACACGGCAGATCTCCCTGCGTCAGGGGCGCACCCGTCGCGCGCCACGCTCCAAGCAGAACCCAAACCCGACGTGCGCACCTGAGCAACGACTACTCATCTGAAGCAACGACTACCCATCTGCGGCGCCGCTCAGCCCCGGCAAGCGGCGGTCAAGGGAGAAGACTCGATCCATCCAGGCACCGAACGTGTTGCGCAGGATCGGCCCGTCGGTGCGCCGACGACGGTGGCAGCGCGGTCCCGGGGTGCCGTGCTGTTTCTGTTGATGCCGGCGCTCGCCGGGTTCGGTATCGCCGTGCTGCATACCTGTTCGGTGACGACTCCCCAGGAGAACAACGAGCACGGGAGTTAGCCGCCTGCTGTCGCGGATCCCCGTGCGAGTCCAGACGCGACGCGCGACTTGCGGCAGAAGCGCGCATCCCAAGCGCCCTGCCCGCGATCCGCCGCCCGGCGATGACGGAACGACGTGGCGCTGCTACGGAGAATTCTGAAGCCATGTACGGTAGCGCACCTCGATCTGCGGCTTCACTTGTGAACTTGTCATGCCGCGGACGCGTGGATCGATTGCGAGCCGACACTTGACATGATCGACTTTGCGCAAAGCGAGATGCCGAGCTGGGGTCGTGGCCGTCGCCTGATCCGCCCGCTCAGTCGTCGACGGCCTTCACCGCGGCGGCGATCGGCTCGAGCCCTGCGACCAGCTCGTCGAGTTCGTCCGCGGTGAGCACGTCGTACGCCGGCGCCGCCAGCTCGTCGGTGAGGGCCTCGATCCGCTGCCTGGTCTGTCGGCCGGCGTCGGTGAACCCGCCGGCGGCGTCCACGAGGCCGCGGCCACGCAAGCCGTCGACGACAGCGGCCAGCTGTGCCTTGGGCAGGTGGTGGAGTCGGCCGAACTCCTCCGCCCTCATTCCGAGGGAGATAGCGAGGAGGACGTGGGCCTCGGTGCCGCCGATGCCGTGGGTGACGAGGGCGGCGTTGTGGCCGTCCCCGCGGTGCTCCCGCAGCAGCATCGCCGCGTGCCAGAGCCTGGCCACTGGGTCCTCGGGCACGTGCAGCGCCCGCAGCCCGGCGTACAGCACTCGGCCCTCGGTCGGCGCGCTGAGCGCTGCCCGGGTGGCGAGGTCGGCGACCCGCGCCAGACCGGGGGAGTCGGCGAGCTCCCCGATCATCTGCCGCAGCGCGGCGGCGCTGCCCCGCTCGCGCACGGCGATCGCCTCCTGCGGGGTGGTCTTCCCCCAGACCCACGGGATGTGGCGCGCTACCTCACCATCGGCGAAGTTGTAGAAGACCGCGTGTACCACCCCGGCCGGTGCCAGCCCCAGCGGCGCGGCGCGGCCCGCGAAGTATCCATCCCAGTAGTTGCGCATGCCAAGGGCCAGGAACGCCTCGTTCGGCACCTCGGAGAAGGTGACGGTGGCGATCGGCTCGACGAGCTCGAACATGCGGTGGACCTTTGTCTGTGGGTGCGGCATCGGTCGGCACCTCCTGTGGTCGTGACGGCGCCCTCGTGGGCGGCCTCTCACCCTGGCTACGAACAGCGCTGCCCGGATACGACAACTCCGGTCGACATCAACCCAGCCAAGATCAGCCTTACTCTCATCAGCGTAAGACGGTTGGTGTCGAGCTTCTGGTCGGGTGCACATACAGGCCGCGGATGCCCGCCTGACGCATGAGCCGGGCCACCCGTTTCTCGTTCACCACGAGGCCGAGCCCGAGCGTCAGTTCGGCGTGCACCCGCGGTGACCCGTAACTGCCACGCGAGTCGGCATGGATTTGTTTGATCTGCTTTAGCATAAATTCGTTGTCCTGATCTCGGGACGACGCCGGCCGATCCTTCCATTCGTAATAGCCGGACCGGGAGACACCGAGCAGCCGGCAGGACACCGCGACGTCGGCACCGTCGTCGGCGAGTTCATGGACCAGCCGGAACGCTACTTTGGGAGGACGTTCTCCTTAGCGAAATACGCCCGCACGCGTGCGACGACGCCGGCCCGCCAGGCGGTGAGGACCGCAGGCGCGAGCGTCAGCTCGGCGTGGATGCTCAGGTCGTACTGGGCGACGTCCCAGAACCCGAGGAACAGCGTCACCTGGTCGTCGACCAGCGGCGGCGCCCCGGTCACGGGATGATCCGCAGCGACGTTGTTGCCCTAGTACCAGCGCTCCACGGCGTTGTCGACGTCGTGGACGTACTGCCGCCCGTCGACCCGCAGGTCGAACGTGTTGATGTCGGAGCCGCCGGTGTCGTTCGTGCCCCAGAAGTACACGAAGCCCTGGACGACCAGGTTGCTGATCACGTAGTCCTTAGCGTTCAACCGGCAGGCGAACGTGCGACCCTGCCAGGTCGAGGAGTCGATGCTGTGCTCCGTGAAGTAGTTCCTTCCTGTTGCGGCGTCGATGAAGTCGACCCATCGCGTCACCTGTGGGTACTCCAGGTCCGCGAGGTCATGGGTGATGCGCAACTCCTGGAAGCGCTCCGGGGTGAGGGCAGTGGGCGTCAGGTCCTTCACCCCTTTTCGGCAGCTCGGTGAGGCCGGGGTGGGTGGGTGGCTGCGGCACCTCCAGCGCGGTCTCGTAGGCGCGCAGCCGCGACTCGACGAGGAACGCGGCGGGCTCGGGGACGACGAACTCGAACATCATCCGCTTGCCAAAGTTGTAGATCTGGGAGCGGTACTCCTTGTCCAGCCAGCGGTACAGACCGGAGACGTGCCCCTTGCCGGTCTTGTTCTCGAACGAGTGCGTGTTGGTCTCCTCGGTCTCGAACAGGGTCGTCGTCGTCCGGGTCTGGCTGACCCTGCTCTGCACCCGCTTGACCGCCTTGTCGACGACGTCCCGCGCGAAGTTCGAGGCAATCTTCGCCTGGTCGGTCTGCGAGCGGGTGTACCCGAGGCCGCCGGTGACCGTCGAGACGATCGTGTAGCCGGTGCCCTGGTAGTTGAGGTTCACGTTCAGCCCGGCGGTCACATTGAGGTCGCTCTTGACTACGTTCTGGGCCTCCCGCTTGATCTCGAAGCGGTCGGTGGTCTGGGTGTCGCGGGTGGTCTCCTCCTGCTGCTCGCTGGTGAGGGTGAAAACGTCCTCAGTCTTCTCGAGGTGCCGATGGACGCGCGACTTCGTCTCCCCCAGCAGCACGTTGTCGATGTGCGAGATCTCGCCGACCTTGTAGCCGAGCAGCCACTCAGGGCTTCCGACCCACACCGCAGGTTGCCTGTTCGGCGCCCTTGCCGGGGGTGTAACCCGGCTCCGGCTGCCACGTGATGGCCGGGACCACGCCAGGTTCGACCAGATCGAGACCCTCGAAGAAGGCGACGATCTGCTCGCGGGTGCGCAACTGGTACCCGCCAACCCGTGCCGCCTCGGCGCTGCCCTCGGTGGTCTTGACCCCGTCGTCGATCACCAGGTAGCTGCCGGATGGCAGCGCATCCAGCAGCCGCTTCACGATCGACCGGGCCTCTTCGTAGTCCTGGATGTGGCCCAGGATGCCCAGCAGCATGACCGCGATCGGCTGGGAGAAGTCCAGCGTCCGGGCCGCTTCCCGGAGGATCTTGTCGGGGTCGCGCAGGTCGGCATCGACGTAGTCGGTGACGCCCTCGGGGCTGCTGGTCAGCAGCGCACGCGCGTGTACCAGGACAAGCGGGTCATTGTCGACGTAGACGATACGCGACTCCGGAGCCACCCGCTGGGCGACCTCGTGGGTGTTCTCGGCGGTAGGCAGGCCGGTGCCGATGTCAAGGAACTGGCGGATGCCCACCTCGCCGGCCAGGTACCGCACGACCCGGGAGAGAAAGGCGCGGGCGGCGCGGGCGACCTCGGCCAGTTCCGGGTGTACCGCAAGGGCTCGGTCGCCGACCTCGCGATCAGCGGCGAAGTTGTCCTTGCCACCGAGCCAGTAGTTCCATGTACGAGCGCTGTGCGGGACGTTGGTGTTGAGCTTGGAAATGTAGTCCCCATCCTGGTCCGGGGTGGCCGAGTTGCCCATCATGTCTGCGCCCCTTCGGTTCACCACGCCAACGGTTCGCGCCGTCGCGCAGCAAATGTTGCGTACCGGTCCGGAGCTGAGCCCCGATCGGCACGTGGCATCCTGCCCCACCGTAGCGGAATATCTGGTTTGGGTACCGTAACGATCCCGCTGTTTCAGCCTTTGGTCTATCTGTCTCTTCAGGTCCGGCGTGGCCTGCTTACCGGCAGCCGATCGGCTGCGGGGGGGCCAACATTCGGAGGGCAGATGACGGCTCCGCGGGACCAGGTCCGCCCGCTGGGCCGATCGTGATCCGGATGCTCCTGGGTGCCCGGCTGCGGCGACACCGGGAGGCCAAAGGCGTCAGCCGCGAGGAGGCCGGGTACTCCATCCGCGGCTCGGAATCGAAGATCAGCCGGATGGAGCTAGGCCGGGTCGGGTTCAAGGAACGTGACGTCAGTGACCTGCTCACCCTCTACGGCGTCACGGACGAGGGCGAGCGCGCTGAGATGATGGCGCTGACCCGCGACGCCAACCGGCCCGGGTGGTGGCACCGGTACAACGACGTGCTGCCGAGCTGGTTCCTCAACTACATCGGGCTGGAGTCCGCCGCCGTGCTGATCCGGACGTACGAGGTCCAGCTCATCCCCGGGCTGTTGCAGACCCAGGCGTACGCCCGCGCAGTCATCCTGCTCGGCTACGGCGAAGCCGGCGCTCAGGAGATCGAACGCCGGGTCAACCTGCGCATCGAACGCCAGCGGATCCTCTGCCGCGTGGATCCGCCGCAACTGGGTGAGGCTCGCCTTCAGGGCCTGTCCGCCGACGGTTACGTGGATCTTGACGTGGGCGATGGGAGCGTCCTGCACCTGGCACTCTCCCACCCGCTACCGTTACCCACCAACGTCCTCCTCCTGCGATGGGACACCAAGCCCGACAAGCGCATCAGGAGGACGTTCCTACAACGGCGACCGACACGCAGAACGTCTTTCTATGCCGCGGTGCGGTTGGCGCGTGTGGTGACGGGTGGTCTACGGTGTTGAGCGCCGTCGACACACAGTGGCCGGTTGTCAGGCAGTTCGACATGGCCGGATATCGGTTCCAATGACCGGCGCGCGAAGCAGCTCTGGTCGTCGATCTCGGTGTACTACCTGACCCGGGCACATGTAGGCGGTGCTATGCGCCCACGGATGCCCGTGTCGACGGCACGGCTGCTACGTAGCCGATGTTCGTCGCCGGACCAGCCACTCCCGGACTGTCAGAGCGGTCGGGAGCAGTTCGCGGGTCGGCGTGGGATCGAACTCGACCGCTGCGGTACGCAGCCAACGCCACATCGTGATCAGGTCGCTGCCGACGAAGCGCCGGAACATCCACACGGGCATGGGCAAGCGTCGAGGTAGCCGTCCGTAGACGTCCTGCCAGATCTGGCGGCACTGCGCGATCGACTGGACATCAGCGGCGAGAGCGAGCTCGGCGCCGACGAACCGGTCGGGTTCGGCGAACGCGCGAGCGGCGATTGCACCAAGGTCATCCGCGCAGATCCACCCGAGCGGCCTATCCTGGCCCATCAGCTTCGGCATGAGTGACCACGTGGATACCGGTGGGAAGAAGTCCTTATCGGTCATCAGTTCCATGAACGCCATCGGTCGTAGCACGGTAAGCGGCAGGCCCAGCGCGCGGATGTGCGCCTGCACGGCGAGTTTGGAGTTCCATGACGCGATGCCGGTATCGGTCGCACGCGGGCCGGCGGAGCCGTACACGACGTGCTGGACACCGGTGGCCTTGGCCGCGTCCGCGACATTCCTGCCCTGCGTGATCTCGGCCTCGGTGCCGCCGGGCATGAAGTTCTGCACGCTGTACACGCCGTACGCGTCGCGGAACGCGTGCACCAGTGCGCCGGTGTCCATCATGTCGGCTCGGACCACCTCGGCGCCGACCGCGGCGAGCACGCGGGCCGCCGGCCCGTCCGGGTTGCGGGTGACCGCCCGGACCCGCCACCCAGCGGACAGCAGGTGCCGGGCGACGGCGCCACCCTGGCGGCCGGTGGCACCGGTGACGGCGACGACTCGGTCACGACCGACCATCGGCCCTCCCTGGACGATGCGCTGCGCCCGTACCCGTGCCAGCGTGCGCTGCGGTGGCACTCCGAGAAACGGATGACCGGCTCGTCTCGAAGGGTCGTTCATGAGGCAAGATCACCGGTTCGGTCACCCCAGGGCCGGCCGAACCGCTGCCATGGCCGTGGCAGCGTGCGCTACGTCCTGTTCTGCCGCAATCCGGGCGTCAGGCCCCGTCCACCGATACTCATCGTAAATAGCGGACGTCGGTTGCCGGGCCGGCCGCCGTCGCAGCGCCGGTGCCGGGCCGCGGTGAAATCCGTGTCCCGGGCCGGTGGTGGTCGGCACAATGGCGGTCATGCTCAGCGCCGAGACCATCGCGTTGCTTGCCGAGGTGGAGCCGTTGCCGTACCCGCAACGGATGGCTCTGCTCGCTGCCCGCGCCCGGACGGGTACCCCTGTGCTGGGCATGGTGCTCGCTGACCTGAGTGGGGACCGGCAGCACCGGGACACTGCGCTGTTTCTCGCGATCGTCGCCGGGCGGCACGTGTCGGTGCGTGCGGCACTGGCCGATCCTGATCCGTCCGTGCAGTGCAGGGCGCTGAAGGCGTGGATTCGCAGCGGGCTGACCGGTGCCGGCGAGTTGGCCGAGTACCTCGTCGACGCACCGGCGCTGGCGCGCCGGGTCGCGTACCGGTCGCTGCGCCGACATCGTGTGCGGGGTATCGCGGACGGCGGCGGCAACGCGACCTTGTCCGCCAACTCGAACACCTCACCGGCCGCAAGGTCATCCTGCAACCCCCACCCGAGCTACCCACCGCCGCCTGAATCCTGGGTAGTACTCGCACGACCTCACAACCAACCCGGCTCCGCTGACGCTTCGCCGGGTGCTACCGCCTGCCCACTCACCCACCGATTTTCGAGTCAGCCGATGAGCGGGTAGTCAGTGGTGCCGGTCAGTGCTGTGATGGGATTGTCTCGTGTCGCTTGATGCAGCTACGTGTGCCGGGAGGTCGCCCGATGTCTAGGTACGCCCTCATGTACCGCTTCGGGTTGACTCCGTGGGAGCGTTATCGAACGGCCGCGGCAGCGAGAATCGAGGCCCTGCTGGACCGGGAGGAAGCAGAGCGGTCGCGCCCGCTCGGTCGGGCGCTCGATCTGGGCTGCGGCCGTGGCCAGTACACCCCCGACCTCGCCGGGAGGGGTTGGGAGGCCGTGGGCATCGACTACGTCCCACGCGCGATCGACGCGGCGAACCGAAGGGCCGTCGCCGGCGTCACCTTCGTGGTGGGCGACGTGACGGACCTCGTGCCGGCTGACCTGGGCATGTTCGACTTCTTCCTCGATGTCGGCTGCTTCCAGGGCCTGAGCTCCGAGCAGCGTCTCGCCGAGGGTCGGGGTGTCTCTGCGATAGCCAACCCCGGTGCGACGCTGCTGATGCTCGCCTTCCAACCGACCAGCATGCGTTCGCTCGCGGGTGGTGTGTCGGAGGCGGACGTCAAAGCCGCATTCCCGGGCTGGGAGATGCTCTCGGTCGAGCCCGCGGACACCGAGGGGCTGGGGTGGCCCATGAGTAAGACGTCGCCGCAGTGGTACCGACTGCGGCGGCCGACGTAGACCGAAACCGTCCTGTCATGCCGCCAATCGAGCGGGATCGGCTTCGGCCAGGCTGCCACGGAATGTAGCCGGGCCCACCTAGACCCAGGCGAAACTGGCCCTCTGCGGAGGGTGTACCGAGGTTTGGCCGTACCGGCCGGGCAGGATAGTGGCGTGGCGAGCAGCATCTCCGGGGTAGCGCGTGACTTGGTCCGCATCGTCATGCGCGCTGTCGACACGGCGATCAGCGGCGAGGATGTCGCGACATATTGCGGGGCGATCGCCCGGCTGACCACCGAGCCGGCCGGCGGTCGTGTGCTCGGTGATGTGTTGCGGTCGTTGCTGGAGGACACCCATCCCGACGGGTTCAGCTCGGACGACATCACGCTGGTGGTAGGCCGGTGCTATCGGCAGGCCGTGGCCTGGCTGCCGCCCGAGCGGGTCGACGTGACCGTGCTGCTGGCCGCGCTGGCTGGCGCGCTGGGCATCCACGAGCCCGGCATCACCTACGAAGCGCTCGATCTGCCGAGCTCTAGCGCCGCCGAGTAGCGCGATCCCGACGACACTGTGTAGATCAGGATGCGGTCCAGGCACTCCCGCCGTACGGTGCGCACCCACCGCTCCGCGAATGCGTTGGCCCGAGGAGCCCGCGGTGGGGTTCGCAGCACCCACACGCCTTCGGCGTGGAACACCTCGTCGAACATCGCGGTGTACTTCGCATCCCGGTCCCGGATCAGGAACCGGAACTGCCGGGCACGGTCCTCGAGGTCGTGACCGGCCGGCCCGTCCGGCGTCTCCAGGTCGTACGTTGGGACGCCTCGCCGGTGTGCCGGATGGTCGACGGTTGCGGACAATGGGTACGGCGACCTGCTCGGCGCGCGGCCGAGCGCCCATCGACGGAGGCCGGAAATGCAGGAGGACCAGCCCGCCCAGGACGCCGGTGCCGAGGACCCGGACGTCGAGCGGGGCGAGGACTACGAGTACGACGAGGCCCACGACGCGCCGGCCGGGCCGGTCGGCGCGGTTTGCGCGTCACAACCTGGTGGGCCACCGGAGGTGGACATCGGTACCGGTGGGGACTACGGATACGACCAGGCCCATGATCTGGGCATCCGATGAAACGCTGGCGCGACCGGAGTCGAGGAGGCCGCTGTGGCGGGGCACGAGCCGATCCCGGCAGTGGTGCAGGCGGCCGCCGCCAGCCAGGTGCTGCGCCACGACCTGTACGAGTCGCCTGACCTGGGCTCGTTCGTCCGCGACCGGGTGGTCGTGCTCGGCGATGCCGCGCACGCGATGACGCCCAATCTCGGTCAGCGTGCTTGCCAGGCGCTGGAGGACGCGGCGACCCTCGGTGCGGTGCTGGACGAGCAGTTGCGCCCGCCCGGTCCCCAGGACATCGTGAGGCGGTCGCGGCGGATGGGCGCCATCGGTCAGTGGTCCTGGCCACCCGCGGTCGCGTTACGGGATCGGGTGCTGCCGCTCGTACCCCCGTCTGTCGCGAGGCGGGCGCGCGCCGGTCCTCGCCTAGCCACCGCCCCGCGGCATCACCGTGTTCGCTACAGGTCACACCCCAGGGAGGGCGGCGCATGGACGTCAGCGACGTGTATCTCGAGATGTTTGACCGACTCCCGGATCTCGTCGAGGCCGCGGTCGATGGCCTGACACCCGAACAGCTGAGCTGGGCGCCCGCGCCGGGTGCCAATTCAATCGGCTGGCTGGTCTGGCACCTCAGCCGGATCCATGACGACCACCTGGCGGAGGTCGCCGGCTGGGACCAGGTGTGGATGTCGGGCGGGTGGGCGGGTCGGTTCGGCCTGGCTGCCGGCACCACCGAGACGGGGTACGGGCATTCGGCGGCGCAGGTCGTGGCGGTGCGGCCGGATGGTCCGGAGGTGCTCGTCGGCTACTTCCGGGCGGTGGCCGCCCGGACCCGCGAGTGGCTGCGCGGACTGACCCCGCAGGAGCTCGACCGGATCGTCGACGAGCGCTGGGACCCGCCGGTGACCCTGGGCGTACGGTTGGTCAGCGTCGCGGACGACAGTCTGCAGCACGCCGGTCAGGCGGCCTACGTGCGCGGTCTGCTGCCCCGCTGAACATCTACTCGGGCAGGGCGAGGACGTGCAGGAAGTGGCTGACCGTGTCGGCCATCGCGTCACGGGTCGGGTCAGATAAGGGCGAGAGTCCACCACGAGGAAGGCTCGGATGGCACCGGAGCGTGGCCAACGAGCGCCTCGCCACGGCGCTGACCTTCGACGAGGTGCTCGTCGGCCTGCCCGAGGTGGGCTGGTACAACCCGGTCACCGACGCGGAGTTGGCCGGCCGGCTCACCCCCCTGGTCGGCTACGGCCTGCTCGACCGCTCGCAAAACCACGGCTCCCACTACTCCTTGGCGGAAGAGTATGAGCGCAAGAGCCTGCAGTATTCGCTGACCCGAAAGGGTGACTCGACCGCAGCCCGGCGCAGCCCGGCGCTCGCCGTCGTCGGGTCGTACGTCGCGACGCATAACACCGGACCGGGCGGCAGGCCGGCAGAGATCTGCCGCACCGACCGGTCGTCAAGGTCATCCAGGACGGCGAGTCCGGCCTGTACCCGGCCGTAGTGCACGTTGACGCCGGCTCAGTGGCGTCAACGTGCCGCAATCCGCGCCCCGGGCATAATGACCGATCGCCCGGTACGAGCACACACCCGCATCCTCGTACTGGGCGAGTGCATGGTCGAGCTGCGGCAGACCTCGCCCACGCTGGCCCAGGTGGGCACCGGCGGTGAGGTCGCGAGCCGCGAGCCGCGCTCG
>Ga0137372_10001631_pt1 | contig 21735 bp, 16 predicted proteins | sample SagtaG_6_FD_104911 | JGI IMG/M metagenome (GOLD analysis project Ga0137372, IMG submission 104911) | Vadose zone soil microbial communities from Sagehorn Ranch, Mendocino, California, USA - Sage1_R_60_16 metaG | ecosystem: Environmental > Terrestrial > Soil > Vadose zone | place: USA...
AAGGCGGCCGTGGCCGCCCCGCATCAGGTCACTTGCCGAAGTGGCGGAATTGGCAGACGCGCATGGTTCAGGTCCATGTACCCGCAAGGGTGTGGGGGTTCGAGTCCCTTCTTCGGCACCATTTTCTAGCGTTTAATTCTTGCCTCCCGCACGATGCCTGCATATCGGCGTGCTGATTCTGTGATCGTGTTCAGATCGCCTGACTGGAGCGCTGCCGCCGAGACCAGTTCGCTGCCAATGCCTAAAGCCGAGGCGCCGGCGCGAATAAAATCCACGGCAGTTTCCAGGTTTACGCCGCCGGTGGGAATCAATGGCACCTGCGGCAACGGCGCTTTCAATGACTTAATGTATTTTGCTCCCCCAACCGCTCCACAGGGAAAAACCTTGACGAAGTCACTCCCGGATTTCCAGGCACGTATCACTTCCGTCGGCGTCAGCGCTCCCGCAATCATCAATTTCTCCAGCCGATTCACAAGAGCGATCGTCTCCACGTCGAGCCCCGGACTCACAATAAACTCCGCACCGGCGTCAATGCATCGCTGGGCAGTTTCCGCATCAAGCACGGTTCCGGCTCCAATCAACACCTCAGAGCCAACACTCTTCACCAATTGTGCGATCACTTCGATTGCGCCCGGCACCGTCATGGTCATTTCGATGATCGGAATGCCGCCCTGGCAAACAGCTTCTGCCGCCTGGATGGCATGCTTATCCGAAGAAGCGCGCACCACCGGCACAATTCCAATCTCAACAATCCGAGCCGCTACTTGAGCTTTGGTCATGTTTATCTGGCAATCCGCGCGCCAACTCCTCGCATTGCCTGCACCACTTCCTTAACAGTTACCATCGTCGTGTCGCCGGGAGTGGTCATCGCCAGTGCGCCGTGAGCAGCGCCGCATTCCACCGCCCACTGCGGGCCTTGTTCCGTGAGCAAACCATAGATCAAGCCTGACGCGAATGAATCTCCGCCGCCAACGCGGTCGAATATTTCCAAATTCTCCCGCCGCTTCGCTTCATAAAACTTGCCATCCTGGTAGCAAATAGCGCCCCAGTCATTGAGAGTAGCGGTCTTTGCCTGTCGCAGCGTGGTGGCAACCAGCCTGAAGGGAAAGTCCTTCACGACCCTTTCGATCATCCTCTTGAATGCGTCGGTTTCGATTTGCGAGATGTGCTCGTCCACTCCCTCAACCGTGTAGCCGAGAGCGGCGGAGAAGTCTTCCTCGTTCCCCAACATCACGTCCACCAGCGGTGCAATTCGGCGGTTCACTTCCTGTGCGCGCTTCTTTCCGCCAATCGATTTCCACAGCGACTCCCGATAATTCAAATCATAGGAAACGATGGTGCCGTGCTTACGAGCCGCGGTCATTGCTTCAATGGCTACATCCGGCGTGGTATCCGAAAGCGCGCAGAAAATTCCGCCAGTATGAAACCATCGCAGGCCGAGTTTGCCAAAGATCTCTTCCCAGTCGATATCACCTTTCTTGAGTTTTGAGACTGCCGTATGTCCGCGGTCGGAACAACCGAGCGCCGCCCGGATTCCGAAGCCGCGCTCAACAAAGTTCAACCCGTTGCGGACGGTCCGGCCTACGCCGTCATCCTCGACCCACCTGACGAGCGATTGGTCCACGCCTCCCTGAAAGATCAAATCCTCCACCAGCCTGCCGACCGGGTTATCCACCAAAGCCGTTACCAGCGCGGTATTCAGCCCGAAACACCGTTTCAACCCACGGGCTACGTTGTATTCGCCACCGCCCTCCGAGACGTCGAAAGCCCGCGTCGTCCAGATGCGCCGGCCCCCGGGATCAAAGCGCAGCATGACTTCGCCCAGGCTGAGCAGGTCCCATCGGCACTGGTCTTTCGCTCTAAGATTCAGCGCTCCGAGATTCAGCGGCTTGGGTTTCAGAGTCATCGAAACTATCTTACGTTTCCGCGGGCGAAAGTTGCACCGGATCTAGCCGGGGCGCGAGAAGGTGTACAACTCCGAGAGCTATCAGATAAGCGGATCCCGCAATGAGAAATGGTACGCGGTAGCTGCCGGTCCATTGCAGCAGATATCCCACAACCCGCGCGATAATCATTCCGCCCACCGCGCCTGCCATTCCACCAATTCCGACGACCGAGGCTACCGCCCGCGCCGGGAACATGTCGGAAGGCAAAGTTAAGAGATTGCCAGAAAATCCCTGGTGCGCCGCCGCCGCAAGTCCAATGAGCAATACTGCTCCCCACAACGACGCGACTCTGGGCGCGAAAATAATCGGCACAACGCAAACCGCGCAAACCAGCATCGCCCACTTGCGGGCGGCGTTCACCGTCTTGCCGTGGTTGATCAACGACGATGACAACCATCCCCCCGCAACACTTCCGACATCCGCCATCAGATAGATCACAACAATCGGCGGCCCGATTTTCAGCAACACCAGCCCATGCTCACGCTGCAGGAAGTCCGGTATCCAAAAAAGATAAAACCACCAAATAGGATCAATGATGAATTTCCCTGCTGAGAACGCCCAGGTCTGTCGGTGCGGAATCAGTTCCGCCCAGCCAATCTTCCGCCCGGACGGTGCGCGATCGCTGTGAATATACTCCAGTTCGCCGGGAGAACAGCGCGAGTGTTCTTCTGGCCTGCGATAAATCCATAACCATACCGCGAGCCACACAAATCCCAGCGCGCCAATCAGAAAAAATGCCCAACGCCAGCCCCAGTGCACGGCAATCCAGGGCACGATCAAGGGAGTGATAATCGCGCCCGCGTTAGTTCCAGCGTTAAAGATGCCAGTTGCCAGCGCCCGCTCTCTTTTGGGGAACCACTCCGCCACCGCTTTCAAGCTGGCCGGGAAAACGCCGGCCTCGCCGAAACCTAAAGCAAACCGCGCAGCCAGGAATCCGTTCAGTGAGCTCATCATGCCATGGGCCATGGAAGCCAGGCTCCAGCCGGCCATCGCGAGAGCGTAACCAACACGCGTGCCCAACCGGTCAATCAACCGACCGACTAGCACCATCCCCAGCGCATAAGCGGCCTGAAAAGCCAGCACCAGATTGCCGTAGTCAATCTCATTCCAGCCAAATTGATGCTGCAAAGAATTTTTCAGGATCCCAATGACCTGGCGATCCATATAGTTTTTGGTTGTGCCGAACAACAGCAGCGCACAGATAACCCAGCGAAAATGTCCGATCACAATCGCCTTGCGCTCACTATGGACGTCAGCGGCAAAATCGGATGAGTTGTGTTTGGAAGAAGCTAGATGAAAATTCATGGCGACTACTGATTCACGCCGCTGGCCAGGAAGCCGCCATCCACCACCAGAATGTGTCCGGTGACAAAACTCGCCGCGTCGGAGGCAAGAAATACCGCGGCTCCCACCAATTCTTCAAGGCTCCCGAACCGCCGCATGGGAGTCCTGACCAAAAACTCTTCGCCGCGACCAGTGCCATCCAGCAATCCTGCGTTCAAATCAGTCCGAAATACTCCGGGAGCGATCGCGTTGATACACACGCCATACTTCGCCCACTCAACTGCCAAAGTCTTTGTGAGAGATGCGACCCCAGCTTTACTCGCAGCGTAAGCTGCCACTTCAAAGAAGCCGCGGTCCGATGACACGGAAGCAATATTGATAATCCGGCCTTGCTTGCGTTCGATCATGGGACGCCCAAAGATCTGGCAAGCGCGCAGAGTGCCGGTCAGATTGGTTTCGAGGATTCCATCCCACTCCCTGTCGCTGACTTTCAGAGTAGGAGTGCGCCGCGTAATTCCGGCCGAGTTGATCAGAATGTCCACGCGGCCAAACTCCGCTTCGGCAGCGGCAAGCAGTGCTTCCAGGCTGGAACGGTTGGTTACATCGGAGACCGTCTCCAGCGACTTGCGACCGAGGGCCCGAATCTTGCCAGCCGCAGATCGCACCAGATCAGCGCGGCGTCCAGATGCCGCAACATTGGCTCCAGCCTGCGCCAGCCCCAATGCCAGAGTCAGACCAATCCCCGAGGTTCCGCCAATCACCACCGCGCTCTTGGATGTTAGGTCTAGTTTGGGATGCCCCATGGATGAATGGCCAAGCAGCCGTCATTGAAACAATGAATGATATCAGCTCACCGCTTTCCTCTGTGACCCTCTGCTGCGTGGTGAGGCTGCCCCACCCTTTGCGCCTTTCAAAGGGTGGGGGGAACCTCAAGACGGCGAAGCGGGGGGCTCCCCAGTCAATGTTTCAATCCTCTAGCGCTGGCTCAACGGCACCTTCACAGAGACAGAACCGCTGCTGCTCGATCCTGCCGAGTCCGTCGCAGTCACGGTCACCGTGTACACGCGTGTAGCTTCTTCCCGTTCCGCCCGCAACTGAACGTGGTGCGCGTCAATCACCACCCAGTCTGGTGCGGTGCCGTCGCCGTTCACCGGCTGGTTGCTCGTGACCGATGCGGCCAGCGCCGGGTTCGCATCGCAAGTGGTGGTCACCGTATAGCTCAGCGTTTCCGGCACCAGCGCGCCATTCGGAGGCCAGAGCACTGGCTTACTGACCGCGAGCCCCGAGATCACCGGTGGCGGATCAGAGACGACGATGCCCACTGACGCGCTGTTCTGCGGCGTGGGATTCGGATTTAGCGTGGTGGAGGTTGCAGTCGCCGCATTGGAGATCGCTGTGCCATTCGGCGTGGCGCACAAGACTGTTAGGGTCAATGTGAACTGCGCTGCGGAACCATTAGACAGAGCAGCCGCGGTGCAACTGACCTGCCCGCTCCCTCCCACGGATGGAGTCGTACACGCCCATCCTGAAGGGGCCGCAAGGGATTGAAACACGGTGCCGGCGGGCAGCGTATCAGACAGCGTTAAGCTCGCCGCGTCATCCGGGCCATTGTTTGTGATCGTGATGACGTAAGAAACAGAATGCCCGCTCAACACTGTGCTGGGGCTCGCGGCGATGGTGGTCGAGAGGTTCGCACCCGGCAACGCCAAAGGATTCATCATGCCGGTGTACGCATACTTGTGTTGCAAGTAGGCATCAAACGGCAGCGGCGCGTCCGCGGCCGTAACTCCCGCACATCCCGCCTTGTTGGACGATGGGTTCAGCCAACTGTCATCGTCGCCCAAGCCCCAGATCGTCACGCTGTCGATTTTGTTCTTCAGGTTCTTGAAAATCTGGAAGTAGTCGCGATAACGATAGCCTTCGTTGATCAGGTCTGCCGTATCTCCGGCGAGCAGGTCATCGTAGTCCTTGTAGAACGTCTGGGAGCACTGGCCGAACCGGTAAAGGCTGACATCGAACTCGGTGACCTGGTTGATAATCGGAACGCCTCCCGTGGAGTTCAGGCCAGCGAACAGGTTGATCGTATCGACTACGCTTTGCTTTGAAGCCGTCGAGCCCTGGTCGTCAATCGGAAAGTTAATCGTGTTGTGGAATTGGTGTCCCACGCAATCAATCGGAACGCCCCGGTTGATCGCGCCCTGCACCCAGTTGTAGATGAATGTCCGTTTGGCGCCAATCGTAGTGTTGTAGTCGTTGTAGCACAGCTTCACCTGCGTGCGGTCGATTCCCAGTCCGTCCAACGCCTCCCGCGCATAGATGAACGCGTCGTCCATATACTCTGGGTATCCCGGGTTGTTATTCGGATCCACAGTGATGGTGTACCACTTGCTCCGACGGAAACCGTCGGGCCGGCTCTCATCAATCGCCTCGTTCACCACGTCCCACACGTAAATGTTGCCTTGGTAGTGGTTAACCAACGCATTGATGTGGTTCTTCAGGCGCGACAGCAACAGTTGCTTGTTGGCGTCGCTAAACGGTTGCGTGGACATGTCCACGCCGTTCGCATCCAGGAACACCCAATTCGGCACCTGGTTGTGCCATACAAACGTGTGTCCCCGCATCTTGATGTTGTGGGCTTGTGCGAAGCTAAGGATGTTGTCGCCTGGAGTGAAGTTAAAGTTCCCTTGTGTCGGCTCGGTCGTGTCCCACTTCAGGTCATTGCCCGGCGTGACACTGGTGTAGTGGAGAGCTGCGAGTTGACCGTGCGGTCCCAAGAGGTCCTGCTGCAATGTCGCAAAGCCGACCAGGAAATCAGGTGCATAGGCCTGCCCGATCGAGGGGATGTTCTCAATCACTGGCGGCGGCATGAACTGCAGGCTAGCGTCGTCGATATAGAACGAGGCGAACGGGGCCGCAGTTTCAGCAGACTCGACGTAGATCTGCAGGTTGTCGTAGGCACCAGAGAAAGTGTAAGGCTTCACCTTGAAACGCACCCACGACGTCGAGGTCACGGGCGCATTAGCAATGAGCGTCTTAAAGCTCTGGTTACCGTTGAAAGTAAGCTGCAAACTCACTCTGATTGTCGTTTGCGGCTGGCTCGGCGCCATCTTGACCCAGAAAATCACCGCGTACTGAGAGCCGTTGCACATCTTCCCGGTGATGTCCATCGTTGGACCATTCCAGGGTGCCGTGCGACTGGTTACCAGCAGGCTGTTCGCACCGGTATGAGCATCGCCAGTGGTATTCGCCACTTGCGCGGTACCCCTGCCTGCCCAACCTTGGGTCGTACCATTCTCAAAGTCGCTGGTGAAGCCGGAGTTGTCGGGCGGATTGGCACAGCCGCCGTTGCTTACGGCCACCGTGAAGTCGTCCACATAATACGAACTGGTCGCGCTGGCGCCCTCGATATAAAGCAGAAGCGCCGTCGCATTGCTGGCTGGAGTGAACGTACCCACCATCTTCACCCAACCGCTGTTCGTGACCGTTGAAGGGCCGGCCACGGTATTAAACGTGCTAGAGCCATTAATCGTGCTCAGCATCGTCATCTTGAGTGAGTCGTTCGCTTGGCCTTCCGCCATCCGCACATAGATGGTGAACATATAGAGCTGTCCTCGCGTAAGAGCGGAGGACAGGTCAATACTTGGGCCTCCAAAAGTCACCGTTCGACCTGTGGTCAGCAGGCTCTGAGTACCGGTGTTGGCCTGGTTGGTGCTCACCGTCAGCGTGGTTCCACTGCCGCGAGGACCCCAGCCGTCCGTTTGGCCGTCCTCGAAGTTGGTTGAGACGACGACTTGCGCCATGGCCGGCGCACAGACCAGCAGGGCAACAAAAACCACAGCCATCCAATGCATTAACCGGCTTCCGCTCAGGCACGACATGGTGCACCCTCCTGCACTTATTGGCGTAGGTCGCTTCTTGAATTTTCGGACGGGGCCCGCAGCTAAAACGTTTCAGCTGCGGCCACTCTGATGCTCTACTCTCCTGCTGAGTTGCGTGGTTTGACGAGGTGGCAACGCAACCGCAGAATTTTCGCTGAACAAATGCAGTGCGGATTGGCCGGCACCAGCCAATCCGCGGTTAAGGGTTATTAGAAGATGATCTTGCCGCCAAACCACCACTGCCGCTGGCCGCCGCTACCGCCGAGACTCGCATTAGTGGTGATCAGCGTTGACGTTACAGCGCCGAAATTGCCTGCGCTGATGTTGGCGTTCGGATTGTTGAAGTGTGGCGTGTTCGTAACCCCAAACGCGTCGGCCTCAAACTGGAAGGTGAACCGTTCGGACAACTTAAAGTCACGGGTTACGCTCATGTCGAGGTTAAAGAACCCCGGTCCGCGAAGAATATTACGCCCAGCGTTGCCAAAAAAACCATCAAGCAAACCCGGACTTGTCGCCGAGACCGCCTTGAACGCTGTCGCGTCGAAGTACTTGCAAGAAGTGTCGCTGGCTGCGCAGCTGCTAGCGGGCTTGCCATTCAGAAATTCGCAGCGGACCAACCACGTTTGCCGTCTGTGTGTTGCCTGGTGCATTCAGAAAGGAAGCACCGCCACCGGTGTCCGTAATCGTGAAAGGCGTTCCGCTCATAGCGCTCAGAACCCAACTCAACTGCCAGCCACCCGCCAATTTATTGGCGATGCCTGTCTGAGCATACCGTTGTCCCCGCCCGAAGGGGAGGTGATACAAACCATAGGCTTCAAAGTTGTGTGTACGGTCAAAGCCAGCAACGGCCTTATTGCGTTTCCTATATGCCGGGTAGGGGAAGAGAAGGAAGTTGATTTCTTCGTTGTCTTCGTAGTCGATGGCTTTCGAAAATGTGTACCCAAATCCAATTTGCGACCCGCTACCGAGGCGTCGCGTGAGCTTTGTTTGCAGGGCGTCGTAATAGTTATTGCCAAACGGCGTCAACTGGTTCAGGTCCGGCCATCCTTTGCAAGCGGCCGTTGGATTGGTCGGTGTTGGACAAATATCCACCGTGGTGTGGCGAAACAGCGCATTCAGGATCCGGCCATTTGACCCAGCCCCCGCCGGCGCTGGGTTTATGTTCATGTTCACAAGCGGTCGGATCGCGCGAGAACCTACATAACCCGCGGTTGCCACGAAACCAGCAAACTCTCGCTCAACCGTGAGATTGAAGGAATGTATATATCCACGACGAAAATCCTTGGGGACGGTCGTCGTGCCCACCGCATCGGGCAGTGGAAATATTCCTGGGCTAGTCCCACCTGTTAAAGGTACCGCGGTGATCCCTATTGGAAGGCCTGCATACGGCCCAACTGCATTCAAGCCGGTGAGACTCGCTGCCGGAGCCAACGAGTTGCCGCCAAAGCCTGTGAAGTCCGATATGGTTACGGCGGGAAATGCGTTCCGCAGGAAGCGCCAGTTGTTCGAGTCCGCGCTTATGCCGTAACCGGCACGAATGACAGTCTTCTCAGTGGGACGATACGCAATCCCAAGTCGCGGAAGAAATAGCCCATGTCCCGCGTCCACCCCGTCATCCACCGGGATTCCGCTGCTCCCCCCGCCGACCAATACATTCATCGTACTCGTGTCGAGGACGCGTGCCCCGCCTATGTCGCTGTAGGCCATGGGGTAATATTCCCAACGCAAGCCGTAGTTCACCGTCAAGCGTGATGTCACTTGATACTGATCGCGCGCATACCAACCCCATTGCGACCAGCGCAGCGAGTTAGGATCCAGGTTTTGGGTGGCCTTGCCAACCTCGTCGGGCAGCCCCAGAAGAAAATCAGCGAAAGAGTTGTATTGTGCTGCGCTGGGCTGGCCCGAGACTTCCGTCGCTGCTCCGGTGAACCGGAAACTACCGCGCGCAGTTTGGAAATTCCCGCCTTGTGGCTGGAAATGATTCAACTGGGTGTGGTTGTACTCGATGCCAAACCGCAGTTGATGCCGACCTTTCACCCACGTCATGTTCGCATTTCCGACGTACTGGTTGTCGCGGAACACAAATGGATTACCGGTGTTCGGATTCCCAAGATTTGAAAAGGTATTGAATTGGAAGGCCGGTATGCCGCCCTGCAGGGGGTCAGTTCCATTTGTTCCGGGAATATGCAGCGTGTCAAGTCCAAAGTTGCTGCTGATATCCGTGCTCTGTGCGTTGATGCGCTGCCGCGTGAAACCGACATTTACGTCGAGCAACAAGCTTGGTGTGAACGTATAGGTTCCGCCCACCCCAACAATCTGAATTCGGGAGCGTGCGTTTCCCAGTTGCCCGCCAAGCGTTGCATTGCCTTCCGCTGGACCTAACGCGGGAGGATCGAAGATGAAGCTGCGCGAGAACGAGTACCGGCCGAAAACGGTGGACCGTCCATTCGGCACATAATTGACCTTTCCGTCAAAGTCGTCGCGGTGAAAGAAGCCTGTTTCGAGAGGAAATAATTGTTCGAGGTCGCTCCAGGCACGTTCGGCGCTGGAATTAATGCCACCATGGCGAGCGAAGCCGGATCTACATCCGCCAAGCAAATTTCGTTTTGTATGCCGTTGCAGGAAATAATTGATCGCCCTGTTCCGTCGGCTGCACCTGTTCTGGGATCGTAGATATTGACTCCAGCGGGCAATACACTGCGGAAATCGAAGAAGCCGGCCGTTTGCGCAGCCTGAGCCGTCAGTCCATCAAAAGGCACCGTTTGAGGGTTACCGCCATTGGGTGCTTGAACGTGCCGCGTTGATTCCCAATCGCCAAAAAAGAAGAGCTTGTCTTTCTTGATTGGCCCGCCGATAGCCCCGCCAAACTGATTGAAAACATTCAGCGGTTTTACCGTATTTGAAGGTTGGAAGTAGTTCAAGTTAATTAGCTGGTTATCAGTGTGCAGCTCATGCGCATCACCGTGAAATTGATTAGTCCCGGACTTGATCTGAACATTCACCACCGCGCCGCCTGCATTTCCTTGCTCGGCGTCAAAAGAGTTCGTAACCACGTTCACTGTTTCAATTGCATCCGTCGGCGGAACATAGGCGATATTATTTGGCAGCCACGGGTAAGCGTCCTGAACGCCGTCAATGCGAGTGTTGTTTCCTTGAGAGGATTGGCCGTTGACGTTGGAGGTCATGGCGCGCTGCGGGTTTCCGCCTGCTGAATTGTTCTCCATAGGCAAGCTTGCTCCAGGAATAATCTTGTAAAGCGCCTGGAAGCTCTTTCCTTCCGAAGAAATCGCCGGCAGCGATCTGATCTCCGCCGCGCTCAAATCCGTATGCAAGTCGGCTCGATCCGTTTGCAGGAGCGGTGCTTCCGTCGTCACGGTGACATTTTCGTTGGCTTGCGCCACCTTCAGCCGGCCATCCACTCGCGCAACCGTATTCACACTCACCCTCACGTTCTCCGTCACCTGACTGGCAAAGTTAGGGGCTGAAATGGTGATCTTATAAGCGCCCGGTAAAAGGGTTGTAAATCGGTAAATGCCGCTCGCATCGCTGGTAGCACTGTGCGTCACACCAGTACTGACGTTCAGCGCAACCACCTTAGCGCCGCTCACCGCCGCTCCGCTCGAGTCCTCGACCGTGCCGGTGAGCGATCCGTACAGCACCTGGCCGTATGCGCTCACCGTGCAGAGGAGTGCAAGTAATAGCAATCCGAGTAGACTAGTTAGTTGTGCATGCGAACTATTAGTCGACTTTATTACGCTCTGATTCTTCAACATGGCAATCTCCACTCCTAGAATTTCCGGCGGCTACAGCAGCGTCTCAGGCGACTTACTAAGCGTCGCGCTCAATCCTAATAACGTCCCGTCAGCCTCACTTCCAAAACCCGGCATGTACTGAACTTCTTTTACTTCTACTGAACCCGTATTGCCGCCCTTCGTGTCCCCGTAAATTCGCGCGGCCGCGTCGCTGGCGCGGACGGCCCAAAATGTTTCTGCAAAACCAGCGCCACTGCGCCGCGCAATCGCGCCACGCTTGGCTCCGCTGCCGCCGTTCTCACTCGCGGCGGCTTACCTACCAGGACCGCGGCCTCGACCTCCGCTTGAATCACCGGTCCCAGACGGCTCCATAGCCGCGTAAACTCTCCTACGAACACAATTTCTTCCGGCGAAAGTCCCGCTACCACCATTCGCATGCCCCGACCGATTCCGTGCGCCATCCGGTCGAGCGCTTTCAGCGCCATCTGGTCTCCGCTTTCCGCCAAGGACAGCAGATGCCCGAAGCTGGGACCATTCGAGGCCGCGCCAGATTCCTGGTAATAACGAATCGCCGCCCAATTCGAGGCATAGACCTCCCAGCAGCCCCGGCTCTTGCAACTGCACAGCGGGCCTTCTAAATCCAGCGGCACATGGCCGAACTCACCCGCCATTCCATTCAATCCGCGCGCCAACTGTCCGTTGGTAAACACGCCGACGCCCACGCCTTCTGACACGGTGACAACAACCATGTCCCGCGTCTTTTCCGCATGCCCAAACCAAACCTCAGCCAGGACGCACGCATTGGCCGCGTTTTCCAGATCCACTTGCAGCCCGGTCGCCTTCTCGAGCGGTCCGCGCAAATCAAATTCCGGCCACTTCAAGTTCGGGGCGAACAAAACCCTCTGCCGATGCTCATCAAGGCGGCCGGGCACGCTGATTCCGATCCCCTCGAATACCAGCTCCGGATGGCTGTCTATCATCTGTCGGATTTTTTCCGAAAATTTCGCCGCCGCAGTCTGCGGATCTGGAGGAGTAGGTATCCCCTGCTGAGACAGAAATCGCCCGTTCACGTCCGACACCGCGATAGTGGTTATGGATGGCCGCAGGTCAACCACCAGAATCGCGCGCTTCTCGTTCAACTGCAAAAACGTTGGCCGCCGTCCGCGAGGAAGTCGGCCCGTGGGACCATAGATGACCCACTTTTCGCGAATCAACTGTTCAGTTATCAAAGACACGGTACTGCGCTGCAGTCCTGAGACCCGCGCCAAATCCGCCCGCGAAATCGGCTGCCGCCGCCGAATAAGGTTGAGAACGATCCCCCGATTGATTCCCCGCGCCGTGCCACTGGTGGCAACTTGCGTGTCCGTAAAATTCATCTGCCGCATAAGGCCTGAAGTTCTAACCTGCAGCTTGCTTGCCGCGCATCCATTCCCTGCCAAAAGGAACGCCACACCATATAAGTTTGCGGTGCGAACTATATTTATGTTATTCGTAGGTTGTCAAGCAAGAAATTCGTTATTTCAGCCGGAGCCCGATTTTCGGGTTTTCAATGATTAATGATCCAATGATTCAATGATTCAATTCTGTGGCAACATATCTTCACCCCTTCGGGGGAATGGAAACGTGTAGGGGGCAGGTGCCCTGACCTGTCCGGCCGAGCGAAGCTCGATTGTCTTGATGGCGACGGCTCACTTGGCGATCCGGGGACTGGAAAGAGGTTCGTTGCACTTTATCAATGACAATTTTTTGCTGCACTCAGATGCAGCCCAGCGCCTATATCAGGGGTACGCTGCGGCAGAACCCATTCTGGATTACCACTCTCATCTTCCCGCCGCTGATATTGCCGCAGACCGGCAATTTCACAACCTCACAGAAATCTGGTTAGATGGCGACCACTACAAATGGCGCGCCATGCGGTCAAATGGTGAAGCCGAGCGCTACTGCACCGGCGGGGCAGCTCCTTACGAGAAATTCCTTGCCTGGGCGCAGACCGTTCCATTCACTTTACGCAATCCTCTTTATCACTGGACCCATCTCGAGCTAAAGAGGTATTTCGAAATCGACGAACTGCTCGACCAGCGCTCCGCAAGAAGAATCTGGGACTGGGCCAATTCCATCCTCGCCAGCGAAGATCTTTCGGCGCAGGGAATCTTGAGGAAATTCCACGTCCGCGTGGTGTGCACCAGTGATGATCCCTGCGACGACCTCGCCAATCATCGCAAGATCAATTCCTCTGAGCTGGGCTTTCGCGTCTATCCCACATTTCGTCCCGATGCTGCGCTGCAAGTCGATAAGCCGGCAGATTTCAATGACTGGCTGGCACGTCTGGAGCGGGTCAGTAACGTGGACATCGTATCGCTGGCCGATTTTCTGCGAGCTTTGGAGCGACGGCACGATGCATTCCATGCTCACGGGGCCAGGGTCTCTGATCACGGTATCCCATATTGCTACGCCACGCCATGCAGCGAGCATCAGGCGTCCGCGATTTTTGACGCCACGCGCAGCGGTACAGCTGCCTCGCGCCAGGAACATGAGTCGTTCGCTTCGTTTCTGATGTTGTTCTTCGGCAGACTCGACGCTCAAAAGAATTGGACCAAACAGTTACACTTGGGAGCGCTGCGGAACGTGAATACGCGTGCCTGCGCCGAGTTAGGCCCGAACAGCGGTTATGACTGTATTGGCGACTGGCCGCAGGCCGGCGCTCTGTGTGCCTATCTTGATCTTTTGGAGCAGGAAAAAGCCCTGCCCAAAACGATCGTGTACAACCTCAATCCCGCCGACAATTATGTTTTCGCCACCGCGGCCGGAAATTTCCACGACGGCGTAACTGCCGGAAAAATTCAGTTTGGCAGCGCCTGGTGGTTTCTGGATCAGAAAGAAGCCATCGAATGGCAGCTCAATACTCTTTCAAATACCGGCCTGCTCTCCCGCTTCATCGGAATGGTCACCGACTCGCGATCGTTCATGTCATTTCCACGCCACGAATATTTCCGCCGCGTGCTTTGCGATCTCATCGGGCGTGAAATGGAAGATGGCGACTTGCCCCACGATGAAGAACTCCTCGGAAGCATGGTCCGCAACATCTGCTACGAAAATGCGCGCCAATATCTAGGACTCGAAGTCGCGTCCGCGAAGGAGCGCGCCGCAAAAACCGTCCGCGTTTGAGACCCTGGCCTGAGAACCCCGCGCCATTCATTTCAAGCCGCAACGCGGTGGAAGAATGCAGCCCAGGGGCAGGCCCTGGGTGGAAGGGAAAAATGAGCACGCCCTGCAAGGGCGAAAGAACACTTCTGACATACCTTCTGCGGCCCTGAGAGGTCGAGTAAAGCTCTACCGTCATCACCAATTGTGGATCGTCCCATCCAACTTGCGGTTAATCGGCAAATAAGCGCGTTCGTACGGATACTTCGCCGCCAGCGCTTCATCGAGATCAACTCCAAGTCCAGGAGCGTCGCCCGGATGCATCACTCCATCCTTGAACGAATATGCGTGCGGAAAAACTTTGTCAGTCTCGGCCGTGTGCGGCATATATTCCTGAATCCCAAAATTGTGCACACTCAGGTCGAAGTGCAGCGCCGCACCCATGCACACCGGACTCAAGTCGGTAGCTCCGTGTGATCCCGTGCGCACTTGATAAATCTCCGCCAGACTAGCGATTTTTTTCAGATGAGTAATTCCCCCAGCATGAACCACGGTCGTGCGGATGTAATCAATCAGCTGTTCCTGAATCAGTTGCTGGCAATCGAAAATAGTATTGAACACCTCGCCTACAGCCAGCGGCGTGGTCGTGTGCTGCCGGATTAGCCTGAAACTCTCCTGTAACTCCGCCGGCGTTGGATCTTCGAGCCAGAACAGCCGGAACGGTTCCAGGTCTTTCCCCAATCGAGCCGCCTCAATTGGAGTCAGCCGGTGATGCGCGTCGTGCAGAATATGAATCTGCGAACCAAATTCCTTTCGCAACCTCGCCAATAACTGCGGCGCGAAATTCAGGTAGTGCTCGGTAGACCATTGATTCTCCGGCGGGGCATTTTTTTCCGCCGGCTCATATGCCATGACGCCGCGACCCACACCGTAAGTGCTGCTCAGCCCGGGAATGCCCGATTGCGCGCGCACCGCTTTGTATCCCAGCTTGACGTAGTGCGCAAAAGCTTCCACCGTTTTTTCCAAATCGCTGCCGCTGGCGTGACCATAAACCAGCACCGAATCTCGCGACGCGCCACCCAGCAACTGATAGAGCGGCACGTTCAGACTTTTCGCCTTGACGTCCCACAGCGCCGTGTCCACTGCCGCGACAGCGCTCATCGTCACTGGCCCGCGCCGCCAGTACGCGCCTTTGTAAAAATATTGCCAGATATCCTCAATGCGCCGCGCATCACGCCCAATCAGCAATGGCACAACGTGATCCGTCAGGTAACTAGCAACCGAGAGTTCTCGCCCATTCAACGTCGCGTCGCCCAGGCCATAAATCCCATCTTCAGTAACAATTTTCAGGGTGACGAAGTTGCGACCGGGACAACACACATTCACCTTCGCATCAGTGATCTTCACAGCATCAGAATCCTTTCAGAGACGGGGTATTGTATCCGAAGTAGCACAGGTGGAACCCACGATTGGCTTCGAAAAACCAAGATGCGAAGTTGTTTTGAAAGGGCACGGCTTCCAGCCGTGCCGTACAGGCGCACAAGACCAATCCGGCTTCAGCCGCTGAGGGACTCTGCCAAATGCCGTGAATCGCTCATCAACTAACGCAGCGAAAGAATCTTCATCGAACCCGGCGCGTTAGAAACCACAAACAATCTCCATCCCCCGCCCGCATGAGCGCTGCAGTAACCCGAGGTTCACTCCGAAGTATTCTGCTTCGGTTACTCATGTAACAGTCCTCGGTTCATAAAGAAACCGTTCCCAAAAAGAACCCCGTACCATTGATCCAGGCATTCCCCACCTTAATCACACCTTTTGTTTTCCTGGAGAATTGGCATGAAGACCGCACTTCGTATCGGAGTCTTGGCATTAATTGCATCCTTGATCGGCTGTGGCGGAGCCGGATCCGGCAGCACGCAATCCAAAACCGTACTGTCGGCCACAATACAGTCCCTCCAAGTTGCACCCTCGACCATTGCGATCGGCATGGGTGGCGCGCAGCAATTCACCGCGACCGCACACTTATCGGACGGCAGCACTCAAGACGTGACCAGCACCGCCCAGTGGAGCTCATCCGATTCCGCCATCGCAAGTGTCGATTCCTCTGGCCATGCCACCGGATCCAATTCCGGCGCGGTCACGATCACAGCCAAGTCTGGTTCCGTGACCGGCACTGCTCTGCTCAAAGTGAGCTCTGCGGCTGCGAATCTTCTGTCCATTTCGATTTCACCCGCGCTTCCCTCCGCCCCGGTAAACACGAACGTGCAGTTCACCGCGACCGGCAACTACAGCGACGGCAGCAGCGCCGACATCACGACATTGGTAACGTGGGGCTCGTCGTCCCCGGCAACCGCAACGATTGATGCCAGCGGCCTCGCGTCCACACTAGCCGCCGGGCCGACCACCATCTCAGCATCTTTCGCCAGCATTTCGCAGAGCACGACTCTGACGGTCACCGCTCCAACCATCGTTTCCATCGCGGTCACGCCCGAAGGCTTGACTCTCGCCATCGGAATCAAACAGCAATTCGTTGCAACCGCCACTTACAGTGATGGATCCAGCCAGGACCTCGCCACCGGTGTAAATTGGACCTCATCTTCGCCCGCTGCCGCCACGATTGACGCTTCCGGATTGGCCACGACCCTAGCCGCCGGATCCACCACCATCACCGCCACTGTCGGCGCATTCACCGACACCACGACACTGACCGTCGTCCCCGCGCATCTGGTCTCAATTGCTGTTTCCCCGGCGACGCCGTCCATCGCGCTGGGGACAACCTTGCAGTTCACCGCAGTCGGCAGCTTCGACGACGGCAGCACGCAGATGCTGACGTCGCTCACTTGGTCTTCTTCATCGAACGCCGCCAGCATCGATTCCACCGGCTTCGCCACCAGCACCGGAACCGGCACAACCACGATCACCGCGACTGATGGATCGGTGAGCGGAACCGCATCACTGACCGTCACCGGCGCCACACTAGTTTCGCTCGCAGTCACGCCAGCCGGATCGAGCATGGCAGTCGGCACCACAAAGCAATTCACTGCCACCGGCACGTTCAGCGATTCCAGTACGCAAGACATCACCGGCTCGGTCGTCTGGAGTTCATCCAACGCAGCAGCCGCCGGCATCAACGGCCAAGGCTTGGCAAGCAGCGCCGCGACGGGAAGCACAACCATCACTGCAACATTGGGCGCGGTCTCGGGATCAGCCGGGCTGACCGTCTCTACGACTAAACTGGTTTCAATCACCGTGCTCCCCGCGAACCCGCGCATCTCGAAAGGCACGTCTATAAAATTCACGGCGAGCGGCACGTTCAGCGATGGAAGCACTGCCACGAACCTCAGCGGAGTTTCCTGGAAATCCTCGAAGCCCAACATCGCTTCTATTCGCGGATCAGGACTCGCTCACGGCAAGAAGGGTGGAGCGGTGACCATCTCTGCGACGGCCTCAGGCGTGACTGGAACAACTTCGCTTACGGTTGGAACTGGCACGCTGGTGTCGGTTGCTCTCACTCCGCTAACGCCGACAGCCGCCGCGGGAACCGTGCAACAGTTCGCCGCCATCGGCACATTCAGTGATGCCAGCACGCAGGACATCACTCTGAACGCGCACTGGAGTTCGTCTCACGCCCCAGTCGCGACTGTCGCAAATGCTCCCAGCGTAGCCGGGAGCGTAAAGTGCATCGCCGCAGGAACGAGCACAATCGGAGCCAACTCCGGCGGCACAACAGGATCAACGTTGCTGACAGTCCAGTAAAACGTCAGCGGCATTGGCTTACACAAACGAATGCGGCGCCCCACCCTTCTCCGCTTTTCAGGGGAGGGTGGGATTTTTTCTGCCCGGTGGGGGTCGGACACTCTTGTCCCGACGCCGTTGACTTTACCGGGTGCCCCATCCTTCGCGCTTTTCGAAGGGTGGGGATTTTGACTCTGAAGACCACCGCCCAACCCTCCCCAACTCTGTCATCCCGAGCGAGGCAGGATGAAAGCGCAGCGATCATCCGGCTTCGCTCGGGATGACAGGGATGGGAGGGAATGTCTATTTCTGAATCATGGTGGACTGACTGGCCGCGCAAAACCAGCCGCTGCCTTTTTTTACCCAGGTGTCAGTGAATCTTCCGTGGTGGGAATAGGGCTTTCCCTTCGATGTTCCCTTCTCTTCGTAAGTGCCGGTCACGATTACCGCGTTTTCGTAAACCCAGTCGAGCATGGATTCGTTTCGGATGCTCGTAATATGCTCCGTGCGATCCGTAACACTGATGAGAAACTGGGGCTTGTTCCGCAGGCTCCCATCAACGTCAACAAAAATGAATGAGTCGGCCAGCAGATGGTCCAGTGATTGCGTGTCTTTATTGACCTCGGCCTGGTTCCAGAGCGTTTCCAGCGAGCGCACTTTGGCGCTAAGTGCCTCATCGCTACGCGCCTCTTGCGCCTCGCTTGCTGCCCCGCACAAGAGAAATGAGGCCAGGAGCAGTAGTCCAAACGCACGAGCTTGTCGCCGATCGCACTGCCCACTCTTGGAAATTTTCATTTAGCCCTCGCTTGACAGATTGTTCGCTGGAGTACACATCTGGACAAGTAATTATCTAGGTGGCTTGCGGTCGATGACATTAAATTCCTGTAGCGTCCCGATTTGGTCTTCTCTGCGGACTTCGCGGAATTTCTCTGCGTTCTTTGTTCTTGCGGTCAAAATCTTTTGACTTTTCTCGATAAGAAGCAAAAAGACTTTAACCGCAAAGGTCGCGGAGGTCTTGAATCAATCCAATTGGGACACCACGTAAATTCGTACAACCGAGTGCAGGCTGCCCCACCCTTCGTGCCTTTCGAAGGGTGGGGGGAACCCAAGCCGGAGCGTAGCTCCGTAATTCGAAGGCCCCGTCTTCGCGGTAATTTGGGAATCACCTATCGTCCGGCGCCACCGTGGTCCCCCGCAGGCGCGCTGCAGCTTCTTTCCGCCGATACCTTATTTCTTCTTTCAAGCCATGTCCCCACTGAATCAGGCGCAGTCCGGCGAAAACCAAATTGATGCTCGCAAGCACCGGCCACCAAACCACACCCGCATCGTTTCTCCACGCATACCAGAGCAGCGGCACGGAAACGGTGATCGCCACAAATCCCCAGCGAACCAGGCGCTGCCCTTTAGCTTCGGAGTCCAGGGTGTGCGCAAATTCATCGTTCACGAAAACGGACACTGGAGGATTCGTGCGGCCCGCGCTGTCAAACACCTCACACTTCAGGCGACGGATTTTCTTGACGTGTTCCCGAGAGTAGGTCTCTGCGTCCGCGAGCGAGTCAAATAGCAAACAAAAATATTCCGCCGCGGAATTCACTGGCAAGCCGTCAGCGGTCAACGGCGCAGAGCTTTCGACGTCGCTGAGAAACACCGCATACTGCCCCGGACGAACCAGTGCCATCCACTCCCGAGGCACGCGCGTCGGATCATAGAGAAGGACTTGCCGCATGAAAGTTGGGGCTCGGATTATCGTACATTCAGGTAGCGAGGCTGCCCCAGCCTTCGCGCCTTCTGAAGAGTGGGGGGAACCTCGCGCCGGAGCGCAGCTCCGTAATTCGGAAGCGGCTGTCCCCGTTCGCGGGGGCAAGCTCAGTCCGACGTTTCTGACTTTTGATTGTTCGTGTGGACATTCCTGTTCGACACCTTCGCTTATGGGCGGAGCAGCGCTTCCAGCCGTTTACACTTCCGACCGCAGCTTTGCGAGCTGCCCCTTGATTTAGCTCCGCTTTTGGCGGACAGGAATGTCCGACCCCCACAGGCAATGATAGCTCCATGCATTCGCGAACCCCTAATCCCATCAATCACTTACCCCGCCCACTGCCAGTTTCTCCCGCTCAACCCCGATTTTCACCCTTTTATTGTCTTAACCGTGTGTTCTGCCCACCGGCTCAATAGGATAAAGCTGCTGAAACCTGTCATCGGTCGTCAGCCTTTGGTCGTCGGCAAAACCCCTAATCCAAGCAGCGCGTGATTCTTAGCAACGAGACTGTTCAAGGGTGTTGCCGAAGGCCGACAGCCGAAGACCGACGACGCTTTTCATCCTAGCTGTGGAAAGGGTAAGCGCACATGCACAAGCCAGTTAAGTACGTGGAGAAAGCAGTTACGCTGGGCGCCCGAGGCGCTTGGGTGGTGTTCGACCGTTTGAACCGGGTCAAACAGAATCCGTCGCCGACGCCCAAGTGGTCGGACAAGCCGCTGCTTAAGTCCTACGAAAAGTCGAAGCCGCCACTCGGCTGGCCGCGTGCCACTGACTCGCTGTGCCCGAAATGCGTGCCCGAAATCCGCCAGCAGATTCTCGATGGCCACCTTCCCTACGAAGTGCTGATGAACGAAAAGGTCGGCGAAATCAAAGCCACCATCATCGAGCGCGACGGCAAGATTCTGATGGTGAAAGAATGCCCCAAGCATGGGCGCTTTGAAGACTTGATGTCCATTGACACGGATTTTTCGAAACATTTGGAAGACGTGTTTCCCGGCCGCGACATTCGCGCGCACAACGACGAGAAACTGCATCATCACGGATCTTCGACAGTGAAATACGGCCGCGGTTCCGTGCTGACCATTGACTTGACCAACCGCTGCAACATGATGTGCGATCCCTGCTTCATGGACGCCAACCAGGTCGGCTTCGTGCATGAGCTGACGTGGGAAGAAATCAAGCAGATGCTCGATAACGCCATCACCATCAAGCCACGGCGTCAGATGAGCGTACAGTTCTCCGGCGGTGAGCCGACTTTGTCTCCTTATTTTTTGGACGCGGTGCGCTACGCCCGCAAAGTTGGGTACAACTCGGTGCAGGCGGCGACCAACGGAATCGAATTCGCTAAGAGTTTCGAGTTCGCGCAACAGGCTGCAGAAGCCGGGATGCGTTATGCGTATCTGCAATTCGACGGTATCGGCAATGCTGCCAACGCACACCGCAAAGTCGGCAACCTATTCGATGTGAAGTTGAAAGCCATCGACAACCTGCATCGCGCCGGCGTGGAAATCGTCCCCGTGGTTACGATCGTCAACGGCATCAACAACGAACAAGTAGGACGCATCATCCAGTTCGCTCTCGACAATCCGAAAAAAATCGGATTCCTCTCCTTCCAACCCGTAAGCTTCACCGGACGCGACGAAGCCATCACTGACGAACGCCGCCAGGCCCAGCGCTACACGTTGTCTCACCTGGCCCACGACGTAAAAAGCCAAACCGGCCTAGGCGAACCGTCTCGCGACTGGTTCCCCATCAGCTTCATGAGCACCTTCAGCGATTGGGCCGACCTGATGCACGTCGAAGACAAAAACAACGACTGGGGCCAATTAAGTTGCGGTTGTCACCCGAATTGCGGGACGGGGATGGCTGTGATGATTGATAAGGAAACTAAGGAGGCGGTTCCGGTTACCGCGTTTTTGCATGGGGACCAGTTGGCTAAGGATATTGCTAAAGTCAACGATGCCGCACGGGGGAAGTTTCTGACGATTGTGGGGATGGCGCTGTGTTTGATGAAGAATTACGATCCGTTCCAGTCGCCGAAGCATTTTAAGCTGATGGATCTGCTTAAGAAGTTTGATAAGAACTTCAACGCTACGGGCAAGAACTACGGCAAAGTTGGACCCGACCGGACGATCGACGACGTGATGAAGCGGCGCCAGGATCGGTGGAACTTCCTGTTTGTTGCGGGAATGTGGTTCCAGGATCTGTTCAATTACGATTTTCGGCGCACCGAGCAGTGCATT
>Ga0137372_10001639_pt1 | contig 21692 bp, 20 predicted proteins | sample SagtaG_6_FD_104911 | JGI IMG/M metagenome (GOLD analysis project Ga0137372, IMG submission 104911) | Vadose zone soil microbial communities from Sagehorn Ranch, Mendocino, California, USA - Sage1_R_60_16 metaG | ecosystem: Environmental > Terrestrial > Soil > Vadose zone | place: USA...
GAAGCGCGCCGCACTTCGGTCTCAGCGGCTTCGTCCACCGGAATGGCGCGCGGAACTTCATACGCGGGGATCGCACGCCGCACGACTTCGGCCCGGTGAATTGGCGGACCCGCTGCGTGCAATTCTCCACCGAGGGCGTTGTGGTTGCTGTATTCTCGATGGTCCGATTCGGTGTGCGTGTACGCTGTTGTGCGCACATTCTGAAAATCCGTTTTCACCAACGGGCGCTCGTAGAGCGGCAGTGCGCGATGGCTCGTTCCGCAGGCGCTGAGGACAACAATTGCGATGAACGCCGCTAGAACGGCTAAAGCAAGGTTGCGACGCTTAGCGTGGGTCAAGGTGGATCGCCGGGACTTATTAACAGTTATTCACAACTCTTGGCAAGCCTATTTTTGAAAATTTTTGGCCACGGATTTCCCGGATTGCTTTTCCTATCCGCGATATCCGCGTAATCTGCGGTTCATTTATGACCGCCGAATTCGAAAACCAAGTTTCTGCAACACTCGAAGAAATTAAGTCGCAAGGTCTTTTCAAAACCGAACGAATCATAACAAGTCCCCAAGATGCGCACATTGCGATCACCGGTGGCAAACGGGTTCTTAATATGTGCGCAAACAATTATCTCGGTCTCGCCGATCATCCTGCGTTGATCGCCGCCGCCAGAGAAGCACTCGACACCCGTGGATTCGGCATGGCAAGCGTACGCTTTATTTGCGGCACGCAGGACATTCACAAGGAGCTCGAAGCCGCACTCACGAAATTTCTCGGGACCGAAGAGACGATTCTTTATCCGTCATGCTTCGACGCCAATGGCGGTTTGTTCGAAACGCTGCTCACCAACAAAGATGCGGTGATCAGCGATGAGTTGAATCACGCCAGTATCATCGACGGCATCCGGCTCTGCAAAGCGCAACGCTTTCGTTACAAACACAACGACATGGCCGATCTCGAAGCACAGCTGCGCGCTGCGAAGGACGCGCGCTTTCGATTGATCGCCACCGACGGCTGTTTTTCGATGGACGGAACAATCGCCAACCTGGGAGAGATCGTCGATCTTGCCGGAAAATACGATGCGCTCACCATGATCGACGACGCGCATGCCACCGGGTTCCTCGGAAAAACCGGACGCGGCACCCACGAATATCGCGGCGCGATGGGCAAGATCGACATCATTACCGGCACACTCGGCAAAGCGCTCGGCGGCGCGAGCGGCGGTTTCACCAGCGGCCGCAAAGAGATTGTCGATCTTTTGCGGCAACGATCGCGGCCGTATTTGTTTTCGAACAGCGTCGCGCCGCATATCGTCGCGGCGAGCTTAAAAGCGCTCGAATTACTCAGCGCGTCGACCGAATTGCGAGACAAACTCGAAGAGAACACCAAATATTTTCGCGCTGCGCTGACTGAGCGCGGTCTGACGATCAAGCCCGGCACACATCCCATCGTGCCGATCATGATCGGCGATGCCGCCAAATCGCAGAAGTTCGCGGCGTGCATGCTCGAGAAAGGCGTTTACGTCATCGGTTTTTTTTACCCTGTCGTGCCGCATGGTACAGCGCGAGTCCGCACCCAAGTTTCCGCCGCGCATTCGCGCAAAGATTTGGAATTCGCCGTCAATGCCTTCGCGGAAACGAATGAAGAATTGAAGAACAGGTAAACAGATTACAAAGTTACAAAAGTTACAATGGCATCCGCATTACGTTGTGACTCTTGTAACGCTTTTAATTTTGTCTTCATGCTTTACATGGTCATCGAGCGTTTCAAAGAAGGCGCGGCGCCAGAGATTTACCGGCGCCTTCGCACCAAGGGACGGATGATGCCCGAAGGACTGGATTACATCTCGAGCTGGATCAATCTCGACTTGAAAGTTTGCTGGCAACTCATGCAAACGGAAGATTTCGCGCTGTTCGATCGCTGGATCGACAATTGGCGCGATTTGATGGATTTTGAAATCGTCCCGGTGCGCACTTCGGCGGACGCGGTTGAGCGGATGAGTGCAAAACTTTAGGGGACGCTGTTGGCTTCCTATCGGGACGCTCGTCCCCTATAGATCACTTTCTCTGATTAAAGTGGCGCGCAGCGGCGTGTGGAGCAGATTGTGGTGTGCACAAGATTGCTGCCAAGGCTGTAGACTGGCACGCCGTCCGCGAGGATTTCCCGATTCTCCGCGAGCGGGCACATGGCCATCCTCTGATTTATTTTGATAGCGCAGCAACCTCGCAAAAACCGCGCGCGGTAATCGACGCGCTTCGGCGCTATTACGAGCACGAAAATGCAAATGTGCATCGTGGATTGCACATGCTCAGCTCGCGCGCCACCGAAGCCTACGAAAAATCGCGCCAGCGTGTCGCCGAATACATCGGCGCGGCAAGCGCTGACGAAATCATCTTCACGCGCGGAACCACTGAAAGCATCAATCTCGTTGCTCAGGCATGGGGCGGGAAATTTATTCGCGAAGGAGATTCGATCCTGCTGACGGAAATGGAGCATCACAGCAACCTGGTGCCATGGCAGTTGTTAGCGGAGCGAACAGGTGCTCGGCTCCGCTTCGTGCCAGTTCGCGATGATGGGACTCTCGACCTTGAACAGCTTTCTTCGTTGCTTACGCCTGAAGTAAAACTGTTTGCGTTCACGCACATCTCAAACTCTCTCGGCACAATTAACCCAGTGGCCGAACTTTGCGAGAAAGCGCATGCCCTCGGTGCGCTCACGCTGGTGGATGCCGCACAGAGCGCAGGACATTTGCCCATCAACGTGCAGGAGTTGGGATGTGACCTCCTCGCCTTCTCCGGACACAAGATGTGTGGCCCGACCGGCATCGGAGCGTTCTACGGGCGGGCGGAGGTCCTCGATTCCATGCCGCCGTGGCACGGTGGCGGCGAAATGATCGTGAGCGTCACCCTGGAAAAAAGTGCGTTTAAGAAAGCGCCCCACCGATTTGAAGCCGGCACCCCAAATATCGCGGGCGCTATCGGCCTCGCGGCCGCGATTGATTACATCGAACAAATCGGCCGCCCGGCAATTTTCGAACACGACACGCAACTTGCGCACTATGCGGCGGAGCGTCTCACGCACCTACCCGGTATGCATGTTCTCGGGCCAACTGAAGAGCGCGGCGCTCTTGTTGGATTTGTAATGGACGCCGCGCACCCGCACGATCTCACCACGTTCGCGGACCAGTACGGGCTGGCTTTGCGTGGCGGGCATCATTGCAACCAGCCGCTGATGCGGCGGTTTGGTGTGTCCGGGACAACTCGCGCGAGCTTCTACTTTTACAACACGACAGATGAAATCGATCGAATGATTGAAATCCTCCACCACGCTGTGCGTTTCTTCTCATGACTACAGAAATCGAAGAGCTTTATCAGGAGGTGATCCTCGATCATTCGCGCCGGCCTCGGAATTTTGGAGATTTGGCCGACGCTGCGGTCCGAGTGCATGGTGACAATCCGGCATGCGGCGATGAAATTCATCTCGGCGTCAAATTCGACGCTGGCGGGGGCTTGGAGGACATCAAGTTCACTGGGCATGGTTGCGCGATCAGCCAGGCGTCGGCGTCATTGATGACGATGAAGCTGAAGGGTAAAAGTCGCTCGGTAGTGCTGGAAATGCTTCGCGCATTTCACGACCTGGTGACAGATGAAGCAAGCGAAGGGCCCAAAATATTGGGCGATCTTCGCGCGATGAAAGGGGTGCGGAAATTTCCGCAGCGGGTGAAGTGCGCGATGCTCGCCTGGCGCGCCGTCGAACAAGCATTGGAACAGGGCGCCGGCGAAGCAAACGTATCGACCGAACCAGAATAATCGCGCCACGGCTCTGGCGGGCTGGTCAGTGGGCTTCAAAACCCATCACAGGCAAGTGGACGCAGGTTTGGTTCGGACGCCTACTTCTGCTTTCTTCTTCCTCATGTCCGCCGCCGCATTCGAAATGACCGTTCCGGTTTTGGCCGGCGATATAGACGAGCAAAATCACGTGAACAACACGGTGTACCTGCGCTGGGTCCAGGATGTTGCTGTTGCGCACTGGCGAGCAATCGCAAGCAGCGACGCTCAGAAGACGATTGGCTGGGTCGTGTTGCGGCACGAAATCGATTATAAAGCGCCGGCCACGCTCAGTGACGAAATCGTGCTTCGCACATGGGTCGGCAAAGCCACCCGGGTCACGTTTGAACGCTTCACTGAGATCCGGCGCAAAAGTGATCGCCAGCTCTTGTCGACCGCTCGAACGTTGTGGTGCCCGATAAGCACGCAAATCGGCCGCCCCGTGCGCGTCTCGGCTGAAGTGCGTGCGAAATTTTCCACGTGACGCGATGGTCGGCACGTGCCGGGGGTTTTTCGACGTCGCTTTCCGTAACCGGCTGGTTAAACCATACGATCCTTTTTCCTCAGCAAAACGAAAACAAAGCGTGAAACTCTCGCGTCAGTTTGAAAAAGCGTTGATCTACGCCACGCGAATTCATGGCGGCCAACGGCGGAAGAAGACCAGGATCCCCTATATCGCGCATATTCTCGGCGTCGCTGCGATTGCGCTGGAATACGGCGCGAACGAAACCGAAGCGATCGCGGCGCTCCTGCATGATGCGGTTGAAGATTGTGGCGGTGCAAGACGACTGCGCGATATCGAACGCAAATTCGGAAAAAAAGTGGCAAACATAGTCGAGGGATGTACCGACACGGACCAAACGCCAAAGCCGCCATGGTTGGAGCGAAAGCAGGCCTACGTGGCACACGTCCAGCACGCGTCGATGCCGACGAAACTGGTGTCCGCTTCAGACAAGCTTCACAATGTCCGCGCGATATTAATGGATTATCGTCAGGAAGGAGAAAAGCTGTGGTCCCGGTTCAACCGTGGCAAGCGTGGCGCTCTTTGGTATTACCGAGCGCTTGTCGATGCCTTTCGCGGCAAACGCATCCGGCCGCTGGTGCAAGAGATCGATCGCACTCTGACGGAGCTTGAATCGCTCTCGAACAAAGGAGCGCGCATGGACCAACCGCCACCGGTTCAGATGAACCAATCCGTAGTCGGAGTTGCAGCAAAACATCGGCGGTAATTACGCTGCGGCTCCAGCGATTCGCCGCCGATTTGAGTGCGAACCGCGAATGATGCCGCGGCTGCCAGAACGATAATATCGAAGTCTGCATTATAAAGAGCATCCTTCGAGTTCGCGACTCCATTCGAATTTCGTCATCGCGGAATAAATACCTGCTACTTTGCGGACGACTTCATGTCGATTGTAAATCAGCTGGGTCATTCAGGTTCAGGAACAATTTTCTCGCTTCGTCTGGAACGGATACTGTCCGGAGTTTTCCAGCTTCAACCAGGCGGCTGGTCAATGTTTGCAGTGAAAAGTCGACACCCGAAAGCGCGCTGCGAAGAACGACATCCACTCCACGCGGATAAATCGCCGCCAGGGGCTCGGCGCGATTGTCGATCTTCGGGAGAACGCCGCGACCGGGCTCAATCTGACCGCAAAGAAACTTCAAGTATTTTTGGGTCATGAACGGCATGTCGATGGCGAGCGCGAGCAGATGTTTGGTGCACATCTGCACCAGTGATGCAGCCAAGCCGCTGAGCGGGCCTCGCGACGGAGGATCGTCCGCGACAAATTCCACGTCGGCCGGTCGCCAGATGGGGTCGCTTCGCGCGGAGATAAAAATCTCCGCCGGTTCCAATTGCCGCAACAGTTCGAGTTGAATTTGCCAGAGCGGTTTTCCGCGAAATAGAAGGGTTGCCTTATCTTTTCTCATCCGGCGTGATTCGCCGCCGGCGAGCAACACCGCACTGATGTTCATCCAATCGCCTTAGGGATGCGCGCGTTCGAATGCAATTGACCGTCGGTGAGAATCTTTGCGCGCAAACCGCCATGGCCTTTTAGAAATTCTTCCGCGCCGGGCGCGATGGCGCGGTCCATCCAGTAGCACGGCCGGCATTCCTCCGTGCCGTAAAAACCCACGCCTTGAATCTCGAAGTCCTGGCCAATCAATTCATTAAGATCGACATCGCGCGTCATGACATTACGACGGACTGACGCGGGCGAACAATCGTGCAACCCGAAGGTGCCGCAGAGTTCGTCAAAAACTTCGAGCGAGAAAAATGTGATCTGCCCTTTGTAATTATCTTTGAAATCGAAATAGCGATCGCCGCGAATCCCGAGTCCGGCGACGCAGTCGATCATCGGCACTTCCTTCATCGGATACGCATCCGGTTCTCGTCCGTGATGACCCACAAAATTATGACCTGGCGAAATGTAAAGATGGCAGATTTCCACCGCCTTCATGCTAACATCGACCAGATTCGTTTCACATGAAAGAAAGCGGGATCGGTTCGCAAAAAATCATCCGGCGAAAACGCGACGGCGAACTGGAATATCTGCCCGATGATCTCACGGTCGAAGAGCCGCTCGAGATTCACGTTAGTCGCCAAGTGTTGGCGACCACAATGCGCACGCCGGGTCACGACGAAGAACTCGCAGCTGGTTTTTTGGTCTCGGAGGCAGTTGTTCACAAGTGCGAGGAAATCGCAAAAATTTCCGCAAACCGTGAGAACACGGTTGTCGTCGATCTTGCCGCCGGCCTGCAACTGAAACTGAATTCATTACAGCGCTTCGGAACGATTTCATCCAGTTGCGGAATCTGCGGCAAGACCAGCATCGAAGCGATCCGGCAAAATTTTCCAGCGATTCGATCGACAACAATTAGGATCGAAATAAAAACGCTGCTGGCGCTTCCAGAAGTGTTGCGAAAATACCAGGGCGATTTTGCGAGAACGGGTGGCATTCATGCCGCCGGAATTTTCGATCTGCACGGTCAACGCCAAATTGTGCGGGAAGATATCGGCCGTCATAACGCGGTGGATAAAGCAATTGGCCGCGCATTTCTCGATGGGCTACTCCCACTAGATCGACATCTTCTTCTAGTGAGCGGCCGCGCTTCCTTTGAAATTGTGCAAAAAGCACTCGCCGCTGGTATTCCGATCGTCGCTGCGGTCTCAGCGCCCTCGACACTCGCAGTTGATTTTGCACGTGAAAGCAATCAAACGCTGATTGGTTTTCTTCGTCCGCCCTCGTTCAATATTTACTCGCATATCGAGCGCATCATCCTGGAAGGTAGGCATCCTGCCTGACTCGGCCGACAGGCTGCCAGCCTGGCGATAACCGACAAGCAACGACACGACCTATGAGGCCAGCGCAAAAAACTGCGCCCAAGTATTCAGCCGGACCGTTCGCGTCGCGGCGGCCTAACGATGATCGGCAGCAAAATCGAAATCGCCATCACCCCCGCGATGACGTGAAGAGCAGTCGCGTAGTTGCCGGCGGTCTCGCGCATTCGCGCGATGTAGAGCGGTCCAAAAACGCTCGCGAAACTCCAAGCGGTCAACATGAGTCCGTAGATCGGCCCGACGTTTTTCGGTCCAAAATAATCCGCCGTGAATGCCGGCATGGTTCCAAATCCTCCGCCGTAACACATCAGGATGACAAAGGTCACCGTCGTCATCACCGAAGGCACCGTGATTTTTGGGAGAAACCAAAACAGCAGGACTTGCGCAATAAACATGATCCCAAATGTCGCCCGGCGCGTGATGAGATCGGACAACCAGGCCCAAAACACGCGACCGACTCCGTTGCCGAGACTGGCGATTCCGACCATTCCGCCAGCAGCCAAGGCGCTCACGCCGGTGAGTTCCTGAAAAATCGGTGCTTCCTGTGAAATGACGGAGATGCCGGCGCACGTATTGAGAAAAAGAATCAGCCAGAGCACCCACCATTGCCAGGCTTTCAGCGCTTCCGATAGAACGAAATCGTGCCCGGCCCGCTGTGAAGTTTCCTTCGCGCTTGGCGTCCATCCTTCCGGCTGCCAGTTTTCCGGCGGATTTTGCATGAACAACGCGGCGATAATCGCGATGACAAAATAGGCGACGCCGAGATACGCGAATGTCGGTAACACACCGACGGATTGAATGAGTCGCGTCGCCACTGGCGCGGTGATGAGCGCGCCGGCACCGAAACCGCCGACAGCGACGCCGGTGATGAGACCGCGCCGATCGGGGAACCATTTCACCAGAACTGCGACGGGAACAATGTAGCCCAGGCCAAGACCGAGCCCTCCAATGAATCCGTAACTGAAATAGAGCCACCACAGGTTATTCGCAGAGAAACTCGTCAGAAAAACGCCGAGGCCATAGAGCGTTCCACCGGTGAGCGCGACGACCCGGGGCCCTTTTCGATTCATCCACAATCCGCCAAAGAACGCAGCGAAGCCGAGCACAAAAATACTGATGGTGAAGGTGAGCGTGACTTGCGAAATGCTCCAGCCAAACTGTTTTGACAACGGGATGCGGAAGACACTCCACGCGTAAACGGCGCCGAGCACGATCTGGAGAAACACACCGGCGATCGCAATCACCCAGCGATTAGGACTTTTCATAATTTCCTCCGTCGTTACATCTACAAACCAATCGTGCTGTCACAAAAGATTGGTTGGCTCATCGTTCATGTTCACGCTTCTCAGAACGAAAACGTCACTTCGGCCTTCTGCGCCTCTTCGATGTATTCGAGGTCAGCTCTCAACTTTGCTAGGCGCTGACTTCTCAGCCAGTTCGAATGCTAAATGCCGTGCTGGCGAATAATTTCGAAGTTTAGACGCGACCACATTTCCCCCCCTATTCGACCTTAAACACAATCTGGTCTGTGCAGAGCTGATGTGGTATTTGAAAGCACGCCATGCGCAACGAAGCACAAACGCGTTTTGAGTTGATCTGTGTTTTTACACCGGCAACCAATTTCCCGCCGAATACAAAGGCGACATTTTCGCCGCGTTCCACGGCTCGTGGAACCGGATGAAGCGCACCGGCTACAAAGTTGTGCGCGTGCCGTTCGATCATTCGACCGGCAAACCGCTCGGCGAGTACCAAGATTTCGTGACGGGCTTTGTGACGCCTGATGGCAAAGTCTGGGGTCGCCCCGTCGGGATCACCGTCGTCAAAGACGGCAGCCTGCTTATCAGCGAAGACGGCAACGGCACCATCTGGCGAGTCAGCTATCGCAGATGACTTGGTTGCAGACGCAAATCCGCGGAGGTCACCCGAATGTCAAATGTTGAAATTTTACCCCCTCCCCTCTTCCGCACGCGGGGCCCGGTTTACGAATTCAATGATCCGATTACGGGCAACCGGAGCTATGGCGGCACGCACGCGAGTCGCGCGGCGCGGATTGAACTCCAGGCCAAGTGTACGCGAGTGAAGCTTTTGCCGCGATGTCTGCCGCGAAACGCACACGAAATTTCACATGCGACTACGTTGGTCAAATGCCGATGGCCAAGGGTCACGGAATTTTGCCGATGTATCACGTCCGTCGGAGTCCTATAGCTGTGCGTTGTAAGATCGACATCAAGTCAGTATTGGACCGATTCGGCACAATGGGGCGAATAAGTTAGACGATTATGGCACTACGAAAATTTTTCCCGTGAACGGGCATTTCACTGCGGTACCTTTTGGATAACGTCTGATATCGATTTCTCCTTTTGAAGGAGCACAAGGACTGCGTACAAAGCCCCCCTTACCTGGAACTGCAATTCCGGACGGATAACCCTTGCGGGCAGCGTTCTGATTTGCACTCTGACCTGGCTTGCCTTTCTGCTGGTGTAGCATCTTTTCTCGGATCCCCGAGATTTTCGGCTCTCCGTCTATAATCGTGATATCGAGATCTATGGCGAACTGGCCTTTGGTCCAGATCTGCCGGGGAGGGCTTTCGGCGTAAAAGTTCAGCTTGAAACTCGCAGCGTATTCCCGATCGGGTACCTTCTCCTGAAGATGTATGTCTCCTTCGATTTCATCGTGCCGAATTGGCCACCGCTCATTGTACTTCTCAATATCGTGGCGAATGTACGCTTGGTCCTTGTTCTGCTCCTCAAAATAAGACACGATTGATGTATAGTAGAGAAGGGTTGCGTTCAGATCTGGCGACTGATTTGCCGCCACAAATTGTCGTACGAAGTTCCCAATCCAAGCCTGCCATTTTCGGCCGTTTTGAGCCGACGGGTTTGCTGGTGAGGACGAAGGCGCCGCAGTGATTTTCCCGCCCTCTTCCAACGCTCTAGCTTTGGCGTACGCCTGTGCGCTGAGATCGGATTGTCCTTGTGCCCGGTATAGGTGTCCGAGCATCCGCCACGTGCCCGAATCGGGCTTCATCTTTAAGGCTTGTTTGTAGGCGTTAATCGCCTCGCTAATCCGGTTAAGGTTGGCCGCTGCAACGGCGAAATGGCGCCATGCTGCCGGGTCGGTTGGATCGATATCAATATACGTCCGCCAGTTGCGCTAGGCTTCCCCGTAGAGGCCAAGAGCCTCGTAGGCGCAGGCAAATTGAAACAAAAGACGCGGATCACCGCGATAACGCTGTAGGAGGGTATTCAGTAATTTGAGCGCTGCGGCACCGTCTCCACGGCCGTTTGCATCTTTGGCAGCAATAAAGTCTGGGTCGGATAATATTTGGTCCTTCTTCTCGGACAACGCCTTTGGCTTGGTGTCCTGATCAATTGTCAAAAGGAAATTCCTCAAGTCCTGCGAGGATCTAGCAAAGTTTAGGTTTTGACCTTCCTCTGCTGTCAGGGTTGCAACGCCAACCACTCTCCCATGCCGGTCGAGGACTGGCGATCCACTGGAGCCTGGCGATATCGGTGCACTGATCTGTAGTAACCAACTCCCATCCGGTCTTGATCGGATTGCCGAGACAATTCCTTCCGACAACGAACCTTCCAGGGCGAGCGGGCTACCGATGACGGCGATGCGGGTGCCTGGCTGGGATGGGTTTGATGCGTCATCCACCAGAAGGAATTGCATGTCGCGCGCGTCCGCCTTTAGCGCAGCAAGATCGAGCGCGGAAGAGGAGGCGAATACCCCATCGATATTGTAGATCGCTCCGCTCTCAAGCTTTGCTTGGGCATTTACCATGCCCTGCATAACGTGGTCGTTAGTGACCAGACGCCCGTCAGCGGAAACAAAAAAGCCAGAACCGGAGATTATATTGCCTGCTGCATCGTGCCCCACAATCAGGACAACTGCGCCCCTCGCTTTCTGTGCCAGTGCGGGCAGATCAAGCGGTTTCCCGATCTCCACCGGGGCCGGCGAGCTTGGACTCCTCTTCGGGAAAGTGCTAGTCGATTTCGGCGCTGACCAGTGAGAAACAACCCAAAAAACAAATCCGAGCACCAGCGCAATCATCAACAAAGCCGTCGCAGCAATCAGCCTGTGCTTGCTTCGTGCGCTCTCACCCGCAAAAGTCACGACCGCTGCAGCCGATTCCTGTGCTATCGGCTTGAGCTTCGCAGGCACGTCGCGATTTCCAATCTCGTCGGTGTAGAGGTTAAAGACGTGGACACGGACGCCGTGTTTCACTTCGCATTCGCCGAGATCGTGCAGGCGCGGTTGCCACAGCCGGTATTGCTCTAGATCTTCCGCTACACGCCGAGACAGAAGAATGTGCCCTGCATCTCCGCAATCCATTACCCGCTGCGCTGTGTTGATCCCAGCGCGAGTTACATTCAAACGATCATTGACATCCCTCATTTGATTAACCGAGCCGCTATGGATTCCCATCCGAAGCCGTAGCTCGGGATAACTTTTAATGGCTTTGCTTATCCCCAGGGCGCATTGCACCGGGGCTTCAGGCTTGGTTAGGAAAACCAATGCCATCCCGTCTCCCGTGGGGAGTCGGATCAACTCGCCCTTCTCTTCGGCAGTGCGAAGCTCGGCCGTCCCGCGAACAATCTGATTCAGGAGCTCGAGCGTCTCGCTTTGTTCATCGGCAAGCAGCTTGGAATAACCGACCACGTCGATGAAAAGAATATGCGCAATTTCGAGATGAAGATCCGGTTTGCGCTCAGCGGACATAGGGGAAGCGGCACAGAGGTTACGCACCAATCATCTCGATTCGATCGCCAGCTGTCGAGAACAAAAGCCGGAACGAATGGATCTGAGTGGCTTTAATTGCTCTCTGCGGAAGTCGGCGAGATCCGTTGAGTCTGAGTCTTGTGACGTTTGGCTTGCCGATCGACAGAAAGTCACGGCGAAAGACGGCAGCCTTCTTATCAGCGAAGACGGCAACGGCACCATCTGGCGTGTGAGCTACGGCGGGTAACACAGGCATCCTGGCTGCCATGTCGAACGGGCATCTTGCCGGCAGGGGGCCAGCAGACTCCTCGACGAATCAGGCAAGATGCTTGAGTTACGGCACTGATGTACGTGTTCGCTGGCGAATAGTGTCAATAGTGGAGTGTGCCTCCAAGATATCGAAATGCGGAGAACTTCGCCCCATCATTTAATGAGACCCGTCAGCGCGGCCAGGACGAGGGGAACCAGAATCCAACCCAAAAGAATGTGCACACGTACATAGTGCCTCAGGAATCTGTACTGGGGCTTGGGGCCCCATACCTCGGATGTTTTGAGGTCTACAACCGGAAGGAATAGACCCAAACTGTACCAGAATCGATTGTATTGACGACGCTTTTCCTTTGGCTTCTCGAGTTCTTTCGGGTCCTGCAACTCCATCTTCTTCAACGGAAAAAGAATGCATCCAAGAACTACAATGCCTAGGCCGACGTATCCGGCACGCTCAGGATGCCGCCCATAGCCGACGAGAAGGTATAGCATCCAGCTACCTAACCACCGACCCCAATCGCCGCTGCGAAAGTATTCTTCTCGCTCCCGACATTTCCCTGCAATGAAGGCGCGATCAGCATCGGCGCGATAGCCCTGGCGTTTAAAAAACTGCTCTAGGTTGGTATACACATCGGCCGTGTAAGCCGACTGGTCAGCGAACTTCAAAAGCGCTTTGTGCGACTCGGATTCTTTCGAAGCGGCGCGAATGTATTTGTAGCTCATTTCTTGCATGCGGAATTCGGTGGCCAGTTTCGGCCAAAAAGGATTCGAGAGATCAAGCTGGACAAAGTCGGCGTAGCGGAAGTCCACCGGTCCTTCGAACACCGCCATAATAAAAGAAGCGACTTGTCCGACTTTCATAAAAAAGAAGTCGGCGCCCGTTTTCTTGTCCCTAAACTGCGCCGCATTTGCGAAGAATGGTCCGGCCATATGTGCTCCGATGAACATTGCCGGCCCTTCAAATAGCGCCTTATTAAAAGAGGCGATCTGTCCGACTTGCATACTATCGAAATTGGCGCCCGCTTGCTTGTCCTTAAATTGCGCCTCACTTGCATCGAAGTCTCCGGCGATATCTGCCCCGATGAAGCTTCCCGGCCCTTCGAACACCGCCTTATTAAAAGAGGCGAGGTTTCCGACTTTCATGCTGTTGAAACTGATTCCCTCTTTCTTGTCCTTAAACTGCGCCTCATTTGCCGTGAATCGGCCGGCAATATCTGCCCCGACGAAGTCCACCGGCCCTTCAAACACCGCCTTATTAAAAGAGGCGAGGTGTCCGACTTTCATGCTGTTGAAACTGGTTCCCTCTGCTTTGTTCTTAAACTGCCCCTCATTTGCATGGAAAGCGCGGGCGATATCTGCCCCGATGAACATTGCCGGCCCTTCGAACACCGCCTTATCAAAAGAGGCGACATCTCCGACGTGCATGGCAATGAAGGCCGACCCTGCCTTAAACGTGCTGTTATCGAATGAAACTTCTCTCGCGAAACTCGCGTTCACAAAAATCACGTAGCTCCTGAATTGGCAGTTCTCTAGATGGACCTCACAAGGGATGTGCGCATTTCTGAGGTCGATCGGCTCGTCAATGATCGCCCCAACGATTTGCACACCATGTCGATGCAGCTTGACACCGGGTACCGTGCCCGTCAGCAAGTCCTCCAGAAAAAGAGCGCTGAGCTTTCGGTCCTCTTCTTTAGGAAATTTTTCGCTCAGGTCGGCGATTTGTCCCGCCGTCGCCTGCGCGACGACCCATTCTTCCGTGGAGCTTAGTTTGTGCGAAGCGTTCTGAGGCGTGGCACTCGCCGTTGTAACACTCGCGGCGATCAAGCCAGCTGAGATCCAAATGGGGGGCTTCACTCAGAAAGGCGTTTAACAAAATTTAAACGCCTTTGCAGCGAAAAAATGAATCTGAACCGACCCAAGGCTGCTAGGACGTTTTCACGCCTCATCAAAATAGTCGCTGTCGATTTTTTTGACGCTGTACGCATGCTCTTCGGCAACGCCGATGCCGTGCTCGATCATTAATTCCGCCAGGCGACGACCATCGATCAGGATGATTTTCTGGTGTAGCCCTGCTACATACTCGCGCGCGTTCTCATGAAACGCGCTCGTCGTGATGAAAATACCTTTTGCTGCTTTTTTGCCGGCTAGAGCTCCGACGAAGTTTTGGATTTCTGGTCGGCCGATATTCGCCCCGGCCTTCCAACGCTTCGCCTGGACGTAAATGACATCGAGCCCGAGCCGGTCTTCGTTGATGACTCCGTCAATTCCTTCGTCACCAGTTTTCCGAGTTACCGCCGCCGCCTCTTTTACTGACCCGCCGTAGCCCATCTTTACGAGCAAATCTAGAACCACTTGTTCGAATCGGAATGGATCGACTCTTGCGAGCTGTGACTGCAAATCAGCGATCAGTGTCTCGCGCAATTCGGAGAACGCGGCTTCGATTCTTTCGTAAGGAGTCGCCCTCGCTTCCGCGTCTAAGCCACTGACTAAAGTAGGTGTGCCGCGCTTTTTTTCCTTAGGCTTCCAAGCCTCTTCCCAACCCGGAATGGCCTCTAGATCTGCCAACGTGATCGCCTGCGGATGCTTGCTCAAAAATTCCTGTCCGAACTCAGTGATGCGGTACGTTTTGGGCGCGGCCTTTGCAATCAATCCTCCTTTCGTGAGGAACGACATCGCCCAACCAACGCGATTCCGAATGTACGTTGCTCCGCCGCTTGGCAGACGCCGTTCAATCTCATCAGCAGAGAGATGGAATTGCCGAGACATCGCTTCCGTTGCCGAACGCCGCGTGATGTCTTCCTTCGCAGCAAGCTCTAGCAAAGGTTTGAGAAGTTGATCGTATGTCGGAATGGCCATGAGAGCAGCAATAGGATCAAGATTAGATCATTTCGTGTTCAGATTTCCCACGCGAAATTTTCTCGCCGTGCCTCTGTTTGGCGGCGGATTTCATTTCGTCGTTCGCGCGTTCGATGTTCAAAGCGAGAAGTTTTTCGAGGATTTGTTCATCTGTTAGATCGACGTTGAACCCATAAGCCGCAGCGACAGCGGCATCCAATTTCGCATGGGCGTGCGCGAGCCACGCGGGACGCTCGTTATGAAGATTGGTGAGCGTCCGTTTCGCCAGTTTGTTCGCGCATTCGTCGTCATGGGGTTCGATGCGTGGATAACGAACAGTGCCGATGCCGCGCGTGTCAGGGCCCACAACAAACCGCGACCACGGGCCATCAATCGAGCCGGGGAACTCCAACACGCGCGTCGTCGTCCATTCCGGCGGATTGAGCCAGTTTCCGCGCAGCTCATTCTTTTGTCGATCAGTTGATTGTGGAAACGGAAAAGTCTCAAAGCAAGTCGTCGGGGTATAACGGAAACCGCTCTCGCGCTCACGCAACTGCGTGCCTTGTGCTCGCGCCCAGACTTCATGAAAACGAGAGTGCAACACGCCGAAGAAATAATCATCTTCGCGCGCAAACGCGACTGTTGCGTCAGAGGGCAAATACTCTGGCGTAATCCAGACGAAGACACGATGCTTACTCACACGAGGTGTCGCAAGAAAACGCGGTAGCGGTCGCAAAGCTTTTAGCATAGCTGGTCGGGCTTCTCCATGAGTCCACCAGTGTTCGCGATAAATTTTTCTGTTATTCTTGGCGCGAACTGGTCGAACATACTTTTCGACGTGAGCAAAGGGGATTTCGTAAAGAGCTGACGTTTGCACATTAGAATCTGGATCGAATGCGATGATCCAGCGCGGTTCAGCGCGTTTAGTAATTTCGAATGCATTCAGAATCGGCCGCACAACGTTGGAATTTGCAGAACCAGTAGGATTTCCGCCCGCCCTGCAAAACTTGAGTGCAGTCGCTTGATCAAGGTCGAAAGGCCCGTGCATCGAAACGCCAATAAAGCCAGTTTCTGCGTTAGCTTGAATGCGAGCAGCAGAACTAACATCGGATTCGGCGGTAAGATTTGCATTGATGTGTTGAACGGGCTTTCCATCGAGCGTTCGCATCTTCTCGGAACCATCATCGAATCCAACCATGCTGACATGCACGGCTGCACCGGCGAGAATCCATTCGCGATCGCTGATGGCGAAAAAGATATCGCCCGACTTCTTTATTCGTTTCAGCACTTCGCGGTTGGCGCCTCCGCGAATCCCCTGGGTACCCAAAAGTCCCGCGCGCTCGCAATACTTGTGTTGAATCAAATCGCGCGCTTTCTCGAACCAGTAACAGCAGAGGTCTGACTGTCCGGGAATTCGATCGCCATGAATACGCCGAAGTTCTTTGACGTAATCATAGCCCATTTCGCTGCGCATCAGCTTATCGCCGAGAAACGGCGGATTGCTGACGATGACATCGCAGCTCGGCCATTTGCGTTCCGTGTAAAACTTGAGCGCGTCATCGGCGGCGTGTTCCGCGGCCTGCGCTTCCTTCAGTGTTTTCGCTTTGCTGCGGAAATGCGGGACGAGCAGCGCGTCTTCATTTTGGAAATGCTCCAGCTCCTGGAGCACGGGATCGTGTTCGTTAGGAAAACCGTTGTCGCGCCGCCATTTCAAGTACCCGATCTGCACGGCGACCTGTGCTAATTCGAAGGCATAGGCGTTGAGCTCGATAGCTTTGAGCTGTTGCACGTTGACGCGCGGCTCGAATTTGAATCCCAGCTGGGTAGCGAAGGTGATGAGTTCCTTTTCAAGATCGAGAAGCAATTGAAGCGAGACGTAAAGGAAATTGCCGCTGCCGCACGCAGGGTCGAGCACTGTGATCGCGGCGAGCTTATCGTGAAACATCGACAACTGCTTGCGGTTGGCATTTGTGCCTTCACCGCGCAGAAATGCGGCGGCTAGATCGCCTTTGATCTTGCTCCATTCGCGTCGCAGCGGCGCCATCAACACTGGCTCGACCAGTGTCCTGATGTCTTCCTCGCTTGTGTAATGCGCGCCAAGCTGCGCGCGCTGGTTGGGATCGAGTCCGCGTTCAAAAAGATTACCCATGATGCTGGGCTGGATGAATTGCCAGTCGGCTTCGCCTGCGACGGCGAGCTTGCCAATTTCCTCTTCGGTCAACTCAAACACGGTCGCCTCCTCGAAGAGGTGACCGTTAAAGTGGCGAATCTTGTGTGGCCCAAAGGAACCGCCCTTTGCCATTTTGCGAAACAAATCTTCGAGCACTTCAGCAAAATGCGCCGGGTCATCGCCGCCGGTTTTGAAAATCTCAGTGACGACGTTCTTCGGCAGCAATCCCGTATCTTCGGCAAAGAAACAGAACACGATGCGGTTGAGGAAGCGCGCGATGCGCAAATTTTTGCGCTGGGCAACCGTGAGCTCGCGACGTGAACGCGCATCGATCAGCTCAACTGACTCGCGCTCCTGCAATGACCGCGCGACTTCGCCGATCTGCTGAGCTAGTTTTTCAGTGACTTCATCGGTCGTGCGCTGCGGTTTGAGGAATTCGGGATCGGTAAATACAGCGCGCAGGAGTCGGAGTATTTGAGGTTCGTCGATGTTCGCATTTCTAAATTCGTGCGTCTCCTGGACGGTGCCGTTGAAGTTGGTGCGAATGATGTAGCGATCGAAATCACAGACAACGAGCAGCGGTGGATTCAGCAGTGATTCCCGATAACGAAGCAACTGCTGATATGCCGCGTCCAAGTTTTTCTTTTTGCCTTTGTATTCCCAAGCGAAACAGCCGCGTTTCCAAACGTCCGCAAAACCGCGCTCGCGCTCGGCCTCCGGCTCTTCTGCTACGCGGCCGGACTCTGCAACTGCGAAGAGCTCTTCGTCTTTGACGACACGCTTTTGAAAACAAAACGACTCGTTGCCGGTTGGATCAGCGGTCGCTGGCGTCGGCTGATCGAGCAGCGCGCAAAGATCATTGAAGTGCTCTTGATACGCGGCGGTTTCTTTACCGGAATATCGCGCCCACTTTCTTTTGAATTCTGCGGGGGTCATTGAAAGCTGTCATCTTCGCAAAATTTTGACCCGCCACAAGGAGGCTGGTAGAGATTTAGCGGTCATTTCGGCCGCATGGCATTCGGATCTAAGAAAAGGAAATATCGGCCACCAGTGAAGGGACCTCTTCGCCGGCTCGCCGGACAATCTGTACGCGATGAGCGCGACAAGCTATTGAACGACACGCTGTCCGAATATCTTTTCTTCATCATGATTTTTTGGTCGCTGGCGGCCTGGGAATGGTTCCGCCGGTGGAAGCCATTGCCGGCTAGTGCTGAAATCCTCACCGGCGCTGCCCTATTGGCGACGGCGTACTGCATCTTTCGGATCTTTCGCCTGCGGAAAGAAATTAGAAATCTTAACCAAGCTGAGAAAGGTGAGCGCAGAGTCAGCGAATTACTCACTCAGCTCCGACGTAAGCGTTACGTCGCGTTTGACGACCTGCTCGTTGATCAGTCAAACATCGATCACGTGCTCGTCGGGCCGGGTGGAATTTTCGCGATCGAGACGAAGGCGTACAACATTTTTGGAAATGGATGCGTTGGGGTCGATGAGTCGGGAGTGCTCCGGCTTGGCAATAAGCCTGCGATAAAGGATCCGTTGCGTCAGGCCGCGCGCTCGGCAGAAAAAGTCGCGAAGATACTAAAGGAACGCGTGCGAAAAGACTTCGACGTCACACCGGTTTTGATTTTTCCAGGTTGGACGTTGAGGGGTGCAAAAGCGGAAACCGGCGTGGTTGTTCTGAATGATGACATGGTCTCCGATTTCTTCGAGTCGCGCCGGACTGTGTTGTTGGACGAGCAAATCACAAACATCTGTTCGCATCTCGATCAAAGCGCGCGCAGTTAATCCGCGAATGCACGTTCGGAGGAGAGCCTATCCGAGACTTTTTCGGATGAGAAGGGGCAAAGCGCCAAAGGCGCTGGGGAAAGTGATAAGTGACTAGTGATTGGTGATCAGTTGGAAGCAGCCTGCCTAAATTAAATCGCGACCAATTGTTTGCATGGAGCGAAGCTTTCAGAATTAGAAAAACTCCCAGCAGCATTGTTGCGCGAAGCGTTTTCGCCTCGCGGCGAGGTTGACTGAAAACTTGACTTATACTTGACCCGCCTTCGCCAAGCCTACGGCGTGGCAGGCCCACCTTGCGGAGACAGCAACGCCGGAGTGGTTGCCCTACAAATACGTTGGCGCGGGCGGCGGCTAAGGTTTTTTAATCAATGCTTTGATTTCCGGAGCCAGAATCTTGCTGGCATGAAGCGCCGAACGGAGCGCAATTTTCAACGGTTGTGGAACGTCCTGGGCGAACGCTTCGATGTCTTTTCGAATCCAGCGGTCGCAGAATTCATCCAGGCTAATGCGCGTCACGCCATTGCAATCGATAATTGAAGGCCGGGTCAGAATATTCGGGAGATCAGGCGGACCAAGTTCGACCAAAGTCTTCGGAAAATGGCGGCGGCGATACTTTACCTTTTCTATCTTCGAACTGACGACTGTCAGCAGTAAAACCTGCTGGGCTAATGGTTCGTTCACGACGATGTGAAAGTGTGCTTCGGCAGAGGAGAGCTTGCGCTCCTTGAAATAAAAAACACTTCCCTCGCGTAGAGAAAGGCGCAGCTCTAGAGGAACGTGCGCCACGAGGCGGGATTATTTCCAGAGACTGGCTACGGCCTCGGAATCGAGATACAACTCAAGCGCGATATCGCGATCCTTCTTTGATAGTTCGTGGCAAGGATTGTAACCAGCATCCGGCTCAGCAAAGAAATCTGAGTAGTGCATCGCGACGCGCTTATGCCTATCCCGTCGAAGTCTGCCTGCCTGTTTCTTCCACTCGGGATAATGATGCGTGATGTCGCGCAAGCGAAATTCGCTGTAATGACCGAAAGTTTGCCAGGCAAAATCAAGCGCTTCGCGGTCGCTCTCCGAAAGGACGGCAAGATCGATATCTCCGACCGAGCTAAAGTGATAGGTGTCATCTTTGCGGAGATAGCGTTTTGCGTAGGTGCGCGAATGATTGTCCAAACGCACGCTCTCTTCGGCAACACGCTTCGCCTCGGACGCCACAGGGCCATGCTTCATCGCAAAGTAAGCGCAGTCACTGACTGGGCGACCGTATTTTCGCAGGTGATAGCGATCGGCGAAGAAGAGAAGCTTCAGCGCTTTCATTTTGTTCAGTCTTCGAATTGGCGCGCCGCTGGCGGCTTTGTGCGCGAAATAATTCAACGCCTGCGTAGACTTTCGGATAGGCGCGGGAATGCGGAAAGTGGGCATCGACACGGGGAACTTAGCACTTGTAAGGCCAATGTTCGAGCGAACATGGTGGCTGGGATTTTGGGAGCGGTCAAGCTCGAAGCGACTGAAGGCACGCTTCGCCGCAATCATTGAATACGGCGGTGAAATCGATCTGCGACATCATGCGGCGATCGAACTGCGCGGGCGTTGCGATACGTGCCGGAACTAACCTGGATTCTGTTCCTGCGCATTCTCGACGAGAGCGAATTGCGCGAAGCAGAGGAAGCCGAGGCGCTTGTTATCCGAGATGTGTCATCTTTTCGTCATCCAGATCAAGTTCAAGCTCCAGCGTGGAGCGCGTGTCGCGCGCGAACTTGAAACCAGCCAGCGGCGCGACAAGATCAACGCCTCTCTCCAACGCAAGGACTTGAAAGCTTCTGCCGAGCATTTCCGGATGCAGCAGGGTTTGCAGCGCGCGCTTGATTCTCTCATCGACGTCACCAACGCGAACTCGACGGTCCGACGGCTGCCGGGCCGTCGAGTCGGACGAGCGAGCTTGCAGCATCTCTGGCCATTCAGAGATGATTCCGGTCAGGAAATGATGTTGATCAGTGAATCCCGCGATGCGCAGACCGCTTTTCTGTGCGCGTGCCGCGATGCTCGTCCAATTCACATGCGCGGTGATGTCCGCGTGGCCAATCTGCTCAAAAGGTGAATCAAGAAAGCGATGTTTCGCGCGAACCTGCACCGTCTGGCGAAATTCACCGCGCGAATATCCGTAATCGATCGCCACGACGTAACCACGCTGCAACTGTGTCGCGACGTTTTGGACCCAATCGAGTGCAGCCTGATCGATCGCAGCGCCATGATCAACCGATCGCTCGACAAAAACAAATCTGTCTCCATCAAGATCGACCAGTTTTTCCCAGCCGGGGCCGGTCAGGCGCACCGGCATCGCGTCGAGTAATTCGTTGGAAAAATGAATGCCGACGAACGGCTCAATCGAATCGCGCCATTCCACTTTGTCGCGAAATGATTGGAGCGTTTGCAATTGTCGATCTTGCAGGATTGGAAACGGCTCCACGATTCGGTATCGCAAAACCGCAAAAAGGTCCGGGTAGCAGTTACGCGCCGACTCCAGCACGTCACGCGCAAAGTCACCATGATGGGCGCCTTGCTCGACAATGACGAAGTTGTCGGTTTCGCCGAGTCGTTCCCACACTTCGGCGAACTGCGCAGCCAACAGTTGTCCAAAAAGCGGACCGACGCTCACGTTCGTGAAGTAATCGCCGCGCCGCCCGATCGCGCACCGGCCAGAAGAATAATATCCGTGCTCAGGATGATAGAGCGCCTGTTGCATGAACCATGAAAAGGA
>Ga0137372_10001642_pt1 | contig 21683 bp, 21 predicted proteins | sample SagtaG_6_FD_104911 | JGI IMG/M metagenome (GOLD analysis project Ga0137372, IMG submission 104911) | Vadose zone soil microbial communities from Sagehorn Ranch, Mendocino, California, USA - Sage1_R_60_16 metaG | ecosystem: Environmental > Terrestrial > Soil > Vadose zone | place: USA...
AAGGGCAAGCAGGGCCGGTTCCGCCAGAACCTGCTCGGCAAGCGCGTCGACTACTCGGGCCGCTCGGTCATCGTGGTCGGCCCGGAGCTCAAGCTGCACCAGTGCGGCCTGCCGAAGATCATGGCGCTCGAGCTCTTCAAGCCGTTCATCTACAACAAGCTCGAGGAGAAGGGGTACGTCACCACCATCAAGAGCGCGAAGAAGATGGTGGAGAAGGAGCGTCCCGAGGTGTGGGACATCCTGGACGAGGTGATCCGCGAGCACCCGGTGCTCCTCAACCGCGCCCCGACCCTGCACCGCCTCGGCATCCAGGCGTTCGAGCCGGTCCTCATCGAGGGCAAGGCGATCCAGCTCCACCCGCTCGTCTGCACCGCCTTCAACGCCGACTTCGACGGCGACCAGATGGCCGTGCACGTGCCGCTCTCCATCGAGGCCCAGATGGAGGCGCGCGTGCTCATGATGAGCACGAACAACATCCTCTCGCCCGCGCACGGCAAGCCCATCATCGTGCCGAGCCAGGACATCGTGCTCGGCATCTACTACATGACCCGCGAGCGCGCCTTCGCGAAGGGGGAGGGGAAGACCTTCGCCTCCCCGCAGGAGGTCCGCGCCGCGTACGACCAGGGCGAGATCGACCTGCAGGCCAAGATCACGGTCCGCATGGACGGGCAGCGCATCGAGACCACCACCGGCCGCGTGCTGCTCTTCGACATCGTCCCGAAGCGGCTGCCCTTCGAGTCCATCAACAAGGTCATGGACAAGAAGCAGCTCCAGAACCTCATCGACCTCACCTACCGGCTGTGCGGCGAGAAGGAGACCGTCCTCCTCGCGGACCGCGTCCGGTCGATGGGGTACGGCAACGCGACGAAGGCCGGCATCTCGATCGCGCTGTCGAACATGCACATCCCGCGGAAGAAGCAGCTGCTCCTCGACAAGGCCACCGCCGAGGTGACCGACATCGAGAACCAGTACACCGAGGGCCTCATCACCAAGGGCGAGCGGTACAACAAGGTCATCGACATCTGGGCCCAGGTCACCGAGGAGGTGGCCCAGGAGATGATGACCGAGATCGGCACCGAGACGGCGGTCGGGATCGGCAAGGACGGGAAGCGCGAGGAGCGCAGGCAGCCGTCGTTCAACCCGATCTACATCATGGCCGACTCGGGCGCCCGCGGCAGCGCGCAGCAGATCCGGCAGCTCGCCGGCATGCGCGGCCTCATGGCGAAGCCGTCGGGCGAGATCATCGAGACGCCCATCACGGCGAACTTCCGCGAGGGCCTCAACGTCCTCCAGTACTTCATCTCGACCCACGGCGCCCGCAAGGGCCTCGCCGACACGGCGCTCAAGACCGCCAACTCCGGCTATCTCACCCGGCGCCTCGTGGACGTGGCGCAGGACGCGATCATCACCGAGTACGACTGCGGGGCGATGGACGGCATCACCCTCGGCTCGCTCGTCGAGGGCGGCGAGATCATCGAGCCGATGGGCGAGCGCATCCTCGGCCGCGTCGCGCTCGAGGACATCGTCGATCCGTTCACCAACAACGTCCTGGTGCAGTCGAACGAGGAGATCGACGAGAACAAGGTCAAGGCGATCGAGAACGCCGGCATCGACCGCGTCCGCATCCGGTCGGTGCTCACCTGCCAGGCGCGGCGCGGCATCTGCGTCGAGTGCTACGGGCGCGATCTCGCCCGCGGCCGCAAGGTGAACATCGGCGAGGCGGTCGGCGTCATCGCCGCGCAGTCGATCGGCGAGCCGGGCACCCAGCTCACGATGCGGACCTTCCACATCGGCGGCGCGGCGTCGCGGCGGGCGGAGCAGTCCACCGTCGAGAACCGCAACGGCGGCACGGTCAAGTTCCACAACGTGAACACGGCCAGGAAGAAGGACGGCACGCTCATCGTCATGAACCGCAACGGCGAGATCGTCATGACCGACGATCAGGGCCGCGAGCGCGAGCGCTACGGCGTCGTGTACGGCGCCAAGATGCTGGTGAAGGACGGGCAGAAGATCGAGCCGAACACGCTCCTCGCCGAGTGGGATCCCTACTCGATGCCGATCATCACGGAGGTCGCCGGCCGCGTGAAGTACGGCGACATCGTGGACGGCGTCACCATGACGGAGCAGCTCGACGAGGTCACCGGCCTCGCCCGCAAGGTCATCATCTCGTCGAAGGACCCCGACGCGCGCCCGCGCGTGTCGATCAAGGACGAGAAGGGCCAGACGCGCAACCTGCCCAACTCCGAGGCGCAGGCGCGCTACATGCTCCCCGAGGGCGCCAACATCGTGGTGAACGACGGCGACGAGGTCGACGCCGGCGAGATCATCGCCAAGATGCCCCGCGAGACCACCAAGACGAAGGACATCACGGGCGGTCTGCCGCGCGTCGCCGAGCTCTTCGAGGCCCGCAAGCCGAAGGAGCACGCCGTCATCTCCGAGATCGACGGCGTGGTCAGCTTCGGCAAGGACACGAAGGGCAAGCGGAAGGTGGTCATCACGCCCGAGGTGGACGGGAAGCTCCGGCCCGATCTCGCCAAGGAGTACCTGATTGGCAAGGGCAAGCACATCAGCGTGCACCAGGGCGACCGCGTCCGCGCCGGCGAGGCGCTCATGGACGGCGCCGCCAACCCGCACGACATCCTGAAGGTGCTGGGCGAGAAGGAGCTGGCGCGCTACCTCGTGGACGAGGTCCAGGAGGTCTACCGGCTCCAGGGCGTCAAGATCAACGACAAGCACATCGAGACGATCGTCCGGCAGATGCTGCGCCGGGTCCGCATCGTCGACGTGGGCGACACGACCTTCCTCGCCGACGAGCAGGTGGAGAAGTTCGTGTTCGAGGAGGAGAACGACAAGGTGATGACGTCCGGCGGCAAGCCGGCGCAGGGCGAGCCGCTCCTGCTCGGCATCACCAAGGCCTCCCTCTCCACGGAGTCGTTCATCTCGGCCTCGTCCTTCCAGGAGACGACGAAGGTGCTGACCGAGGCCGCCATCAGCGGCAAGGTCGACCAGCTGCGCGGCCTGAAGGAGAACGTGATCATGGGCCGCCTCATCCCGGCGGGCACCGGCCTCGGTGCCTACAAGCACCTCGACATCGAGGTGGAGACGCCGGTCGACGCCGTGGAGCAGGCGGAAGAGGCGCTGGCCGTCGCCGGCGAGGAGTAAGCAGGCTCGAGACGCCGCGACGCTGCGGCCCGAATTCACGAGGGGTCCGGTCCCACCCAGGGGCTGGACCCTTCGCCCTTTTCGGTGCCCGGCGCCCTGGCCAGCGCGCGCCTTCACCAACAGTCATTGGCGGCGCCTGACCCAGAGTCATTTTCTCGGGCGCCCATTGGGGCGGCAGGCGTTCGCTCGGCCGTAGCTATAGCACCCAGGCGTGCAAGCCCCCTCGAAGCGACCACTTTGATTCCGAGCAAGAACGCATGTTTACAGGCCATCGGTCGCGCGACTCCCATCCGGGGGGCTAGGCAGCGTTTGCCGCAGGCGCATATTCGCGCATCACCCTTGCTCCGTTCGTGGTGTGCGCTCGACCGCTCCGTCGAAATTGCTCCAGGTCTGTCGCAGCACTAGCCGATGGTTGACTTCATAGGTCCACTATTCTAAACTGACGTTACGTAACCTACCCAGCAACTTTCCCGCTCGGTTTGCCGCGAGTAGGAACAGGTGAGGAGATGAGGACTGCGACCACACAGCGAAGCAGCAGAGAATTCGAGGAGCTCGCGCCGTATCTGAAGGCCGTGCGCGACTTCCCGCCCCTGACACGCGAAGACGAGCATGCACTCGCCGTTCGCGCCCGCAAGGGAGACGACCGCGCGAAGCAGAAGCTCGTCCGCCACAACCTCGCGTTCGTGGTCGCGATCGCCCGCAAGCAGCGCCGCGGGACGGTGCGGCTCGACGACCTCATCCAGGAGGGCAACGTCGGCCTCATGCGCGCCGTCGAGAAGTTCGATCCGCACGCCGGGACGCGCTTCTCCACCTACGCCGTCTGGTGGATACGCGCCTATATCGGCAAGTACCTCAAGGAAGCGCGATCGACGGTCCGGCCACAGAGCGGCACGGTGGCGCAGCCCGATCTGTCGCTCGACAGCGCGATCGACGAGGAGGGCGACGTCACCCACCTCGAGCGCATCGAGGACGACGGCCCCGGCCCCGAGGACAGCTACCTCTTGGCCGAAGGCGACCGCGAGGTGCGCGACGCGCTCGGCAAGGTCCGCAAGCGCATCGGCGAGCTGGGTTGGGACATCGTCCACAACCGCCTCCAGCAGGACTCCCCGAAGACGCTGGAGGAGATCGGCAAGCGGTGGGGTGTGTCGCGCGAGCGCGTCCGCCAGGTGGAGCTGAAGACGAAGCAGTTCCTGAACCGCTACCTCGAGCCCGTCGGTCACGACGAGCAAGAGGCCGCCTAGCGTCCCAGCGACGCGCAGGATCCCGGGCCCGTCACCGCCTCGCGGTGGCGGGCCCGTCGTCGTTCCCGGGCTTCGCGACCGGGTCGGCGTGGACGACGACGTCCGCGCCGGGCACCACGGTCAGGATGGCGCGCTCGGCCGCGTGGCTCACCGCGTGAGCCTCCTCGAAGGACGCACCCGCGTCGACGCGCAGCGTCACGTCGGCAAACCAGTCCGGGCCGCTCCGGCGCAGCCGCACCCGGGCGACCTCGACGACGCCGGCCACCCTGGCGGCCGTCGCCACCGCTTCCGACAGCTCCTGCGGGACGGCGTCGAGCAGGTCGTCGACCGACTTCTTCCCCAGCCTCATGCTCACCGACACGACGATCGCGGCGACGCCGAGCGCCGCGACGGCGTCCGCCTTGGCGAGCCAGGGCAGCCCCGAGCGCGCCGACGTGACGACGAGCGCGAGCCCGGCGAGGACGACCGAGGACGACCAGATGTCGGTGTGGAAGTGGAGGGCGTCGGCCTCGAGCGCCTGGCTCCGGTACTTCCGCGCGGCGCGCGCCAGCGCGCGCGAGCGTGACACGTCGATCGCGATCGAGACCGCCATGACCACGAACGACCAGACGGTCGCCTCGACGTGGACGTCCTCGAAGAAGAGCCGCTTGACCGACTCGTAGGCGATCCAGACGCAGGTCGCGAGCAGGAGGCCCGTCTCGAGCAGCGCCGACACGTTCTCGATCTTGCCGTGGCCGTACGGGTGATCGCTGTCGGCGGGCCGCGCCGACGCCCGGACCGCGAAGTACGTCACGGCCGCGGCGACGAGGTCGAGCCCGGAGTGCGCCGCCTCGGAGAGGATGCCGAGGCTCCCCGTCGTGAGGCCGACGGCGAGCTTCATCGAGGTCAGCACGACCGCGGCAGCGAGCGACGACAGGGCCACCACCCGCTTCTCGTGGTCGCCGCGCGCCTGGATCGGTGACGCCGTCTCCGCCATCGCTTCTCCCGCGTCCGCGGCGCGGCCCCGCGCGGTCCGAGGTCCGTATCATGCCACGTCGGACCGGCGCCGAGGGGCCCGAGGAATCACGTGGGCTTTCGTGGCGGCGCGTGCCCGGCATCACTCCTGCAAATCGCCGGGAGGGGAGGTCACCGGATGACGACGAGCGGAGCGCCCGCCGCGGCGCGCGCCCCCGGGTCGCGCCGCGTCCCGGCGCAGGTCTGGGACGCCGAGGCGGAGGCGAGGCGACGGCTCGGCGGGGCCGCCGCCGAGGCGCGGGAGATCGTGCAGCGCGCCCACGCCGAAGCGGCGGCGCTCCGCGAGGCCGCCGCCGCCGCCGGGCGCGAGGAGGCGCGCGCGGACGCGACGGCGATGATCGCTCGTGCCGCGGTGGCGCGCGACCGGCTCCTCGCCGAGGCCGAGCCCCAGGTCGTCCGGCTCGCGCTCGCCGTCGCGGGCCGCATCCTGACGAGGGCCGCGGACACCGCCCCCGAAGCGGTCGTCGAGCTCGCCTCGCGCGCGCTCGATGCAGTCCGCCGGCGCGCGGACGTGACGCTGCGGGCTCACCCGGAGGACGTGGTGGCCCTCCGCGCGGCGGAGCCGGCGCTCCTCCAGCGGCTCTCTCGCGCCCGTTGCATCGCCTTCGTGGGCGACGCCGCCGTCGAGCGCGGCGGCGTCGTCGTCGCGACCGAGGCGGGAACCGTCGACGCGCGCCTCTCGACGCAGCTCGACGCGCTGCGGCGCGTGCTCGAGGAGGGGTCGTGAGCGCGGGTGTCACGTGCGGCCTCACCGCGATCGACGTCGGGGCGCGCATCGCGGCCCTCCCGTCGCGCGCGCCGCTCGCCTGCACGGGCAGGGTGGTCGAGCTCACGGGGCTCGTGGTGAGGGCCGTGGTGGACGGGGTGCGGCAGGGCGAGCTGGTCGAGATCCGCGGGCCCGGAGCGGCGACGCTCCCGGCGGAGGTGGTCGGGTTCCGCGGCGACGAGGCCGTGCTCTTCCCGCTCGGCGAGACGCGCGGGCTCTCCGTGGGCGCAGAGGTGGCGCCCACGGGGCGGCCGCTGTCCATCCGCGCCGGCCCCGGCCTGCTCGGGCGCGTCCTCGACGGCCTGGGACGGCCCATCGACGGGCGCGGGCTCCCGGCCGGGCTCGTGCCCTGGGCCGTCGAGCGCCCCGCCCCTGGGCCGCTGGAGCGCTGCCGCGTCACGGTCCCGCTCGGCCTCGGGATCCGCGCTCTCGACGCGCTCCTCACGGCCGGCGAGGGGCAGCGCATCGGGCTCTTCGCGGGATCGGGCGTCGGGAAATCCACGCTCCTCGGCCAGATCGCGCGCGGCAGCTCCGCGGACGTGGTCGTGGTCGGTCTCGTCGGCGAGCGCGGCCGCGAGGTGAGGGACTTCCTCGAGGAGTCGCTCGGCCCGGCGGGGCTCGCCCGGAGCGTCGTCGTGGCCGCGACGAGCGACGCGCCCGCGCTCGTCCGCCTCAAGGCGGCCCACGTCGCCACCGCCGTGGCGGAGTGGTTCGCGGAGGTGCAGGGACGGCAGGTGCTCCTGCTCCTCGACAGCGTGACGCGCTTCGCGCGGGCGCAGCGCGAGGTGGGCCTCGCCGCGGGCGAGCCCCCGGCGCGCCAGGGTTATCCGCCCTCCGTCTTCGCCGAGCTGCCGCGCCTCCTCGAGCGGGCCGGGAACCGTGCGCGGGGCGGCATCACCGCCGTGTACACCGTGCTCGTGCCGGGCAGCGACCTGGACGAGCCGATCGCGGACGAGGTGCGGGGCATCCTGGACGGCCACGTCGTCCTCGATCGCAAGGTGGCGGAGCGCGGCCGCTTCCCCGCCGTCGACGTGCTGCAGAGCGTGTCGCGCGTCATGCCCTCCGTCGCGGCGCCGCGCCACCGGGCGCTGGCGGCCCGCGTGCGCGAGGTGCTCGCGGTGTGGGAGCGCCAGCGCGACGTCATCTCGCTCGGCGCCTACGTGCCGGGGAGCGATCCCGCCACCGACGAGGCCATCGCGCGGATCGGCGCGATCGAGGCGCTGCTCGCGCAGGGACACGCCGAGCCGAGCACGCTCGACGAGGCGGTCGCGGCGCTCGAGGCGGCGCTCGCGTGACGCGCTGGGCGCTCGAGCCGCTGCTCGCCCTGAGGACCGTCGCCGAGGAGCGCGCGTCGGCGGCGGTGGCGCGCAGGCGCGCCGCCGCGCGCGAGGCCGAGGCGTGCGTCGCCGCCAGGGCGCAGGCGCTCCGAGCCGCGCTCACGGGGCCGGACGGCGCGCGCTCGGCCGCTGATCTCGCCGCGGCCGCCCGCTTCGTCGCGCGCGCCCGGGGCGACCTGGCGAACGCGGCGCGACGCGCCGAGGGCGCCCGTGCCGCCGTTCGCGAGGGCGCCGACCGTCACGCGCGCGCCCGGCTCGACGTCGAGGTGCTCGCGCGCGCGCGGCGGCGGTGGTCGGGTGCGCTCCTCCGAGCGCGCGAGGCGGCCCTGGAACGGGAGCTCGACGACCTCGCGGCGCGCTGACGCGCCGCGCGACCCGTCGCGAGCCATCACGTCAGGGCTGGCCGTCGCTCCGCGGCCGCCGCGCGATCCAGCCGCGCAGCTTCTCGACCAGCTCGGCGTTCTCGAACGGCTTCCGGATGAACTCGTCCGCGCCCGCCTCGGCGGCGCGGCGCAGCAGCTCCTGCCCCGGCCGCGCGGACACGACCAAGATGGGCGCCGAGAGGCCGCCGGCGCGCAGCCGGCGGCACAGCTCGAGCCCGTCCACGTCGGGCATGGCGACGTCCACCAGCACCGCCGCGGGCGCGTCGCGCCGCGCGATGGCGAGCGCCTCGTCCGCCCGGGACGCCGAGACGGGCGTGAAGCCCTCGAGCTCGAGGAGCATGGCAAGGAATTGGCAGATCTCCGGGTCGTCGTCGACGAGCAGCACCGGTGGTCCAGCCATGGCGTCCTCCCATCGAGCGGCGCGCCCCAGCCGCTCCTATCTCAAGTCGAACCGATCGGATCCCTGCTCGCACGCTATGACGAGCGCGCGCGGTCTGTAGTCCCGGGGCGGCGCGTCGTCACCCTTCTTGAAGGAGCTCATCGACAGGACGACGAGGTCGTGCGGCCGCATCGTGCGGTGGGTGTACTTCCATCCGTCGTCGAGGGTGAGGACCACGTCCTCCCAGATGCGGGTGGACTCGTTCCGGACGAGGAGCTGCACGCCCATGATCGAGTCGCGGTTCACCTGGACGTCGGCCCCGAGCGCGTTCGTCGGGGCGGTGGGCGCACAGGCGCCCCAGAGCGTCGCGATCGACAGCACCGCCCAGGCGCCCACGATCCCGACTCTCCACTTGAAGAAGCGGTCCGAGCGCCGGACCCCCCCCACGAGCTCGAGCCCGCGGTCGCGCAGCCGCTCGTGCGGCCCCTGGACGGGCTTCGGCCGGAGGGTCGTCGTGGGGGGCGTGGCCGTCGGGCGGGTCGGCATCGGCTAGAGAGGGTAGCGCCGGAGCGCCGCGGGCGACAAGACGCTCGGCCGCTATCTCGTGGCGCCTTCGATCCCGCGGCCGGCCACGGCCTCGTCGAGGTCGCCTCCGAGGCCGCCGAGGCTCCGATGCTGCTCGATGATGCGGCGCCGCACCTCGCGCAGGAGGCTCGCCTTGTCGCGGAAATCGCGTGGGCTCACCGAGGCGCCGATACCGACGCGGATGGTGCCGGGCCGGACGCTCAGCCGGCCTTTCGGATTCAGCTCGGCCGCGCCGGCGATCGCGACCGGCACCACCGGGACGCCTGCCTCCATCGCGACGACGAACGGCCCCTTCTTGAAGGGCTGCACGCGCGCGTCGGGGCTGCGCGTCCCCTCCGGGAACACGATGAGCGACGTCCCGCCGCGCACGATCTCGCCCGCCTTCCGGAGCGTGACGACGGCCTTCGCGTGGTTGCGCCTGTCGACGGGGACGAAGCGCGCCAGCGCCAGGTACCAGCCGAAGATCGGGATCCGGAACAGCTCCTTCTTCGCGATGAACCGCAGCTTCCGCGGGATGGTGCGGAAGAGCACCCAGATGTCGAGCGCGCTCTCGTGATTCGAGACGTAGATGGCGGGGCCCACCGGGAGCCCCTCGGGCGCCACCACCTCGACGCGCACGCCGGCGAGCCACAGCGCGGACGGGGCCCACGCCCTCCGCGCGAGCCAGATCGAGAAGTCTCCGGAGAGCGTCACCGCCATCACGGGTAGCTGGACGAAGAAGAAGAACACCATCGAGACGGCCGCGTAGGCCGCGACGAGGAGGCCGCGGAGCCGGGGGCTCACGGTCCCACCTCGCGCGCTGGGAGGGTCACGGCGGACGGCATGGGCCGGTTCTTATACCACGCCGACCGCTGGCTCCTCCTCGATCGCGCCCCTCCGTCCGGCGGGCCTCGCGTCCCCGTGCCGCCGCGCGCTCGCCGCGGTAGACTCGCGTCGTGGACGCCGTCCTCCAAGTCGCGCCCGAGGTCCGGGACGCCCTCGCCCTCGGTCGCGCGGTGGTCGCGCTCGAGACGAGCGTCGTCGCCCAGGGCCTGCCGGCGCCCGCGAACCTCGACGCGGCACGGCGCTGCGGGGGGGCCGTGCGCGAGGCGGGCGCGGTGCCTGCGTTCGTGGCCCTCCTCGGCGGCCGCGTCGTGGTCGGCGCGGAGGAGCACGACCTCGCGCGGCTCGCTGACCCGGTGTCGCGCGCCGCGAAGGCGGGCGTTCGCGACCTCGCGGCGCTGCTGCTCGCGCGACGCGACGCCGGCACGACCGTCTCCGCCACGATCGCCGTCGCGGATCGCGTCGGGATTCGCGTCCTCGCGACGGGGGGGATGGGCGGGGTGCACCGCGCTGTCGCGGCGGAGGACGGCGCGCTGCGCGACGTGTCGTCCGATCTCGTCGAGCTGTCGCGCCGCCCCGTCTGCGTGGTCGCGGCCGGGCCCAAGGTCGTCCTGGACGTCGCCGCGACCTCCGAGCAGCTCGAGACGTTGTGCGTCCCGGTGGTCGGGTTCGGCACCTCCGAGCTGCCCGCGTTCTACGTCGCCGGGAGCGGGGTCCCGCTCGAGCATCGCGTGGAGGACGCGGCCGGGGTTGCGGCGCTCCTCCGCCTCCACTGGCGGGTGCTGGAGCGGCGCGAGGGCGTGCTCCTCTGCGTCCCGCCACCCTCGCCGCTCGCGGCCGGCCGCGTCGAGCAGGCGCTCGCGGCGGCGCTGGTGGAGGCGCGCGCTCGACGGCTCGGGGGGAAGCTGCTCACGCCCTTCCTCCTCGCCGCGCTCGACCGGGCCACCAGCGGAGAGAGCCGCGCCGCGAACATCGCGCTGCTGGAGCGGAACGCGCGCGTCGCGGGCGAGATCGCGGCCGCCCTGGCGAGCGGATAGAGGCGACATGGGCGCGCATCCACCCCGCCTCAGGCCCGCGCTCGTCGCGGACGCCCCCGCGCTGGCGGCGCTCGCGGACACCCTGGCCGCCGAGCGGGTCATCGCGCTCGACACCGAGTCGAACAGCTTCCACGTCTACCGGGAGCGCGTCTGCCTCATCCAGATCTCGACGCGCGCCTCCGACTGGGTGGTGGACCCCTTCGCCACCGACCCACGACCGCTCGGCCCCGTGCTCGCATCGGTCCCAGCGCTGGTGCTCCACGGCGCCGACTACGACGTGCGCTGCCTCAAGCGCGAGTACGGGTTCGCGCTCCCCGGCCTGTTCGACACGATGGCCGCAGCGCGGCGGCTCGGCCGCGACGGACTCGGGCTCTCCGCGCTCGTCGAGCAGCACTTCGGGGTGCGGCTCGCGAAGGACTTCCAGCGCTCGGACTGGGGCAGGCGGCCGCTCACCGCCGACCAGGTGAGCTACGCCGCGCTCGACACGCACTTCCTGTTGCCGCTCTACGACCTGCTCGTGCGCGAGCTCGAGGAGCGCGACCTCGTCGACGCCGCGCGGCAAGAGTTCGCGCGCATCGCTGCCGTCGAGCCGCGGCCGAAGGTCTTCGACGCGGAGGGCTGGCGCCGGATGAAGGGCGCGCGCGAGCTCGACGAGCCCGGGCGCGCGGTGCTGCGCGCCCTCTGGATCGCGCGGGAGGAGCGGGCGAGCGCGCTCGATCGGCCTCCGTTCAAGGTCATGCCCGAGCAGACGATGCTCGAGGTGGCGCGCCGCCTTCCCCGGAGCGAGCAGGAGCTGCTCGGCATCTCGGGCATGACGCCCGTCGTGCTGCGGCGCATGGGGGACGCGGCGCTGGCCGCGCTGCGCGCCGCGCACGCGGTGGGGTGAGGCCGCGGTCACACCTCAGAACGCCACGCCCTCGCGCGGCGGCGGGACCCGCCGAGCCCCGTCGAGCGAGAGCGCGCCGCCTGCCCACAGCGCCCGGTAGACGAGGTAGTCGGCGGTGACGTTCTTCACGTAGCGGCGGGTCTCGCGGAACGGGACGTCCTCCACCCACTCGTCGAGGGGGAGCTCGGCGCGCTCGCGCGCCCAAGCGGCGGCCGCCACCGGGCCCGCGTTGTAGGCGGCGAGCACCACCGCCGGATCGACGAAGCGCTCGGCGAGGAGCCCCAGGTACGCCGCGCCGAGCGGGACGCTCACCTCGGGCCGCTCGAGGCGCTGGACGCGCGCGCCCGGCACCCCCTCGACGCTGGCGAGGCGCTCGGCGGTGGGCGGGATGAGCTGCACGAGCCCCACCGCGCCCGCGGCGCTGCGCGCGTCGGGCCGGAAGGCAGACTCGCGGCGCATCACCGCGAGGTCGAGGTGGGGATCCGCGCCGGCATGGGCGGCGCTCGCCGGCAGGACCTCCGGGAACGCGAGCGGGTAGAGCCAGCGCAGCGCCCGGCGCGTCGGCGCGAGGTGGTCGCGCGCCATGCGGAAGGGGAGCTCCGCGTCGCCCATGGCCTGCGCCAGCTGCGCGACGAGCGCGGCCGCCGCGCGGGCGTCACGCCCCGCCGCCACGGTTCGCAGCTCGGAGAGCGCCTCCGCCGTCAGGCCCGCGCCGAGGAGCCGCGCCGCGCGGGCGAGCGTCTCGCCGGGTGGGCCCCGGCCCGGTCCGTCCGGCAGCGGCGAGGAGGGCGCCGCGGCGAGCGCGGGCGGACGCTCGCCCAGCGCGGCGAGCCGGCCCGCCGCGAGGAGGGCGTACCAGCTCCCGGGCGGCGCCTCCACGAGGACGTGGCGATAGAGCGCTCGCTGCCGCTCCCGCCCGTCGGCGAGGCGAGCCTGCCAGTACAGCGCCGCCGGCGCGATGGGCCCGCGCGCGAGCCGCGCGAAGGCGCGCCGCGCCTCGTCATGCCGTTCGAGACGGTAGAGCGACCAGGCCTCGAACCAGCGCGCGTCGTCGACGTGGCGGGAGTGGGGATGAGAGCGGACGTACGCGCGCAGCAGCCCCACCGCGCGCGCGAAGGCACCCGCGTCGTAATGGAGCCACGCGGCAAGGAACGCGGCGTCCTCGGGCAGGTCCCGCGTCTGCGCGGCTGGCACCCCGGGGATCTCCCCCTTCCACGCCGCGAGCCTCCGGTAGCGCTCCGACGCCTCGTCGAGGCGTGCCGCCCGCGCGGCCGCTCGCGCGAGGACGAGCTCCGCGCCCGCGCGTACGCCGGGCGCGGCCGCGGCGTTCCCCGCGAGCGGCCGCGCCAGCACCTCCGCGACGTCGCGCCGTCCGAGCTGGAGGAGCGCCAGCGCCCGGAGCAGCGTCGAGCGCGCGGCCGCCTCGGGCGGCGGCGCCGCCGCGTCGAGCCGATCGAGCGCTGCCAGCACACGGCGCGGCAGCGAGAGCTCGAGGAGCCGCGCCGCGCGCGCGAGCCGCTCGTCGGGAGTCGCGGCGGGCACGCGACCGCCGGCGTCTCGCCAGGCCCGCAGCGCGCGCCCCGCGGCGCGCCCCGCCGGATCGGCGGGCTGCTCGATCCAGAGGAGGCGGTACGTCGCGACGGCGCGGGCGTCCTCCCCCGAGGCGCGCAGCGCGGCCGCGAGGGAGAGCCGCGCCCCGGCGCCGGCGGCGGCGGCGGGCTCCGCGGTGAGGAGCGTCTCGTACGCGCGCACCGCGAGCCGGGCCGCCCCCGCCTCCAGCAGCGCGTCCGCCTCGCGCCAGCGGGCCCGGTGCGCGACCTGCCCGCGCTCGCGGGCCGCCACCTCCGCGAAGAGGGCGGCGGCGGCCCCGGGGTGGCCCGAGTAGAAGAGCGCCTGCGCGCGCTCGAAGCGCGCCTCGGCTGCGAGCGCCGGGTCCGCGAGGCGCGGGAGGGCGCGCGCGAGCGCGGCGGCGGCTTCCGGGTGGCGGCCGGCGTCGCGGAGCGCGAGCCCCAGGGCGAGCTCGGCGCGGGCGCCGCCTTCACCGCGAGGCCGGACGGCGAGGGCGTCGCGCGACGCGACCTCCGCGCGCGCGGGGTCGCCGTCGGCGAGCGCCTGGGCGCTCTCCGCCACCCCCTCGATCCACGCCGTGAGCGGCGTGTCCATGTCCGCCGCCGCGTGCGCCGCGGGCGCGGTCAGCGCGCCCGCGGATGCGACAAAGCATCCAATCAACGAGGTAAGCACGCGGGAAGCAAGCGGTTGTTTATGGGCCTCGCCAGCGCGCAAAAGCAGCTCGTCCACGGCTCGGGCCGGGGGGTTGACACCTCGTGACGCGAGGGGCCATATAGCCCGCACGCCCGTAGACCGAGGAGTGGGACGAGCGCCCGCGCCTCCGGTCGTCGTGTCGGGGCGAGCCTTCATGAGGGGGGAGCTCCACCGGTCCAAGGCGCGGGACACGCTCCGCGCGACGCCGTGGGACTCATCCGAGGAGATCGACGTGCTGGCCAAACCTTGCCCGAGCGAGCTCACGGCGCCCATCAATCCCGATCGCGGCGTCGAAGGCCACCGCAACCTGTTCTGCTCTTACTACGACGGCTGCCTCGACGAGGCGGTCAAGAAGGGCTGGAACAGCTGGTCCTGCACCCGGTGCGAGCTCTTCGCGGTGCAGCCCGACGTCGAGCAGGGCCTCGAGGGCTACGCCACGCAGCGCCGGCTGGGATAGCGGTTCGTCAGTCGCTGTAGATCACCGCGATCCACAGGAGCCCCGTCCCGTAGCGCCGGCTGTCGCCGATCGCGACGCCGACCCCCACGCGCTTGAACCGCGCGTCCGGGAGGTTGCGCGAGCGCGTCGCGTCGGCCGCCTTCGCCGCGACGAACGCGTCGGCCGCGGCGAGCCGCCGGCCGAGGCGCAGCGCGCGCTCGCCGGCGTGCTCCGCCGAAGGTTCTCCGTCCCGGAGCATCTCGCGGGCGGCGTCGCGCGCGAGCGCGTCGAGCGCGGCGTCGGAGAGGAGCGGCGGCGCGCGGAGGCGGGCGCGCTCGCGCCAGATCGCCTCGCGCACGCGCGCCTCCGGAGTCATGCGGTCTTCCGAGCCGTCCTCCACCGGCTGCACGAAGATCTCGGTGAGGTACACGATGGGCTGGCCGGTCGGGAGCCGCCCGCGCGCGACGCCGCAACCGACCCGGGTCGCCTCCCGGGACAGGATATTCTCGCGGTGCGCGGGACTCTCCTCGACCCCGCGGTGGGCCGCGAGAGCGCTCGCGCCCATCGCCACGTTCTCGAGCACGAGCGCGTAGGACACGTGCGCGGCGCGCAGCCTCGCGCCCACGTCGCCGGAGCCCGGCAGCACGTGCGCCAGGACGCCGCGCTCGAGCATCGCCTCGCTGTGCCGACGGGCCACCGCGGCGAGGGGCAGGGACGGCGCGAGCGGCGGGAGCCCGTGCGCGCCCCGGGTGGCGTTGAGCGCGGACGCCACGCGCGCCTCCGCCTGGCTCGCGTCCCGGGGGTCGCCCTCGTCTCCTGCCGAGGCCGGATCGTCCAGCGCGGCGCCGCCGCACGAGATCGTGAGGAGGGCGGCCACCTCGGGCCCGCGCGGCCCGTGCCCGACCACCTCCACCAGCCATCGTCCCGCAGCGTCGAACCGGATGGGCGCGGCGAAGTCGCTCCCTGCGATGCGGGCCTCGACCTCGCCGGTGGCGCCTGACGGCTTCATGACGTGCACGGTAGGGTGGTCGAGCCCGACCAGCTCGCCGCGCAGCGTCGCCGCGGCGCCACGCTCGACGTCGCGCGGGAACGGCCGCAGCGCGGCCGTGCGGCGCGCCGCGAGCAGGACGAGATAGGCGCGGCCGTCGCGGACCTCGCCTCCGACGCCGACGTGCGTCGCGGCCACGGTCGTACGGCCGAGCGTGTCCGCGAGCGCGCGCGCCGCGTCCTCGGGGCTCGCGACGGCGAGGTGCGCGACGGGCGCCGGATCGGGCGAGAGCGCGCGGGCGAGCGCGGCACGGAGGCGCGCGCGCGCCAGCGGATCCGGATCGCCCGATGCGGCCCGGTGCGCGAGCTCGCGCGCGGCCAGGGCGAGCGCGGGCGAGGTGCGCGGGCGCGTGCCCGCGGCGGCCAGCCGGGCGAGGGCCGCGTCCGCGGCGGCGCGCTCGAGCGCCGTCGGCACCGCGCGAGGCTCCTCGCCGTAGCGGCCAAGGGCGGCCGGCTCGACAGGCTCCGCTGCGGAGGGCCGCTCGGGGGAACGCGCACCTGACGGCAGCAGCGCGCCGCCCCCGGCACAGGCGACGAGGAAGGCGAGCAAGGCGAGGGGCGGCGCCACGACCGCACGGCGGGCGTGGGGTCCGCTCACCGCCCGAGCGGTCCTACGCGGACGTCGAGCGCCGCTGCCACGTCGCGCCCGAGCCGCGCGTTGATTCGCGCGCAGACCTTCGGCCCGAGCGCCTCGATCTGCTCGGCCCAGCCGTGGGTGCTCGCGACCACGACGAGGCACCGATCGCGCGTGATCGCGCGCAGCGAGATCTCCCGGGCGAGGGGCCAGCCGCACGCCTCGGAGAAGGCCACGGAAAGCGCCGCGAGCCGGGCGTCCCGGCGCCCGGCGAGCGCGTCCGTCAGAACCGTCGCGATGGGTCGTCCTCGGCCGCGCATGGAGGCGGGAGGCTAGGGCCGCGGCACGGCCGGGTCAAGACGGCGGGCGCGGACGTTCTCGGAGACGTGCGCTGCGTCAACATGCCACGTCGCCCGCTTCCGCCGGAGCGCGCCAGCTTGCCGCATTTCCTGATAGATTTCGAGCATGAGCATGCAAGCCGCGACCCTGGAAGCCACCGCTCCCAAGGCATCGGCGCCCATGCGGGGCTCGGTCGATCAGCGCGGGGACACGAACCGCATCAAGCTGTCGTGGCTCATCCGCCTCCACTGGGGCGGCGTCGTCGGCCAGACCGCGTCGATCTTCGCGGCGCGCTGGATCAGCAAGATCGACGTCCCGTTGCGGCCGCTGCTCTCGCTGGTCGCCCTCGAGGTCGTCGTCAACGTCGCCCTCGTCGTCTGGCTGCGCCGCACGGGCCGCGTCCGCGAGCGCGTGATCGTCGCGACCATGTTCTTCGACGCGGTCTTCCTCACCGCGCTCCTGGCGCTCTCGGGCGGCTTCTCGAACCCGTTCTCGACGATGTACCTCGTGAACGTGGCGCTCGCGACGGTGCTCCTCGACGCCGCGTGGGCGTGGGCGATGGTGGGCCTGAGCCTCGCGCTGTACGCCATGCTCTTCGCGCTCGACCACGTCGGCGTCCTGCAGGTGCTCACGTCGTTCGAGCGGCACGAGATGATGGCGGTGCACATGCAGGGCATGTGGGTCGCGTTCGCCGTCTCGGCGGCGTTCATCGTCTACATCATGCAGCGTGTGCAGGTGGCGCTGACGCAGGTCGAGCAGGCGCTCGCCGAGGAGCGCAGCCTCTCGGCGCGCAAGGACAAGGTCGCCTCGCTCGCGACCCTCGCGGCGGGCGCGGCGCACGAGCTCGCGACGCCGCTCTCGACGATCGCGGTGGCGGTGAAGGAGCTGCAGCGCTCGGCGCAGAAGGAGCACGCGCCACAGCACGCGATCGACGACCTCGCCCTCATCCGCGAGCAGGTGGCGCGCTGCCGCGACATCCTGCACCACATGTCGGCTCAGGCTGGCGAGAACGCGGGCGAGCCCATATTGGCCATGCCGCTCGCGGAATGGGTGAAGGTCGCGCTCGCCCACCTCCCGGACCGCGGCCGCGTGGAGCTGCGCGCCGACGTGGACCTCGGAGCGCACGCCGTGGCAGGCCCGCCGAACGGTCTCGCCCGCGCCTTGCGCGGCCTCCTCAAGAACGCGCTGCAGGCGTCGCCGGCGGACCGCTCGGTGCTCCTGCGCGTCGACGTGGAGGAGGGGATGGCGCGCGCCCAGGTCGTGGACCAGGGCTGCGGCATGCCCGCCGACATCCTCTCGCGCGCCGGCGAGCCGTTCTTCACGACCAAGGTCCCCGGCGAGGGAATGGGACTCGGCCTCTTCCTCACGCAGACGCTCACCGAGCAGCTGGGTGGTGGGCTCGACCTCCGCTCGATCCCAGGCACAGGCACCATCGCGACGATCACGCTTCCCATCGCGCCGACGCGCAGGAGTGAAGCCACATGACCACGACCCCAGTCCCGCACGCCCTCGAGACCCCCAAGGACGCCTCCCCGAGCATCCTGCTCGTCGACGACGACGTGACGCTGCGCGAGCGGCTCGCCCGCGCGCTGCGCGAGCGCGGCTTCGACGTCCGGACCGCCGGGAGCGCAGACGAGGCGATGGAGCAGGTGCGCGCCGACTCGCCCGAGATGGCGGTCATCGACCTCCGCATGCCCGGCCGGAGCGGGCTCGAGCTCCTGCGCGAGATGAGGGAGCACGATCCCGCGACGCGCGTCCTCGTCCTGACCGGATACGGGAGCATCGCGACCGCCGTCGAGGCGACGAAGCTCGGCGCAGAAGGGTACCTCCCGAAGCCGGTGGACGCCGACGAGCTCCTGGCCGCCTTCGCGCGATCGGGGGCGGCGCTCGCGCCCGATCACTTCGAGACGCCCTCGCTGGCGCGCGCCGAGTGGGAGCACATCCAGCGCGTGCTCGTCGACTGCAGCGGGAACATCAGCGAGGCGGCCCGGCGGCTCGGGATCCACCGGCGCTCGCTGCAGCGGAAGCTGCAGAAGTACCCGCCCGCGCGCTGACACCCGCGCGCTGACATAGGAGCTCGCCCGAGGCGGGCGCCGCCCGGTGCGCCCGGTTATGAGCCCGCCATGGTCCTCGTCGCGGTACGCGACCTGCTGTTCGGCTCGAAGATCGACGCCGCGGCGAAGCGCCTCGGCGTGGAGGTCGTCTTCGCGCCGCGGAACATGCCGCTGTCGGCGTTCGCGCAGGAGCGCCGGCCTCAGATGATCCTCGCGGACCTCGGCGAGCCCGGGTTCATGGCCGAGCTGCGCGCCATCCTCGGGCACGCGCCCGCGACGCGCGTCGTGGGGTTCCTCGGGCACCTGCGCACCGACCTCATGGACGAGGCTCGGTCGCTCGGCGTGGAAGAGGTCCTGACGCGCGGGCAGCTCGCGGCGAGCCTCGACGACGTGCTGTTGCGGGCGGCGGCCGCGGCCGGCGCCGCGGATCCGCGCTGAGGATTCGCGCGACCGCTCGATCCAGGTGGCGAATCCTTTTCACGCGCGCCAGATCCTACACAGCGGGCGATCGCCTGGGAGAAGGGACCACAGATGGGCACGAGGACGGTCGAGATCAGGGAGAAGACCTTCGAGGAGGTGATGGCCCGCGACGGCATCGTCCTCATCGACTGGTGGGCACCGTGGTGCGGTCCGTGCAAGGCGTTCGGGCCCGTCTACGAGCGCGTCGCGGAGAAGCACCCCGACATCACGTTCGGCAAGGTCAACACCGAGGACGAGCAGACGCTCGCGGGCGCGTTCGAGATCCGCTCCATCCCGACGCTCATGATCCTGCGCGACAAGGTGATGCTCTTCTCGCAGGCGGGCGCACTCCCGGAGGAGGCGCTCGAGGACCTCATCCGCCAGGTGCGCGCGCTCGACATGGACGCGGTGCGCGCCCAGATCGCGACCGAGGAGAAGCGGCCCGCGACGTAGCGAGGCGCCGCGAGACGAGAAGAAAAGGGCGACGGCCCGGAGGCCGCCGCCCTTCATCACGCATGCGCTCGGCGGGACTAGTAGGTCTTCTGTCCCGGCGAGGAAGGTTCGCTCGACGACGGCGGGTTGCTCGTGTCGGACGACTTCTTCTTGCTCTTCTTCTTGGTCGTGGTCGTCGTGGAGCTCTCGTCGGACGAGCTGCTCTGGCCGGGCGTGGCCGACGAGCCTGACGTGTCGCTCGAGCCGGTGCTGGAGCCGCTCATGCACGAGGGCGGGCCGCTCGGCGACGAGGTCGAGCGTGGGCTCGTGGTGTCGCTGGAGCTGCCGGTGCCCGGGGTGCTGGGCGGCGTGGTCGCCCCCGAGCTGGAGCTGCCGCTGGGAGCGCCCATGCCGGACGAGCCGCCGGAGCTGCCCGTGGGGCCGGCCGACATGATGTCGATGCTCTTCACGGTCATCGTGTCACCCGACCCGGAGAAGCTGGCGCGGACCTGATCGCCTTCCTTGATGTCGTCGAGGGATGCGCGCGAGCCGTCCTTCATGACCTTCGTGGTCGAGTCGACCTTGAGGGGCTTGTCGTTGCCCGAGAGCGTCAGCTGGTTCTTCGACTTGTCGAACTTCTGGACCTTGCCCTGGAGCGAGTTGGCGCTGCTGGCGCTCGAGGTGTCGCTGGAGGACGCGGTCGAGCCGGTGCCCATGCCGGAGGACGACCCTGTGCTGCTGCCGCCCGTCGTTCCTTGCGTCGTGTCGCGGCTCGACCCGGTCGAGCCTGACGTGCCGCCGCTGTAGCCGCTGCCGCTGCTGCCGCTCGACCCGGTGCTGCCCGTGCTGCCGCCGCTCTGCGCGAGCGCTTGGCCGGCCATGAGGACCACGGTCGCCGCGAGGCCGAAGCCCCATCCCATCTTCTTCATCTCAACCCCCTTGCTTGGTTGGTGACTGCTGCCTTGGTGCGTTGCGCCCGGTGTACGCCGGCGCTCCCGCTGCTGGCTCCCTTACGGTAGTGACGCGATTCGCGAGCGACAGGGGGGGTTGCGTGGCCCTGGCGTGCGGGCGAGCGCCCATGGAGCATGCGCGCGCCATCCCATCTCGGGATGTCAGAGCCGCTTGCTACCTGAACATGCGAGCAGATATTCTGTGAACCGAGGCGGAGCATGGCAGCGAACGCGCGCGAGATCATCGAGGGGCTCCGGGAGGAGATCCGCCGCATCGAGCGGAGGCCGGCGCAGCGCTCGGATCGCGCGTCGAGCGGCCGGGGCGAGATCGATGCCCTGCTGCCGGGAGGTGGTTTCCCGCGTGGCGCGCTCTCCGAGCTGGCGGGCGGCCCTGCGAGCGGGAAGACGGCCGTCGCGCTCACGACGCTCGCCACCGCGATGGCGGAGGACGGGTTCGGCGCCTTCGTCGACGGACGGGGCGAGCTCTATCCGCCCGCGGCCGCGGCGCTCGGGATCGACCTCGATCGCCTGCTCGTCGTCCGCCCGCTCGCTCCTCCGCGGGAAGGTGGGACGGGCGAGGCGGCGCGCAGGGCGCTCTGGGCGGCGGAAGCGCTCCTCGCGAGCGGCGCGTTCGAGGTGGTTGCGATCGACATCCCGCTCGAGGTTGCGCGGCGGCAGGCGCTCGCGCCGGCCGGCGTGGAGGCGATGCTGCGGCGCCTCCGCGCCGCAGCGGAGAAGGGTGGGTCGGTCGGGCTGTGGCTCGGCGCCCTGGAGGGGGTTCGCGCGCCCGTGGCCGTCCGGCTCGAGCTCGCGGCCGGCGCCGACGGAGCGCAGGTCCGGCGCACGTTCGCGCGCGGCGCGGACGACGTCCCGCCCGCGATGATCGTGGTGCACCATGCAGCTTGAGCTCGGCGTCGAGGGCGATCCGGCGCGGGAGCGCGCCGGAGGGGAGGCCCGCGGCGGCCCGCCGCGGGTGCTCGCGCTGTGCGTCCCCGACCTGCCACTGCAGCGTGTCCTGCGGGCGCGCGCGGCGGTGGGCTCCGAGGTGGGCGTCCGCGCGCCGCTCGCGGTGGAGCGAGAGGGCCGCGTCGTGGCGTGCGACGCCGAGGCGCGCGCGCGAGGCGTCCGGCCGGGGGATGCGCTCGTCCAGGCGCGTGCCGCCTGCGCCGAGCTGGAGACGGTGGCCGTCGACGACGGCGAGGACCGCGCGGTGCTGGAGGGGCTCGCCGAGGCGCTCCTCGCGCTCGCGCCCGCTGTCGAGATCGCCTGGCCCGACGGGCTCCTCGCCGACGCGAGCGGCGCGCGCCTCCTGGCCGAGGGCGGTGACGACGGCGAGGCGGTGCTGGCGGACCGGGCGGTGGCGCTCGCCGCCGACCTGGGGCTGCGCTGCCGGGCAGCCGTCGCCGACGGCCGCGCACCGGCGCGCGCGCTCGCGAGGCACGGCGCCGCGCACGCGCCGGTCGCCCACGGTGCGTCGGCGGCGGCGCTCGCGGGCCTTCCGCTGGCCGCGCTCGATCT
>Ga0137372_10001647_pt1 | contig 21649 bp, 18 predicted proteins | sample SagtaG_6_FD_104911 | JGI IMG/M metagenome (GOLD analysis project Ga0137372, IMG submission 104911) | Vadose zone soil microbial communities from Sagehorn Ranch, Mendocino, California, USA - Sage1_R_60_16 metaG | ecosystem: Environmental > Terrestrial > Soil > Vadose zone | place: USA...
CAGCAAGTCGCCCTGCTCGTATGTTCTATCTGACTTTTTCGTATCTGGATTGATCAATAGCATACGGTTGTGTATGCCTTCGAGTGCTTTGGTTAAGGTGGGGAGGCTACCAGTGCAGTAGTCATTGAGGACGCGGACGCATTCGACATGTGCATTTGGAGCAATATCACGAACAATGCCAGCAACGAACAAGCCATGATCGGGCATTCGGAAGCCGATGATTCTCCCGCTGATATCCTTACCTGTCTTGGGCTGCGATGCATTAGGAACATCCAGCACATCCGGCAGGCGATTATGATGGAATTGCACATTGTTGGCAACGTCCAATAAGAGCCGATTGTTCCCTTCAGCAGCCTCCATAGCTCTGTTAATTTCTTTTGCCTTTGGTAGGGTATCAAGAACAAACGCTGTCACTCCATCGCCAGTCATTGACTGCAGATTACGCGGGAGTTCAGGCAAAGTGATCGGGAAAAGTCCGGGAGATGAAGGACAGGCGACATCTCCCGGCACTGGCATAGGAGGCGTGAGGGGGCAGCCTACGGGTTTGGGACCGGTTGCTCCTATAAGCCAGACTGGCGAGGCGGCAACGATTGGTACATCCTTTTTCTGCAGTTCGTTCAGGTTGCTATTGATCAATTTGACCAGATCGACAACAGACGAGGCTGGTAGAGGCATTCCGTGTTCATGGCTGCCACCGTTATCATCAGCGGCGTGAGGAGTATTCCCAGTCCCGACGGTGGCAGGAGGGGATTTAAACGTTGGAGACAAATCCGCAAAGGTGGAAGCTGTGCTTGCCTGAATCTGACCAACTTGTTTGAAATGGAAGAAACCGATCACCGTAGGGACAAAGCGCCCCTGCTCAACTCTGGTAGCAAACAGGTACTTGCCAACCTCAGAGTTGATATCATCTTCTTCATGCGCAACAGCTACTGGGGTACCTTCGGGCTGCAAGGTGTCTTCAACCTTGTAAGAACTCAGGCTATACTTTCCCGCAAGGAAACTATTCAGACCTTGCAAGTTCATGGCGGCAATAGCGGCTGTTTTTATGAAAGTGGGCGGGGATGCGGTACCTGGTTTTTCCTGGGCTGTTTCGCCTTCCCCGCCTTCGTCGGCTGCAGCAGCTTCATGAGGAACTAATACGATCGAAGGGAAAGTATGGCTAAGCTGAAATGTAATGCATATCTGATCTTCGTGCCAGTACGTATTGTGCACATAGGGATCCCTGTGCATTTGTGTGTCGTCCATGATTACCTCCATGAATCACTACTAACATTTCGTTAAAGCACATGTACAAAATCACGCTCACATGCTCACCTTTGAAACGCGCTGGAGTTCCTTTTTTAGGGGTTGAGTTATCTGCGCAGAAGTAGAATTTGTGGTATGCTGAAACGTGAGGGGACCGACGTTTCCGACCAGGCGAAAAGCAGCCCAGAAGTAGGGATGGGCATAACTCTTGCTCTCCATCAGCTGGCGTTGAGCGACGCGTAGGGCCTGCCCTTTGCTCTCTCCTCTTAAAAGGTTCTGGTAAAAGAGTCTCATCAACTCATTGGTCGCGTTATCCTCTACAGGCCACAGGCTCATGACCAGCGAGGTTGCGCCAGCAGCGAGAAACGCTCTTCCCAACCCTAACTGTTCGTCTCCGCCGCCACTCAAGGCAAGTCCAGTTTCGCAGCCGCTCAACGTCAGCAACTCACATGCTTTCAAGTCCATACTGAAAGCATCAATAGCGTTGAGTGGGCCATCGGCCAAGCGTATATATGAAAAATTGGGGGCATCGAGTCGGCTCTGACCGTGAGTTGCCAGGTGAATAATGGGGCTGCCGGGAGCCTGTTCAATAAGCTTCTCAATGGTTGCATCCCTATCAAGATAGCAGCGTCCATTCAGCAAAGAAGCTATAGTCTGCGCCTCGTCATGGATACGCTGCAAGTACTCATTTTCTGTGAAACCAAGCACCAATGGTGGCTGGCTAGCGATTTCTGTACTATCTGAATGAAGGGCTCGTTCACGCGCACGAGTTTGCAGATGCATAAGAATACTGCTTGCCGGAAGGTAATGCACCTGGAAATTTTCGACCAGATAATGAGAACCATCATAAAGTGCATGAAACGGCAACTTATGTAGAGGGCCGTAGGGGACAATTGTTATTTGTCGAGTTCGGGAAGACAAGAACTCAGCGACAGGTTTCACCAGCAGGTTATAGAGTTTGTTGAGCAGGCGACGAACGATGTTTTCTGGAGGGTTCTGTACATCAATCCAGCCCTTCGGATCGAGATGCGCGTGCAGTAGGGGTAACAAGCGCTCCAATTGTTCCATACCATCAGGAAGTTCTTGAGTCATCAAACGCTCTGCGGTAGCGGCAAAAATGACCAGCCTTCCCTGATACAGAAAATAGGTCAGAAGCACCTGCTCAGGTGAAAGGAGCTGGCGCAGTTGTGCGATATCTACCTGTTTCACGTTAGCAGTCTTGCGAGTTCTCTTAGAAGAGATGAGAGAAGCATTTGATTCGTAGAGATACAAACACTCCAAGAGCTCGCTAATTTTATCTTCGTGTTGTTTGAGTGCCTGCTCGATCACTGATCGATCAACCATTGCAGATGCCAGGGAATAGCTATCTGCAAGGAGCAAACTATAGTAACGATACTGCTCCTGTTCATCCCTCAGTTCGTACCGAGTGCGCAATAGAGTTGCGTTATGCTGGTGCACGGTAGCGAGCGACGTATGCTCGTCTCGCTCTAGAGTAGCTGTCGCTATCGTCTTCGACTTGTTCAGATACTGACGTAAGGCCATCGAACGGGCCTGTTCAAGGTAGGTGAAAGCTCGCTCAGCTTGAGCATGCTGGAGACACAGGGCTATCATATCCTCGTATACTGCCCATGTACTTTGCAAGAAAGCAGGAGATAAATCGTATACCAGGTCATTCAGAATGCGCTCAATTCGAGCAATAGCAACTCCATAGTGTCTGGCAGCCTTTCCAGGACTCCCTTGAAGGACGTACAATCGGCCCAGGAGATAGTGACTTTTATAGGCTTCCTCTTGCAAGTTGTACTGGCGCGCTTGTGAAACCACTTGCTTACATAGCAGGAGAGCCTCTTGTAGAAACGCATCTTGTTGCCCCTCCATCTGCTGCGACCGAGCCTGCTTCGACTTTTCAATCAGGGCACCAACGACTACTAGACTAGCACGAACTGAGTAGCTCCCCATACCTTTGTCATCAAAATAGTTTCTTAAGAGACAAGCCTGATGATAAGCTTCTCCAATATCGCCTTTCGTGAGGAAGAGTTCGGCTTGCCGAAGTTTCGTAGCAGAAGCATAAGAGTCGAATTTCCCCTCATCCAAAATCGTCCAGGCTTCATCGAGGGTAGTCAGAGCCTCTTCTAGTCTACCAGAAGTTGCTAGTGTCGTTGCATATTCGGGTAGCGCTTTGCCCAAACTCAAAGGTATATTGAACTGCCGATATAACGCAACAGCCTCATTCGCCAGCCCACACGCTTCCTGTGGTCTATTGAGTTTTACCAGGCAATTAGCAATATAGAGCTTGAGTTCTGCCAGCAATGCGGGATCATCAAGATTGTTCTGTATGAAAATATCACGGGCCTGATAGTACCGCCGAAGAGCCGAGCCGTAGTAGCCCTGGGCATAATCGAGGTCGGCCAGATTAACCTCTGCATTAACAATCAAATCTGTTTCGCCTAGAGAGATAAAATGATTGAGCGCTTGCTGCTGGAGATGATATGCTTCTTCAAAATTACCAAGCCAAGCGAGATTGTATGCTTGATTCATTTCAGCTAACGCTATCCGTTGCTTGATTGCGCTTTCGTTTTGATCCGTCAACGTGGGATAAACTGCCCGCATATTCTCGTAAAGCTCGAGTGCATCCTGATAGCGCCCTAAGTAGACATAAATCAAACCTGTATTATGGTCGATGGCTAGGGCCCAGTAAAGCGCACCCAGTCGTATAAACACGTCGCGAGCACGCTTTGCTTCTAGTAACGCCTCTTCGGCGCGTCCTAAATGGGCCGCAGAATAGGTCCAACCGATACGTGTGCGCGCCCAGTTTCCTTCATCTCCCAAGCACAGGAATTCTTCTCCAGCGGCATCTGAACATTCCAGTGCTGCCTGGTGATGACCGATCATCATCAAAGCGTCTCCTTTGCATTTGAGGCCGAGCGCGTGAGATGGGAGATGCGAAATATATTCACCAAAGAAGATGAGCAGCTCGGCCAGTTTGAGCGAGACAAAGGGAGTATAGAGTATACGCAGTGCCTCTTCCTCCAGCAATTCGCCGATGAATTTGTGATCGGTTAGCTCCGCGATGTGTTCCTGAATGTAGGCGCGGCTCTCTTCTAATGTGTGGTCGCGGAGGTAGTGTAAAAATAGGTTGGTATCCATATTCGACGGTTAGCCCCCAGTTGACTAACGGACGATATCATAGAACTACATACGCTATAAATATACCTTTTACGTTTGTTCGATGGTTAGTCCTTCGATGACGACTTCGCGTCTAGAGAGAAGCACTCCTCTAGGTGCCTGCTCGCTTCAACAGATAACGCCTCACCGTCGAGGGCAAATCGTAAACGCTCCTCATCATCGGGAGCTGTAGGATGCAAACAATCCATCATGCTTACTTCCTCTATCCTCACAAATGACACTGGTTGCCCAACCAGCTCTTGCGCTTGGTGTCGCTGTATGAACGCCTCTGACAGGGGTTTTTGTGTATGACTTCGTTCGACATAGATTATTTCTGCTCATTTATACAACAGTGCGATGGGGGAACGCAAGGATCTCCATCACGGGCACGAGCAATCGGGCCCCTGCAGGTCCGGCCGTTCAGTTGCCTCTACGAGAAAGGCTGGTTATGCGATGACTGCGTGGAGGACCATGAGTGCGGTGAAGAGATGCTCTTGCCGGTGGTCAACTCCCCACGCGTGGGCATGTGCGACTATACCGGATAAGATATTGCATCTATCTGGTGGCATACTTCTGCTGGAACTTTCCACGAGGCACAGTGTGTGACAGGCAGACATATTAGGCCATCAGTGCATTTTCGACATGAGGTTACTTCTCTTCTTCTGAGAAGGATAAAGTAACTTCTTGCCTATGCTTATAGTCCTAAAGTGCTTCCCAGGCTCATAAAAGAAGTATCATAGAGCGAGGTGAATATGGCTCTTGAAGGATGTCCACTCATTCATTATTTCCAGGCTCCGATGCCGGCATATCCTCTTCCTCAACCTCTTCAACCACCGCGGGAATAGATAAACGCCGGTACAATTGGCGTCCCTCGATTTCAATGTCCAGACTTGTCAGGAAAAAGCTTTGCCCCGCCCCATATTGATGGTAGATCCAGCCGGTAGTAGAGCGAGAAAAGACCTCGACGCGCTGAATGATCTGGCTAATAAAGATGATTTCCTGGATACTCTCTTTTGCCTGATAGAGTGCCAACTTCACAAAGCGATCTGTCATCTCTGTTGATCTTGAGAGTACTTCGACGACGAGGACAGGCGAATCGATGATTTGTGATTCCCCATGGTCAGCGGTATCACAGGAGACAACGACGTCGGGTATCAGTGTCTTTGTGGGGGCTACCCGTACCAGTTTATCAGTGACATATGGGCGGCAAACCGCGTCATCACCCAGTGCTTGGTCAAGTGCTACACCACAGTTGAGCGCGATCGTCGCATGATTTGATGTTCCACCCGCCATCAGGCGTACCTCACCATCGTAATATTCATAGCGCCGGTCAGAGTTGTTGACGAGCAGCAGATACTGCTCAAACGTCATGTACTGCCGCGCCGGTTGCATTGCCATAGAGCACCTCATTTATCCACATAAGGGGGTCAGACCATCACATTCATTATATCATGCCCTGGCCAGGCTCTCCTCTCCTGGCGGCTTCTGCGGCCGTTACTCGATGCATCTATGAAGATCAGGGATGTCTGTGTGATGCATGCGCGAAGGACCACACATGTGGCGAAGAGATGCTGTTACCAATGGTGAATTCGCCGCGAGCTGGCGTATGTGGCATATGCCCATTTCGAAAGCCTTACGGAAGCAATCGCAGTCACCATATCGTGATCTACCTCACCTTCATAAAACGAGAGCAAGATCATTGTATAACTTGCATAATAATGCCACCTTATTTTTGCGCAACTTGCCTATAGTATCCCCACAGATGGGGGAGTATAGTATCTTGAGAAGGACAACTTGCCTAGCATGTCCTGAGAAGGACAACGAGTTCTGTGCATGTTGTCTACATAGATTATGAACAATGTGTTGTCAGGTTGGGGCAAAGAAGCCCCGGAGGACGCCGATGATGATGTCCGATTCGATTCCATTGGTGATCGACGTTGAACAGGCACCAGCTGCAGAAGCAGCAATAGCAGAGCAAACTCTCTCTCTGAATGATCCACCTGGCCAACTCGCCCAGCGAGCACCCCATCCATCACCAACTACCTATCATCGTTATCAAATGGAGACTGGAGAGGTACCGGATATTGTACCACTCCCTCCAAAGTTTCGGGTCAAGGTGAAAAAGCATCGCCTGGTTGGTATGGTACTCAAGGAACTTATCGCTCTGAAAGGCGACATCCCGGTCGCATTGAGCCGCCCCTGCGTGTACGGCGTCTTCTCTCGACCGGTTGGCGGCCTCGCCCCTCGCGAAGAACTGTGTGTCGGCTGCTTGCGCTGTACCGTCCAGTATCCGGGTGTCGTGCAGATTGTCCCAAACCCTATGCGGCAGTATTTAGGCGATTCTTATGTGAAGCCGGATTACGTCGAAACCATCCTGTACGAAGCGCGCACAGGGCGCGTGCCGGTGCGCGGCGCAGGCTACCGAGGAGCCTTTGGCGGCGAGGGTTGGGACGGCCTCTGGACGGATATGTCAGAGATTGTGCGTCCGACGCGCGATGGGATTCACGGGCGTGAGTTCATCTCGACGGTGGTCGATATCGGCGAGAAACCCACTTTCCTGCGCTTCGACGAGCAGGGCCAGCTGGCAGGCCCTTTACCAGCAGTCATCTCGGCCCAGGTACCATTCCTCTTCGACACGCCCCTCGACAATGACCGGTCAACACTGCTCGTGCCGGTATTCGCCGGAGCGGCGCGCCAGGTCGAGACCCTTGCGATGGCACCCATAGCATCGGTCATCACGCATTCCCTGGAGGGGCTGCATGTTGTACCCGTGATTGCTGCGGAAACGTGGAACTTGCTTGAGCAGCTCTCCTGGCAACCGCGCATGATCGTGCTGGAAGGATGGGACCGGGAGCATTTTGATATGCTGCGACAACGCTTCCCTGGCTGCATCGTCTGTGTGCGCGTTCCAATGGATACGAACGTCCTGGAACTGGTGCAGCAAGGCGTGCGTGTGTTTCACCTCACCGCCAATTACCACGGGTATGTCGGAGATCGGTTCATAATGGATCTGATCTTGCAAGCACATCAGAGCCTGGTCGATGCTGGGATGCGAGAAGAAGTCACCCTCATCGGCGGCGGGGGCGTCGTGCTGGCCGAACATGTGCCGAAAGCCATCATCTGCGGCCTGGATGCAGTCACGTTGGATGTTGCGCTCGCGGTAGCATTGCAAGCCGACTTTCATGGCGAATGTGTGAATCGGGAAACAGCTTCTTTCTCCTTCCCGCGCATGGACATAGGCTGGGGGGTGAAGCGGATAACGAACCTGGCTGCTTCCTGGCGTGATCAGTTGCTGGAAATCCTGGGCGCGATGGGTCTGCGAGAGGTGCGGCGGCTGCGGGGGGAGCTTGGACGCTGTATGTTCCAGAGAGACCTGGAACGAGAAGTCTTCGGCGATGAATAGTTCCTTGCACTCAGATGAGTGCCAAGCACTAGCCGCGCCAGCGGCGTTTCTGAATGAGTAATGAGATGAAACTGAACGGCAAAACGACTGAAGAACGCATCATTGAAAAGCACCAGGAGGCCCTTCATCATGGCTTTCACACATGGCCCAGCCTGGTCTTTGGCCGGCCGCCAGCTTTGGGCGACGCGCGCTGGACATCCGATCTCATCCTATCCACCTGGATGCAGGCCGAAACGGGCAATCCCCCAGACAACGACCTTGAATATCGCATAGGGTGCTCCGGCGGCGGTTTCGATGCGCTGGCATTCAAGTATCTGCCCAGGGAGCAGTGGATTCCTGAGCAGGAAGTCGTCGATACCTCGATTCCGTTGAATCGTCGACCATATGACCGCCACATCTCGATTCCCATTCCCTGGTATGGCGGTGGCATGTCCTATGGCTCCGTCGGGGAGCAGATCATGCTGGCTCGCGCAAAGGCAGCCAGGCAGTGGGGAACGTTCACCTCAACCGGCGAGGGTGGCTACCCCGAATCGCTGGCCCCCTATGCCGAGCATGTGATTACGCAGGTCGCTACGGGCATGTTCGGCGTGCGAGAAGAGACGATCCTGCGCGCGCCCATCATCGAGTTCAAGTACGCTCAAGGAGCCAAGCCTGGGCTTGGTGGACACCTACTGGGGGACAAGTCCACGACCGCTGTCGCCAAAATGCGCGAGAGCGTGCCCTGGGTCAGCCTGTTTTCACCGTTTCCGTTCCACAGCGTCTATTCGGTCGAGGATCACAAGAAGCACATCGACTGGATGAAAACCGTCCATCCCGACGCGCTCATGGCGGTCAAAGTTTCGACGCCGGTGGACGTTGACATGGTGGCGATGGGCAGCTACTACGCCGGGGCGCATATCATCGAGATCGACGGTGGCTACGGCGGCACAGGAGCCGCACCCGAAATTGCCAAGAAGAACATCGCCATGCCTATCGAGCTGGCCATTCCAAAGGTGCATCGTTATCTCCTCTCCGAGGGCATCCGCGACGAAGTCGTCCTGATGGCGAGCGGCGGTATCCGCACGGCTGACGACATCGCCAAAGCGATTGCCCTGGGCGCGGATGGTTGCATTCTCGGTACTGCTGAACTGGTCGCTCTAGGCTGCACGCGCTGCAGCAACTGCGAGCGAGGTCGGGGCTGCCCGTTTGGCTTGACCACGACCGATCCCCAGCTCTCGCAACTGGTCGATTCCGATTGGGGAGCCGAGCGCCTGTGCCGCTTCTATACCTCCTTGCAGCGGCAGTTACGTACCATTCTGCGGCACTTAGGGCTGCGAAACGTGCTTGAGCTTCGGGGCCGCATGGATGTGCTGAGTTATTCAAGAGGAGATGGTCAAAATGGATCGCGAGCAACTCATTGAGGCCTTGATTACTTCCCGGCGCTCTGTTCACAAAAGCCCGCTTCCCCGCTACGATAACGAAGCGGAGGGCGGCTGTGGAGTCATCGGCATGGCTGCAAGCACACCTGTTCGTGGCAGCCACCTGCTTCAGGCGCTGCAACAGATGCGCAATCGAGGGAACGGCAAGGGAGGTGGTATTGCCGCAGTTGGCCTGGATCCTGAGTTCTTTGGATGCCAGCGCGCCACGCTTGCCAACGATTACCTGCTGGCTGTCGCCTACCTGGATAGCTCGGTGCGCCCGCAAGTAGAAGCAACCTGTATCGAGCCGACCTTCATCGTCGATATGACATTCCAGGTACCCACCCTGCCAGACTTTCGCTCGATTCCCGGCCTGGAGGTGCAGCCACCGGGTGTGTGGTGCTATTTCGTGCATGTACGCCCAGATGCGCTGGTGCAGTTCCGGCAGCAGTACGACATCGCCAACAGCGATGACACGGCCATTGAAGACGAGATCGTCTATCAAAATACCTACCGCCTGAATAGCGCATTTTATGCAGCGACCGGTGAGAAGCGCGCGTTCGTGCTGTCACACGGGAAAAACGTGCTCGTCCTCAAGATGGTTGGCTATGGCGATGATGTCGTGCGCTATTACGGGCTGGAAAACCTGCGTGCCCATGTCTGGATCGGGCACCATCGCTATCCGACGAAAGGTAAGGTGTGGCATCCCGGTGGCGCTCACCCGTTCATCGGCATGCACGAGGCCCTGGTGCACAACGGAGACTTCGCCAATTATGCCTCCATCTGCTCCTATCTTGCCCAGCGCAACATCCAACCGCTGTTCCTGACAGATACCGAGGTGGCCGTCCTGATGTTCGACCTGCTGCATCGCGTCTATGGCTACCCGCTTGAATACGTCATCGAGGCGATGGCACCAACCACCGAGCGCGATTTTACGCTGCTAGCACCGGCAAAGCAGCGCCTGTATTCCATGCTCCAGACCGTCCACCTGAGTAGTTCACCCGATGGCCCATGGTTCTTCCTCATCGCCCAGTCGGATGTCCGTAAGCGCGCCCACCGCCTGGTTGGTATCACCGATACCTCCATGCTCCGCCCCCAGGTCTTCGCCTTGCAGCGCGGCGTAGCCACCATTGGCTTCGCGGCCTCCGAAAAACAGGCTATAGACGCAGTCCTGGAAAGCCTGTCACAGGAAGATACGCGCTTCTGGTCGCGCGCCGACCTCTACTGGAACGCGCGCGGAGGCAGCCATACCGATGGCGGCGCTTTCATCTTTACCGTGCATGGCGACGAAACCGGCAATACTGTCTTGCAGTGCGTAGACAAATTCGGGCGAGTCATTGAGCCTGATCCGACCCGCCACCCGTTGAATATTCATTCCACCGATGGTCACTCACCTATTAGACAGAAAGCGAACTTGCAGTCGCTCCTCCAGCAAGAACTGACGGCGAAGGAATTGTTCGAGCAAATACGCCAGCGTATGCCAGCGTGGGACTATGACGGCGTGCAGGCTTTCCTGGATGTGCTAGAACAGATGGCTAGGAGCGATGAAGAGCGAGAGCGCGCCATCGAGACCCTGACGCTGTTGATCGACCGTCGTTATTCTATTGGAACAATGAAGAGAAGTTGCCTGCTTGCCATGTTTGACGGCAGCTTTGCCCGGCTAGTGGAGCGTATCCGCGACGCTCGCTCACCGGGATTCTCCTGCATCGGTTACGGCGACCAGCTTCCAGCTTGCCAGAGAGAGGATGTCACGCTGCTCATTGACGCCCGCGCCTATCCAATCGAGGGGAATGACTCGCTGGCGCGCGCCATAGTAACACTCTACCAGCGCGGCTTTCGCCGGTTCATCGTCGCCAACACACGTGGCCACCGCTTCATTGGTTGTGGCATGGGAGTGCTGTCGGATAGCTTGCGCATCGATGTATACGGGTCGCCCGGAGACTACCTGGCCTCAGGCATTGATGGTGCCGAAGTGATCGTTCACGGCAGTGCGCAGGATCAGCTTGCCCAGATCATGAAGGGAGGCAAACTGGTCGTCTATGGAGACGTTGGGCAAACATTCATGTATGGCGCGAAAGGGGGCGACGTCTTCATTCAGGGCAATGCTGCCGGGCGGCCATTAATCAACGCGGTGGGGAAACCGCGCGTCGTCATTAACGGAACCTGCCTGGACTACCTGGCCGAGTCGTTTATGGCCGGCGACCCGCTGCATGACGGGGGCTTCGTCATCGTGAATGGCGTATCCTTCGACGAGGATGGTAGACTGCGGGATATGGATACCCCCTATCCCGGCGGTAATCTCTTCTCGCTCGCCTCAGGCGGGGCCATCTACATTCGCGATCCACACCACCGGGTGGCCGACGACCAGCTTAACGGCGGCAAGTTTACCCCGCTCACCGTCGATGACTGGACGCTTATCCTGCCCTACCTCGAGCAGAACGAGTCCATCTTTGGCATCTCTTTAGTCCGCTTGCTCACGGTAGATGGCTCCTCTCACCCTCCAGCGCGAGTCTATCGCAAAATTCAACCTGCTGGCCACAAGGCCCTGATGCCGGAGGAGGCCTGGGTGAGACAGGAGGCCTGATGGTGAACTCATCACCGCAGTGCCTTGAGCATGGGAACAAGCTTGTACTTACGCCCATGTTGACTCAGTAGCTCATCCAGGTATGTTTGCCACGCCTCTTTATGCTCCAGCATGTGATAAGCCTTGCGGGCTTTCGCGAGCCAATTGGCTGCTGAACTGTATAATTCTGCCTTGCCCTTATCCATGATATACTCCGCTTGCTTGCGGCAGGCCTGGATGACCCAATCGAGCTGGGATTGTGATTGTAGAGCGGCATCTACCACCTGCTCTACCAGAGTGTGGCTAGCGTAGGGGTCCAGCACTGTGATTGCATCATCGATCAATCCTTCGTGTAAGAACACATCTATTTGCCCTTTGGGATAGGATGATTTCGTCTGGCGAGCATAATCCAGGAGCCCCGTTCGCCGCTCAGGCCATTGCTCCCCAGCGATCTCGGCCATCCGCTGGTAATTCTCCAGGTTGATCTCGTCGCGAAAGGCGACTTCAGCAGCAGGAAGCGCGCGTGTCTTCTCTCCCATCGACCACGCCTGATCGCGCAGCCACTTTGCCAGTGATGCCTTGCGCCCCTCAAGACTCAGCCCATGTTCAGCAATCTGCAAGCTTTGCTCGTACTCGCGGTGCTCATACAAGGCCTTTGCCAGGGCCAATGCTTCCTCAGGTGTTGCCAGGTATTGCCGCCCGTACGAGACAGCTTCTTCGACTCGCCCCAGGCGCACCAGCATGGTGACATATTCCTGGGTATGTCCCTCCGCCTCAGCCAGGTACAGGTACTCCTGGAAGCGCCCGCGCCGCTCCAAGATGTGCAGCCGGGCCTCGGTAAGGTCATCTGCGTAATAGGGAGGCTCTCCGTCCCAGGCCCCTTGCTCGGTTATAGTCCCTTGCAAGACCCGCTTGAGTGGAGGATGATCCCAGCCGTCGAGTGCCGCCGTTTGCGGCGCATCAAATGCTTCATCGACGCCATAGTCATCGAGTTCTGCTTGCCAGGCGGCGAACTGATCGGCCCATTGCTCTCGCTCCTCGTGGGTCAAGTCCGCACTCAAGATCGCTTCCGTCCAGGCGGTTCCGAGATCACTGAAAAAACCGCTGGCCTCGCCATCCGAGTCGTCAAGGTTCTCCCACTCGCTCATATATTCTTCTGTGATGGCTTCAAGGATAGTGAGCGCCTGCTGACCATCATCCGCTTTGATCAACGCCCAGGCTTGCTCGACGAGTTGTCCTATCTCGTTAACCACTGCCCCAATATGCCAGTACGCTTCGGAAGAACGCATACGGTCCAGGCTGTGAATGCTGGATCGCACCTGGCGGCGTACCGCCTTCGTATCTACGGTAATAGGTGGCTTTGGAGTGGCCTGCTGCGGAGGAGTTGTTGGCTGAGATGAAGAGGTTTGCAGCAGTATAGCCTGTCTCTCGATGGTCGCGATGACGGCAGGCTCTTGCTCTGCCAACTTCAGCAGAAGCGATTGCAACTGATCACGATTCAAGCCTGACAGTAGGTTCTTAAGGGGAGAACGGTCCTCATTCATGTGCGATCAACCCTTTTTCATCCTTTCTTGTAGACACTCTTTCACTTGCTTTGCTCTATCCTACCATAGATGGCTAGACCTGGCAGCCGCACGCCGCTTTCACGTGGGAAACCACGTCTCTTGTTTTCACGCATAAAAGATTGGAGTACATGATGAGTACCACCCATTGATGAACGATAATAGAAACATTCAACGAGCCGATCCAGCAACAGGGTCTCGGCGCCCCCTTCCAGCAGACGCAGGCGAAACTCGGACAACAGGGAGAAGTCAAAGCCCGCATCGGTCAGTTCTAACCCCAAGCTGTATTTCCAATCAATGCGCTCCCGCACCGCATCGGCGGCTTGTCGGTCGGTCAGTCCCTCCACATATTGCAGCACGGTCACGATCGCCAGTCGCCAACGTGCATAGACCGGCTGCCCTTCAACGGGATACAGCGCCGCAAATTGCTCATCCTGATACAATTCTGCCAAGGTATCTCGCAAACGCATCGCCAAGGTCCCTTTCGGGCATGCTGCACGGGCGATACGAACGGTTTCCTCTGGAATGCTTCCTATTGCTTGAGGATACATCGACATCGATTTGCTCCTTCCTGATGCTCTCTTTGCCAACTTTTTCCTGGTATTGTACCATTCCAGTCTTGCTCGCATTCGCCAACAGTAATTCATGCGCCTGTGGCGCACCAGAGTCTATGGAAATAGCGGCATTTAGAGCATGACATAACATATAAGGCTATTTCCAGGGGAGGGGTACCGAATCAGCATAAAGAAAGAGGGCAGTCAGGCCTTGCGCGACTGTCTGCCGGAGAATCTCTTCAAGCTCTGTGTGGCGACTGCCATCAAGACTGCCACACGGCTGGTGTTCCTGGACCAGCAGTTGCATCTGAAATTCGCCAAGCCACTGCCACACCCGCCGATCCCCGGTGAGGAGGGCTTCGGGGTCAACAGACTCACGTTGCGCGAAATTCTGCTTGCCGGCCTGGAGGACATTGTGCATTTTGGCAAGACCTGCGAACGGTTTGACCAGGTGGAGGGCGGCCTGGTCAGGGCATCCTTCGCCGATGGAACTTCTGCTACCGGCGATCTGCTGGTGGGCGCCGACGGAACCCTTTCCGTGATCCGCCCGCTCGTCGCGCCGGATGCCAGGATCGACACGCTCCACCACGCCGTCTACGGCAAGACGCCTATCCGGTCCGACAGGCTGGACTGGGTTCCTGAAATCCTTGTCGACAGTTTCAACCGTATAGCCAGCCCTGAGGGTACTGGAATGAGCGTGGCGACATGCAGGCAGGTGGCATCGGCTGCGACTGCCACCGCGAAGTTCGCCCCGACGCTGCACCTCACGGACATGCCGGGGTACTTCTCGTGGACCCTCTCGCTCAGCGAAGCATGGCGGGACGCGGATGGGCCAACGCTGCACCAGCATGCGCGCAGCCTGGTAAAGGAATGGCACCCCGCGCTGCGCCGGCTCATCGACGAGGCCGACATTCCGGCAACCTTTCCCGTCCCTATCACCTCTGCGCGGCCCATCAAACAGTGGCACACGCCGAACGTGACGCTTCTGGGCGATGCCATCCACACCATGTCTCCCGGTCGTGGCGAGGGTGCCAACGTTGCCCTGCAAGACGCACAACTGCTCTGCCGCACCCTGGTGAAGGTGGCGGCAAACGGGGCCTCGCTTGCTCAAGCAAAAGCGCGGTACGAACGAGAGATGCTGCGCTACGGGTTCGAAGCTGTCTCCGCTGCTCGGAACAAGCCATACCTCTCCAGCGCGAGCCAGGAAGAGCCTTAACCGAACCAAAGTGGGACCTTCAGAGGGCCCCGTCTCTCTCGGTATGCCCGCCCTTTCAGAAAATGCCGAATGGGACATGCCTTTCGAGAGACCTTAAGCAACGCAAGCCCACTCAGTTAGATTAATGGGTAGTAGTAAAATCTGTTGAGATCGAAGATCAAGAAAAATCACAGGAAGGGGTACAGACATGAGTACATTGACCATTACTCGCATTGCATACTCCAGTGTGCTCATCGACTTCGACGGCCACCGGGTGTTGACTGATCCCTGGCTTTCGGAGAGAGATGGCTACTATCACGGCGAACCCTACGGCATCACCCTGGAGACTCTGCCTCGACTGGATGGAGTCGCCGTCAGTCATGATCACTACGACCACTACGATATGGAAGCCTTCCAGGCGTACCCTGACAAACAGGTGCCCATCGCCGTCATACGTGGAGCCGAAGAGACAGCGCGTCAGGTAGGCTTTAGCAACGTGATCGGCATGGATGCCTGGGAAACCACGACCTTTGGCCCCATCACCGTTACCGCCGCACCAGGCAAGCACAGCGTCCCGGAGATCACCTATCTGTTGCAAACCGGTGGCCTGACGGTCTACTTTGGAGGCGATACCTTGCTCATCCCAGAACTGAGCGAGATCCCCCGGCGTTTTCCACAGGTCGATGTGGCATTGCCATCAATGGCTTACAGATCCGACCTATGAATAACATGCAGGTGGTGATGAACCCCCAGGATGCTGCAGAGTTCTGTCGTATCAGCCAGCCCCGCTACGCTGTGCCCATCCACTATACCTTTACGGCAGGACCGATCCAGGATGTAGAGTTGCTGAAGTATGCCGGTACGCCCCAGGCGCTGCTGCGGGAGTTCGAGCTCGCAGTGGCCCAGCGTGCTCCCGACACAACGGTACGCGTCCTGGCTCCTGGCGAGCCGTTCCAGGTCACAACTGACGGAGTTGGTGAGGGCAAGGAATGAGTTGCGGGGCGTGCCCAAACCTCAAGCAGGAGGATTAACCATACTCCTGCATTTCGTGCAATACAGGTAAACCTAAAAGCCCTGGAAGAACCGACCCTCTCCTTGTCTCATTTTGCTTCCTGTCGTACGATAGCACTGAAGGTAGGGGGTGAGATGACGTAGAGAAACATCTAACGTGTTCTCTCATCTGAGGTGTTTCGCTGTACGACAACGCGGACAGAGGTATACTGGGCGTTTAAGAGGATAAAAGAGGTGCACTATGATCGGTGGACGCTTTGGCGTCGTCTCCACACGGGGACTCACCCGGCGCCTGCGCAGGATTGCAGCAGTGACGAAGCGCTTTGCGGCCGGTCAGTACGACCAACGCCTTGAAGCTGTGGCAGCAGACGAGATAGGGCAGATCGAAGCGCATTTGAACCAGGTGGCAGAGCAACACGTTGAGCTTCTGGCGCGAGAAAAGCTGCTGGTCGAACAGAACGCGCGCCTGGAGGAGCAGGCGCGTCTCTCGCGGGATCTGCAAGAGAGCGTCAAGCGGCAAATCTTTGAGCGGAAGGCGCGGGAGAAAATCCTGGTCGAGCAGAACGCGCGCCTGGAGGAGCGGGCTCGTCTCTCACGGGACCTGCACGATAGTGTGAAACAGCAAGTCTTTGCGCTGGCGGTGCAGATCGAGTTGGCCCGCTCGCTGCTCGACCAGGATCGCGCGGCAGCGAGGGAGCACCTGGATGAAGCCGATGAGCTGAGTTACCGGGTCCAACAGGAATTAAGCGCGCTGATCGACGCGCTGCGCCCAGCGGACCTGCAAGCGAAAGGGTTGACGGCAGCTCTACGTGACTATGTGACGAACTGGAGCCGCCGATGCAGGATCGCGGCTGATCTCTCTCTCCCGGAAACCTGTCTGATGCCATCAGCGATTGAGGAGGCGCTGTGGCGTGTGACCCAGGAAGCCCTCTCCAATGTGGCGCGGCACAGCCAGGGGAGCCTCGTGCAACTCCACCTGAAGTGGACAGAGCAACACATCAGCCTATCTGTCTCTGATAATGGCTGCGGATTCGAGGTGAACGCACATGAGCACAACGGGCTTGGATTGCGTTCGATCCGTGAGCGCATCGAACAGGTTGGGGGAACGATCCTGATCCAAAGCACCAAAGGCGCGGGCACACACATCGTCGTGCACTGTCCCCTTCCCCACACAACGAGTGACGCGCCACCAGAAAACGAGGTGACTGTATGAGCGAGCCCATTACCGTTCTCATCGTTGACGATCACGCCGTCGTCCGGCAAGGCGTTCGGACGCTGCTGGACATGCATCCCGACCTGCAGGTGGTTGGAGAAGCCGAAAGCGCAGAGGCCGCGCTTCCCCTTGTAGAGGAACTGGTACCGGACGTGGTGCTGCTGGATCTGGTATTGCCGGGCATGAACGGCGTGGAAGCGACCCGCCAGATGAAGAAAATCAGCCCGCGAACCCAGATCGTGGTCCTTACTTCCTTCGCTGAAGATGAGCACATTTTCCCGGCATTACGGGCGGGGGCACTCTCATACCTCTTGAAAGATATCCGCCCAAGATAACTCGCCGAAAGCATCAGGAAAGCCGCGCGGTGAATCGGTTCTGCATTCGCGTATAGCGATGCGCATGATCCAGGAAGTCCGCGAGGCGAAACGGAAGGTACCGCCCGCCTTTGCAGAACTGACCCCACGAGAATTGGAGGTACTCCAGTTACTCGCTGATGGACAGACGAACGCCAGCATTGCAGCCCAACTGGTGCTGAGTGAAAAAACCGTGCGTGGCTATATCAGCAATATTTTGAGCAAGTTGCACCTGGAAGACCGGACCCAGGTTGCCGTCTTTGCCTGGCAGCAAGGGCTTATGGAGCGAGGCTAAGCGGTGTGGTACATGCCATCGATTTCCTGCACATTTTCCAGGAAAACCCCTTGACAAATTATCTGATAGATGCTATCATTCTGATAAGTGATAAATATATAATCAAAGAAAGGATTTTGCGATGGGCATCAAGCAGCGACGAGAACGAGAACGACAGGAGATACGGCAAAGCATTCTCTCGGCTGCACGACAGATTGCCATTGAGGAGGGCTGGCAAGCCGTCACCACTCGCAAAATCGCTGATCGCATTGAATACAGCCAACCTACCATCTACGAGTACTTTGACAACAAGGAGGCCATTCTCATGGCCTTAGTCTATCAGGGATTTGAAAGCGTCCTGCTGGCTATGCAAACGGCCAAAGCCCAACACGAGCAGCCGGAGGACCAGTTGCTCGCCATGACACGGGCCTATTGGGCTTTTGCCTTTCGCTGTCCCGAACTCTATCAAGTCATGTACGGGTTCGGAGGGGTCAGCTTTACGCATGCCGAGACGCCTGCGGAAGCACGAGCCACCTTTGCTTTGTTGCGAGACGCGCTCCTCTGCTGGATGCAGCGTGAGCAGGTGGACCTCGAAGAGCCGAATGCTGCTATTGACGCCCTCTGGGGAGCCGTACACGGATTGATTACCTTGACGATGGCCGGACGCATCGCCGGAGGGGAGCAGCGAGCGAGGCGCATTGTGGAGCAAACGGTAATCGACCTGTTGCATGGGTGGCAGGCAGATCCGTAATTTCTTTTTTTTGTCATATTCTGATCTAAGATCGGCTTTTGATCTTTAGCAAGGTCTTTGGTTACTCGCCAAGGGGAAAGGAGAACGTTCATGAGTCCTCTCGCTTCTACGCTGTTTTATGTTGGCGCTGCTTTGATGTTGCTGGATGCCATTGCGTATTCCCTGGGGGCGATCCGCCCTATCCGCGCAGGGGTGAAAGCACCCAACGCCTATTGGGATCGACGCTTACTGCTCAATTTGCTACTGGCCAATATGGGACTCTACTTTACTGCTCTATTTACTTTTATCGGAGCATTCCTGGCCAGGAATATGCCTCAAGCGGCGCAACTGGTACTGTTGCTCAGTATTGTGGTTTGTCTTTATAGTGGCGTGAGTGTAACGCTACTGACCCCCAAAGATTGGCTGCATACGCTCCCTCGAGTACTGGCGGCGGTACTTATTGGGATCGGATTGCTCATCCGCTAGACGCGCAGGTGAGGCGGAGGAACAGGTCCGATGCTTCGATTTCTCCCTCCGTTTCACGCACACGGGTGTCTGCGGGCATCTCTTCCCGCTTGTATCCCATCACCCTGAAAGGAGTAAGCTCTGATGAATAGACAACAGCCCATTCGGCCTCATACCATCGCCATCGCGGGCGCCAATGGCATGGTCGGACGCCATCTGGTGGAGGCCCTGCTCGCCCGTGGTGACCGGGTCATCGTCCTGGTGCGTTCCCCTGCGTCGCATCCCTTCTCACCCTCGGTCGACGTTCGTCAATGGCAGGGCAGTGATCCGTTTGCTCCAGTCGATGAGGCGGATGCGGTGGTCAACCTGGTGGGTGATCCTATTTTTGCGAAACGCTGGACCCAGACCCGCAAGCAGGAACTCATCCAGACGCGGCGGCTTGCGACCCGCTCGCTGGTGGAAGGCATCCGCAAGGCGGGGGGACAGGGACGCACCTTGATTTCTTCCACGGCTATCGAGTATGCCGGCCATACCGGGGATCAGCAGGTCGATGAGCGTGCTGCTCCGGGGAAAGGATTTCTGGCAGACCTCTCGCAGCTGTGGGAGGCTGAAGCGCAGCGCGTAAGCGAAACCGGTGCGCGCCTGGTGCTCTTGCGCCAGAGCCTGGTGCTCGGACGCGAAGGCGGAGTGTTGGCCGGACTCTTGCCCTTGTATCGCCGTGGCTTTGGCGGCACCCTTGGTCCCGGAGGACAATGGTTCTCCTGGATTCACGTCAACGATGCTGCACGCCTGATCCTGCATGCTTTCGATCATGAAACCATTACAGGTCCCTTGATCAGCGCCAGTCCCCACCCCGTCACCAGTCGCGAGTTCGCCAGGATCTTCGCACGCGCCGTTCACCGCCCCAGGCTGTTTCCTCTGCCCAGGACGGTCATGTCACTGCTGTGGGGAGAACGCGCGGCCCTGTTTCTCGATAGCCATCGGATGGTGCCGCACGTGGCCCTCTCCACCGGATTTCAGTTTCGCTTTCCTACGCTGGAGGTGGCGCTCTCTGACCTGCTTGGAAAGAGTCCGCTACCTCTTGCGCAGCTCATGAACCAGGAAAGGGAGCCTAATCCTCTCTAACCTCACCAAGGAGGCAAGACTCCCTTCTTCTGAGCATGGGAGACGAGCGCCTAATAGCTTATATGCTTTCCGCTTCATCATCGGCATTGGCAAAGTTTTTGAACGACAAAGGAGAACACGCATGTCTACGCTTACCATTACGCGCATTGCCCATTCCAGTGTGCTCATCGACTTCGACGGCTACCGGGTGTTAACCGATCCCTGGTTTTCAGAGAGATTTGGCTACTACCACGGCGAACCCTATGGCATCACCTTGGAGGTTCTGCCTCGACTCAGTGGGGTCGTAGTCAGCCATGACCACTATGATCACTACGATATGAAAGCTTTCCAGGCGTATCCTGACAAGCAAGTGCCTATCGCGGTCAAAGGTGGCACCGAACAGAAGGCGCGCCGAGTGGGCTTTGCCAACGTGATTGACATGGAGGCCTGGGAGACCACCACCTTTGGCCCCATCACCGTCACAGCTGCACCGGGCAAGCACGGAGTTCCGGAAATCACGTATCTGCTGCAAGCCGGGGGCCTCTCTGTCTACTTTGGCGGCGACACCTTGCTCATCCCAGAACTGAGGGAGATCCCCCAGCGTTTTGGACGGGTTGATGTCGCGCTGCTCGCTATCAATGGGTTACAGATCCGTTTTCTGGGCAACCGGCGGGATGTGATGAACCCACAGGATGCAGCGGAGTTCTGCCGCATCAGCCGACCTCGCTACGCGGTGCCGATCCACTATACCTTTACCGGAGGACCAATCATGGATACCCTGGCGTTGAAGTATGCTGGCACACCCCAGGCGCTCCTACGGGAGTTCGAGCTCGCAGTCGACAAGCTGGCTCCTGAAACGACCGTGCGTATTCTGGCGCCTGGTGAGCCGCTCCAAGTGACCACCGATGGAGATGGTGGTGGTCAAGGGGAAACCAGGGGAGAGCTTTGAGGAAGAGAGGGAGTAGGATGAGTACGAAGAAAGGGAAAGATCGATGTCATCAGAAGAGAACAAACGCTTGATACGCCACTTCTTCGAAGGCGTAAACGCACGGGATATGACAGCGTTCGAGCTATTCGCCCCCGATGCTATCCACCATAATCCCTTTCCGGGAACCCCTCCTGGGCGCGAGGGCAATAAACAAGGAATGCTGCTCCTGTTCGCAGCCTTCCCGGATTGGCAGACGACAATTGAAGATCTCATTGCCGAAGGAGACAAGGTGGTGGTCCGAATGATGCAGCGTGGCACCCATCAGGGAACCTTCTTTGGCCTTGCTGCCACGGGCAAGCAGGTATCGGTTGCGGGAATCGCTATCTTTCGCCTGCGCAATGGCAAGATTGTAGAGGAATGGCTCATCACTGATCAACTTAATGCCATACAACACATCGGCGGGAGAGAAGGATGGAGACAGACTCTCTAA
>Ga0137372_10001649_pt1 | contig 21635 bp, 14 predicted proteins | sample SagtaG_6_FD_104911 | JGI IMG/M metagenome (GOLD analysis project Ga0137372, IMG submission 104911) | Vadose zone soil microbial communities from Sagehorn Ranch, Mendocino, California, USA - Sage1_R_60_16 metaG | ecosystem: Environmental > Terrestrial > Soil > Vadose zone | place: USA...
CTGCTTGTAAATATTGGGCTCGAGCGTGCTTCCCGACTTGCTGGAAACGATGAAGAGTGTTTTGACAAGGTCGATCTTGGCTTCGAAGCTCTTGATCTGCGCCGGGTCGGTGGAATCGAGCACATGCAGCTGCGGGAATCCCGGTGTCTGGCCGAAGGTAAGGGCGAGGACTTCCGGGCAGAGACTTGATCCGCCCATGCCGAGCAGCAGGATGTCGCGGAAGCCGCCATTCTTGACGTCGGCAGCCATCTCCCGCAGCTTCGCGGCGTGTGCGATTTGCTCGTCGGTAATGTCGAGCCAGCCTAGCCACTGGGCCTCATCGTCGCCGGTCCAGAGCGAAGCATCTTTCTGCCAGAGGCGACTTACTTTTCCGGACGCTCGCCACTCGTTAAGGTTTTTTTTTACTGCCGCGTCGAGCTCGGCTGGGAGATTCGCGCTCTGCTGACTGACCTGCGGCGTGCCGGCCCGCTTCGTATTTTTCTCAACTGCAGCCAGCAAGGCGTCAAACGCATCCGCGAAAAGTTTTACACCGTCGGCGGTCAGCTTGTCGGTTACCTGCTTCATGACGATGCCGACAGCGGCGAGGTCGGCCATCGTTTTGCGGGCTCCGTCTATGTCCTCAATCAGGCTCAGGCGGGGCTTGCCATGATCGCGGAAGGCCTCGAGGGTCGCGGGAGGAACCGTGTTGACCGTGTCGGGCCCGATCATTTCCTCGACATAAAGGACGTCGCGATAGTTCGGATTCTTGGTGCTGGTGCTCGCCCAGAGAACACGCTGGGTCTGCGCCCCTTTTGCTGCCAGGGCCTTCCAGCGCGGGGAAGAGAAGATCCTCTGGTAGGCCTCGTAAGTCAGCTTGCCATTCGCAATCGCAACTTTGCCGAGGATGCTCTGAAGCTTCGCCTTGCGGGCGGCATCAGTTTCCCTCTTGAGCCGGTCGCCGGCCTGCGAGTCCACGAGGCTGTCGATGCGGCTGATGAAGAAACTGGCTACGCTGCCAATCTTGCTGACGTCCCCTCCGGTGGACGCGTATTTCTCAACTCCGTCGATGAAGGCTTGAGCGACTTGTTCGTACACGTCCTGGGCGAACAGCAGGGTCACGTTGATGTTGATGCCTTCGCTAATGAGTTGGCGGAACGCTGGTATGCCCGCGAGCGTGCCCGGCACCTTGATCATCACATTGTCGCAGCCCACGGCCTTCCACAGGCGGCGCGCCTCGTTGATGGTGGCGTTCGTATCGTTCGCGAGATAGGGAGACACTTCCAGACTCACATAGCCATCGCGCTTCCTTGTGCTCTGGTAAACGGGGCGAAGGAGGCCGGCGGCGTCCTGAATGTCGCGGATGGCGAGCAGTTCGTAGCGTCCTTTGGCGTCGAGGTCGGCGCGGTTCGCCAGACTGTCGAGAAAATCCTGATACAGGGTGCTGCCGGCGATCGCCTTCTCGAAGATGGAGGGATTGGAAGTCATGCCACGCAGGCCGTCTTCCTCGATGAGGCGCTGCAGTTCGCCGCCTTTAAGAAGGTCGCGGCGAATGTAGTCGAGCCAGATGGACTGACCAAACGTCTGAAGCTGTCTGAGGGGATTGACGGCCTTGCTGGTTTCGATTGTGTCTACGGGATTCATAAACTTCTCCTTGCTAATACCGGCAGGCTGTAGAGTACCTGCCTAACGTTAAGAAATGGTTACTTACCGACCAGTTCGCGAGCCGCCCGAATGACCGCATCGGGGGTAAAGCCGAATTTCTTCTGCAAATCTTTCAGGGGCGCGGAAGCTCCAAAAGTGTGCATGCCGATGACGCGTCCTTGTGGCCCCACGTACTGCGCCCAGCCAAATGTCGAAGCTTGCTCGACCGCCACGCGCGCGGTGACAGCGGGTGGCAGCACCTGATCGCGATAGGCCTTGTCCTGGTGCTCGAAGATGTCCCACGAAGGCATGCTGACCACGCGTGCCTGAATGCTTTCCTGCTTGAGCTTTTCGTAGGCGTCTATGCAGATGCTGACCTCGCTGCCGGTGGCCAGCAGGATCACCTGCGGCTTGCCTCCATCTGCATCAGCCAGAACGTAGGCGCCACGCGCCACGCCTTCTGCGGAAGCATATTTCGTGCGGTCCAAGGTCGGCAAAGCCTGCCGCGTCAAGATCAGTGCGGCGGGTTCGTGATGCAGTTTCATGATGACTTTCCATGCCTCGACGACCTCATTGGCATCCGCGGGACGCAGCATCGTGAGTCCGGGAACGGCGCGCAGCGATGCCAGTTGCTCGATCGGCTGGTGGGTGGGGCCGTCTTCGCCGAGGCCGATGGAATCGTGCGTGTAGATCCAGATCGTCGGGAGTTCCATGATGGCCGAGAGCCGGACCGGCGGCTTCATGTAATCGGTGAAGATCAGGAACGTCGAGCCATAGGCGCGAATCTTCGACAACGTCATTCCGTTCACGATCGCTCCCATCGCGTGTTCACGGATGCCGAAGTGGAAGTTGCGCGCGTTGTACTGGCCCGCTTCAAAATCGCCCGCGCCCTCGAAGGTGAGGCGGGTCTTGGTCGATGGATAGAGATCGGCCGAACCGCCCATCAGCCACGGGTGGTTCTTCGCGATAGCATTCAGAACCTTGGAAGACGAATCGCGCGTCGCCAAGCCTTTGGCGTCCGGCGGGAAGGTGGGAAGGTCCTTATCCCAGCCGTCGGGAAGCTGCCGATGCTGCATGCGGTCGAGTTGAAGCGCCAGATCCGGATACTGTTCGGCGTATTTTCTGAAGAGCGTCGACCACTGCTCGCGCAAGTGGTGTCCGCGTTTGCCCATGCCGTCGCGGAAGTTTTCGCGCACGCCATCGGGAACCAGAAACTTGGCATCTTCGGGCCAGCCATAGGAGCGCTTGGCCAGCTTGACTTCTTCTTCGCCGAGCGGCTCACCGTGCGCTTCCTTGGTGTCCTGACGGTGGGGAGCGCCGTAACCGATGTGGCTATCGACGATGATGAGCTTGGGGCGGTCTTTGATGCCGAGTGCGTGGTTATAAGCGCCGGCAAGCTGCCCCAGATTGTTAGCGTCATGCACGTGCGTTGCATCCCAGCCATAACTCCGGAATCTCGCGGCCACATCTTCGCTGAAGGCGAGGTCGGTCTTGCCCTCGATCGTGATTTTGTTGTTGTCGTAGATCCAGCACAGGTTGGCGAGCTTCAGGTGTCCGGCGACCGAGGCGGCCTCCGAGGAGACACCCTCCATCAGATCGCCGTCGCCGCAAAAAACCCAGACGTTAAAGTTGAAGAGTTCGAACCCGGGGCGATTGAAATACTGAGCCAGCCAGCGGCCCCCGATCGCCATGCCCACACTGTTGGCAGCACCCTGGCCGAGCGGGCCGGTGGTCGTCTCTACACCCGAGGTCAAGCGGTATTCGGGATGGCCCGGCGTTTTGCTGTTCAGTTGGCGGAAGTTCTTGATGTCGTCGATCGAAACGGCGGGTTCTCCGAGCCGCTCGTATTTGGGATTGACGGCTCGCACCCCCGCCAGGTGGAGCAGGGAGTAAAGCAGCATGGAGGCGTGCCCATTGGAGAGCACGAAACGATCGCGATTGGGCCAGATCGGATCTTGGGGGTCATAGCGCAGAACCTGCTGCCAGAGGCAATAGGCGGCGGGCGCAAGGGCCATCGGTGTTCCCGGATGCCCCGAATTTGCCTTCTGCACTGCGTCCATCGAAAGAGTGCGGATGGTGTGGATACACAGCTGGTCAAGTTGCATACCTGTGACTGCCGTCAGGTCGCTGACTGCCATCAGTCCTCCCGGTACGGAGCGCTCAGTCCGAGCGTCCTGCAATGTTGGATGACAACAGCAATGTTTTCGACGCACCCCAAAATTACGTGGCGCTGTGGCGCCGACTGGAGCTTCGATTCTACACCGGAGACTGCCGATCGCCGGGGAGCGAGACTATGTCAGGTGAGGTCGTCCCTTACTGAGTTTGTGCTGGAGGGTGGCGGCGAGTTCGTCCACGTCGGTGGCGGAAAGGTTCATGACACCCGGTTCCAGGAGAGGGATGCGATTGCTTCCGACGGCGTCGCGGCGGATCTGAATGAGCAAGGCCTGGAGGGCTTCCGCATAGTATTTCTGTGGAGTTAAGCGGATGAGTTCCTGCAGCGCGCTTCCGATCGACAGGCCTTTGCGATAGGGACGTTCGCTGGTCATCGCGTCAAACGTGTCGGCCAGCGAGACGATGCGCACCGCCAGGGGTATCTCCTCGCCGCGGATGCCGTCCGGATAGCCGGAGCCATCCGCCCGTTCATGGTGCCAGCGCACGATCTCCGGAATCTGTGGCCAGGGGAATTGCACGTGGCTCACGATCTGGTGGCCGACCACGGTGTGGTCCTTCATTTCGCGCAGTTCCTGCGGGTTGAGCGACGAGGGTTTTTCGAACAAGCGCCGGTCGAGGGCGACCTGTCCGATGTCGTGCAGGTATCCGGCGGAGCGCAGCGAGGCGGCGTCGTTCGGTTCCATGCCTAGGGCTTCGCCGATCGCCTGCGAATAGCGGCCTACGCGCAGCGAATGTCCGCGAACATTTACGTGCTTCACATCAATCGCATTCGCAAAGGCTTCCAGAGCATTGTCGTAGAACCCATGGAGCGAGGCCAGTAGCCGCAGATTTTCCGAAACCCTCTGGCTCAAGGTCTGGCTGAGCGAGTGATTCTGGATGGCCAGCGCGACGTAGCTGCCGAGCAATTGAATGGCGTCGAGCGCGTCCTCCTCATAAACGGCATCGCCGGGACGCCGGCCCAGCGCAATCACTCCCGCGAGCTTGCCACGAACCTTCAGTGGGCACATGCACTTGAACAATTCGGGAGCCACGTTGCCATTCGAACTCAGGAAGATATCGTAGTTTGTGCGGTTCAGCAGGACCGGCCCGGCGGCCGCGGTCAAGGCGTGGACATGACGGGGGAGGAGCGGAATCAACGCCGGTTCGGGGAGGAGCGCAAATCCTTGTGCATCGACGGAGGTGAGTAAGGAGGGGCGTTCTCCAAAGGAGAAAAGAACCGCTTCTCGCGCTCCCGCAGCCTCAATGATGGCGGTGAGCATGGTGCGCGCGGTCTGGTGAAAGTCACGGTCGGCCGTGAGTTCCGGACCCAGGTCCGCGAGCGCTTCGACGGTTCGTAAAAGCTTTTTAAAGTTGGTTCCCTGCAACGCCTCAGGCGGAGGTACTGCGAGAAACCAGAGCGTTACCAGCCTAGCATGCGGTCCTGTGATTCAAAGTTTGTTAGTTTGGTGCGGTCGAGGCGCAGAAGTTTTCCACGTCTGGCGTTACACCCGCGCGCCCTTGCGGTAATTAGACGCCGACAGGAAATGGCTTGTTGTGGGTCTCGGCGGCAACCGCGAGCCCGGCGAAGCGGCCTTGCAGCAGCGACATCAGACCTGTACACCAGTAGCCAATCACAAACAAAAACAGAAACGGGACGGTGATGTAATTCTCATTATCGATTGCGTAGTAAACCGCCAGCGCGAAGTATGTCCCAATCAGGAGTTCAATCCACGGGACCCATCCCAGCCGTTTGCGATATTTGGTAGCGCCGATCTTGTCCTTTCTGGATTCGACGCGATATTTAGGCGTGCGTGCGAAGGCAGTCTGCTTGCCGACCAGCGCCTCGAGCACCGCGCGCGTATTCGTGACGGTCAGCCCAATCCCCAGGGCCATCAGGAAGGGCAGATACAGCAGCGCCCGCAGCCAGGTTTTGGGAAACAGTTCCTTCTGCGAGACCAGGTAGAAGCTGGAGATCGAGAAGGTGGAAGCCATGAACAGAGGCAGATCGATATAGAGCATCTGGAACCAGCCCTGATAAAAACGAATGATCATGGCCGGAAGCAACAGCACCGAGAGCACAATCATGAGCGGATAGCTGAGGTTGGCGGTCAGGTGATACCAGGCTTCAACTTTGACTCTCCGAGGCGCGTCGCTCGAGAAAACCTTGGGCAGAATTTTCTTCGAGACCTGGATCAGACCCTTGGCCCAGCGCGCCTGCTGCGTTTTGAAGGCGGTCATTTCCACCGGCAATTCCGCTGGGCATTCGACGTCCTGCAAATAAGCGAACTTCCAGCCCTTGAGCTGCGCGCGATAGGAAAGGTCGGTGTCTTCGGTGAGCGTGTCATGCTCCCAGCCGCCCGCTTCCTCAATGGCAATCCGCCGCCACATGCCGGCGGTGCCATTGAAGTTGAAGAATACTCCGCTGCGAGCGCGGCCCGAGTGTTCGAGAACAAAGTGGCCGTCGAGCAGAATGGCCTCGACCTCGGTCAGGAACGAATAGTTGCGGTTGATATGGGTCCAGCGCGTTTGCACCATTCCGATCTTGGGATCGGTAAAATGATGGATGCAGTTGAGCAGGAAGTCGGGCGGCGGAACAAAGTCGGCGTCGAAGATGGCGACGAATTCGCCCTGCGCAGTTTTCAAGCCTTCTGCCAGAGCGCCAGCCTTGAAGCCGGAACGATTGTCGCGGTGCAGGTAAGCGACCGGATGTCCGAGGGCGGCATAACGTTCGACCAGGGCGCGCGCGACCTCGACGGTCTCGTCGGTTGAGTCGTCGAGCAGTTGGATGTCGAGTTGCTCGCGCGGATAGTCGAGCTTGCAGACGGCGTCGAGCAGTCTGTCCACCACGAATTGCTCGTTGAAGATCGGCAATTGCACGGTGACGCGAGGCAGGTCGTTGAAGTGGCCGGGAGGTTCCGTCGTCTTATTCTTTTTGTACTTGTAATAGAGATAGACGAGCCAATATCGGTGCCCTCCGTAGACGGCGAGAATAATAAGGACGATGAAATAGGGAATCAGCAGCGCTAGGTCGAAGCCGTTGATCTGGTAGAGCCCCTGAAAAGTCTTGTCGAGGAAGTGCTGGCGCAGGTAGGACATCACGCCCTTTGGGGCGAGGCTGAGCGTCAGCGCGGAACAGATGAGTGCCCAACTCATGAGGTCAACAGGAATAATCGTGGCCAGAGCATTGTACCTGATGGGCCGTCAGGCACGGGAAAGGCCCGCCGACGAACCTGCTGCCACTCCTACAAGTTAACGCTGTCATTCTGACCCTGAGCGAAGCCGAAGGGGAAGGACCTCGGTATTCGCTGCGGAGTGCATAGGTCTTTCGCTTCGCTCAAGATGACAACCCAAATGTGAACTGTGGGATGCGACAGGGGAAAATTAGTTCAGAAAGTACGTCCGATACAACGTATCCCGTTGCGCGGGCCGGAAGCCGGCATCGCGAATAATCCGGCGCAGCTCTTCTTCCGTGGTGCAATTGGTTACGCCGGCGGCACGAACTACGTTTTCTTCGAGCATCACGGAACCAACGTCATTCCCGCCAAAGCGCAGGCCCATTTGACAGACCTTCAGCCCCTGCGTAACCCAGCTCGATTGCACATTCAGGAAGTTCGACAGATACAGACGCGAAATGGCGAGCACCTTCAGGTACTCGACCGCGGTAGCTTCGTCCCAGTGACGTCCGCCGAGAGCGGTGTTGGCGGGCTGGAAGCTCCATGGGATAAATGCCGTGAACCCGCCGGTTTCCTGTTGCAGATCGTAAAGACACTGGAAATGGTTGATGCGGTGCTCGAACGATTCGCCGACGCCAAACATCATGGTTGCAGTCGTGCGCATGCCGAGTTGGTGGGCGGTGCGATGCACCAGCACCCAGTCGGCGGTCAGACACTTCAGGCGCGCGATGCGGTGGCGGACTTCGTCGTCCAGAATTTCCGCGCCGCCGCCCGGGATGGAATCGAGCCCCGCGTCCCGCAGGCGGGCAATCGTGTCACGCACGGTGAGCGAGCTGTATTCGGCAATCGCCAGAATCTCCGACGCCGAGTAGCAATGCAGATGGATCTTCGGGAAGCGCCGCTTGATGCCGGTGAGCATGCGCTCGTGCCAGTCGATTTTCAGGTCAGGGTGCAAACCGCCCTGCATGAGCACGCCCGTTCCACCCATCTCCACGGTCTCGCGAATCTTCTCGAAGATGGTGTCGAAATCGAGGATGTAACCTTCTTTGGCGCGTGTCCCTTTCAATGGGCGATAGAACGCGCAGAAGGTGCAATATTCCGTGCAGAAGTTGGTGTAATTAATGTTGCGGTCGATGATATAAGTGGCCACGCCCTCGGGATGGAGCTGGCGGCGCAGCGCGTCGGCTTCCATGCCGATCCCGATCAGGTCATCGGACTTGAACATCTCCACAGCTTGCTGTTTGGTAAGCGACATTCTCTCACCCCGGCCATTTTATTCTAGGCGCTAAAGGCCTCGGAAGCGAGCCCTCCCTGCTTGTATTCCATGCTGCGCGGACTTATCGGGTTCCGCTCGACGAGTGGGTTCCCCGAAAAATGGCAAATCAGATCCCAGTGTCACGAAGTTCAAACCGTGCCCGAGTCGGGCTGGCAAGCACCAGCAACGGAGAATTTCTGCGCATGGCAGAACTGCCTGGCTTTGAAGCCTTTCTCACCATTGATCGAGGTTTTGAGTATCGGCAGAACCTGCGTGCCCCTAGGATCGCCATCGTGCTGGTATGCGGAAAATTCCAAACTCCGCTACGGCAGCCGCGGCCACGCCTGGCATTGCGACGCACTGACCGGCGTGGTCAAGGGAGGACCAGGTCCTAAAGTGCACCACCCGGTCCCAGGTCGAATAGAAGGGTGGTTCGACCGGAAAACGCCGAGCGCAGTCCCTTCTACGAGCAACCTCTTACACGTCAAGTGAACTGCGGCCCCAGCCCGCTGCAGGAAAGAAGTTCAGTCGCGGCGCGCTGGCCGCTAGCGATGGCGCCATGCACCGTCCCGTTGTGTCCGCTGCAATCCGTCGCTTCTCCGGCAAAGAACAGGGTATTCCCAACCGGTGCAGCTAGTCTGCGCGCGGCTTCCTTACTATCGGCAAGAGGGTAGCTGTAGGCACCGCGGCAGTAGGGGTCGGACTGCCAGTCGTGTACAAAGGACTCTTGCAGCGAGTCCCGCAAGGTTTCCAGGGGTACTCCGAAGACGTGGTGCAAGACCTCCAATCCAAACTCGGTGATGGCCGCGTTGCCGCGACCGGAGAGCTGCTCAGCACGGACTCCGCCGGACCAACCAGTCAGCATCGCGGTCCCCACTGACACCGACGACCACCAGGTCGGGAACAATTGTTCTGGAGATGACACGAAACTCATGTCCGGCATGGGTGATCGCGCCAGCTTGGGGTCGGTCCAGAAGCAATGGCGGAAACAAAGGACGAGCCGGATCGCCGTGCCCATCTCTAACTGCTTGAGTGCATCAGCCTTTTCGGTCAGCTCCGGTCGAAAGCGGACGGCGCCGCCCGTTCCAAGTGGCGCCTGCAGCACGCCGAGAGGCAAAGTGATAACGGCAGCGTCTGCACGAATAGTGGCGTGCTGCTGTGGGTCAGGCGATTGGGCCGTCACCTCCACCGTGCTGGGATTCCAGGCGATCTCGGTAACGACGGTGTTCAGCCGCACTGTGAGGAGGTCCGGTTTGCTGGCGCTCACCAGCGCTCCGACCAAACCCTCATATCCATTGGGGAAACGGAAGCCGCGGTGTCCGTGGATTTCCCGGTCGCTCCGATGCCATCGCGCGAGCGCATGAGCGCTGATGCGGCTTGCGTTACATGCGTGGAAGCCCTCGACATATGCGGCTGCTTCGATCCTCGCGTGCTCAGGCAGGTCGCCACAAGCGTGTTCCAGGAAATCCTGGAAGGATTCATCCGGTGCGGACTCATCAATCCTGCTGAAGATAGCGTCGATCAGATCCCAGGAGCCACTGATGGGTACCAGCCTTGCTTGTTCCAGACGCCATCGGTTTCCGGTCAGTTCGTGAGTCTCGAGGCCAGCACGCTCCACGATCTGCCACACCTCGCGCGGCAGACCATGGATGAATTCTGCCCCCAGTTCGACCGGCGCGTTGGTCAGAGAGGGATGTACGGTCCAGATGCGTCCACCGACCCGGCTTCGCGCTTCGAGAATCGTTACCCGGAGACCGGCCTCGCAGAGCGCCTGCGCGCATGCGAGTCCAGCGACTCCAGCTCCGATCACCACAACCTCAGTAATCCGTTTGGACATGCCGCCTCCGCGACCCAGCAGCCCGTGGCAGAAGTGGTTTGTTCACTCCGCCGCGAGCGGGACAAGAATTACGATGCGCACGGAGTGTGAGGGCGCGCTGGCATCGGGACCGATGCGCATTCCTGTTCTGTGCGAACCAGAATCTCACTTCTTTAGGAGCACCTTCAATGACCTTCAGCCGGAACGTGAAGTCATCAAATCCAGCTTCAACACATCCTCCAACCTTTGGATGCGCTCAGCTCGGTTGCCTTCCAATCCGAGGTCAAAATCTTTCGTAGTGCGGGCAGCGCGCGCGAAACGCAGTTCTACGGCAACGCCGCCCTTGAGGTAGTAGTTGTCGATCACGGCCCTCTGGACTGCATGCGCCAGCACCCCGCAGAGCGCCGGGAAAGAAACCCACCTTGGCAGGCATTCCCGATCGAGTCCTTGCTCCCGTGCGCCCCGGGCAAGTGTTTTCTCCAGGCGTTCTGCACGCTTTGCGTTCACGCGATCGCGTGCTTCCCTCGCTGAGACAGCCGGGCCAGGACAGAGTCCACGATGCCGGTGGCGCATGCTAGGCTCGCCGTCACCAGACCATCATTCTCCTTGGCCAAGCCTAAGAGTTCGTGGAAGCGGGAACGCGGCCTATTCGCAGAGTGCTCCGCTCATAGCCTCCTGCCAATATAGTTCCATATTGCAATTAAAATGACACAGCACCAATGCCATTCTTGGCTGTACACCGTTCATATCGAAGCATGTGCATTTGATTTGTCGAGAAAATGCGCTTTTGTTCGCGTTTCGATCAATTCGGGTGCATTTCCGCGAAAATGACAGAACGGTATCGGGATTTCACTCGCCCTATGTTTGGGCCGGGGCTGATGACTATCTTTGCAAGCCGTTCGAGTTAGAAGAGTTGCAGGCCCGACTGCGTGCGCTGTTGCGCCGCGCGGCATCGCAGGTGCTGAAGCTGCGTCTGGCCGACCTCGAAATGGACCTCCTTCAGCGCTCGGTCAGACGCGCCGGCACGCGCATCGATCTGTGCAAGAAAGAGTTTGCAATCCTGGAGTATCTGATGCGCAATGTTGACTGCCGGTAACGCGGGACAAGCTGCTCGATCCATGTCTGGGGAGGCAACTTTGAGGGTTTGACGAATAGTGTCGACGTGTACATCAACTATCTTCGCCGCAAGATCGATCAGGACTTCCAGAACCGGCTCATTTACACCATGCGAGGGACCGGATACATGATTTCCGCTTCGATCCCGCGCCGAGAATCTGGGCCTACCCTGCGCGTAAACCGCCTTGAAAAAAGTGGGTTTCGCAATTAGCGCAGATCTACTTGGTCTCCTGGGGTCGAGAGCAAGGCTTCGCGTCGATCAGACCGAACTGGATAGCGTAGCGAACCAAGCCCGCGGTATCGTGGATATCCAATTTCTCCATGATGTTGGCGCTGTGGAACTCCGCAATGTTAGGGCTGATGTCGAGGATCGAGGCCGTTTCCTGGTTGGTTTTTCCCTCCGCCACCAACTGCAGGACCTGCCGTTCCCGATCGCTCAGAGGGTCGGTGGGAAGCTCGGTCTTATTTACGTATGCGTGCACGACAGTGCGGCAAATACCGGCGCTTAAGAAAATCTCTCCCCGGCTGACTTCACGAATCGCACGAACCAGTTCCTCGGCCGATCTTTGCTTAAGGACAAAGCCTGAGACGCCGGAACGGAGACCTTGCAGCACGAAGATGTCTTCGGTGTGCATGGTCAGGAGCACGGTTTTGGTACGGGGATGACTGCGGCCGATCTCGTGTGCCGCGTCAATGCCGTTGAGCAGCGGCATCGACACATCCAGGACGGCAACGTCCGGATGGAGGCGTTCACATAATTGGATTGCCTCGCGCCCATCGGAAGCTTCCCCGACGACTTCAATCCCTTCTCGCTCTAGAACGGCCCGCAGCCCTTGACGGACAAGGGTGTGGTCGTCCGCAAGCAGAACGCGAACTGCCATATCGTTCCTTGAAATGGACTCCAGACAGGCAACAAGCCTGCCCGCGTCATCGCGCTCGGGGGGGATGGCAGTACGGCCCCACAGCCGCACTGCAATTCGTCGCAGTATTAACTTATGTCTAAGCTGGAATTACGTCAACCAAAATCTAAACAACAAAATTTGAATATCTCTAAACTGTTTTTCTCCGGAGCTGTCCCAGGCGCGTTGACCCGCACGTGAGAATCTAGTTCACCATGGGCCGCACTCCAGAAAATCCAGCTGGCGGGAGCACCGCTCTGGCCACCGGTAGTGTCTTAACACTGGGTTGCTGCTTCGGCGAAGTGCCATTCCGGAAAGAGGCCTGGCTGAAGTAATCGAACTTGGACAGCCGCCCCAGTCCCAAGATATCTTCAATGGCCGCTACGACGTCGGTGGTATTTGCAAACCGGTGGACGGTGCCTGGGCGGTTGTAGGCTGAGATGGCAAAGAAACATGAACGACGGGAGTCGACGTGCAGTTCAATGGACCAATCACCGAGATGATCGAACCGGCGGGCACCGTCACCGAGCATTATCGTGCGGGAGGGTTTTTGGGCCGGATTTTGTCCATTGTGAGCGAGCGGAACGGCAGACCGGGTGTACAATCGGTGCCGTTTTTCGAAGTCAAAAGGAAATCTCGGTTATTTTCTGTACGTTCTCCCAGGAGGGCGATGATGAAACGCAACGCCACATTTGTTTGCGTAGTGGTTTTGTTTGCCTTCGCAACCGGTTTCGCATTCGGCCAGCAAGCTCCGGCAAGAAAGAAGCCGGCAGCCGCCGCGCCCGCCGGTAAGCGCTACAGCTTGCCAGCTACCAAGGAGAACGTGCAGTGGGGCTGGTTCGACGTAAACGAGAAACCCAAGCTCACCATCGAGTCCGGGGATACAGTCTCGATTGAGACCTGGTATCACGCGCTCGATCAGATCAAACCAAAACCTGCCGATCACACCTTGGAAGGTCCAGCGATGGACGAACTAGCCCGCCTGCGTAAGGAGAATGACGGCGGTGGACCGCACTCGATCACCGGTCCCATCTACGTGAATGGCGCCGAACCCGGCGACACTCTGGAGATCCGCATCCTCAAGATCGTTCCCAAAGAGTATGGGCAGAACTTCAATCTGCCGGGGAAACAATTCCCCACCGGCCTTCTGCCACAGGAATTCCCCGAAGGCTTCGTCCGCTATTACGAGCTCGACGTGGCGAGGAAGACGACTCAGTTCAAGCCGGGGATCGTGCTCGTCCTCAAGCCGTTTCCCGGCGTGATCGCGGTTGCGCCCGATCCCAACGAGCCGAAGGAGAAAGCCGGGCCACCCATCAAAGACGACAAAGGCCGCACCAGCACTCTGCGTCCCTGGAAGAACGGCTCCAACATGGACTTGAATGAACTCCAGGCCGGTTCCACCCTCTTTCTGCCGGTGTTCGTAAAGGGCGCGCTGATCTGGACCGGAGACTCCCACTGTCTGCAGGGCAACGGCGAAGTCAACCTTGAAGCCATGGAGTGCGCCTACAAGGAAATCGAGATCCAGCCCATCGTACACAAGGACATGAAGATCGAGTGGCCGCGCGCCGAAAATAAGGATTATTGGATCTTCACCGGCTTCGACGAAGACCTCACCGAAGCCATGAAGATCGCCGTGCGCAACACTATCGATTGGCTCTCGTCGCAGAAGATGGTGGCGATGGACCGCTACGAGGCCTATGCGCTGGCGTCCCTAAGCGCCGATTGCCGCGTCACCCAGGTTGTGGATATCCGCAAGGGGGTCCATTGCATGATGCCGAAGTCCATCTTTGTGAAACCAGCCAGGAAGGGATCTGCTCCAGCCAGCAAGCCTGTGGGCAGCCCTTAGCTCGCATCTTGCGCAGTGAACCCCTGCAAGAGCCATCCAGTGGCGGTCAACTCGCCAGCTTTCTGCAGCCGATGGCACACTTCAGCCAGGCTGCAGCGGTCCCGTCCGATCGAGGGAAGGATCTTGTTTCGATCCTGCAACTACCTTCAAAGTGGTGAACATTTCAGCGCTTGACAAGGTGAACAGTTCAAGGCATGATTTTGCCCCTCAGCCCAGCGGGTCATGGACCATACCCAAATTAATCGCGTGAGCGTGGCCGACCAAGTCGCCGCGCTGCTTCGCCAGCGCATCCTGGAGGGCGAATTTCGCCCTGGAACGCAGCTGCAAGAACTGCCCCTCGCTTCCTCGCTGGGCGTTTCCCGGAACACCATGCGCGAGGCGATCCGGATCCTGGCGCTCGAAGGATTGTTGCGCCGGAACCTGCATCGGGGAGTGGCGATTTCCCAGCTCTCTCTGCGGGATGTTGCCGAGATCTACCAGCTCCGGCGGATGTTCGAGTTGCCGGCTATATTCGCCGCTCGCCGTCCCAGCGCCGACGTTCTGCAAGAAATTCGAACCGCACTGGAACGGTACGAAGAGGCGGTACGCGCGCAGAACTGGCCGCACGCGGTCAGCCACGATTTACATTTTCACAGTCTGCTCATCCGCTTCCACGGAAACAAACGGCTGGAGTCCTTTTATCAAAACATGATTGGAGAGTTACGCGTTGGTATGGTGCTGGTGGACCGCAGTCACGACGATCCTGGTGCCCTGATTCCCGTGCACCGGAAGATGTACCAGTTACTCTGCACAGGAAAACTCAAACAGTGTGCCGCCATCCTGGAGCAACACCTGGAGGACTCCGAGTCCAGGCTGACTCAGGTCATGAATGCGCGGGCGGCCGCGCAAGTTGCCCGGATAGCCCACTAGCTGAGGGCAGCCGCAACCAACCAGAGGGGAGAAGCTCGATGACAGTGCAATGTTCCGCACGACCACTTGCCGGAGCCGCCGGCTTTGCGAAGTCCTCTTCGTTTCAACGGCGCATGTGGCTGGCGCTATGTCTGCTAGCCGTTGCCACGAGTTGGCTCGGAGCCCAGACGGTTACCGGTTCCATCCAGGGGCGCGTCTATGATTCGACTGGCGCCGCCATCTCCGGAGCTTCCATCACTGCCGTGAATGACGAGACCGGTATCTCACACAAGACCAGTGCTTCGGCTACCGGCGACTACCAGATCACGCTTCTACCGCCTGGCGAATACACGGTGACTGCCGAGAAGAGCGGTTTCCAGAAATCGGCCAAAAAGGTGCACCTGGTCCTGGGTGCGGCGGGCAACGTGGACTTCAGTCTCTCCGTGGGTCAAGTCACGCAGGAAGTCTCAGTGCAGGATGTCGGCGAAGTCGCCGAGCCTACGCGCACCATGGTCAGCTCGGTCATCGACGAGCAGAAGATCCAGGATCTGCCGGTGAACGGCCGCCAGTTCATCGACTTCGCGCTGCTGGCACCCGGGGTTAAGATCGGTGACACGACATCCGGTTCTACGGACGTGATCATTGAGCCGGTCACCAAGCTCTCCTTTGCGGGCCAGAACATTCACTACAATTTCATCGCTGTCGATGGCGCTGACAATATCTCCACCGCCTCCGGCGTGCAGAAATACACGCCGTCGCAGGAAGCGGTCCGCGAGTTCCGCGTGATCAACAGCAGCTACTCCACCGAATTCGGACGCGCCGTCGGCGGGATCGTCAATATCATTACCAAGAACGGGACCAACAGCTTGCACGGGTCGGCGTATGAGTACTTCCGCAACGACAAGCTCGATGCCGGCAGCCTACTTGCGTCGTCAGGCCCCAACAGCTGCACGGTGCCCGGCGATATCACTTCCGGCGGATGTAAGAAGCTCAACAAGCTCCGCCAGAACCAGTTCGGATTCACACTCGGGGGCCCGATCATCAAGAATCGAACGTTTTTCTTCGCCAACTACGAGGGGCAGCGTCGCAGGGAGTCTCCGTACTACAACTCGATCATCTTGAACAACATCACGGCCATCGACGCGTTCGAGACCGGAATTGGAATCAACACCAATACCAATGGAGAGAACCTCGGCGTCACGCGCAACACCGACTACAACAACCTCCTGTTGCGCGTCGACCATACCATCAACGCCAAGAACAACCTGGTCGTGCGCTATTTCTTCAACGACGGCAATTTGAAGAACTATTCGCCCCTTAACGACGGTTTTGACCTGCCTTCAGGCTTCAAGAACAACAACGACAGGGACCACTCCATCGTCGGCAATCTCTCCACAACGCTCACGCCTTCCCTGGTGAACGAGTTGCGCGTGCAGTACGCGCATCGAAGCTATGATTTTCCGACGGCCACCTCGATCCCGCACATGGAAGTGGCCAATCAGTTCGCGATCGGCGTGAACCGTGGGAATCCCGATTTCTATAAAGAGGGCCGCCTCGAACTCGTGGACAGCCTGACGAAGAACTTGGGCAAACACACCTTCAGCTTTGGCGGCGACTACAACTGGGTTCGCACCACTGAGTCGTTTCCGTTGTTCTACCCGTTTGAAGCGACCTTCCTGTGCATCAATCCAGGGGCCGGGGCGTGCGCCATCTCCAACTTGCAGGATCACGATCCGGTCGTGTTGTTCTTTGAACGTTTCCAGGGGCCTAACTTCACGGAGCCAACCTTCGATCCGGCGGTTTTCCAGTTGAACCATTATCCGGATGCGGTGCGTAATGCCGCGGTGGGCACTCTGGACCATACTTATAGCGGGCTGTATGTCCAGGACAACTGGCGCGCAACGTCACGTATGACCCTCAACCTGGGCGTTCGCTCGGATTGGGAGACTTGGCCGAGCCGTGTTCTGAATACGCAGTTGGGGGTCGATCCCCGGCTAGGAATTGCATACAGCCTGGGAACGAGCCGCAATGTGGTGATTCGCGCGGGTATCGGTCTGTTTCATGGCATTATCCCAGCCCCTCTCCTGGCCTGTCAGAAACCGTCTTGCGGAGGAAATACCACGTTCCGGCCGCAAGAGGACAATCTCAATTCCGTCACTCAGCTCTGGGGGTTCGCGAGCGGTGTCGGTCCAGACGGCCCGATGCAGGAGGCTTTTAACAACCTTCTTGCAGGGAGTTATCCGGACAATCCGGCCAATCCAGTCCCCGGGTTCCTTGGCCCAACCACCATCGTTCGCTTCACTCAGAATCACAAACTGCCCTATGGCATTCAGCACAGCCTGGCTCTGGAATTTCAGCCGATGAAAGACACGGTATTGAACATCAGCTATCTGCGCACCCACGGCGTTCACCTCGGCAGCTTCTTCAACATCAACCAGGCGCCCTCGCCAGGCGGTCCGGTTTGCGGACTCCACGATTCCCGAGGCGACACCGGCTGTAAGAACCAGTTCGTCCCCGCCAGTGCAAACTTCGTTTTCTTTGAGGCGGATTCACGCTGGTACTCCGAATTTGATGGGCTGCTGGTCAACCTTAATAAGCGCATGTCGAACCACTTCGGATACGGAATCAGTTATACGTGGTCGAAGTCGCTGGACGACGGCCCCAATCCCAGCTTCGTTCTGATTCCGCAGGATAGCTTCAACTTCGGTGCGGAGAAGGCGCTCTCGGCCGACCATGTGGGCCATCGCTTTGTCGGCAACGCCACCTTCGCAGGACCCACGAAGAAGAATGTCGTGATCAACGACTGGCAGTTCTCCACCATTGTCAGTTTCGAGTCACCCCACTACTTCACCAAGTTTGCGGGTCTCGATACGAACGGCGACGGGTTCACCAACAACGACCGCGTTGGAATCGAACCGCGCAATACGTTCAAGGGTGACAGCTTCCAGAGCGTGGACCTGCGCATCTCGCGCGTGTTCAAGATCACCGAGAAGCTTTCGCTCCAAGGTATCGCCGAGAGCTTCAACACCATCAACACTGTGAACGTGCGCTTCTTCAACACCGCGTACACCGCGCCGGACTTTATTCCGGTTGGCACCTCGGACACGTTCCGGGAGGGGTCGCCGAATCCGAACTATGGCACCCCGCGAGCCATCTTTAACCCGCGACAGATTCAGTTTGCGCTGCGTCTGACATGGTAATGGCGGCGGGAGCCAGGCGGGTGCTTCCCGCCCGCCTGGTGATTCAGAACACCAGTCCGCAGGTTTCAGCAGCATGACTTTCGCCCCGAGCGATCTCCAGAATGCCGGCAAACGGTAGAAATCTAAATTCGATATTCATGAGGTGGGAGGCGCGATGCGGTTCGGAATCTATTGCGAAATGCAGAACCCGCCGGGCAAGTCGCATTACGACCTGACTTGGGAGATTATGCGCCAGATCGAACACGCCGACGACCGCGGCTTCGACGTCTATTCCGTGATTGACCATCATTTCTTCCAGAAATTTTCGATCTCGGCGAATCCTCTCGCGATGTTTGCGGCGGCTGCGCAACGTACCAAACGGATTCGCTTCCGCACTGCGCTTCATACCCTTCCGTTGGAAAATCCGATGCGCCTTGCAGGAATGATCGCCGAAACCGATATCCTCACCAATGGCCGCCTCGAATGCGGCCTGGGACGCGGCCATGCCTGGCTCTTCGGACCTTCCAGTCTCCCGCTCGAGGAGAGTCGCCCGCGTTACAACGAGGCGATTGACATTCTCGAACTGGCATTTACGGAAGAGTCCTTTTCCTATCACGGGCAGTATTACAAAATAGAGAATGTCTCGGTTGTTCCCCGTCCCATTCAGAAGCCCTATCCCAAGTTCTACACCGGCGGCACCAGCGACATCACCTATCAGATGGCGGGCGAGAAAGGCTGGGGAGTTTTTGTCCCGCCCCTTCTGCCCTGGAAAGTATTGGAGGGACCGCTCAACATCTATAAGAAAGCCTGCGCGGAACACGGCCACGAACCTGACATCGTCTATATCCGGCCGGTGTACATCGACGAGGACGAAAAACAGATTCGCAAGGAGGCCGAATTGGCGCTCCACAACTTTCTGGCCTTCAACGCGTCGCCACTGGGATCGATCTCCAGCGAGTCCAAGAAGAAAGAGTTGCGCGAAAAAGGCTATGGCTTTTACGCCACCGGCGCGATGGAATCGCTCTTGAAACTGACGTACGACGAAATTGTCGAGCAGGAGATCGGCTTCGTCGGCACGCCTGACAAGGTGATCCAGCAGGTTCGCAACCTGCAGGCGAAGGGTGGAATTGGAGAGCTGGCGATCGTTTCGAATTTCGGCGGGATCGACCACTGGAAGAGCATTAAGACGCAACAGTTGTTTTCCCAACACGTCATGCCCGCATTCCGGTCGAAGTCCGCGAACGCGTTGGCAGCGGACTGACTCGAAAACGATTATCGATGGCTACAGTCGCCCAATCGTCGCTCGTGCTTTCGACGTTCGCGCCTATGAGCGCGCGCCGCCTCTATATTTTCGGCGGCATCGCTCTGATCGCGGCCGGCATGCTTTTCGGCGATATCTTTGCCGTCTTCGTCCTGCACCAGAACGCGGGACAACAAGGCGCGGCATTGATCGAAGCCAGCCGTGCGGTCGCAGCCCACGATGCATCGGGCGCAACCGCGGCCTTCGGGCGGCTTGGGGGGCTGCTCGAAGACCGAGGCACCAAGGTGGATGCGCACGTCCATATGCTTGACGCAGGCTATCTGGCATTGCTTCTTGCGCTGGTTCAGCCGTACATTGCGCTCTCGCAGGCAACCAAGAAAGCGATGGCAGGCCTGTTCGTCCTGGGTGGGGTTCTTCTGCCGCTCGGCATCTTCTTGATTCACTATGTGGGCCTGGCCTACAGCCCGTTTGCGGTAATCGGATGGGCGAGCGTGCTGGCCGATTCCGCAGGAGCGCTGCTCATTTTTGTGCTCCTGGTTCAGGCTTGGGGCTTCTGGAAATATCTGCAAACGCGCGAACTCACGGAATCGGAATTGCCCGCCGAAGACAGCATGCCCTCGCGCGCCCTTCTCACCGGCGGCACGCTGCTGGTGCTCCTTGGATTCCTGCATGGCGCCTACTATGCCGGCACCATGCTTTATCGCCACGAGCAGATGGAAACGGCGATTCTCGAACGCATGATTGGAGTTGCGTCGCAAGACAATCTGGCGGCGGCATCGGGCGAGGTCGCGAACTTTGGAAATCTGGCCGGAGCGCGAGCGGTGAATATCGCTGCTCACTCTCACATCATCGAATTTGGGTTGCTCGCCATGCTGCTCTCGTTCGTGCAGCCTTACGTCTTCCTGTCAGAGAAATGGAAGCGCCGCTGGGTGAAAGTGTTGCTCGGCGGCTCTGCGATCCTGCCGGTCTTTGTGCTGCTGGAACTGAAACTAGGGTTGCTGGCCGGCGGCATCGCCGACCTGGGCGGGCTGTTGGTCGTCATCGGCTTGCTCGGTATGCTGGCTGGGATCCTGCGTTATTCGGGCCATCTCGACGCTGCGGAAGGTGCACGATGACCAGCTCGCGCAAACTTCTCGTTCTGGGCGGAATGGCGCTGGCTGCGCTGGGGATGCTCTACGGTTTGTACTATGCCGTCTTCGTGGAGCACCAGACACTCGACCAAATGGGTGGATCGCTCACCCACGCGTTTGCCAGCGCTGCCGAACGGAATTGGTCGCAATCCCAGACCGCGCTCCAGGCCTACGCCGCCACGAAGTACGACTATGTTCGCCAGGTGGATGCCCACTCGCACTGGATCGGACTCGGAATGCTCATGATCGTATTGGGCGTGCTTTTCGGGCGAGTGAACTTCAGCGAGGCCGCCCGGCAGGCGATTGCGATCTGTCTGCTGGCAGGAAGCGCGGTGTTCCCGCTGGCAGTCATTCTTCAGACGTATCATCATGATGCTTTGATATTCAAAGCGCTGGCCGTGGTGGGACCCGCGCTGGTCATCTGCGGTTTGGCGGCAACCGCCTGGGGATTCGCGCGGCACCGCACGTTGGCTTAAGAAGAAAGACAAAAACTGCAATGTATCCAAGATCATTTCACTATCACCGGGCGGGATCACTGCAAGAGGCGGTTTCGATGCTCGGACAGCTCGGCGAAGGCGCCAAGTTGCTCGCCGGCGGGCAGAGCCTGATCCCGCTGTTGAAATTGCGTTTTGCCAACCCCGAGCACCTGGTGGATCTGAACTTCATCTCCGGCACCTCGTTCATCAAGGAAGAAGCCGCCGCGCTCCGATTCGGCGCGATGACCCGCCACGCGGAAATTGAGCGTTCGGCGTTGGCGAGGACGATCCCCGTTCTGCACGACTGTGGCGCCGGCATTGCCGACGTGCAGGTGCGCAACCGGGGCACCATCGGCGGTTCGCTCGCCGAAGCCGATCCGAGCGGCGACTGGGCCAATGCTCTGATGACTCTCGACACCACTGTCCATTGCCTCGGTCCAAACGGAGCGCGCAACGTTGCCCTGAAGGATTTCGTAACGGACGCCTACACTACAGCTCTCGCTCACGACGAACTCATCACCGAGGTTGAAGTGAAGATTCCGCCCAAGGGCAGCGGCGGCGCCTATCTCGCCTTCAAGCGGACAGCGCCCGTGTATCCGAGCGCAAGCACTGCGGTCCAACTCACGATGGAAGGCGATGTCTGCAAAGAGGCCGCGATTGCACTCGGCTGTGTTGGTCTCATGCCGATTCGTGCGAAGGATGCCGAAGCCGCCCTGCGCGGAAAAGCTTTGAACGACAAGACGATTGCTGCCGCTGCCGAAGCTGCCCGCGCTGCCGCAGGTGCCCGGGGTCCCGCCCGCCGACGTGCCCAAGCTCCCGCAACAG
>Ga0137372_10001652_pt1 | contig 21625 bp, 20 predicted proteins | sample SagtaG_6_FD_104911 | JGI IMG/M metagenome (GOLD analysis project Ga0137372, IMG submission 104911) | Vadose zone soil microbial communities from Sagehorn Ranch, Mendocino, California, USA - Sage1_R_60_16 metaG | ecosystem: Environmental > Terrestrial > Soil > Vadose zone | place: USA...
CGAGACCGAAGACCACACCAGCCGGGAGGAGGCCGAGGCCGCAGCCGACGCGGTCGCACAGGCCGAAGAGCGCACCGTGGTCGTCGAGGAATAACGACCTCGTCGCCACGTTCGAGCCAGCCGCCCGATAATTGCGAGCTCCGCTACGGCCTCGTCGGGGTCGAGCAGCCGCGCGATCAGCTGCGTCCCAGAGCCACTGCTCGAGCGCCGTCGTTGGCGGCCGGGCGGGTGTCGACCGGTTCGGGTGTGAGCAGCCCGAGCCTGTGCCTGCAAAAATCGGGAGATCCGCGTCCAAGGATCGGGGGCCCTCTTCGGACTTGCGTTCGCGCCGCGGTGGTGTCGGTACCCGGGCACGTGGATCTGAGGCATCGCCAACACCTGCCCGTACGTGAGCCCGATGTTCGGACGGCCTCGCTCGCTTGCTCGCGCCTCCATCTTCGCGAGCTGCGACGAACCCGCCGGCTGGACCCGCCAGATTTGCAGGCGAAATCGACTTTCCGGCACCCACAGGCTACGTGCGTATCGAGGGTGAGCTGCTGAAGCTCGGCATCAGCGCCTCCGCCACGACGATCGCGACCGAGCTACGTAGGTCGGGTCTGGGGCCGGCACCGCGGCGCAGCGGCCCCAGCTGGTCGGAGTTCCTGCGCGCCCAGGCGTACGGCATGCTCCGCGGCGGCCTGGGCTCGGCGCTGGGAGACGACTTCGGAGGCGAGGCGTCCAAGCGCAGTTGGCCGGCGCAGGATCGGGAGGCCCGCCAGCTGGAAGCTGACGACAACCTCACCTCGGCAGACCCTGGCGAGCCTCAACTGGCTTCTCAACTGCCCGTGCGGAGCAGCAGGGCGTTGCCGCGGCCGCGCGTTCTCCTTGCGACTCGAGGACCCGTGCGCTTGCGACCTGCGCGTCGATCGCACGCGCGCGACGGACCCGAGAGCAAGCCGGCCGCTCGTCCCACAACCCGGTGCTCTGGCGCAACGTCAAAGGCGACCGCCGCTCGGCACCCCGCTTCCCCGCCAACCACCGCGTCGGACCCCTCGGCAAGCTTCCCAGGATCCTCAGCACCGGCAGCGTCGACGCAACCACCGACCATCACCCCGAACAGCCAGCCCGAACCGAGTTTCTTTACCCCACACGCCGACCAGCGGGATGCCGACTTGATCGTCGTCGGCAGCCGCGAACGCGGCTTCCTCGAGCGACTGCTCGGCCGCTCTGTTGACGAGGCGGTGGCGCGGCGCGCCGAGCGGGACGTTCTGCTCGTGCATTAGCAGCCCGATGGGAACCAGTCTCCGCCTCGGCCGGGTCGCCGGTGTCGAGATCGGCCTCAACCTGAAGTCGGCTGGTCGTCTTCGCGCTGCTCGTCTGGATGCTCGCGACTGGGATCTTCCCGTCGACGAACCCGAGTCTCGGCGGCGGTGCGCATCTCGCGATGGCGTTCGTCGCGACCGCTCTCTTCTTCTACTTGCTGCTGCTGCACGAGCTCGGGCATGCGTTGCGGGCGCGGCGAGAGGGGATCGCGATCGAGGGGATCACGCACTGGCTGTTCGGCGGCGTGGCGAAGTTCAAGGGGATGTTTCCGAGCTCGGGCTGAGGGGTTTCAAAACGCCGGTTAGGCCACGCCTGGCGGTTGCGCTGGTTTAGTTGTTCACGCGCGCGCGCCGAGCTAGTTTCGGGTGTCTAGGCCAGTCGGTAGACGATTGCGTTGCCGCGCTTTCCGGCCGTGTGTAGGACGCCCATCGCTCTGAGGCAGTAGGTCATCTGTTGGGCGACGCGGCGTTCGATCGCGGCGGTTTCGGCGAGCTGGGCGGTGTCGAAGAGCGCGGGCAGGGTCTGTGGAAGTAGGCGGGCTGCATCGTCTGGGCAGGTGACGCGGACGCGATCCTCGACCGAGACGAGTCGGCGCCCGACCACGACCCAGCCGCGGCGTCGGAACGCGTAGGGTTCGTAAACTCGGTCGTAGCGGATTTCCAGGGAAATCTGAACCCGTGGCCTCCTGCATCTCGGGCCGCAACTTTGCATAGCGGCGGGCCAAGGAGAGCGATTCGAGCGGGTCCGTGAGCGTTTGCCAGTGATTTCTTAGTGCCGTCTGGGTGGCCGATGGCGGCGAGGGCTCGCCCCTCCCTCGCTGCTGAAGTTCTCGCTCGAGCAGGGTCGCGTCTGCCGCCTCGAGACCACCACAGGGGCAGGGTGAGCGGCCGTCGCCAGCGTGATGGCGGCAACCCAATCCGATAGTCACGCCCTCAGGCCCCGGCACGATTCCCCTGCAAATCCGCCACGACCGAGTTTACGAACCCTACGGGATGCTAGGTCACGAGTTACTTAATTACGATTTAGTAAATTACGATTTAGCTTGAGCTATACTTGTCACCATGGCCGTCAAGATCATCGATCGCGAGCGCGAGATCGACCAACTCCATGCCCTAGCCGGCTCGCCTCCAGGGCTGGTCATCCTTAGCGGGCGCCGCCGCGTCGGCAAGAGCTTCCTACTGCGCGTCGCCCTGACCGGTGACCGCGTCGTCTACTTCCAGGCCGAGGAGCAGCCGCGGCCGCTGCAGCTGGCGGCGTTCGCCCGCGAGTGCTCCGAGCTCGTCGCCGGCGCCCCTCTCGCCTTCAACAGCTGGGAGGACGCCTTCGCCTTCCTCGACGGCCAGGCGAAGAGCAGCGGGCCACTGGTCGCCCTACTCGACGAGTTCCAGTATCTGGCCGCGCGCGACCCGGGCCTCGTCTCGGCGGTGCAGAAGTGGTGGGATCGCTGGGACCACGAGAACACGCCGATCCTGCTCGTCCTGTCCGGCAGCGCCCTCACCTTCATGGCTGGGCTGCTCTCGGGGACGAGGCCGACCCACGGGCGCAGCGTCTACCGGCCGCTCCTGCAGCCTCTTGACTACCGCGACGCGGCCGCCTTCGCGCCCAAGGGGTCGACGCCGATCGAGAAGATCGAGCGCTACGCCGTCGTCGGCGGCACGCCGCAGTACCAACGCTGGGCCGGCGACCGACCGCTCGGCCGGGTCATCCGCGACGTCATCCTCTCCCCCGACGCGCCGCTGCACCGCGACCCCGAGCACCTGATCCGCGAGGAGGACGAGATCCGCGAGCCGGGCCCCTACTTCGGCACTCTCGACGCGATCGCCGAGGGCTACACCAAGCCGGGCGAGATGGCCAACCGCCTGGAGGTAAGCACCCCCCTGATCAACAGCTACTTGAAGCGACTACAGGCACTCGCCTACGCGACCCAGGTCGAGCCTCTCGAACCGGGCGGCAAGGGCCGCTCACGCGCTTACTGGAAGATCGGCGACCCCTACTTCCACTTCTGGTTCCGCTATGTCCTGCCCAACAGCAGCCGCCTGGCCCGCGGCCGCATCGACGAGGTCGCGCGAATGATCGACAAGCAGCTCTCGACCCACGTCGGCGGCATCTTTGAGGACGTATGTCGTGAGTGGGTCGGCCGCTTCTCCCCCCCCGGTGCGACTGCCGACGAGGTCGGCTCCTGGTGGAGTCGCAAGAGCGACGTCGAGATCGACGTCGTCGGCGTCAACAAGAAGGGCTACACCGTCCTCGGTGCCTGCAAGTGGTGGAAGGATCCAGTCGGCGAGAACGTCCTCGATGGCCTGATCGACGCGCGCAGCCTCCTCGGTGCTAAGGCCAGCCGCGCCGAGCTCGTTATCTTCTCGAAGGTCGGCTTCAACGAGAAGGTGACGACCCGCGCCAAGCGCGAGGGTGTGCACCTGATCGTCGTCGACGACCTGTTCAAGTAAGAGCGGTTGGCCCGGCGGCCGACCCCTCGCAGCTGTCCCTTGTCGCTGCCCGCTCGCGCCAGAGCTAAGTCAAGCGGCGATTTCCGCGAATTGTTCGACACTCCTCGAACAGCTGTGGGGTGTCAAAACCTCGGTTCTGCCTGCAAACCAGGTTGATCCAGGAGTGTGAACGGAGTTTTGGCACCCCACACGGGCATGGCACTGGTCGCAGCCGCAGCCGGTGCATGCCTCGCGGATCATGCTGAGATTGGATCGCGGTCGCGGCGCAGGTCGAGGCAGAGAAGACTCGACCGCAGCAGTGGCCCTCGCCAACCTACGAGCGCGCATGCAATTCGGGCACCAGCGGATCGCGCGCGACGTACAAGACCGTTCCTTCTATCGCGGCCGCACCGCAATGATCGTCGCGACCGGGCGACTCGACATGCAGCCGAGCAGATAGACGGTTCGGCCGATCGTGGCGACCGCGGCGTCCGTAAGCGGGCGTGGCAGCCGCCCGGTCGGCACGATTCTGCCGCGGACGGGCGCGAACCGACGGATGGCATCGCTCGGCCCGCCGGGAGCGGAGCCGCCGAGCACGAAGATGCGGCCGCCGACGACGGCGGCCATCGCGTGCGCGAGCGGGGTCGGCAGCCGGCCGACAATCCGCGCCGTGCCGCGAGGTAGGGAAATGCGCTGGATCGCGTCGCTGAAAGCGCCGGTGTACTCGCCGCCCGAGATCAGGCCGCCGAAGACCGTAGACGGAGCTGCCGAGCGCGGCGACGGCCGGATAGCGAATCGGCCGCGGCAAGCGAGCGAGGACGCGGAAGCCGCGGCCGTCGCCGGTCGCCCCGTAGGGTTCGTTAATTCGATCCCGCTGCAAATCCGGGGAATCGAAGAGGCGCGACGAGTTTGTGAACTGTGAGTGTGTTGGGGGTCCCGTCTGGGGCTGTTGTCAGGTTGGTGTCGGTGCTCTTTGTTCGTGACTCATTTGTGAAATGACTCCGCTTGCGGGTGTCTTTGTAGGGATCTGTCCGGGCGAAGAGACCGGTGCCGGCCTGGCGCCCGCTTGTTGGCCTGATCAGAAGCCTGTCCGCCCTTTGCGGGCGTGACCCGTCACAGTCCTGCCGCCAGCGGTCTTCACCTCCAGACCGGCACCGGAGTTGTCCCCCAACCTGGGCTGGAGGTCGTTACGGATGCTTGCAGACGAGCTGGACTTCGTCGTTGGTGTCGACCCACACCGCGACTCGCATGCGCTTGGGGTCGTCGAGGTACGGACGGGTGTCGTGGTCTTCGAGGCGAGCGTGGCCGCGGACATCGGCGGCTACGAGGGCGCTTTGCGGCTTGCGGAACGACATGCACCAGGGCGACGCGCGTTCGCGGTTGAGGGCACCGGCTCCTATGGCGCTGGCCTGAGCCGCTTCCTCACCGGCTGCGGAGAGCAGGTGTTCGAGGTCGGCCGGTTACAGCGGGAGCGCCGCTCGGGCGGCAAGACCGACGCGCTCGACGCGGTCCGGGCTGCTCGGAGCGTGCTGAACAAGAAACGGCCCGCAATGCCACGCAGCGCTGGTGAACGCGAGGCGCTACGGGCGCTGATGGCCGCCCGTGAGGGAGCCGTGAACGCGAAACGGGCTGGACTCTGCCAGCTGCGCGACCTGGTCATCACGACAGCCGAGCCGCTCCGCGGCGAGCTCCACCCGCTGACACGGGCCCGGTTGCTCAGCCGACTGGCCGCGACCCGGCCGGAGCGCCGTCAGGACCCGGAGCTACGCGGGATGCTGCTCGCGCTCCGGGCCGTCGCACGGCGCGTACTGCAGTTGACCGCCGAGGAGCGTGAGCTCGCACGGGAGATCGAGACGCTCATCCGCAACCTCGCGCCGCAGCTGCTCGACCAGCCCGGTGTCGGCCCGCTCCTGGCCGCCCAGGTCGTACTCGCCTGGTCACACCAAGGCCGAGTGGTCAGCGAAGCCGCGTTCGCCCGTCTCGCCGGCGTGGCTCCGATCCCCGCCTCCTCCGGCCAGACGATCCGCTACCGCCTCGACCGAAGCGGCGACCGGCAGCTCAACCGAGCGCTGCATCAGATCCTCCTCACCAGGCGCAGAACACACCGCCCGACGATCGACTACATCGACCGAAGAACCCAAGAAGGCAAAACCCGCCGCGAGGCAATCCGCTGCCTCAAGCGTTACCTCGCCCGCAGCCTCTACCGGCTGCTCGAAAACCCGCCACTGACGACTTGACAAACATAGAAGCATCCCTACGGGTGCAGAAACTCGGCCGCCCCGGCTGAATCGGGCGATTTGCAGCAGGATCGTGTTTCTGCACCCCCACGGGCGAAAATCGCCTGAGGCTCCGCGTGGCCACTGCCGGAGGAGCTTAAGGCTGACGTTGCGGGCCTTAGGGGTTCCAAATCCCCCTTCAGTTCGCAGCAAGGCGCGTTAGCGACCTGTTTCTAGGTTACCGACCCGTGCTCTGGGGTTCGCGCGCGCGCGCGCGTACCAGATCGTGCCCGGGCTTTGCAACTGAGTGCCTGACGGTTTCAGGACCCGGGTTCCGGTCTTGCTGCGACCCGCCACGAGGAAGAAAAGCACCGCCGGATTGTACGGACCGCCCGGCACGGGTGCCAATCAGAGTTTCCGCGCCCTACAGTGCCGCCCATCCGGCCCACGAACCGCTCACAGGTTCGGGTCGAGACGGACGAACTTCTCGAAGATCCGTTGCTGGTCGGGTTCGGCGATCCGGACGCCCTGATCGCCGGACGCCGACCCGCACGCGGCCAGCGCCGCTAGTTCGCGGGGATCAACTCGGCCGGCGTCGACACGAAGCCAATCTAGCTGCCCGGCTGCCGCGCGACCGGAAATGGCCCGGCCGGATGCTGCGCCCGCGCACGATCGTCCGTCACACTACGCCCGTGATCGAGCGCGACGCCGCCGCCGAGCTTCTGCGCGATCAGCTGAGCGCGCGCGGACTCGGCCTCGGGGACGTCCTCGCCGAGCTGCGCGCCCTCGAGATCGAGACGCCCTCCTGGGGTTACGGGAACTCAGGCACCCGCTTCCACGTCTACCCGTGGACGGGCGCCGCGCGCACTGTCTGGGAGCGTGTCGCCGACGCCGGGCTCGTCCACCGGCTGACAGGCGCCTGTCCGAGCGTCGCGATCCACATTCCGTGGGACCGCGTCGACGACTATGGCGAGCTGCACCGCTACGCCGAGGAGCAGGGCCTCCGGCTCGGCGCCGTCAACCCGAACCTCTTCCAGGACGACGCCTACCGGCTCGGCAGCGTTTGCCACCCAGACCAGGCCGTCCGCCGTCAGGCGCTCGACCATGTGCTCGAGTGCGTCGAGATCGCCCGTGCCATCGGCTCGCGCGACGTCAGCCTGTGGCTCGCGGACGGGACGAACTACCCCGGCCAGGACGACCTGCGCGCGCGCTACCGCCGCCTGCTCGAGGCGCTCGAGGAGATCCACAGCGCGCTCGATCCCGGGATGCGCCTGCTCGTCGAGTACAAGTTCTTCGAGCCCGCCTTCTACAGCACCGACCTGCCCGATTGGGGCGCGTCGCTCCTCGTCTGCCGGCGGCTCGGGCCGCAGGCGCAGGTGCTCGTCGACACCGGCCACCACCCGCAGGGGACGAACATCGAGCAGATCGTGGCCATCCTGCTCGCGGAGGGCGCACTCGGGGGCTTCCACTTCAACAACCGCAAGTACGCGGACGACGACCTGATCGTGGGCTCGATCGAGCCGTTCGAGCTCTTCCTGATCCTGAACGAGATCGCCGCCACGCGACGCGAGCCGGCGACGGCGCGGACGGTCGAGGAGATCGCCTTCATGATCGACCAGTCGCACAACGTCGAGGGCAAGATCGACGCGATGATCCAGTCGGTCGTGAACATCCAGACGGCCTGGGCAAAGGCCCTGCTCATCGACCGCGACCGGCTTGCCGAGGCGCAGCAGGCCGGCGACGTCCTGGGCGCGCACCGCGTCCTCGTCGACGCATTCGAGACGGACGTCCGCCCGCTCCTCGCCCACCTGCGGGTCGAGCAGGGGCTCGCGCCCGATCCGGTGCAGGCGTTCCGCGACGGCGGCCACGCCGAGCGGCTCGCAATCGAGCGCGGCACGACCGCCGTCGCGAGCGCGTTCGAGCAGCGTTGATTCCCCTCCTCGGGAAGGCTGATCGCTTCCTGCCGTAGGATCCCCGCCAGTGTCGGGCCGCCTCCGTTACGCCGTCCACGTCTACGCCTGGACGTCGAGCTGGTCGAGCGCAGACCTGCCCGTGATCGACCACGTCAGGGAACTCGGGCTCGACGCGGTCGAGATCCCGCTGATGGAGCCGGACGAGGTCGACCCGGCGGCGATCGCCGAGCGCGCGCAGACGGCCGGGGTCGAGGTCGTGACGTCGCTCGCGCTGCCGGAGGGCGCCGATCCGGCGGACGAGGACGCGGACGTCCGCAGGCGTGGGCTCGAGCTGCTCCGCCACTGCATCGACCTCACCGCCGACATGGGCGCAACGAGCTTCTCGGGCGTCCTCTACTCCGCGATCGGCCGGCGCATCCACCGCCGGCCGGAGGAGGCCGACTACACGCGCGCCGCCGAGACGCTGAAGGAGGCGGCGCGGTTCGCGCAGGGCCGCGGTGTCAGGATCGGGATCGAGCCGATCAACCGCTACGAGACCTTCCTCGTCAACACGGCGGAGCAGGCGCGCGCGCTCGTCGACCGGATCGACGAGCCGAACGTCGGGATCCACCTCGACGCCTACCACATGAACATCGAGGAGGACGGCTTCTACGAGCCGACGCTGGCGACGGTGCCGTACCTCGTCCACTTCCACATGAGCGAGAGCCACCGCGGCATCCCCGGCCGCGGCACCGTCGACTGGGACGCGATCGTGCGCGCGCTCGCCGACGGCGGCTACTCCGGCCTCGTCGGGCTCGAGTCGTTCGCGGACATCGCCGAGGCGATGAAGGCCGCGACCTGCATCTGGCGGGACCTCGCGCCCTCCAGCGACGTGCTCGTCTCGGAGGGGCTGGCGTTCCTCAAGGGGCTCGAGCGAACGTACTACAGCAGCGAAAGAGCTACTATTGACGGCGATCGAAAGGGGTTGTAAGTTTTCGCGCCAGCGCGTGACCCCGCACGAGCGCACGGAAGGCATCCTCAAGCTCCTGGAAGCGGAGGGCGCGGTCCGCGTTTCGGAGCTTGCGGAGCACTTTTCGGTCTAGGAGGTCACGATCCGGAACGATCTGACGGAGCTCGCCGAGCGCGGGCTCGTCGCGCGCCTCCGCGGCGGCGCGCGCCCGCTCGCGCGGCCAGTCGGAGGCCGCGTTCGAGGTGCAGCCACCTGCTCGCGCGCGAGAAGCAGGCGATCGCCCGCGCGGCGGCGGCGATGGTCCGGGACGGCGAGGGCCGTCGCCCTCGACTGCCAGCACGACCGCGTACTACCTCGCGCTCCAGCTGCGCCGGAAGCGGGAGCTGGTCGTCGTCACGAGCGGGCTCCTGATCGCCTCGGCGCTGGCGGAGGCTCCCGGCATCAGCGTCGTCGTCACCGGCGGGATCCTGCGCCGCGCGACGCTGTCGGTCGTCCGCGGCCTCGCGGGCGACGTGCTGCGGACGACGCGGATCGACAAGGGCTTCTTCGGCGCGCGCGGGCTCAGGCTCGAGCACGGCCTGATGGACCTGAACCCAGAGGAGGTCCGCCTCAAGCGCGTTCTCGTAGCCGCGTGCGGCCGGTGGTCGGGATCTTCGACACAGGAAGTGGTCCCGAACGGCCCTGCTCGCCTTCGCCCCGCCCGAGCGCGTGAGCGCGATCGTCACCGTCGACGAGGCACTACCGGAGCTCGTGGACGCCTGGCGCGCCCGCGGCGTGACGGTCGAGACGGTTGAGCCGGAGCGACCGCGGCGCGAGCGGCCCGCGCTTCGCCCGCGAGCCCTCCGCGAGGCCGCAGCCACGGAGCGCGCCTGATGGCGACGATGGTCTCAATCGACCTCGGGGCGCAGAGCGGACGCGTCGCGCTCGGGCGCTTCGACGGCGCTGCTCTGTCGGTCGACGAGCTCCACCGCTTCCCGAACGTGCCGGTCCGCGTGAGCGGCACCCTCCACTGGGACGTCCTCCGCCTCCACGACGGCATCCTCGAGGGGCTCCGCGCCGCCGGCCGCTTGGCGGGCGGGCGTGTCGACTCCGTCGGCGTCGACACCTGGGGGCTCGACTTCGGCCTCCTCGACCGCGCCGGACGGCTCGTCCAGAACCCCGTCCACCACCGCGACCGGCGCCTGGGCGGGTCGATGGAGTCCGCGTTCGCGCAGGTGCCGGCGCGCGAGCTCTACGAGCGGACCGGGATCCAGCTGATGCAGATCAATAGCGTCTACCAGCTGCGGGCGATGGTCGACGCGGGCGATCCGGCGCTTGAGGCTGCCGAGACGCTCCTGATGATGCCCGACCTGTTCCACTACTGGTTGAGCGGCGTGCGCGCCTCCGAGTGGACGGAGGCGACGACGAGCCAGTGCTTCGACCCGCGGGCCGGCGGCTGGGCGCTCGACCTCGTCGAGCGGCTTGGCATCCCGCCGCGCCTGTTCGCCGAGGTCGTTCCGCCGGGGACGGTGCTCGGCGAGCTGCAAGACGATGTGGCTGAGGAGACGCGGCTCCACGGCGCGCTCGTCGTCGCGCCGGCGAGCCACGACACCGCGTCGGCGGTCGCAGCCGTGCCGTTCCGTCAGGCCGGCTCCGCGTACGTCAGCTCGGGCACCTGGTCGCTCGTCGGCGTCGAGGTCGTCGCGCCCGTGATCGACGAGCGGACGTTCGACGCCAACCTGACGAACGAGGGCGGCGCCGGCGGCACGTTCCGCCTGCTCAAGAACGTGATCGGCCTTTGGCTCCTGCACGAGTGCCGGCGGACGTGGGCGCACGACAGCCAAGCCTTCGAGTACGCGGAGCTGGTCGCGCTCGCCGAGGCGGCGCCCGCGCGGCGCGCGTTCGTGGACCCGAATGACCCCGTCTTCCTGCCGCCCGGGGACATGCCGCGGCGGATCCGCGAGGCCTGCGCGCGCACGGGCCAAGAGCCGCCGCAGGAGCCGGGCGAGGTCGTCCGCTGCGTGCTCGAGAGCCTCGCGCTCAAGTACCGGCAGACGATCGAGCTGCTCGGCGCCGCGACGGGCGAGGTCCCGCCGGAGATCCACGTCGTCGGCGGCGGCGCGCTCAACCGGCCGCTCTGCCAGTGGACGGCGGACGCGACGGGACTGCCCGTGCTCGCTGGACCGGCGGAGGCGACGGAGATCGGGAACCTCGCGGTGCAGGCGATGGCACTCGGCGAGCTTGGCTCGCTCGAGGAGGCGCGCGAGGTCGTCCGCCGGTCGTTCGCGCCGGAGGTGTACGAGCCCGGCGACCGGGCAGCGTGGGGCGAGGCGTACGGTCGGTTCACGGAGTTGTTCGCGGGCGCGGCGGTGCTCGCCGGCGGGAGGAGGTGATCGCGGGGGCGAGGGGACACGGGTCGAGAGGACGGGAAACGACACACCGACTGGAGGTTCGATGCTCAAGAAGAAACAAGGTCTAATCGCGCTGGTGCTCATGGCGCTCGCGGCCACCACGATCGTCGCCGTCGCCCTGCCGGGCGGCTCGAGCGGCGCGCCAAAGAAGACGTACAAGATCGCGTTCGTCCCGAAGCTGATTGGGATCCCATACTTCAACGCCATGCAGAAGGGCGGTCAGCAGGCCGGCAAGGCGCTCGGCGTCGACTTCATCTATCAGGGGCCGACGACGGCCGACTCGGCAAAGCAGATCGAGACGATCGACTCGCTGATCACCCGGCGCGTCGACGCGATCGCGGTCGCCCCCGACGACCCCGTCGCCGTCAAGCCGATACTCGCGCGCGCGAAGGCGGCCGGGATCACGACGCTCTCGTCCGACACGGACGCGGCGGGGAACCGGTCGGTCTGGGTGAACCAGGCGAGCACGAAGGGGATCGCACACGCGATCAGCGACGCCCTCGCCTCGCAGATGGGCGGCAAAGGCAAGTGGGCGATCGTCTCGTGCGGCCCGACGGCCCAGAACCTCAACTCGTGGATCAAGATCCAGAAGGTCTACATCCCGCAGAAGTACCCGGGGATGAAGCTCGTCACCGTCGTGTACGCGGGCGAGGACCAGGCGGCCGCCGTGAAGATGGCCAAGGACCTGATGACGGCGCACCCGGACCTCAAGGGCCTGATCGGCGAGTGCACGACCTCGGCGCCCGGCGTCGCCCAGGCGATCACCGAGATGCACAAGATCGGCAAGGTGTTCGCCACCGGCCTCGGCACGCCGACCGTGATGGCGCCGTACATCAAGAGCGGCGCGGAGGCGAAGGTCGTGCTCTGGAACCCCATCAACCTCGGCTACCTGACCGTCTGGGCGGCGAAGTACCTTCTCGCCGGGCACAAGTTCAAGCCGGGTCCGTACAAGGTCGGCCGCCCCGTGGGGACGTCGAGATACTTCGCCAAGAACCAGGAGCTGCGGCTCGGCCCGCCGCTCACGTTCACCAAGGCCAACATCGGGAAGTACGCCGGCAAGTTCTAGTGGTCGTCGTTCCGACAACCGAGCAGAGGGAGAGGAGCCGTGTGCTCCTCTCCCTCCGGGGCATCGACAAGCACTTCTTCGGCGTGCACGCGCTGAGGGGCGTCGACTTCGACGTCCGCGAGGGCGAGGTGCACGCGCTCGTCGGCGAGAACGGCGCCGGCAAGTCGACCCTGATCAAGTTCGTCGCCGGCGCCGAGCAGCCGGACGTCGGCGAGATCACGGTCGGCGGCGAGCCGGTGACGATCCACACGACGCAGGACGCCTTTCGCCTGGGCATCGCCACCGTCTATCAGGAGCCGCAGATCTTCCCTGACCTGTCGGTGGTCGAGAACGTCTTCCTCGGCCGCGAGCTGCGCGACCGCTTCGGCAACGTCGAGCGCGGCGAGCAGCGGCGCCGCGTCCGCGAGCTGCTTGCGAGCCTCCACCTCGACCCGCGGCTCGCCGACCGGCGGATGGGGGCCCTCAGCCTCGCGGAGCAGCAGCTCGTCCTGATCTGCAAGGCGCTCGCCCAGGAGGCGCGGCTAATCATCTACGACGAGCCCTCGGCGATCCTGACACAGCGCGAGACGGACACCCTCTTCGGCGTCATCCGCCGCCTCCAGGAGCGAGGCGTGGCGACGATCTACATCAGCCACCGCCTGGACGAGATCTTCGAGATCGCCGACCGCGTCACGATCATGAAGGACGGCCAGGTGGTGGCGACGAAGCCGCGCTCGGAGCTGACGGTCGCGCAGGTCGTCGAGCTGATGGCGGGCCGGAAGCTGCACACCGGCATCGAGCGCGAGGCTCACGAGGACGAGGAAGTCGTCCTCTCCGTCGGCGGCCTCTCACGCCAGGGCGACTTCGACGACGTCAGCTTCGACGTCCACCGCGGCGAGATCGTTGGCTTCTTCGGGCTGATCGGCTCCGGCGCGACCGACATCGCGCTCGCCCTGTTCGGGATCGAGCCGGCGGACGCGGGCACGATCGAGCTCGACGGGCGGCGCGTCTCGATCGGCAAGCCGGGCGACGCGGTGGAGCACGGGCTCGCTCTCCTGCCCAAGGACCGGAAGACGCAGGGGCTCTTCCTGCCGCTCTCGATCGCGGACAACGTCGCCGCTGGCAACTACCCCCTGCTCTCGCGGCTGCGCACGTTCATCCTGCGGACACAGGAGCGCAGCGTCGCACGGCGGCTGATGCAGTCGCTCGCCGTGAAGGCGCCGAGCGCGACGACGAAGGTCGGCAACCTGAGCGGGGGCAACCAGCAGAAGGTGCTGCTCGCCCGGCAGCTCGTCGGCCGGCCGAAGGTGGTGATCCTGGACGAGCCGACGCGGGGCGTTGACGTGCAGGCGAAGGAGGAGATCCATCGCCTGATCTTCGAGCTCGCGGACGGCGGCGCCGCCGTGGTCGTGATCAGCTCGGAGCTCCCGGAGGCGATGCGGCTCGCCGACCGGCTGATCGTCGTCCGCAGCGGCCGCATCCACAGCGAGTACCGGCGCGGCGAGGCGGAGTCGGCCGCCGTGCTGGCGGCCGCGATCGGCGGCGACGGCGCCGCGAGCGGCGTGGGCGGCGATGGCGACGCCTAATCGCACGCACGCGCTGCCCGCCACGGTCGGCGACCTCCTGCGCCTGCGCACGATCGGGTGGCGGGAGGCGCTCGAGGCGCGCGAGGCGTCGATCCTCGCGGTCCTCGTCGTGATGGGCATCGCGCTGGGCATCGCTTACCCGCAGTTCGGGACGCTCGACAACGTCGACAACATCCTGCTCGCCGTCGCCCAAGTGGCGATCGTCGGCGTCGGCATGACGATGGTGATCATCACCGGCGGCATCGACGTCTCCGTCGGCTCCGCGCTCTCCGTGTGCGCGGTCGTCGTCGCGATGCGGATCCAGGACGGCGCGGGGATCCCGGAGGCGCTCGTCGTGGGGATCGCCGTCGGCGCCGGGATCGGCCTCGTCAACGGCCTCCTGATCGGCCTCGGCCGAGTCCACTCGATCATCATCACGTTCGGAATGCTCAACCTCCTGCGGGTGGTGAGCTTCAAGCTCACCGGCGGGAAGTGGCTGACGGGCCTCCCCGACACGCTCAACTACTTCGGGAGCGGGACGCTGCTCAAGCTGCCGTTCGCGTGGTGGATCGCCATGGCGATGGCGGCCGTCGCCACGTACTACCTGCGACGCCGGCCGACCGGACGGCACCTGTACGCGCTCGGCGGCAACGCCGAGACGGCGCGGCTCGCGGGCGTGGCGGTCCTGAAGCGAACGATCTTCGTCTACACGATTACCGGCGCGCTCGTCGGCGTCGCCTCGCTCGTCTTCGTCGGCCAGGCGGGCCAGGTCGTGCAGACGAACGTCGGCTACGGCTTCGAGCTCGACGTGATCGCGGCCGTCGTGATTGGCGGGACCAGCATCCTGGGCGGCAAGGGCACGGTGATCGGGACGCTCCTCGGCGCGCTGCTCGTCGGCACGATCAGGAACGCCTTCGTCATCGTCGACATCAACCCGCTCTGGGCCGACTTCATCCTCGGCGCCCTGATCCTGCTTACGACGGCGCTCGACCTCCTCCGCCGGCGCGGGAGGGAGACGTGACGGACGTCGTCGCACGACGGCCCCGCGTCGAGCTCCCGTGGGCGCCGGCCCTGCGCCTCCTGCTCGTCGAGCGGACTGCGCTGCTCGTGATCCTGCTCGGCGGCCTAGTCGCCTTCTACGCGAGCACCGTCGCGGACTTCTTCACCTTCAACAACCTGGCCGGCTCGACGGCGTTCGCGGTCGAGGTGGGGATCCTCGCGCTCGCGGAACTGGTCGTGATCGTCACAGGGCGCGGCGCCATCGACCTCTCGGTCGGCTCGGCGGTCAGCCTGGCGAGCGTCTTCTTCGGCGAGCTCCTCACGAAGTACGACCTCTCGCTCGGGCCGGCCGTCGTCCTGACGCTCCTCTTCGGCCTCTTCCTCGGGTCGGTCAACGGCTTCTTCGTCGCGGTGGCGCGCCTGCCGGCGCTGATCGTGACGCTGGCGACGCTCTTCGCCTTCCGCTCGCTCGCGCTCGTGATCACGAAGGCGGTCCCGATCTCCGACCTGCCGCCGCGCCTCTACGACCTCGCGCTCTACTGGCATGGGATCCCGCGGCAGACGTTGCTCGTCTACCTGCCGGTGATCGCGCTCGTATACGTCCTCCTGCGCTTCACCGTCTACGGACGCCACCTGTACGGGCTCGGGACAAACGCGCTCGCGGCGCGCTTCGCCGCGGCGCCCGTCGTCTTCGCGCGCTTCGGCGCCTTCGCCATCTCAGGCTTGCTGTGCGCGGTCGTGGCAATCGTAACCTCTGCGCGGTTCGCGAGCGCCCGCCCCGACGCCGGCACCGGCCTCGAGCTCCAGGCGATCACGATCGCCGTCCTGGGCGGCGTCGCGATCACGGGCGGCGTCGGCGCCGTCCCTCCGGTCGTGATCGCGACGATCCTGATCACGCTCGTCAACAACGGCATGAACCTGGCGGGGATCGACCCGATCTGGCAGCAGGCCGCGATCGGCGGGATCCTGATCGGGAGCGCCCTCCTGAACAGCTTCGCCCTCCGCCGCTACCGGCTCTCATGACGCCGCAGGAGGAGCTCCTCGCGCTTTCGCGCGATCTCGGCCGGCCCGAGCGCGACTACGTCGTCCTCGCCGAAGGGAACACCTCGACGCTGCTCGAGGACGGCACCTTCCTCGTCAAGGCGAGCGGCGCGCGGCTAGGCGGGATCGGCCCAGGCGACTTCGTCCGCCTCCGGCTCGAGCCGCTGCTCGCGGCGGTGCTCGGCGACGGCCCCGCCGACGTGCGCGCCCTCTTCCGCGAGGCGCGCGCGGAGCCGTCGCCGGGGAGCGGCGACCCGTCGATCGAAACGTTCGTCCACGTCGCCTGCCTCGCGCTCGCCGGCGCCCGCTGGGTTGCGCACACGCACCCGACAGTGCTGACCGGGCTCCTCTGCTCGCCTGTCGCTGAGGAGATCCTGCTCGCGGGGCCGCTCTTCCCGGACGAGGTGGTCGTGTGCGGGCCGGCGCCGGTTTTCGTGCCGTACGCGGAGCCTGGGCTCCCGCTCGCGCGCGCGCTCGCGCCGCGCCTGCGCGCGCACGAGCAGCGCTTCGCCGCGCCGGCGCGGGTCGTCCTGCTCGCGAACCACGGGCTCGTCGCGCTCGGCGCCTCCCCCGCCGAGGCCGAGGCCGTGACGGCGATGGCCGTGAAGGCCGCGCGGATCCGGACGGGCGCGCTCGCCGCCGGCGGCCTGCGGACGCTCGCGGCGGCAAGCGTCGAGGAGCTCGGCGGCCGGCGGGACGAGGTCGAGCGGCGCGCCCGCCTCGTCGGAGGGGCGACGTGATAGAGATCGTCTTCCTCGACGTCGGCGGGCCGATCTACGACGACGTCTGGTTCGCGCGCGCCCTGCGCGACGCGCTGCGCGAGCTCGGAGCCGAGGTCGGCGAGGACGAGTTCTGGCAGGAGTACGACCGCGCGCGCCAGGCGCAGGCGGGGATGCGGCGGGCGTTCGCCGCGCGCTTCCTCGGCCCCGGCGCCGATCTCGCGGAACTCTCGGCGCGCGCAAAGCGGCACTGGCGCTACCCGCCGGAGGCGCTGCACGCGGACGTCCGCCCCTGCCTCGAGCGGCTCGCCGGGCGCTACCGGCTCGGCGTGCTCGCCAACCAGCCCGACGCGACGCGGGCGGCGCTTGAGCGCGACGGCGTCGGGCGCTACATCGACGTCTGGGTCGTGTCCGACGAGGTCGGCTTCGAGAAGCCCGATCCGCGGATCTTCGCGTACGCGCTGCGCAAGGCCGGCTGCGAGCCGGCGGCGGCCGCGTACGTCGGCGACCGGCTCGACAACGACGTGCGCCCGGCAAAGGCGGCCGGGCTGGGGACGGTATGGCTGCTGCGCGGCGAGGCGCCGCCCGCGCCGACGCCGGAGCAGCTTGCCGAGCCGGACGTCGCGATCCGCTCGCTCGCCGAGCTCCCCGACGCGCTGGAGCGGCTCGCCGCGTGAGCTCGGGCCTCGTCGTCGGGATCGACGTCGCGACGCAGGACGCACGCGCCGTCTGCGCCGACGGGGAGGGGCACATCCTCGCCGCGGGCGAGGCGCCGCTGCCGCCGCCGCGGCGGCCGCGCCCCGGCTGGGCCGAGCAGGACGCCTCGGCGTGGTGGCCCGCGGCCTCGGCGGCGCTGCGGCGGACGACGGGCGCGCTCGGGCCGGATCGTGCGCGCGTCGTCGCCGTCGCGGCCGCGACCACCTCAGGCACGATCGTCCTCGCGGACGCGGCCTGCGAGCCAGTCGGACCGGCGCTCCTCTACGACGACGCGCGCGCCGCCGCCGAGGCGCGCCGCGCGCAGGAGCTCGGACGGGAGCGCTGGGAGACGATGGGCATCCGCATCGGCCCCTCGTTCACGCTCGCCAAGCTCGCGTGGCTCGCGCGCAAGGGGGCGCTCGACGGCGCCGCCCACGCCTGGAGCGCGGCTGATCTCGTCGTCGCGCGCCTCCTCGGGGAGCCGCCGGCCACGGACTGGAGCCATGCCCTGAAGAGCGGCTACGACCTGGTCCGGCGCGAGTGGCCGGTCGAGGTGTACGACGCGCTCGGCGTGCCGCCGGCCCTGCTGCCGCCCGTGCGGGCGCCGGCGACGCTCGCGGGCCGCGTGTCCGCGGAGGCCGCGCGCGAGACGGGGCTTCCGGAGCACTGCGAGGTGCGGCTCGGGATGACCGACGGCTGCGCCGGGCAGCTCGCCGGCGGCGCCGCCTCGCCCGGCCGCTTCGTCAGCGTCCTCGGCACGACTCTCGTGATCAAGGGCGTCACGGCTGAGCTCGTACGCGACCCCGCGGGCGCCGTGTACAGCCACCTCCACCCGGACGGCTGGTGGCTTCCGGGCGGCGCCTCGAACACGGGCGGCGAGGCGCTCGCGCCGTTTCGCCGCCACCTCGTCGAGCTCGACAGCGCGGCCGCGGCGCGAGGCCCTGCGAAGTGCATCGCATACCCCCTCGCGCGCGCGGGCGAGCGCTTCCCGTTCCTCGAGCCGGCGGCGAGGGGCTTCGCGGTCGGCGCTCCCGCCGACGAGGTCGAGGCCTACCGCGCCGCGCTCGAGGGCGTCGCCTTCGTCGAGCGGCTCGCCTACGACCGTCTGGCGGCGCTCGGCGCGCGCGCGGAGGGCCCAGTGGCAACGGCCGGCGGCGGCAGCCGGAGCCGGGTCTGGAACCGCATCAGGGCGACCGCGCTCGAGCGCCCGCTCGTCGTGCCGGCGACACCGACCTCGGCCTTCGGCGCGGCCGTGCTCGCCGCGGCCGGGACGCTGCACGACGACCTCAAATCGGCCGCGGCGGCGATGGTCTCGGTGCGCGCCGGGGTCGAGCCGGACGAGCGCGAGGCGCCGGCCCTGCTCGAGAGCTACGAGCGCCTCGTGGAGGAGCTGCGCCAGCGCGGCTGGATCGGCGGCGAGCGCGCAGCCCTCCGCGAACCCGTGACGACGACCCGTGAGGTGTGAGATGACAGAGCCTGTGCAGACGAAAACCGCCGGTGGGATCGCGCCGCCGCCTGACCTCTGGGATCCCGCGGCTGCCGAGGGGCTGAACGGCGTCGACGAGGTCGTCTACCGCTCACGCCTCCTCGGCGCCGACCGCGCGCTCGCGAACCGAGGCGGCGGCAACACGTCGATGAAGGGCGTCACCGTGGACCACGCGTGCCGCGAGACGCGCACGCTCTGGGTCAAGGGCTCCGGCACGGACCTCGCCACGATCACAGCGGCCGGCTTCCCGGCGCTGCGCCTGGACGACGTCCTGCCGCTGCGCGCGCGGGCGAACATGCCCGACGCCGAGATGGTCGACTACCTGCGCCGCTCCGGGCTCTCGCCCGACCAGCCCCGGCCCTCGATCGAGACGCTGCTGCACGCCTTCGTGCCGGCCGCGCACGTCGACCACACGCACCCCGACGCTGTGATCGCGCTGACCGCGACGCCGCGCGGGCGGCGGCTGGCGGAGGAGGCCTTCGGCGACGAGGTCGTCTGGCTCGACTGGCAGAGGCCCGGCTTCGACATGTCGAAGCGGATCGCGGAGCTGCTCGAGGCGCAGCCGGGCGCGCGCGCCGTCCTGCTCGAGAAGCACGGGCTCGCCACCTGGGGGGAGACGAGCGAGGAAGCCTACCGGAGCACGCTCCAGTTCGTCTCGCGGGCGGTGGAGGCGCTCGACGCGGCCGCCCACGCCCCGGTCGACCTCGGCGGGCCGCGCGTGCGCGTGCTCGGCGACGCAGAGGCGGCGGACGTGCTCGCGCAGAGCCTACCGGCGCTCCGGGGGGCGCTGCTCGCGGACACCGAAGGCGTCGTGCTCGAGGTCGACCGAAGCGCCGCCGCCGTCGCCTTCGCCTCCTCCGTCCGGGGCCCCGAGGTGAGCCAGGTCGGCGCTCCTTGCCCGGACCACCTGATCAACACGAAGCACAAGCCGCTCGCCGTCGACTTCGACCCCGATCGCGACTCGGCCGCGGAGCTCGCGCGGGCCTTCCGCCGCGGCGTCGAGGAGTACGCGGGGTGGTACCGCGAGTACTACGAGCGGAACCTCGACGACGAGGCCCGGCCGTTCCCGATCGACCCCGCCGGCCCGCGCGTCGTCCTCGTGCCGGGCGTCGGCACCGTCACGAGCGGGGCCGACGCCGCAAAGGCGCGCTTCTCGCGCGAGCTCTACCACCGTGCCCTCGCCGTCGAGTCCGCCGCCGACGCGGCGGGCGGCTTCCGGTCGCTGAGCGAGAGCGAGGCGTTCAGGATCGAGTACTGGCCGCTCGAGCGCTACAAGCTCGCCCAGGCGGCGCCGCGGGTCGAGCTCGCCGGGAAGATCGCGCTCGTGACGGGAGGGGCGAGCGGGATCGGGCGCGCGACGGCGCGCCGGCTCGCCGACCTGGGCGCGCACGTCGCGGTCGCCGATCTCAACCTCGAGGGCGCCGAGGCCGTCGCGGAGGAACTCTGCGCCTCCGCCGGGGATCGGCACGCGCTCGCCGCCCCGGTGGACGTCACGGACGAGGACGCGGTGCGCGAGCTCGTCCGGCGCGTCGTCCTCGCCTGGGGCGGGCTCGACGTCGTCGTCAGCTCCGCCGGGATCTCGACGAGCGCCCCGGTCGTCGAGACGACGCTCGCGGACTGGGAGCGCCACTACTCGATCCTCGCGCGCGGCTACTTCCTGATCGCGCGGGAAGCGTTCCGCGTCCTCGTCGAGCAGGGCGCCGGCGGGTCGATCGTCTTCGTGGCGTCGAAGAACGCGCTCGTCGCGGGCAAGAACGCGTCCGCCTACTCTTCGGCGAAGGCGGCCGAACTCCACCTCGCCCGCTGCCTCGCAGAGGAGGGCGGCGGGCACGGGATCCGCGTGAACACCGTCAACCCGGACGCCGTGATCGAGGGCTCGAGCATCTGGTCCTCGAGCTGGAAGGCCGAGCGCGCGAAGACGCACGGCATCCCGGAGGAGGACCTGCCGGCGTTCTACCGCGCGCGCACAACCCTCGGCGTGAACGTCTACGCGGAGGACGTGGCCGAGGCGATCGCGTTCCTCGCCGGGCCGCGCTCGGCGAAGTCGACAGGCAACGTCCTCAACGTCGACGGCGGCGTCGCGGCAGCCTACCCGCGCTGAGCGACGCCGCTCATCCCGATCCCGCACTGCCGAGGTCGACGCGGAGGACCTGACCCGGGCGGACGACGACGAGGCGCTGCCGCGTCCGGTACTCGCCAAGCTCCGCGTGCTTGCGCGCGAAGAGGCGGTAGCGGCCGGGCGCGGGGACGTGCAGGCGATAGCCGCCGTCGCCGCCGCTCCGCGCTCGCACGCAGGCCGCACCACCGACACGGCAGCCCTGCACGGTCGCGCCCGGGGTGCGGACGAAGGTGCAGACGCCGGGCTCGATTCCGCACTCGGGCGCCCAGACGGTCCCGCGGATCCCGAGGCCGGGCGCCGGCGCCCCCCCGGCGAGCGAGAACGCGAGCGCGAGCGCGAGAAGCACGATCGCCTTCACCCTGGCTGAAGGCTACCCGTAGGGTTCGCAAATTCGGTCCTGCGCGCGGATCTGCCCGATTTGCAGCGCATTCGAGTTTGTGAACCCTACGGGCTAGGCTAGGCGTCTTGGAAGTCGATCTCCTGCGCGGCCTCTCTCCGCCGCGGCAGCAGCTCCGGCGTTTCGATTGGCGAAACGAGCGCAGGGGCGTAGAGTTGCCCCATGGCCGGCCTCATGGCGAAGATCCGCAAGTGGCTCGGGCTCGGGAAGAAGTCCTAGCCGCACCGGGAGCAGAGGCGAGGCACGCCGAAAGGGACCTCGCTTAATCTGGGATGGGACGAACAGCTCTGCGGCTGAGCTCGTCGACCCGCTGGCTCGAGCGGAGCTCCGCGCTGGCGCTGGATGGGCTAGCTTCTGGCGAG
>Ga0137372_10001653_pt1 | contig 21618 bp, 21 predicted proteins | sample SagtaG_6_FD_104911 | JGI IMG/M metagenome (GOLD analysis project Ga0137372, IMG submission 104911) | Vadose zone soil microbial communities from Sagehorn Ranch, Mendocino, California, USA - Sage1_R_60_16 metaG | ecosystem: Environmental > Terrestrial > Soil > Vadose zone | place: USA...
GCCTGATCGTCCGGCTACCGCAGTCACAGCGCTACCAGCTGACGCCCCGCGGCCGAGCGGTCGCCGTGCTCTTCCTCAAGGCGCACGGGAGAGTGTTGTCGCCCGGCTTTGCCCTGCTCGACCTTGGCTTGCCAGCCGAAATCGCGGCTCGCGACCCGCTTGCCGTTGCCTGGCGTCAATTCGATCGCGCCCTCGATGCCTTCATCGCAAGGCAGTTACTCGCCGCCTAAAACTTGACCTGACTGTGAACTATCCCTTGGGCGAGTGGAACTAGTTGGCCCGGCCGAGGGCCCTACCCGTCAAGAGCAGGCCCAGGTGGAAGGGGCGGCTACGCCGCCCCGTTTGAGTCCGTGATCGGGACGTTGGAGACATCGCGTGGAGGCAAAGGGAAGGGGACCCGCCCGCGCAGCGAGCGCAGCGAGCGCTACCCCTGTCCGGTCCAGCGCAGGGCGTAGTCGCGGCCGAGCACCACCACCACCCCATCGCCGGCCGGCACCGCGGCCGCCCCGGCGCCGGGGGTGGCGGTGGCCGGGGTGACCAGGGTGGCGCCGAAGTAGGTGGCCAGCCACTGGGCGGTCCGGGGGTACTTCCCGCCCGAGAGGTCGTAGACGAAGCTCTGCGCCTGGGTCCGGCGGCGCTGGGGGTTCTCGACCAGGAAGCCCAGCGGCTTGAGCACGTTGCTGACGCGCGGGCCCAGGTCCTCGACCCCGGCGCTGGCGTTGTCGATCCGGATCGGCGCCTTCTCGGCCGCCACCTTGGGGTCGATGAAGAGGTTGGCGAAGAAGGCATGCATCACCCCGAAGGAAGGATCGAGCGGGCAGAGCACGTCGGCGTAGATGTCGCCGCAGCCCCCCCGCTGTAGATAGAAGCGCTGGACGAGGTCGTCCTGGGTGATCCCGAAGTGCCCGATCGCGGTGTCGGGGAGCTTGCCCTCGAAGCCATAGAGGGCGTTGAGGTCGGCCAGGTCGAGGCTGCTGACGAAGTTCTTCTGGAGCGCGTCCATCAGCTGCGGCGCCTTGGCCACCGCGTTGACCGAGGTCGCCTTCCGGCGGATCGAGTTGACGAGCAGCTGCTGGCGGCGGGCGCGCCCGAAGTCGGAGGCCTGCTCGGGCTGCACCGTGTGGCGGGAGCGGGCGATCTGGAGCGCCTGCTCCCCGTTCACGTTCTGGCAGCCGGCCGGGTAGTGGATGCCCCCGGCCACATAGCCGTTGTGGTAGTTGGGGTACTGGTTGTCGTCGAGCGGGGTGTCCAGGCAGACCTGGACGCCGCCGAGCGCGTCCACCACGTCCCGGAAGGCCTTGAAGTCAACCGCCACGAAGCCGTCGAACTGCAGGCCGGTCACCTTCGAGACGGTCGCCATCGCCAGCTTGCCGCCACCGGTCTTGCCCCGGTACTCGGCCTTCTTGCCCGGATAAGAGGCGTCATCGGCCCCCACCGAGTAGGCGACGTTGATCTTGTTGAACAGGCTCTTGCCGGTGCCGTAGTCGATGTGGACCATTAGGTCCCGCGGCACCGAGACCTCCATCATCCGGTGCGTGGCGGGGTCGATCGAGACCACCATCAGGGTGTCGGTCAAGTAAGGGGCGTCGTTCTCGGCGCCGCCGTAGCCGAGAAGCAGGATGTTGACCTGCTGCTCGTGCTGGAGCTTGTACGGGATCGAACCGACGGGGGGGTCGACCTGCTTGCCGACGGCGGCGGGCGAGAGGTTGCCCACCGTCCGCAAGAAGTCAGCCAGGCGGAAGCCGCCGAGCAGCAGGCCGGCCGCGACCGCGCCCAGGAGGAGGATGCCGGCGATAGCCCGCAAGCGGCGCCGCGGCCCGTACTGGGACTTGCGCGCTCGCACTCGGGCGCGTTCCACTGCGTGCTGCGAACTCACTTGTTCTTCAACGTCTTCTAGTACGAAAGGTTATGGCGATGCTGTGGCGTTGGCTACCTCGGAACGGCGAAACCGCGCGGGTAGCTTAACCCGCGCGGCTCGCCGGCCGGTTCGCTACCCGCCGGAGCGGGCGGCGGATGCCGAAAGGATGATGTTGAGGATGACCACCAGGATCACGATCACCAGGTAGACCATGCCGATGATCCCCAGGATCCAGCCGGCGGTGGCCATTCCGGAGCCGCCCAACGTCCCGCCGCTGGCCCGAATCCGGTTCCGGGAGCCGTTCCCGATGAAGAAGGCGACCGGGGACACGATCGGGCAGCAGACGATGCCCACGATGCCCAGGATCAGTGCCAGCGTGGCCTGCGAATCGTTGGGCGGGGCCATCACCGCGCCGCCGGAGTAGCCCGCGGGCGGCGCCGCATAGCCGGGGGGGGCCGGTGGCTGGTAGGGCCCGGCCGGGGGCGGCGGTGGCTGGTAGCTGGGTCCCGGCGGGGGCGGGGGCGGGGGCGGAGGGGGCGGCTGATCGGGCGGCTGTCCTGCGCCCGGGGGCTGCCAGCCGCCCTGCGGCGGCGGCGGGGGCTGTTCGCTCATTGACTGAACCTCCTGGAGAAGGGGCTAAACGGCCGGAGCAGCGGGCTGCAGCGGGGGCAGCGGCTGCTGGCCGAGCTGGCGCTCGTAGATGGACACGACGCCGGCCATGACCGCGAAGCCGTAGGCGACCGTGAGGATGATGCCGATGCCGCAGAGAATGCCGCCGAGCGAGCCGATCAGGTGCCCGACCAGGATGAAGAGGCCGGCGAAGATGCTGGCCTGGAGATTGGTTCGGGCCATCGCGACGACCTGCATGATGTTGAGGCCGCCGCCGAACCCGCCGCGCTCGGTGGCGACGATGACGGGAGCGATCAGGAAGTAGAAGGCGAGCGAGGCGATGAAGGCGAGCAAGTACGCGAACAGGGTCAGGATCACGCCCAGGGCGCTGAGCACGCCCGAGTTGGAGTTGCTACCGGCGGCGATCAGTGCGAACCCGATGAACAAGAAAATGCAGAACACGACCGCGATCGCGAGCCCGTAGACGATCAGGACCAGGAAGAGGGTGACGCCGCGGCCGAGGTGCCCGAAGCCGGCCGCGGGCAGCTCCCGGCGCCCCTGGCGCAGGTTGTCGAGTGCGGCCAGCATCCAGCCGTACAGCGCCATCCAGCCGACGATCGGGATCAGGTAGATAAGGCCCTGGACGATGATCTTGCCGATCCACCCCGGGTCCTTGATCGGCCAGCCCAAGCTCTCGGAGTAGTCGTTCAAGGCGTTCGCATGTTATCGAACGCGGTTCCTGCTGAACAGGGTCGGATTTCCTAGCGCAGAAGAGCGCGACTGATTACTACGCGCTGTATCTGGTTCGTGCCCTCGTAGATCTGCGTGATCTTGGCGTCGCGCATGTAGCGCTCGACCGGGTAATCGGTGATGTAGCCGTAGCCACCCAGGATCTGCACGCAGTCGGTGGTGACCTTCATCGCCATGTCGGAGGCGAACATCTTGGCCATGGCCGCGATCTTGGTCAGGTCGGGGGCCTTCTGGTCGACCTTGGTCGCGCTCAGGTAGACCAGGTGGCGCGCGGCCTCGATCTGCGTCGCCATGTCGGCGAGCATGAACTGGATGCCCTGGAAGTCGGCGATCGCCTGCCCGAACTGCCGGCGCTCCTTGGCGTAGCCGAGCGCGTAGTCGAAGGCGCCCTCGGCGATCCCCAGCGCCTGGGCGCCGATGCCCGGGCGCGAGCGGTCGAGCACTGACAGCGCCAGCTTGAAGCCCTGGCCCTCCTCCCCGAGCCGGTTGGCGGCCGGCACCCGGACCTCGTCGAAGGCCAGCTGCGCGGTCGGTGAGCCGCGGATGCCCAGCTTGTGCTCGAGCTTGAGCACCGTCCAGGGGCTGTTCTCCTTCTCGAGCACGAAGGCCGAGATTCCGCGAGCGCCGCCGTCAGCATCGGTGCGGGCGAAGACCACCAGCGTCTCGGCGACGCCCCCGTGGGTGATGAAGATCTTGCCGCCGTTGAGCACGTACTCGTCGCCGTAGCGCTTGGCCGTCGTCTTCATGGCCGCGGCGTCGGAGCCGGAACCGGCCTCGCTGAGGGCGTAGGCGGCGACCCGGCCCTGGGCCAGCGGCGGGCAGAGGCGCTGCTTCTGCTCCTCGGTGCCGGCGAGCAGGATCGGATAGGACCCCAGCGACTGCACGCCCAGGATCAGCGAGCTGCTGGTGCACGCCTTGGCGATCTCCTCGGTGGCCATGCAGATCGCCACGCTGGAACCGCTCACCCCGCCGTATTCCTCGGGAAAGGGGATGGCCAGGATCCCGTTCTCGGCGAAGACCTTGTGGATGTCCTCCGGGTACTCGCCCTTCTCGTCGATCTCGGCGGCGCGGGGGGCGACCTTGCCCTGCACGATCTCGCGAACGCCGTCGCGGAGCGCCTGGACGTCCTCCGGGAACTCGAAGTTCATGGCGACTTTTGATTATCCGCCGCCGAGCCCAGAGTCACCCCCAGCAGCGCCCAGAAGGCGAGGGCCTGGTCGTTCTTGAAGTAGGGCACGTCGCCGATCCCGTGCACGACCAGGGCCACCAGCATGCCCAGCATGCCGATCGCCAGGATCCGCGGCCAGGGACCCATGGCCAGACCCCGCCGCGCCAGCCGCACCGCCTGGACCAGCAGCCAGGCGAAGGCGGCCAGGCCGAGCAGGCCGGTCTCACTCCAGAGGTTGAGGATGAGGTTGTGGGGATAGATCAGGTCCTCGTGGTAGCTGGGGTCGCTGTAGGGCTCGAGCGACTGCTTGAAGCCCGCCAGGCCGCCGCCGAAGAGCGGCTGGTGGAGGAGCATGTCGACGGTCGACCTCCAGAGCGAGCCCCGCAGCGCCAGCGTGTTCTCGGCGCTGTTGGGCTCGAACTCGACCAGGATGCGGTGGCGCACCGAGCCCGAGGCGGCGAAGGCGACCACGGCGGCCGCCGCCCCCGCCGCGTATGCCCGCCAGCGGTGGCGGTGGAAGAAGGCGACCGCGGCACCGATCGCCAGCAGCGTGATCCAGCCCAGCCGCGAGTTGCTGAGCAGGTCGGCGGCGGCGAACACGACCACCAGCGCGGCCGCGGCGAACCGGTACCGGCGGTCAGCGGCGTAGAGCGCGAAGGCCAGGGCGAAAGCCAGCAGTGGCTCCAGGTAGAGGGGGATCGCGTTGGCCGAGTTGTAGATCACGACCGGCGGGGTCACCCGGTCATAGGTGTAGGTCGCTAGGACCCGCAGGTCGTCGCCGATGTTGAGCAGCGCCACCACCAAGCCCGCGACCGCCAAACCGCCCAGCAACCAGCGCACACAACCCTGATCTCTCGCCATGGCGGCGATCACCAGCCCGGCCAGCATCGGTTCCACGAAGTAGGCCTTCCAGAGGCCCAGTGCGGCGCGGTGGTCGGGCGTGAAGATGGTCCCCAGGGTGGCCGCGGCCAGGAACAGCAGCGCCGGCCAGGTGAAGGGGTTGCGCCAGGGGATGTCATCGCGGAAGGCGTAGAGGCCGAGCAGGATGGCGGGGACCAGCAGCAGCTCGAGGGCGGTGGTCGGCAGCGGGCCCAGGTGGGGGCGGATGACATAGGCCGGCGAGGCTGCGAGGGCGAGCGCGGTGAGCAGGACCGCGGGCTGCCGCAGGCGGCCGCGGTCGGCGATCAGCGCAGCAGGTCCCGGGCGATCACGACCCGCTGAATTTGATTCGACCCCTCGTAGATCTGGAGCGCCTTGGCGTCCCGGAAGTGGCGTTCGAAGGGGTAGTCGTTGACGTAGCCGTAGCCGCCCGCCAGCTGCACGCAGTCGATCGCGATGTCCATGGCGGCGTCGGTGGCGAAGAGCTTGGCCATCGAGGCTTCGCGGGTGAAGGGCCTCCCGGCCGAGCAGAGGGCGGCCGCGTGATAGGTCATCTGGCGAGCGGCGGTCAGCCGGGTCGCCATGTCGGCGAGCATGAAGCCGACGCCCTGAAAGGCGGCCACCGGCTGCCCGAACTGCTGCCGCTCCCGGGTGAACTGGAGCGCTTCCGAGAGCGCCGCCTCGGCGATCCCCAGCGCCTGCCCGGAGATCCCGATCCGGCCCGAGTCGAGCGCCCGCATGGCGACCTGGAAGCCCGTGCCCTCGGCGTGGAGCAGGTTCTCCGCCGGCACCCGCACCTCCTCCAGCACCAGCTCGGCGGTGGGTGAGCCGTGAAGGCCCATCTTGTCGAAGACCTGGCCGACCTTGAGCCCGGGCGCGTCGCCGGGGACGATGAAGGCGCTGATCCCCGAGGCCTTCTCGGCGCCGGTGCGCGCGAAGACGATGTAGAGCCCCGCCCGGCCGGCGTTGGTGATGAAGACCTTGGTCCCGGTGAGCACGTACTCGTCGCCGAACCGGCGGGCGCTGGTCTGAAGGGCGGCGGCGTCGGAGCCGGACGCGGGTTCGGTGAGGGCGAAGGCGCCCAGGATCTCGCCCGCCGCCAGCGGGGGCAGCCAGCGCCGCTTCTGGAGATCGGTGCCGAAGAGCAGGATCGGCTCACACCCGACCGAGTTGTGGACGTCGACGATCACCGCCGTGCTGGCGCAGGCCGCCGCCAGCTCCTCGATGCAGATCGCGAAGGCCAGGTGGTCGAGGCCCGCCCCACCGTGCTCGGGCGGCACCAGGATCCCCAGCAGGTCGAGGTCGCGAGCGCCCGCGATCGCCGCCTCGGGGAATCGGTGCTCCCGGTCGACCGCGGCCGCCTCCGGCTTGACCACCGACTGGGCGAAGTCCCGCACCGCTGCCTGGAGGGCGGCGTGTTCCGGGGTCAGGTCGAGTTGCAAGGGCCGAATTAGAATAGGTTTTCGATAGATGCAAGCTGGGCCGCGCTACCTCGAAGGCACCACGGTGGGGAGCGGCCGGGACATCATCGGTGTGCGCCGCGAGGGCATCGCCGCGATCATCGAACAGGGCAAGGAGATCATCGCCCGCGCCAAGAGCGAGAAGATCCTCCCGGACACGATTACCGGCGCCACCGCCGCCCTGCTGGTCACCATCGCCGGCTATGGGGAGCCGCTGTCGGAAGGGCAGTGGCGCGAGCTGGCGGGGGTGGTCGGCGGGATCATGCGCGACCCCAACTACGCCGATCTCGCCCGGCTGCGGAACCTGGTCACCCAGGAGCAGTTCCTGAACGTCGCCCGCAACGCCGGTTACGGTCGCTTCATCCGCCGCCTGGACGACGGCCGCTGGGTCTGCGAGATGGCCCCCAAGCTGGAAGACGTCCCCGACGAGTAACGGGATGCCGCGCAAGGCGCGGCGAAGGGGGTCTGGGGGCCTTGCCCTCAGAGGGCGCGAGCGCGAAGAGGCTTCAGCCCGCCCCGATCTCCCTTGCGATGAGCATTCTCTGCACCTCGGAGGTGCCTTCGCCGATCTCGTTGATCTTGACGTCGCGCCAGTAGCGCGCCACCGGGTAGTCCTCGATGAACCCGTACCCGCCGTGGATCTGCACGGCCTGGTCGGCGCACCGCTTGGCGGCCTCCGAGGCGTAGAGCTTGGCCATCGCGGCGAGCTTCCGCACCTCCCCCGACGACTTCCGGGACCCCATGTACAGCGATGCCGCGCGGTAGACCATGGTCCGCGCCAGCTCGACCTCGAGGGCCATGTCGGCGAGCTTGAACTGGATGGCCTGGAACTGGGAGAGGTTGCGGCCGAACGCCCTGCGCTGGCCCGCATACGCGAGCGCCGCGTCCAGGCAGGCCTGCCCGAGGCCGACCGAGAGGGCGGCGATCGCGATCCGGCCGCCGGTCAGCGTGTGCAGGAACTGCCCGTAACCGCCGCCCCGCTTGCCGAGCAGGTTGGTCTCCGGCACCCGCGCGTCGTCGAACGCCAGGGGGTGGGTGTCGGACGAGTGCCAGCCCAGCTTGCGATAGGGCTCCAGCACCTTGTAGCCGGGCGTGCCCCGGGGCACCAGGAGGGCGCTGATCTCCCCGCGCCGGGCCCCCCCCTCCGGTCGGATGGTGACGGCCGTGATGGTGACCCCGGCCGAGATGTCGGTACCCGAGTTGGTGATGAACTGCTTGGCCCCGTTGACCACCCACTCCCCACCCGTCAGCTCGGCCCGGGTGCTGGTGTTGCCGGCGTCGGAGCCGGCGTCCGGCTCGGTGAGCCCGAAGGCCCACAGCTTGCGGCCGGCCAGCAGGTCGGGCAGGAGCTCTTGCTTCTGCTCCTCGGTGCCGAAGTCGTGGATGGGCGCCGCGCCCAGGGACACCGCAGCCTCCAGCGTGATGGCGACCCCGGCGTCGGCGCGGGCCACCTCCTCGATGGCCAGGATGTAGGCCAGAAAACCGGCTTCCGACCCGCCGTACCGCTCCTCGAAGAGCAGCCCGAAGAGTCCCATCTCGCCCATCTGGCGGACGATCTCGTAAGGGAACCGGTGCTCGCGGTCGAGCTGCTCGGCGGCAGGCGCGACCACCTGCCTGGCGAAATCCCGGACCAGCTCGCGGACGGCGTTCTGCTCGTCCGAGAGCTCGAAGTCCATCGCTCGCATGGTACGGGCCGCCCGGGTGGCGACCGCTGGTCAGCGGGGCAGTGGCAGAAACGCGAGCCGGAAGGCCCAGGCACAGAGGAAGACCGCGGCCACGGCCCAGTAGACGCGGCGCTCGCCGATCCGGGTCGGGCGCCAGCGCAGGACCAGGCCGCGGGTCGCCAGCACCGCCAGCACGGGTATCGCCAGCAGCGTGAGCACGAACAGCACCGGCCCCAGCGGATGGAAGCGGGCGGCGCCCGCCACGTCGCCCTGCCACATCTGGGCGAAGGAGCGGGTCCCGCCGCAGAGCGGGCAGGGCTGCCCGGTGACCACCAGGAAGGGGCAGGTCGGCAGCGTGGCGTGCGCCGCGTGCAGGGTCCAGAAGACGCGGGTGTAGAGCAGCCAGCCGAGCAGGCCGATCAGGACCAGGCCGCATCGGAGTCGATCCTCGCGGCCGGCTCGCATCGACGCCAAGCTCCGCGCTACCACAGCGCCGAGTGTAGGGCTAGGCTCCCGGGCAGATGAGCCAGGATCCCGCTCGAGACCTGGGCCACCGCCTGGTGGCCGTCATCGACGAGGTTCAGGACACGGACCCCGCCTACCGCGCCGCCCACGCCCGCGGCCTCTGCTGCGACGCCATCTTCACCCCCACGCCGGAGGCCGCCGCCCTGAGCCGCGCTGCGCACCTCCAGGCCGCGGTCCCGGCCGTCGTCCGCTTCAGCAACGCCTCACCGCGGCCGGATGCGCCCGACCCCGGCCAGGGGGTGGCCGGGATGGCGGTCAAGTTCCTGCTCAGTGACGGCCGCGAGACCGACATCGTCGCCGTCAACCTCCCGGTGTTCTTCGTGCGCAAGCCGGAGCATTTCATCGACCTCACCCGCGCCAGCCGGCCCGACCCCGGGACCGGGCGCCCCTCCCCCGCCCGGGTCCTGCGCTACGGGCTGCGCCACCCGGAGGCGTTGCGGGCGATCGTCCACGCCGCCCGCCACCAGCGCTCGGTGATGGCGAGCCGGCTGGAGACGCGCTACTTCGCCCTCCACGCTTTCCGCTGGACGGCCGCCGGCGGCGCCCGGATCTTTGTGCGCTACGAGCTCGAGCCGGAGGCCGGCGAGCGCGAGATCCCGCGCGCCGAGGCCAGGGCGCGGGGCCGGGACTTCCTCGAGAAGGACCTGACCGAGCGCCTGGCTCGGGGACCGGCCGGCTTCCGGCTGATCGTCCAGCTGGCCGAGCCGGGCGACCGGACCGACGACCCCACCCGGCCTTGGCCACGCAGCCGCCGCCGGGTCAACGTGGGGCGGCTCGAGATCACGGGCATGACGGCCGACCAGGACAGCGGCTGCGAGCACCGGGTGTTCGACCCCACCCGCGTGGTGGACGGCATCGACCTCTCAGACGACCCGGTCCTGTCGGCGCGTCGCGACGCCTATTCAGTCTCCATCGAGAGGCGCTTCGCGGAACGCGAGCGCCGCTAGTCGGAGAGCCGGTTCTTGGGTTTTACGTGGACCGCAGCCGGGCGGTGCCGGAAGGCCAAGTACGCGGCCACGGCCGCCACCCCCAGGACGATCGCTAGCGGCGCCACCACCAGGAAGGCGGCCACGTCGTCGAACATGTCCATCACCTGCTTATACGCGGCGAGCGGGGCGGCCTGTTCCGCGCCACCCGTCAAGCGTTTGTAAGAAGCTCCACGATCTGGTCGGTGGTTTCGGCCACCGCGACCCCGGCGGCCCGGAAGGCCTCCTCCTTGCTCTTGGCGGTGCCGCGGTTGCCGGAGACGATCGCGCCCGCGTGGCCCATGCGCTTGCCTTCGGGCGCGGTGCGGCCGGAGATGAAGGCCACCGCCTTGAGGCGGCTGCCGCGCCCCAGCAGCTCGGCCGCCCGCTCTTCGTCGCTGCCGCCGATCTCGCCGATGATCGCGATGTGGGTGGTCTGGGGGTCCTGCTCGAACATCGCGATCACGTTCACGAAGGCCATCCCGTTGACCGGGTCGCCGCCGATCCCGACGATCGTGGACTGCCCCATCCCGGCTTCGGTCAGGGCGGCCATGCACTCGTAGGTGAGGGTGCCCGAGCGGGCCACGATCCCAACCGGCCCCGGCGCCGAGAAACGCTGGGGGATGATCCCGATCTTGGCTGCCCCGGGGGTCAGGAGGCCGGGGCAGTTGGGACCCAGCAGGCGCGCGTCGGGGTGGACACGGAGGAAGTCCTTGATCCGGATCATGTCCTGGATCGGGATCCCCTCGGTGATGCACACGATGAGTGAGATCCCGGCCGCGGCCGCCTCCATGATGGCGTCGGCCGCGAAGGGCGGCGGCACGAAGATGCCGCTGGCGTTGGCGCCGGTCTCGCGCACGGCGTCGGCCACGGTGTTGAAGACGGGCGTCCCCTCGTGCTGGCTGCCGCCCCGTCCCGGCACCACGCCACCCACCACCTGGGTGCCCATCGACTTCATCTGCTGGGCGTGGAAGGAGCCTTCGCGGCCGGTGATGCCCTGGACCACGACGCGGCTGTTCTGGTTGAGCAGGATGCTCATCCGGTGGTCATCGCGTCATGGCGACGATCTTCTGGGCCGCCTCCCAGGCGTTGGCGCCGGGCTCGATCCCGTTCTGTTTGAGGATCTCGCGCCCCTCCTCCTCGTTGGTGCCCGAGAGCCGGACCACCAGCGGCAGCTTGAGCTTGAGGTTGTCGCGCGCCTCGACCAGCCCCCGCGCCACCTCGTCACCGCGCGTGATGCCGCCGAAGACGTTGATCAGGATGCCCTTGACCCTGGGGTTCATGAGGATCACGTCCATCGCGTTCTGGACCACCTCGGCCCGCGCCCCGCCCCCGATGTCGCAGAAGTTGGCGGCGCTGCCGCCCGCACGCTGGACGAGGTCGAGCGTCGCCATGCAGAGGCCGGCCCCATTGCCGATGATCCCGATCTCGCCGTCCAGCGAGACGTAGGTGAGCTTCCGCTTCTTCGCTTCCGCCTCGTACGGATCCCCTTCCATGACCGAGCCGTACCGCTCCTCGAGGTCGCGGTGCCGGTAGTCGGCGTTCTCGTCGGTCTCCAGCTTGGCGTCGCCCGCCACCACCCGGCCGTCGCCGGTGATGACCAGTGGGTTGATCTCGGCGGTGACCGCGTCGAAGTCGGGGATCGCCCGGTACAGCTTCTTGATGGCCCCGGCCAGGGCGCGGGCGTGCTCGCCGAGGCCGCTGTCGAAGACCAGCTGGTTGATCTCGAAGTCGAGCGGGCCACGCCAGGGGTTGGGATAGAGGCGAGCGATCGCCTCCGGCGACTCTTCGGCCACCTGCTCGATGTCCATTCCACCCTGGGCGCTCAGCATCAGCACGTTGGCCCGGTTGTCGCGGTCGACGGTGAAGCCGAGGTAGACCTCGCGGGCGATGTCGAGCGCGGTCTCGCAGTAGACGAGCGGGACCTTGAAGCCCTTGATGTCCATGCCGATGATCCGCTCGGCGGCGGCGCGCGCCTCGTCGGGCGTCTTGACCACCGCGATGCCACCCGCCTTGCCCCGCCCACCCACCGGGACCTGGGCCTTGACCGCCACCGGCCCCAGCTCCGAGCAGGCGGCGGCGGCCTCCTCGGGGGTGCGCGCCACCCTGCCCGCCGGAATCTCGATGCCGAGGCCGGCGAGGACCTCCTTGGCCTGGTATTCGAGCAGCTTCATGCCCTGAGAGAGGGTACCGACACCATGGGAGCGGCGTGTGAGACTGTGCCGATCACACGCAGCCGGCTCCTGCTCACCCACACCGACCTCGACGGCGTCGGCGCCGCCGTGATCTGGTCGGTGGCGACCGGCGCCCCCTATCGCCTGGTCGAGAACGGAGAGGTTGACGCGACGGTCGCGAGCGCCCTGCCTGAGGCCGAGGAGATCGTGCTCGCCGACCACTCGGTGGGCTGGGACCTGGTCCCCGCCATCGAGGCCCACCTCGCCGCGGGCAGGCGCTTTACGATGCTCGACCACCACAAGTCGGCCGTGGCCCTGGCCGTCCATCCCTGGGCGCGAGTCCACCTCGACCGCGCGGCCAGCGGGCTCCTCTTCGACTTCGTGGGGCGCCCTCCCGAGCTGGCGGACTTCGCCGCCCTGGTCGAGGACCACGACCTCTGGCGGCACTCGGATCCCCGCTCCGCCAAGCTGGCCGCACTGCTGGGCCTGCTCGGGCAAGAGCGCTTCATCGAGCGCTTCACGGGCGACCCCAGGGTCGAGTTCACCCCGGCCGAGGAGCTGCTGATGGAGGTCGAGGACCGGCGCCGCGAGGACTACATCGCCCGCAAGCTGAAGCAGGCGGAGGTGGTCGGGCACGGAGCCCAGCGCTGGGCGATCGCCTTCGCCGAGCAGTACCAGTCCGACCTCGCGGAGGCGCTCATGACCGCGCTCGGGGTGAGCGCCACCGCCATCGTCAACGCCTCCCGGGGCACCGTCTCGATGCGCGGGCGTGACGTCGACGTGTCACTGATCGCGCGTCATTTCGGGGGCGGCGGGCACGCCCGGGCGGCCGCCTTCTCGATCGCCGGCAAGCCGCTGGAGGCGGGACTGGTCGAGTTCCGGCAGGCGCTGGTGAGAGCGCTGCTGGACGGGGCGCCCGGATAACCGCTGGCGCCTAGAGCGGGATGTTGCCGTGCCAGCGGGGCGCCCGCCGGCGCTGCTTGCGCATCGCCACCGAGAGCGCCTTGATCAGCGCCGGCCGGGTGTGGGCGGGCTCGATCACGTCGTCGATGTAGCCACGTTCGGCGGCTTCGAACGGGTTGGCGAACTGCTCGCTGTAGTCGGCGACCAGCTGGCGGCGCTTGGCCGGCTGGTCGGCGGCGGCTTCCAGCTCGCGGCGAAAGATGATGTTGACCGCCCCCTCCGGGCCCATCACCGCCACCTCGGCGGTCGGCCAGGCGACGTTGAAGTCGCTGCGGATGTGCTTGCTGTTCATGACGCAGTAGGCGCCGCCGTAGGCCTTGCGCGTGATCACCGTGAGCTTGGGGACCGTGGCTTCGCAGAAGGCGTAGAGCAGCTTGGCGCCGTGACGGATGATGCCGCCGTACTCCTGGGCGGTCCCGGGCAGGAAGCCGGGCACGTCCTCGAAGACGATCAGCGGGACGTTGAAGGCGTCGCAGAAGCGCACGAAGCGCGCCCCCTTGACCGAGGCGTTGATGTCGAGGGCGCCCGCCATCACCTTGGGCTGGTTGGCCACGATCCCGACCGGCTGCCCGCCCAGCCGCGCGAAGCCCACCACCAGGTTCATGGCGAAGAAGGGCTGCACCTCCAGGAAGTCGCCGCGGTCGACCACGGCCTGGATCGCCTCCTTGATGTCGTAGGGCTCCTTGGGGCTGTCCGGGATCAGCCGGCCCAGCTCCGGCGCCAGCCGTTCGGGGTCGTCCCCGGCGTCCGCGATCGGCGGCTGCTCGGCCGAGTTCTGGGGGATGAAAGAGAGCAGCTTGCGCGTCTGCTCGAAACACTCGTCCTCGGTCTCAGCCAGGAAGTGCGCGACCCCGGACTTCACGTTGTGGACCTCGGCGCCGCCCAGCGAGTCGAAGGTCACGGCCTCGCCGGTGGTCACCCGGATCACCTCGGGCCCGGTGATGAACATGTAGCCGACGCCGTGGACCATGAACGTGAAGTCGGTCATGGCGGGCGAGTAGACGGCGCCGCCGGTGCAGGGGCCGAGGATCAGCGAAAGCTGTGGGATGACGCCGCTCGACTCCACGTTGCGCCAGAAGATCTCGGCGTATCCGGCGAGCGAGACCACGCCCTCCTGGATGCGGGCGCCCCCCGAGTCGTTGATGCCGATCACCGGGATCCGGTTCCGGTAGGCGAGGTCCATCACCTTGCACACCTTCTCGGCGAAGACCTCGCCCAGCGAGCCCCCGAAGACGGCGGCGTCGTGGCTGAACAGCATCACGTCGCGGCCGCCGATCTTGCCCATGCCGGTGACCACGCCGTCGCCGGCCGGCCGCCGCGACTCGAGGCCGAAGTTGCGGGAACGGTGGCGCGCGAAGACGTCCAGCTCCTCGAAGGAGTTGCGGTCGACCAGGCGCTGGATGCGCTCGCGGGCGGTGAGCTTGCCCTTCTCGTGCTGGCGCTCGAAGGCTTCCTTGTCGCCGTGGCCGGCCTCGTACTTGAGCGCCCGCAGCCGGTTGAGGGGATCGATGCGCTTGGCAGGCACCGCTAAAGCCTAGCCATCGCCAGGCTATGCCACGCCTTCATGAACAACCGGGCCAAAACGGCCGGTGATGCACTTTTTCATGAAATCGCGCCAATTCGGCAGCCGGCCGCCGCCGGGCGGGTCAGCGCGAGGTGTCGGGCGGCACGTACTCCCCGAAGACGCCGCGCATGACGTCGCAGCATTCGCCGATCGTGGCGTAGGCCGCCAGCGCCTCCTTGAGCGGGTGCATCAGGTTGCCGTCGCCGCGCGCGGTCTCCTCCAGGCGGCGCAGCGCGGCGTCGACCGCGCCCTGGTCGCGCTCGGCGCGCACCTTGCGAACGGCTGTGATCTGGCCCTCCTGGCCGTGGGGGTCGAGCTTCATGATCTCGGTTCCCCCGTTGCCCTCCACTGTGAAGCGGTTGACACCGACCACCACCCGCCCGCCGCTCTCGACGCGGGTCTGCAGCCGGTAGGCCGACTCCGCGATCTGGCGCTGCATCCAGCCCTTCTCGATGACCTCGACCGCGCCCCCCATCTCGTCGATGTCGGCCATCAGGCGGCGCGCCTCCTCCTCGAGGCGGTCGGTCAGGCTCTCGACGTAATAGCTGCCGCCGAGGGGGTCGGCGACGTCGGGCACGCCGGTCTCGAAGGCGATCACCTGCTGGGTCCGCAGCGCCAGCTCGGCGGCGGCCTGGGTGGGCAGGCCGAGCGCCTCGTCATAGCCGTTGGTGTGCAGCGATTGGGTGCCCCCGAGCACCGCGCTCAGCGCCTCCAGCGTGGTCCTGACGACGTTGTTGAGCGGCTGCTGCGCGGTCAGGGTCACGCCGCCGGTCTGGGTGTGAAAGCGCAGCATCCAGCTGCGCGGGTCGCGGGCGCCGAAGCGGTCGCGCATCAGCTGGGCCCACATCCGGCGTGCGGCCCGGAACTTGGCCACCTCCTCGAAGAAGTCGGTGTGGCAGGCGAAGAAGAAGCTGAGCCGGGGCGCGAAGTCATCGACCTCGAGTCCGGCGGCGATCGCCGCCTCCACGTAAGCGATCCCGTCCGCCAGCGTGAACGCGATCTCCTGGGCGGCCGTGGATCCGGCCTCCCGGATGTGGTAGCCGGAGATCGAGATCGTGTTCCAGTTGGGCAGCTGCTCGCGGCAGTAGGCGAAGAGGTCGGTGGTGAGCCGCATCGAGGGACTGGGCGGGTAGATGTAGGTGCCGCGGGCGGCGTACTCCTTGAGGACGTCGTTCTGCACGGTGCCGGTGATCTTCTCGGCCGGCGTGCCCTGCTTCTCGGCCACCAGCTGGTAGAGCAGCAGCAGCAGCGCGGCGGTGGCGTTGATCGTCATCGAGGTCGAGACCTTGTCGATCGGCAGGCCGTCGAGCAGGACCTCCATGTCGCGCAGGCTGTCGATCGCCACGCCCACCTTCCCGACCTCGCCGCGGGCCATCGGATGGTCGGAGTCGTACCCGATCTGGGTGGGCAGGTCGAAGGCGACGGAGAGGCCCGTCTGGCCGCGCTCCAGCAAGTACCGGTAGCGCTGGTTCGACTCGGCGGCGGTGCCGAAGCCCGCGTACTGGCGCATGGTCCAGAGCCGGCCCCGGTAGGCATCCCCGCGGAGGCCGCGCGTGAAAGGGAACTCGCCCGGCGGCGGCTCGGCCGCACCCGCGTCGGCGGGCGTGTAGAAGGGCTTCAACGGCAGCCCGCTGTCGTTGAACCGTTCCTGCTCCGCCTGGTCAGCCTCGGGCGTGGACATCCTCTTCGAGCTCGGTCAGCACCCCCATCGTGCTCTTCGGGTGCAGGAAGCCGATCCGGGTCTTGCCGTCGCCGCCCTTGCGGGGCTCCTTGTCGATGGTCTCGACCCCGGCCGCCGACGCCCGGTGCAGCGCGTCCGCCACGTCGTCGACCTTGTAGGCCACGTGGTGGATGCCCTCTCCCCGCTTGGCGATGAACCTGGCGATCGGCGAGTCCTCTGAGGTTGGCTGCATGAGCTCGATCTCGATGCCGCCGACGTGGAAGGAGGCCGCCTCCATGCGGTCGTCGGTCGCGTGCCAGCGGTGGACGGGCGTGAGGCCGAACACCTCGCCGTAGAGCCTGATCGCGGCCTCGAGGTCCTTAACCGCGAACCCCATGTGGGAAATTCTTTTGATCACTGGTGGACTGTACCGGTCGGCTGATTCGCAGCCGGCGTCCCAGACGGCCTAGGCGAAGGAAGGGGTGGCACCAAGTGGAGCGCAGATGAAGCTGCGTGACGGCTACGGGCTGGGCCCCCTGACGCACGCATCGGCCGCTCTGGGGCGGCGGACGCAATCAGTCGGCCGGGACGGTTCACGGGTCGTAGTCGTACCAGCCCTTGCCGGTCTTTCTGCCGAGCTCTCCCTTCTCGACCTTCTCGCGCAGGCGCTCGCTGGGCTTGGAGGCCGGGTCGCCGGTCGTCTCGTAGATGTGCTTGCGCGCGTGGTAGGTGATGTCGAGGCCGGTGAAGTCGCCCAGCCGGAAAGGGCCCAGCGGCCAGTTGAGGCCCTTCTCGACCGCGATGTCGATGTCCTTGAAGTCGGCGACGCCGGAGTCCAGGAGCCGGTAGGCCTCCTGGGTGGCGGCGTGGAGGATGCGGTTGACGACGAAGCCGTCCACCTCCTTGCGCAGGAGGACCGGGGTGCGGCCCATCTCGCGCACCAGCTCCAGGCAGCGTTCGGCGGTCGCCTCCGACGTCTGCGGCCCCATCACCACCTCGCAGAGCTCCATGACCAGCACCGGGCTGAAGAAGTGCATGTTGGCGCACAGCTGCGGGCGGCCGGTCACGTCGGCCAGCTTGGAGATCACGATCGTCGAGGAGTTGCTGGCCAGGATCGCTTCCGGCGGGGCCAGCGCGCCCAGCTGGGCGAAGAGGTCGCGCTTGGCGCCGAGGTCCTCCACGATGGCCTCGATCACCGCCTCGGCATCGGTGACCGACTGGGCGAGGTCGGTGGTGGTGCGGATCCGCGCCAGCGTGTCCTCGAGGTCGGTCTCAGTCATCCGGCCCTTGTCCACCCGCCGCCGGAGGTGGCCGCGGTTCAGCTCCATCGACTTCTCGAGCTGCTCCTCGGAGACGTCCTGGAGGCGCACGTCGATGCCGTGGAGCGCCGCCTGGGTGGCGATCTGCGAGCCCATGAAGCCGCCACCCACGACGGCCAGCCGCGTCACGCGGTTAGGCCTCGTCCGGCCACTCGACCGGCACCCGGGTGGTGGCCTTGGTCAGCTCCTGGGCGGCCTTCGTGTAGCGGACGATGGTGGGCAGGTCGCCCTTCAGCTTGAGCTTGCCCTGGAGCATGCCGCGGGTGGCATCCAGATTCCCGGAGGCCACCTCCTTCCAGCGCGAGTAGCTGGCCGTGATGGCGAAGTTGCACGCCTTGGCCTCCTCCGCCGACACCACCCTGATCTCGCGAGCTTGGCCCTCGAAGAGGTCCATGAAGATCCCCCGCGACTCCGGGAACTTCTTGTCAGGCTCCGCCTCCACGACCAGGCCCACGGTCCACTTCCAGCCCTTGCCCGCCTGCCGGTAGGCGTCGCTCTTGTTGATCTCGTCCTTGTAGGCGGCGGCCCACTCGTCGGAGAACGCTTTCACAGCCATCTGCAGCCTCCTATCAACGGGTTACGCCTCTTATTGTTCCTGCTCATGAGCTTCAACCTCGCCACCATGCTCCGCGAGAGCGCCCGCTCGCGGCCGGACAAGGTCGCCATCATCCTCGACCAGTTCAAGCTCGACTACAAGACGGTGGAGGCGCTCTCCAACCAGGTCGCCGGCGCGCTGCAGGCGGCCGGTGTCAAGCGCGGGGACAAGGTCGGTTTGATGCTGCCCAACGTCCCCCAGTTCGTGATCGCCTACTACGCGATCCTGAAGGCGGGCGCGGTGGTGGTGCCCATGAACGTGCTCCTCCGGGCGCCCGAGGTGGCCTGGTACGTAGGCGACTCGGAGGCCAAGGTCCTGATCACCTGGGAGGACTTCGCCGAGGAGGCGATGAAAGGGCTGGCCCAGCTCTCGGGGGTGACCACCTACGTGGTCAACAAGCCGGGATCAGAGACGCGCCCTGAGGCCACGCGGCCCTTCACGGAGCTGATGCAGGGCTCGCCGGCCTTCGACATGGCCGCCACCGATCCCGACGACGTCGCGGTGCTCCTCTACACGTCGGGCACCACCGGCAAGCCGAAGGGGGCCGAGCTGACCCACTTCAACCTCTTCATGTGCTGCCAGGTCAGCGCCGACCGGCTGGTCGACTTCAAGGAGGACGACGTGGGGTTGGCGGTGCTGCCGCTCTTCCATTCCTTCGGGCAGTCGAACGTGATGAACACCACCATCTACGCGGGCGGGACCATCACGCTGGTGCCCAGGTTCGAGGTCGACAAGGTGCTGGAGGTGATCCAGCGCGACCGGGTCACGATCTTCGCGGGCGTGCCCACCATGTACTTCGCGCTCCTCCACCATCCCGAGGCCGGGAACTACGACACCTCCTCCCTCCGCATGTGCGTATCGGGTGGGGCGGCCATGCCGGGCGAGGTCATGAAGACGTTCGAGCAGAAGTTCGGGGCCACAATCCTCGAGGGCTACGGGCTCTCCGAGACGTCGCCCACGGCCAGCTTCAACCGGTCGCAGGAGGAGCGCAAGTTCCTCTCGATCGGGAAGCCGGTCTGGGGGGTGGAGATGCGGATCCACGACGAGAGCGACCAGCCGATGGGCCCCGGCCAGGAGAACGTGGGCGAGATCGTGATCCGCGGCCACAACGTGATGCGCGGCTATTACAAGCAGCCGGAGGCCACCGCCGAGGCCATGAAGGGCGGCTGGTTCCACAGCGGCGACATGGGCTACGTCGACGCCGAGGGTTTCTTCTTCATCGTCGACCGCAAGAAGGAGCTGATCATCCGGGGCGGGTTCAACGTTTACCCGCGCGAGGTCGAGGAGGTCCTCTACGCCCACCCCGCGGTCCAGGAGGCCGCTGTGATCGGCGTGCCAGACGACAAGCTGGGCGAGGAGGTCAAGGCCGTGGTCTCGCTCAAGCAGGGCCAGTCGGCGAGCGAGGAGGAGCTGATCGCGTGGTGCAAGGAGCGGGTCGCCGCCTACAAGTACCCGCGCTCCATCCAGTTCATCGACACCCTTCCCAAGGGCCCCACCGGCAAGATCCTGAAAAAGGAACTCAAGCAGCAGCTGGAAGCCGCCGCCCCGAGCACGTAGGCGCCCGCGTCCTGCCCGCGTCGGAGGGAGGACGCTCTGTCAAGCGCGCTTGACAAATGAGCGCGCGGACGTACCCTCGCTGCAAACGTCGGGGACTTTTGGGGGTTGACGTCATGAGCCAGCGAAATCGACCGGTCGGTGTCGAACCGGAGGTCAAAGTCGAGCCGGACGTCGCGCCCAAGCCTGAACGGGCTCGCGACTACGGTGCGCCGGCGGCGACGACCCGCAGCCTGGCCTCGAAGATCTACGGCGTCGGTATGGTCATCGTGCGCACGGTCACCAATGCGCTGACGGTACCCGCCTGGGCGGCCATCATCGGCGGTGTCGTGGGCCTGTTCACGGGGCAGATGGTCGCTGGTTTCACGTCCGGCTTCGGGGCCGGGTGGGCCTTCACCTTCTCCAACCCGATCGGCTGGATCCTGCTCGTGCTCTTCGGGGTGGTCGGACTGATCCACGGCTACCGCATGTACAAGGTGCGCAGCTATGAAGGCCCGGGCGGAGTCGTCGGGTTCATCCTCGACCACACCTGGAGCCTGCCCAACACGATGGTGGGGGCCCTCTTCTCAGTGGTCACGCTGGGCATCGAAGCCGACGAGGGCAACAGTAAGGAATCGAGTCGCCTGGTGCTCAAGAACGGCGTGATCGGCAATTACGACACCACGTTCGGCAACGTGACCGCGGGCACCCAGGTTCTCATCCACGAGCTGGTCCACGTGATCCAGGCGCGCATCACCGGGCCCTTCTACTACCCGGTCTACGTCGCCAATTACGCGATCAACCTGATCCCCTACTGGTGGGCCCTCAAGAAGCTCTTCAACATCTACCCCAAGGCTCCGATCAACAGCGTCGGCGCCTACTTCACGCGCGGCGTCTACCCGTTCGTGATCTTCGAGGGGATCGCATACGCGGTGGAGGGGAGCCCGCCCTAAGGCCCAGCTACGCCGAAGGCACGTCCCCGACCGCCGGGGAGGACAGAGCCGGCTCGGGCTCAGGGGCGGCGACGTCGGCCTCGCTCAGCAGATGCTTGGCGAACCAGCCCGCGATCCGGTTCAGGCGCTCCACCCGGCGGTCGGGGCGGCCGGAACGGGAGAGGTCGTGCGACTCGCCGGGGAAGCGGACCAGCTCCACCTCCTTGCCGAGCAGGCGCAGGGCCCCGAACATCTCCTCGGCCTGGGAGATCGCGCAGCGCAGGTCCATCTCGCCATGGGTCAGCAGTAGCGGCGTCGTGATGTCGCGCACGTACCGGATCGGGGACCGCTTCCAGAGCTCGTCGGAGTCGGGCCACGGCTCGGGGCCGATCTCCATGCGGCCCCAGGGCACGATGTCGTGCTGCGCGTATTCGGAGACCAGGTTGGCGATGGAGCGCATCGCTACCGCCGCCCTGAAGCGCGGGGTGTGGCCGATCACCCAGTTGGTCATGTACCCGCCGTAGGAGCCGCCGCCGATCCCCATCCGCTCGGCGTCCACGAACCCGGTGGCCTCGATCAGCTGGTCGAGCGCGGCCATCAGGTCGCGGTAGTCGGCCCCGCCCCAGTCCCTGACCACCGACCGCTTGAAAGCCTCGTCCCGCCCGTCCGACCCCCTCGGGTTGACGTAGAAGACCAGGAACCCGAGCCCGGCCAGAACCTGGAACTCATGGAAGAACACCCACCCGTACTGGGCGTGCGGCCCGCCATGCACCTCCATCACCAGCGGATACCGGCGCCCCGCCTCGAAGCCGGGCGGCCGCAGCAGCCAGCCGTCGAACTGCAGCCCGTCGGCGGCCGTGAAGGCGTGCCGTTCGGGAATGGCGAGGTCGCGATCGGCCAGCCAGGGGTTGAAGTCCGAGAGCCGGATCTCACCGCCCTCCCGGGTCACGTAGAGATCGGCCAGCGACCAGCTCTTGCCGGCGATGAAGGTCACCCCGCC
>Ga0137372_10001657_pt1 | contig 21583 bp, 21 predicted proteins | sample SagtaG_6_FD_104911 | JGI IMG/M metagenome (GOLD analysis project Ga0137372, IMG submission 104911) | Vadose zone soil microbial communities from Sagehorn Ranch, Mendocino, California, USA - Sage1_R_60_16 metaG | ecosystem: Environmental > Terrestrial > Soil > Vadose zone | place: USA...
CGTCGGCGCCGGCTTCGGCCTCCTCTTCACCAGGGCGCCGGCCACCGAGCCCGAAGTCGCGGTTACGAGCCCGAGCTCGTAGCCGCCGGCGCCGCGACAGGTTTCGGCGTTCGCATCAAGGCGGCCGCCGCGACCGCACCGAACGCGACGACGACGCAGCTGACCAGAAGAACGGCGTTCAGGCCGCTTACGAACGCGAGTCCGGCCGCGTGGGCGATTGGTGGGCGCCCTCCGGCGGCGCGCAGGCCGGTCGAGCTGACGGCCTGGGCGAGGCCGCGGCTGTGCGGGCCGAGGGTCGATGCGAGCGAGTCGGCGGCCCGGCGTTCGAGCACGGCCCCGAGGGCCGCGACTCCCACCGCGACGCCGCTCAGGCGGAACGCGTTGTTGACGCCCGAGGCCATTCCGGTTCGCGCGGGGTCGACGGCCCGTAGCGCGGCCGCGGCGATCGCGGGGTTCGCCAGGCCGATCCCGATTCCCGCGATGATCAGCCCTGGCAGCAACGCGGTCCAGTGCGAGCTGGTGTCGAGGCCGTGCATGAGGAGGAGCGCACCTGCCACGAGCGCCAGTCCGACCGAAAGCAGCAGCCGGAACGACGCCGCCGGGGCGAAGCGCCGCATGACGATCGGGACCGCGAAGACGAACACGGTCAGGGGCAGGAAGCGCACGCCTGCGCCCAAAGGTCCGTAGCCGAGCACGTCCTGGAGGTAGATCGACAGGTACGGAAACAGCGCGAACATGCCTGCGCCGATGCAGAACGTCGCGATCGAGACGCCGAGGAAGACAGGCTGGCGGAAGAGCGTCACGTCGAGCATCGGCCGCTCTTGCATCAGCTCTACGAAGACGAAGACGACGAGCACTGCCGCACCTCCCATCAGGCTCGAGAGGATGAGCGCGCTGCTCCAGCCGCTCGAGTTGCCGCGCAGGAGCCCGAAGACGATCAGGAACAGCGACGCGGAGAGCGTGAGCAAGCCCCATAGGTCGGCCCGGACCGCCGCCTCGTCCCGCGACTCGTTCATGCGCGTCAGCGCCACGGAAAGTGCGAACGCCCCGACCGGCACGTTGACGAAGAAGACCCACCGCCAGCCGAGCGTGTCCGTCAGGATTCCGCCGACGAGCGGGCCCGACGCAACCGCTGCGCCGATCGTCGCTCCCCAGATCGCGATCGCGCCACCCCGCTCGGGGCCGCGGTACTCGTGGCCGATCAGCGCGAGGGCCGTCGCGAACAGCGCCGCCCCGCCGATGCCCTGCACCGCCCGCGCGACGTCGAGCGCGACGATGTTCCAGGCAAAGCCGCACACCAGAGAGGCGCTCGTGAAGACGACCACGCCGCCCATGAAGAGGAGCCGGCGACCGAAGCGATCGGAGAGCGCGCCCGCAGTAAGGATCAAAGCCGCGAGAGTCAACGCGTAGGCGTCGACGACCCACTCGAGCCCGGTCAGGCCGGCGTGCAGGCGCCGCTGGATGCTCGGCAGCGCGACGTTCACGATCGTGATGTCGAGCAACAACATGAACGTCGTCGTGCAGACGGCGACGAGCGTCCACCGGCGGCCCTGGGCGTCGGCCTCCATCGGCCGCGATCCTAGAGGACCATGAAATGGGCCGGCTCAGCGCCGGCCCATTTCTGTCTCTTGACCCTTATTGACGAAACGGCCCAAGGGCCGTTTCGTACGAGGGGGATGGGGAGGTGGGTCGCCCTAGGTATCGGGCGACCCACCTGGCCCCTTAGTCCCTCATACGGGTGAACCTCTACGGCGTCGGATCGGCGTAAGAACCTCCGTAGATGTCCGTGTTGCCGTAGTTCGGCGCGCAGTCCTGCTGCGGGGCCGGTCGCGTGCCGGGGGTCCCGTCGACGAGCGACTGCCGGTATGCGTCGATCGCCGGGCAGTCCGCGGCGTTGCGGCCGTCGTTCCAGACGAGCACGGCGAACGCGTTCGTCGCGAACGCGTAGTCGTAGTCGCCGAGGAACTCGTCCGTGAGCGCGTTCGCGCTCGAGCCGCGGGCATCGCCGGTCGGAGCGCGATTCAGGTCGCTCCAGGCACCGATCGACCCGTTGGCCGCTACGTCAGCGTGCCGCACGACTCCCTGGAACAGCCGCGGAGCAGCGGTCGTCGACTGCCACGGCTGCAGGAAGTTCATGTACGTCAGGTACGCGTCCTCCCCGTTCGGCGACATCGCGATCGCCGGGAAGTCGGGGCGGTCACCGGCGGGTGAGCCAATGCCGCCGTCGTGCCAGTTGTTGCCCTGGTTCGTGGAGTACAGGATCTTCACCTGTTCGTTCGCGCCGCCGCCGGTGTCGGAAGGCGTCGGCCCGTTCGACCATGCGAGCACGATCTCGTCGCTCGCATCCGCCCCGGTCGGAGCGCCGTTGGCGACGTCGACCGTCGGGAAGGAGCCGTCACGAGCGCCCGCGACTCCGTCGAACGTGAAGTCGCCGGACTCTGGATCCTGCAACCCGGTCGGGTCGACGTGCGTCACGACGCGGGCCGGCCGTAGGAAGTGGATCCCGCCGTCGGATGACCGGGTCATGAAGATCGCCTGCGTCCTGGTACGCGGATCGGTGCCGTCCCAGAACACATAGAGCGTGCCGTCGCTGGCCGTGTTGACGGCGCAGTCCTGGCGGCCGCCGATCTGGCCGTTGTTCACTGCTTGCGAGAGCTGAGTCGTCCGCCAGGTGTTGCCCCCATCCGACGAAGCGTTGAGCACGATCGGCTCTGGCAGGCCGCCCCGCTCCTGGCTGCGGAATGCCGCATTGCAGACGTAGACGTTGCCGAAGAACGGGCTCGACGACGCGTCGTCGGCTGCGACCATCTCGTGGTCGGAGAACAGCGCGGCGTTCTGGCGCGTGACGATTACCGGCGCCATCCACGCGTTGTTGTCACCGGCCTTGGCGGCAGCGTAGTTCTGGCTGTCGAGCCGCGAGACGGCGTTCGCCTCGAAGCCCTTGAAGGCCCCGCCGCTGAAGTTCGCGGTCAGGTTGGCGTAGTAGAGCCGCCAGCCGTTCGACCACGAGAAGTGTCCGTTGGCGTCGGGTTGCGGCCCGAAGCCGACCGCCGGATCGCCGTCCGAGACGAGGCCATTTTCGTAGTAGCGCGGCAGCGTCCCAATCGGGCCGACGTGCGGCGAACACGGATCCGGTCCGAGGCAGTCGCGGGCTGTCCAACCGGAATAGGTCGGCTGCATCCAGCTCGAGCCCGAGTCGTCGGAGAAGTAGACCCCGGACGTGCCGACACCTGCGGTGAACGGACAGGTCGTCGGATTGCCCGCGTTGCAGGCTTCCTCGTCGATCTCCTCGTTGGCGCCGGCCGCCGCGATCGACGGATCGATCGGGTTGACGGCGACCGCGGGCTCGTTCTGCTTGTTCTGCGAGAACGGCGACGGCGGGCTGCCCACCGTCACCTTCGTGTCGCTCCCGGGCGGAGTGGCAGCCGCAACCGCAACCGGGATCAGCACCACCACTGCGACGAGCAAGGCGGCGCGAAGTAGCCGATCCATCTCTCCCCTTTCCTCGTGAATCGAGGACCGGATACTAGAGCGCGGCGGCTCGGTGTGCGGCACCTACACTGACTCGGTGGCGATCGTCGCCCCTACAGTCGTCCGGCTCTCGCGCGGGTACGTGCGGGTTGCCGGGCCGGATGCCGCGGAGTTCCTCGAGCGGATGCTCTCGAACGAGGCGCAGTCGCTTGAAGTCGGCTCGGCGCGTCAGGCGCTGCTGCTGACGCCGAAGGGACGGATGATCGCGCCGCTTCGGGTTGTCCGCGAATCGACAGAGGCGTTCCTGCTGATCACCGAAGCCGAGCTCGCCGAGGCGGTATCGGGCGCGCTCCTGCGGGCCCGCTTCGCGGCGAAGTGCGAGATCTCAGTGCGGCCGCTGCGGGGATACCTGCACTTCGCCGACCCGGGCCGGGGCGTGCGAGTCGAGGACTACGGCGCCGACGCCTGGGAGACCTGGGAGGAAGCCGAGCGCGAGGCCGCCGAGCCAGACGAGCTCGAGCCGCTGCGCATCGACGCGGGCACGCCTGCCTGGGGGAAGGAGCTCGACGAGACGGTTCTCCCGGCCGAAGCCGGCCTCGAGGAGACGCACATCTCGTTCACGAAGGGCTGCTACCCCGGCCAGGAGCCGATCGCGCGCCTGCACCACCGAGGCCACCCGAACCGGCTGCTGCGCAAGCTCGAGGTCGAGTCGGCCTCGCCCGGCGACGAAATCCTTCTCGATGACAAGGTCGTGGGTCGAGTGACGAGCGCAGTGCCGGGAAAGGCGCTCGGCTACGTTCGCCGCGAGGTCGCGGCCGACGCCGAGCTGCGAATCGGCGGCGCCAGCGCCCGGCTACACTGACCGCGACGCGCCCGTAGCTCAGGGGATAGAGCGCTGCCCTGCGGAGGCAGAGGTCGCATGTTCGAATCATGCCGGGCGCATCGCTCGTCGCCTACCTACGCTTGCAGGTCTCAATCGGGCTTTCGAGCGGTAGCTCCGAATCCGCGAAGGGCTCGCTCGCACTGCCGAGCTCGAGGCTGTTGATCGTCCGCCCCTTGCTGAACATCCGCTGCGTCTCCGTCCTCGAGGGCAGGCTTTCGCTCCAAGTCGGATTCGGGAAGCGGGCGATGACATGCAGCGCCTGGCTCACAAGCGCCACTTGCGCCGGCTGCCGGCTCGCTCTGCTGTTGGGATCGACGAGTTCGTAGCGCATCACGAGCCAGCGCTCCCTGCCCGTGAGCAGGTCGTGGAGCCAGCTGTCGTCGTCGATGCGCCAGTAGCCGTAGAGCTCGTTGTCGCCGGGAAAGGTCACGTAGTTCGGCCGCATTCGGTGCGACAGCGGGACTGACGCAGGCACCGCGAAGAGCTGGGCCCGGAAGCGGAGCAGCTGGTACCGGTGCTTGGGCACGAGGAAGACGAACTCGCGATCGGCTGGAACGTTCGGGTCGAGCCGCTTTCCGTCCGCGACGAACTTCCCCGCGGCGAGAACCGACGGCGGCTGCTCCAGGACATCGGCCATGAACCGGATTCGCTGCGGGTCGAGGAGAGCGCCCTTGAAGGCACCCTGGACCTGAGTCACCGTGGCGCTGCGAGGACAGCGGACGATCCGCGAGCCGGTCAGCGAGTACACGGAGCCGACGGCAGAGACGCTCTTCCCGCCGATCGCCTGGTAGTCGACCGTCGCTCGAACGACGTCGAAGGGCCCCTGCTCGCCGACCGGCGTCAGATTGACCTTGAGAGAGACGGCGCCGCCCGCGTGAGCCGGCACGTATTGGTTCTGGTACCAGAATTCCCACGTGCCGATGGCCGTGCCAAGCAGGGTGAGCGCAACGGCCGTGCCGACGCGCGGAAGCGTGAGCTCGACGTCGCGGCCGAATAGCACGAGGCCGAGGGCGGCCGCACCGATGATCACCAGGGCCAAGGCGACGACCACCCACCGTTGCCGCGCGGGGGTCCCGAGCCCGGAAAAGAGCACATAGGCGCCGAAGACGATCGTCACGAGACACGCCACCAGAACGGTCGGGTGACACGGCGGGCGCGTGCGGTTCTTCCACGCGGCACGGCGAACCAGGTGGTCCAGCGAGACCGCGGCGCCGACGAGGAGGATCCCGCCGACGAGCAAGAGGGCACCCGCCGCGGTCACGCCGAGCGTCGGCTGCGCGAGGGCGGCATCGTGCGCGCCGACGACGATTGATGCCGCTCCGAGGATCAGGAAGAAGGCGGCGAGCGCGTAGATGCTCGCGGAAGCCGCCGCCGTCGGCCGGTCAGTGGCCGGACGGCGCGGACGAGCGGATTTTCCTCTCCACCTGGCGGCCGGCATCGCGCGCAGCCCTCAATCTGGCGCGCGCGGCGGACGTGGCTCCTTGACAGCGCTCGCCGCGGCGTTCTTAGATCGCCCTTGGCCTAGCCCAAGGAGGAGCGATGTCAGACACGGCGCTGGGCGCGCTCCGAGTCAAGGCGCTGACTATTGGACGTGGCGAGTCGTGGGCGCCATCATGGGAGATGCGATGACAGCCTCTGGGGGCGTCAGGGCGAGGCGACCAACGGCTTTGCTGTGCTGCGCGGTGGCCGCCCTTTTCCTCGTCGGCCTGGCGGGCGCTTCCGGCTCGGCGTCCTTCACCGATCCGGTGGGCGACGCGGGCTCAGGGCTCGACATCACAGGGCTCGATGTCTCGAAAGACGACAGAGGAGGGCTCAGCTTCCGCGTGACGGTTGCGGGTAATCACGACTGGGACCTCGACCAGGCCGAAGCTCTTGTCGCGCTGGACACAGACCAGAACCCCGATACCGGAAGCGCCTTTTATGGAACCGAAGTCGAAATCGCATTCGAGGCTGACCAGTTCGGGAGAACCGAAGCGGTGTTGCTCCGATCGAAGGGGTGGGACTTCAGGCGCGTAAGCCCACCCGAGGGCTGGGGGTGGGGCTTCGGCCCCAACTTCCTGGAGTTCTTCGCCAGCGACTCGGACCTCGGGCTTTCACCGAATGCCGGCTTCAACGTGGTTGCAGCCGCAGTTGGGCCGCATACGGACACGGCGCCGGACGTCCGCACCTTCAACTACCAACAGGTCCCCGGAACGCCGCCTCCCAACCTGGGCGCTGATACTCGGGTGCCGCATCTCCTCGCCTATCCCTCGAGCAGTCTCCACGGCAAGGTCGCGAAGCTCGGCTACTGGGTGCTGGACGGCCGTGGCACGATTGCGACGACGGTTCGCATCTACCGTCGCGCCCGACTCTTGAAGACGATTCGCAGACCACTCGCCGATTCGAACCCCTTCCTCCTCTCGCACGTGAACTGGCGCGTGCCGAGCAACCTTCATGGGCATCTGCGGTTCTCTGTCCGAGCGGTCGACGCTGCAGGGAACCAGAGCAAGCTGGCCTGGGCCCCGCTCGTGATCCACTGAGGCCCTTCTTAGCCGCCCGAGCCGGGGATTCCGACTCCTGGCCGGATCGGTTCAACGGAGAGGAACATTGGGCCTTTGGCCGAGCAGGCTCGGAAGCTGAACGGGATCTCCGCTGCTGCGAACTGGCCCGGCGGATAGACGCGGAGACCGCTCGCTTTGGCCGGCTCGCACTTCGCGGCCGGGAAATTCGCGACGTCGACGATCTGGACGACCGTGTGCGCGGTCGCGCCCGGCTGGAGGCTCACCCTGTACGTGGGGTGTGCGCGATTCCGCTCGGCCGGCGAGCCGAGCTGGCGACCGGCCACGGCCGAGACCCCGGGAAAGCCGAAGAGTCGGCAGCGATGGTTCGAGGTGTTCGTGAATTCGAGCGGGTAATACGTCGAGCCTGCGGCAGCGCCGCCCTCGCCGACGCCGAGCCAGACGGCGAGACCTGAGGTGGTGCAGCTTCGCGCCACCGCGGCCGACGCCCTCTTCGGCGTCGTCGCTTCGCTCCCGCCGCAGCCGACGAGCGCGACGACGAGTACGACCAAAAGCTTCTTCATGGTTCGAATCGTGTTCAGGAGCAGTTTGCTCCCGGTATAGCGGCGCTCTATGCTTCGTTCGTCCCGCGCTGAAAGGAGGTTCGACAAATGACTGAGATCTTCGCTCGCCGAGCCTCCGGCTGCGCGCACTAGCCGCGCGACTCTGAGGCTCACCACGCGCCCGAACGGGCGCTTTTTCGTTCCCCCGAGTCGAAGGAGACTGCGTTGAACCTGCAAGACCTCGGCTGGGACGCCTTCTTTGCGGACGCGTTCCGGCCTTACGAGAACGACAACCTGATTCCGGCGCGCGTTGCGGCGCGCCACCATGGGCCGTGCGAGCTGCTGACCGAGCTCGGGCGCCTCGGCGGCGTCCCCGCAGGACGTCTCGGAGAGGATGAGCAACCCGCCGTCGGCGACTGGGTCGCCGCGCGGCCGCTCGACGGCGAGCGCAAGGCGGTGATCGAGGCGGTGCTGCCGCGGCGCTCGGCATTCACGCGCAAGGAGGCGTTGTCGCGGACGGTCGCGCAGGTCGTCGCAGCGAACGTGGACACCGTCTTCCTCGTGACGGCATTCGGCGGCGACCTCAACCCGCGGCGGCTCGAGCGGTACCTGACCTCCGCCTGGGACAGCGGATCGAACCCGGTGATCGTTGCCAACAAGTCCGACCTCGCCGACGATCCGATCTCCGAGCTCGCCGAGGTGGAGGCCGTCGCGCTCGGCGTGCCGGTCATCCCCGTGAGCGCGACCACAAATGAGGGTCTCGAGAGCCTCGACCCGCACCTTGCACCGGGCCGCACGATCGCCCTGCTGGGCTCGTCCGGCGTCGGCAAGTCGACGCTGGTGAACCGGCTCGCGGGCCGGGAGGCGCTTGTCACCGCCGAGATCCGCTCCGACGGACGCGGCCGGCACACGACGACCCATAGGGAGCTCGTTCCCCTTCCAACCGGCGCGCTGCTGATCGACACGCCCGGGATGCGTGAGCTCCAGCTCTGGGCGGACGAACAGGTGCTCGACAGCACCTTCGCCGAGATCGCCGAGTTCGCGGGCGAATGCCGCTTCTCGGACTGCTCTCACGAGCACGAGCCCGGCTGTGCGGTGAAGTCCGCGCTTGCGGACGGCTCGCTTCCGGCCGAGCGCTTCGCGAGCTACCGCAAGCTCCAGCGCGAGATCCGGGCGCTCGAGATCCGCAAGGACGCGCGGCTCAAGTCCGAGGCCCGCAAAGACATGCGCCGTCGTCAGAGGAGGATGCGCAAGAGTTCGTATTGATGACGATCGCGCTGCAAGTGTTCGTCACCGGCCTCGCGGCCGGTGGGGTCTACGGGCTCTTCGCGGCGGGGCACACGCTGATCTACCGGCTGACGGGGATGGTCAACTTCGCCTTCGGCGACCTCGTCGGGCTCGGTGTCTTCGCGACGCTGCTGGTGCTCGCGGGGACGGCACCGGTGACCCAGTCGGGAGCGCACGAGCCGCGCTTCCTCGGGGCCCTAGTCGTGGGTCTCGTGTTCTGCGTCTCGGCCGGGATCCTCACCTACTTCGGGCTCGTTCAGCCGTACCTCGCGCGCGGGTCGACGATCGGTTGGGTCGCGGGGACCGCAGCCGTCGCCTTCGCGATCCGGGCCGCGATCGGCGCGGCCTTCCAGCGCTCGAGCTACGTCTTCCCGGATCCGCTGCCGTTCCATCGCGTCGGCCACGCAGGGTTCATCCGGATCGGCGGCGCGCAGGTCCAGGCGCGGGCCTTCTTCGTGATCGGGCTGGCGCTGGCCCTCGCGCTCGGGTCGGCCTGGCTGCTGGAGAAGAGCCGGTTCGGGCGGGCGCTCCGCGCAGTCGCGGACGACGCGGAAGGAGCGCGGGTCGTCGGCGTTCCGGTCGACCTGCTGGTCGCGCTCGCGTTCGGGCTCGTCGGCGCGTTCGCGATGATCGCGGCGATCGCAGCCGCGCCAGGGCAGGCGGTCAACGCGAACACCGGGACGCTGCTCGGCCTGAAGGGGCTCGTCGCGGCGCTCGCGGTGCGGTTCGGGCCGCCGCTGCTGGCGTTCGGGGCAGGGCTCCTGCTGGGCGTCGTCGAGTCGGCGATCGCGAACGTGCACCTCGGTTCCTGGCAGTTCGGGCCGTCGTACCGCGAGGTGCTGCCGCTCGCCTTCGTCCTGCTCCTGATTGCGATCTGGCCTTCGCGCGAGGCCCTGGAGGAGCAGGAGTGAGCGCTCTCGGGCAAACCGCGGGTGAACTGCGGCGCGCGGTCGACGAGGCGCGGGCGGGTTGGAGCCGCGTCGCGTGGATCACGGTGGCGGCGGTCGCGCTGGCGCCGCTCGTGCCGTTTCTCTCCCTGCCGGGAGTCCGGCTCGACTCGCTTGCGGACACGGTCTACCTCGCCGTCGCCGCGACCGGGCTCGGCCTGACCGTCGGCGCCGCAGGGTTGCCGTCGCTCGGCGCCGGGGCGTTCATGGCGATCGGGGCGTTCACCTCGGCGCTGCTCGTCGCGCGCTCGGGCTGGCCGCTGGGGCCTGCCGTGCTCGCCGGCGCCGCGGCGGCGCTCGTCGCGGGTCTGATCTCCGGAGGCATCGTCCGCTTGCGCGGCGCTTTCGTCGCCGCTGGGACCTGGCTGCTGGCGTGGCTTGTCTGGCTGTTCCTGCTCGCGTTCCCGTCGGTCTCGGGCGGTTCGCAGGGGCTCATCCTCCCGCCGAAGACGCTGTTCGGCCTGAACGCGACGCCGACGGTGCACTTCGAGGTCGCGCTGGTGCTGCTCATCGTGACGGCCCTGGCGATCGCGGCCGTTCGCCGTGGCGCGCCCGGGCTCGAGCTCGTGGCGCTCCGGCAGGCGCCGCGGCTCGCGACGTCGCTGGGCGTTCCCCTCGGCCGGCGGCGGCTCGGAGCGTTCGCGGCCTCGGCGTTCGTGGCCGGGCTGGCAGGCGCCCTCTCCGTCCAGCTCGCCGCCGTGGCCGACCCTACGGCTTACGACCCGTTCCTGTCCTTCAAGCTGCTGGTCGCTGTGCTCCTGGGCGGCGCTGCCGCGACTCTCGGCCCGGCTGCCGGAGTCGCCGCGCTGGGATTGATCGGCCTCGTCTCGGACCCGCTTGCCCGCGCGCTGCAGCTGCCGCTGGAGCGCTTCGACACCGCCGTCGCAGCGATCCTGCTCGTGTTCGTGCTGGCTCTCGGGGGCGGTGGGATCGTTCCCTGGCTGCGGAGGTTCTTTCCGCTGCAGCGCCGCACCGCGCAGGCGGGACTCGTCGGGGCGCGGCGAGGGCGAGAGCAAGCCTCAGCGGGGCCGGTGCTGCAGGCGATCGAGCTGCGCAAGACGTTTGGCGGGGTGGTCGCGCTCGACGGGCTCTCGCTCCAGGTCGCCCGCGGCGAGACGGTTGCGCTGGTCGGGCCGAACGGCTCGGGGAAGACGACGGCGCTGCGCCTGATCTCGGGCGCCGAGCCCCCCGATGCCGGGCGCGTTCTCTTCGACGGCCGCGCGCTCACGGGCGAGCGAACTCCGGACCGGGTGCGCCTCGGGGTCGCCCGCACGCTGCAGGCGACGGCCTACTTCCCGGAGCTGACCGCGCTGGAGAGCGTGCTCGTCGGGCGAAGCGTGCGGCGGCACTTCGGCGGAGCGATCCGGACCGCCCTCTCCACGCCGAACGCCCGCCGGGAAGCGCACGACAGCGAGGCCCGGGCCCGCGAGGCGCTCGACCTGGTCGGGCTCGCCGGCGTCTCGTACGTTCCGACCCCCGAGCTGACGACCTCGCAGCGGCGACTCGTCGCGCTCGCCGCCGCGCTGGCCGGCGAGCCGGAGGTCCTGCTCGTCGACGAGCTCGCAGCCGGGGCGGGGAGCGAGGAGCTCGAGCACATCGCCGAGGTCGTCGGCCGGATCCGGGGCCGCGGGATCGCCGTCCTGCTGGTCGAGCACAACCTGCGACTCGTGCGCCTCGCAGCCGACCGCGTTCTGGTGCTCGCTGCGGGTCGCTCCGTGGCCGAGGGCTCGGTCGCCGAGGTCGCCGACAGCGACGTCGTTCGCCGGGCGTATCTCGGGACGCAGCGTCTGTAGGCTCAGCCGCCGTGCGCCGCGCCATCCTGCTCCTAGCCTGCGTCAGCCTGCTCGCGACCGGGTGCGGTGAGAGCTCGCGCGCGAGCGGCGGCAAGATCGTCATCGCCGTCGACGTCCCGGTCACCGGCAGTCCGTACGTGGCCCAGACCATCCGCCACGGCGTCGCCCTCGCGGCGAACAACCTGAACTCCGGTGGCGGGATCATCGTCGGCACGCACACCTACCGCCTGGCGGTGAAGCTCTACGACAACCACCTCTCGGCCCGGCAGGCCGTCGAGGACACCCGCCGTGCCCTGGACGCCGGCGCGGTGGCGATCGTCACCGACGGCACGGGCGTCGATGCAACCTGGCAGCTCGCCGATCGCGACCACGTCCCGATCTGCATCACCTACGACGGCGGCACGGGGCTCGCCGATGCTGCGAAGCGTCCCAACGTCTTCCGGATCGCGCCGACGAACCACGGGATCGCGTTCCGCTTTGCCGAGTACCTGATCCCTAAGGGGCTCAAGGTCGGGCTGCTGCACGACGACAGCGCGTACGGCCAGGAGGGCGCCGCCGACATCGGCCGCGCGTTCTCCGGCAACCCGCGCTCGGTCGCGGTTCGCATGACGCTGCCGCTTGGCGCGACGGATCTCTCGCCGCAGATCCTGCGCGCACGCCGTTCGGGCGCGACCGCGTTGCTGGTCTGGGGGCAGCCGCCGACGATCGCCGCGGTCCTGACCGCCGCCCGCAGCATCGGCTGGGACGTCCCGGTCTACACGCCACCGACCGGGGCCGATCCCTTCATCCGCCAGCAGCTCGCCGACCACCCGGGCTGGGTCGACGGCCTCACCTTCGCCGCGGGCCGCCTCACCGCCGAGGTCGGCACCGGGCCGTTCCAGAGCTTCGAGTCGCAGTACGAGAGCGCCTACGGCGTCGACAAGGTGGGCGTCAAGACCTCGGACGGGAGGCCGGTCATCGAGCCGCCCGAGCTTGCGATGTACGCGTACGACTTCACGCACGTGCTGGTGGCGGCGCTGACCCGTGCGGGCTCGCTCGATGCCGGGAAGGTGCTCGCGGCGCTGAACGAGGTCACGACCCAGGGCGCGAACGGCGACGAACGCGGCTTCAACCGGCACAACCACGACGGCGTGGTCGACGACGACGTCTACTTCGCGCGCTTCCACGACATGACCTACGCGCCCGTCAAGGACGACCCGCTGTCGTCGACGCTGCCGGTCATCCCGCAGACGCCGTGAGGGCCTTCGCCCGGACCGGCGGATTCGTCGCGGTCGGCGCGCTCGCGGCGGCTGCGGCGGCCGGCGCGCAGCGGCCGCAGCAGGTCGTGCTGCCCGGGCCGGTCCCCTACCCGACCGACAGCCCGCCGCTCGTCGGCGGAGGCGTGTTGGCGTCGGCGTATATCGCACCCGGGCTCCACATCGCGAGCACGGAGCGCGTACGCGTGAAGGTCGACGGCACCGGAAAGCCGAACGCAATTCATGTCCGGCAGCAGCTCACGGTCAAAGGCAAAGGCGACTACCAGGTCGCTGTCAGCGGCCCGATCGAGGACGTCCGGCGCGGCCCAGGCTCTCAGTCGGAGCCGGGCTTTCGTGCCGACCAGGTTCTCTGGGCCGGGTTCTCGCCGGGGACGAAGCAGCTCGCGGCCGACATCGCGCTTCGCGTTCCTCCGGCCGTGCCCTACCTCCCGCTCCGCCTTCACCTGACCCGCGAGGACGGGGGAGTCACGCTGACGGTCACCAATGCGACGACGACGCCCGTGATGTCCTACGAGGGCGTCGTCAAGCCGACGGAGATCGCGCGGCTGCTGGACGCGACGCGCCGCTCGTCGCTCGCGGGCAAGCGCGTCAAGGCGGCGTTCGCCACCTTCCTCGGAACCGTGCACGTTCCCAGGCGGCCGCTCCAGATCGAGGCGCCGCTCCGGGTGCGGGGCGAGTTGGATCTACCGGGTCGGGAGCCCGTCACCTTCTCGCGCGTCCTCGGGGACGGGCAGCCGCTCAGCTTCGAGGTCCACGCGGAGGGCAGCGGGGAACCGGAGCTCGATGTCTCGGCCTCGCCGGCGCCGGTCGTCCACCTCCTCCGGCCGCCGGGCGCCAGCACGTGGGCAGCCGCCATCCGGCGCCGCCCCATCCCCGGCGCTGAGTTGCTCAGCCGGCTGATCGGCGCGCGGTTCCGGCTCGTCCGGGCCGACCAGTACCAGACGTTCCTCGCCGATCCCGACGCCGATGGACACAGCCGCGCCGTCTACGAGTACAAGACGGTCGCCGCGCAAGGCCCGCAGCACGTGGCTTCCCCGGCGAGAGGCGGCGGCGGCGGAAGCGACGCGCTCGTGATCGTGCTCGTGATCCTGGGCTCGCTCGTCGTAGCCGGCGGCGGCCTGGTCGTCTGGGCCCACAGCTAGCAGGAACCGCACGACAGCCCCCGAACGGCGCCGGATGCCCGAGATCCCGGACGCGATCGTCCTGAAGCGAGACCGCGACCTCGAGGGCCGCCAGTACGACGTCTGGATCCGGCGCGGGCTGATGAGCCTCGTCGCGGCAGTTCCCGTAATCGCGCTCTTCAACGTCTTCGGCCAGCGGCCCGAGACGCACATGCTCGTCGGGCCCGCCGCCTCGCTGAAGATCTATGCGCCCGACCGCCTCCGCGGCGGCCTGCTCTTCGAGGGGCGCTTCCACATCACCGCGCGCCAGGACATCAAGGACGCGTACCTCGTCCTCGGGCCCGGCTGGGCCGAGGGGATGTCGATCAACACGATCGAGCCGAGCCCCGTCAGCGAGGCGAGCAACAGCGGCCGCCTCTCGCTCGAGCTCGGCCACATCGGCGCGGGCAAGAGCTTCATCCTCTTCATGCAGTTCCAGGTCAACCCGACCAACATCGCCCTCGGACGGAAGCAGACGGTCTGGCTCAACGACGGCAGCGACCGCCTGCTCACGTTCTCCCGCGACATCACGATCTTTCCGTAGTGGATATCGCGCTCCGAGGGATCGTGCTCTTCCTGTTCGTCTATTTGCTGACGCGCGTGATCGGGCGACGCGAGCTGTCTTCGCTGCAGCCGTTCGACCTGATCCTGCTCATCGTGCTCGGCGACTCGATCCAGCAGGGCCTGACCCAGGACGACTACTCGATCACGGGCGCTGTCATCGCCGTCGGGACGATCGCCTCGCTGCAGGTGCTCACGTCGTGGAGCGCCTTCCGGTTCCCCTGGCTGCGGCGCGCTCTCGACGGCCACCCGGTCGTGCTCGTCGAGGATGGGAAGGTGATCGAGAAGAACCTCCGCCGAGAGCGGCTGACGATCGACGATCTGGCGGAGCAGGCCCGAACGAACGAGCTCGCCTCGATCGCAGACGTGCAGTGGGCGATCTTCGAGCCGAGCGGGACGATCAGCTTCATCCCGAAGCAGTAAGTAGCCTCGCGGCGTGCCGCTCTACCTGACGGAGGCGGAAGTCGGCGAGCTGTTGACCCCTGCGGACGCGCTCGAGGCCGCTGAGGGCTGCTTCCGGCGGCTCGCCGAGGGGGCCGTCGACAACACGCCGCGCACCCGCGCGCGGCTTGAGGGCGGCGCGTTCGCGGTCATGTCGGCGGTCGACCGCGAGCTCGGGCTCGCCGGGCTGAAGTCGTACGCGTGGCTCGAGAACGGGACGCCGTTCGTCGTCGTTCTGTTCGATACCGAGAAGGCCGAGCTCGCTGCGGTGATCGAGGCCGACAAGCTGGGCCAGCTCCGCACGGGCGCCGCCAGCGGGGTGGCGGCGAAGCATCTCGCGCGCGAGGGCGCCGCCTCGCTCGGCGTGATCGGCTGCGGCTGGCAGGCGCGGAGCCAGGTCGCCTGTATCCGCGAGGCGTTGCCCGGGATCGAGCGCGTGGTCGCCTACTGCCGCAGTGAGGACCGGTTGGAGGAGTTCTGCCGCGAGCTGGACGCGGAGCCGGGGGAGAGCCACCGCGAGGCGGCCGGCCAGGACATCGTCGTCACTGCCACGACCTCGCGCGATCCGGTGCTCCGCGGCGAATGGCTCCGCGCGGGGGCTCTGGTTTGCGCGATCGGCGCCAACGATCCCCGACACCGGGAACTGGACAACGTTGTGCTCGAGCGCGCGGCGCTCGTCTGCTGCGACTCGCTTCAGCAGGCGCGGCTGGAGTCGGGCGACCTGATCGAGCCCGTCGAGGCGGGCGTGCTCGACTGGCTCGAGGTGCACGAGCTGCAGGAGGTCGTCGCCGGCGAGCTGCCAGGCCGGCAGGCGGACGAAGACATCGTCCTCTTCAAGTCGAACGGCATCGCCGCCTGGGACGTCGCGATCGGCGCCGCCGCGCTGGAGCGGGCGCGCGAGCTGGGCGTCGGCACGTCCGTCTAGCGCCGTTCCAGCGTCCGCACGTCGCGGATCAGCAGTACGAGCGCCGTCGCCGTCGTGATCAGTGCGGCCGCGCGGCGGCCGCGCGGAAGAAGGTGCTGCGAGTCCCGATCACGGAGGCGATGACGCCGGCTGCGGAAAGGCCGACCGGGATCAGTACGAACGACCCGAGCGCGTCGTAGGAGGAGACGCGCGAGAGCGTCTCGCCGGGGATCTCTTGCTGCATGGTCGTGTCCCAGAGGATGCCGAAGACCTCGGTGCCGAAGCCGGCGACGAATGCCGCGGCGACTACAACCGGGAGGCTCAGCGGGAAAGCGGGCGCGACGCGAACGAGTTCCCGACGAACGAGACGGTCCGCCCGAGGAACAGAAGCCGAAACTCGCGCTCCGCAAGTGGGGCCAGCGTCGTTCTGATCGCGCGTTCTTCTAGGTCAGGTGCGGCGTTCCCGCTCGGCCGCGACGACGCCTTCGCCGAGGGCGTGGATCACCTCGGGGCTATCGAGCATGCGGGCAAGCTCGTGCGGCGTGCAGCGGTTGCGGATGTACGGGTCCTCGAGGATCTCGGCGAGAGTGCGCCCGCGCCCGTGCTCGCGGATCACGTAGGCCGCGATTCGCTCCTCCTTGCCCGAACGCGCGAAGAGGAAGGAGAAGGGATTCCGCAGGAAGGTCGAGAGCCTGACCACCGTTTTGATCCTAGTTAGCATCGCGGTGTGAGGAAGCAGTCCGCCGCCCGGTTCGCGGAGCGCGAGGTGCACGGCGTCGACGATGCGGGTGAGCCGGAACGGGTGGTGATCTGGATCGAGCGGCTGCCAGGTGCGCTCTGGGCGGTCGGGCGCGCGGTCAACCCGCAGTACCGGCGCAGCGATGAGGCGCGCCGCGACGATTACGTCTTCCAGGGCTACGAGCTCACGGACGCTTTGGAGGCCGCGAACTCCGCGCTCGAGGACGACGCGCGCGTCTCCGAGCAGGACGGGCACGAGGAGAAGATCAAGCCGTTCGTCCGCGAGGAGCTGCTGCGGCCGCTCGAGCGTTGGTTCTTCGGGCGCTAGCTGTTCGCGAGGAGCTGGTGCGCACGCTGCAGCGCATGGCCGAGGGCGGGCTGGTGCGCGGCACAGAAGGGAACGCGAGCGCGCGGGCCGGCGATCTCGTCGCGATCTCGCCGACCGGGCTGGCGTACCACGCGCTGCGGGCGGAGGACATCTGCCTGGTCACTCCCGAGGGCGAGCTCCTCGAGGGCCCGGAACCGAGCGTCGAGCTGCCGATGCATCTCGCGGTGCTGGCAGCGCGGCAGGACGTCGGCGCGGTCGTGCACACACACTCGCCGTACGCGACGGCGGAGCCGCCGGTCCCAGTGGCGGAGGGCGTCTCCGGCACGCCCGAGCTGGGAGCAGCTGTGCTCGAGGCGGCGGCCGGCGGAAACGCAGTCGTGATCCGCGACCACGGCCCGGTCTGCTTTGGCGCCGACCTCGCCGAGGCGCTAGCGCGCGCGTTCGCAATTGAGCGGTGTTAGCCTCCGGCGGCTTTGCTGATCAGGCTCGGACACAGCCCGGATCCGGACGACGCGTTCATGTTCTGGGGCCTCGCCTCGGGTGAGGTCGACCCGCGCCAGTTCGAGTTCGAGCACGTCCTGCGCGACATCCAGACGCTGAACGAGTGGGCGCTGGACGGGAAGCTCGAGGTGACAGCGATCTCGCTCGCGGCGTACCCGCTCGTGCAGGAGCGGTACGTGCTACTGCCGCACGGCGCTTCGATGGGCTCGGGGTACGGGCCGATCGTGGTGGCGCGCGAGGAGATGTCCACTTCGGACCTGCGCGATGTCGAGATCGCTGTGCCGGGCGAGCTGACGACGGCCTTCCTCGTCCTACGGATGTGCGTGGGCAGCTTCCGCTACCGGGAGGTGCCGTTCGACCGGATCATCGACGAGGTCGTCTCCGGCCGGGCCGACGCGGGGCTGCTGATCCACGAGGGTCAGCTGACCTACCCCGATGCGGGGCTCAAGAAGGTCGTCGACCTCGGCGAGTGGTGGCTGCTGGACACCGGCCTGCCGCTGCCGCTCGGCGCGAACGTCGCGCGTCGCGACCTCGGGGCGAGCACGCTGTTCGACGTCTCGGACGTGCTGCGCGAGTCGATCCAGGCCGGGCTCGACAACCGCGACGAGGCGATGGAGCACGCGCTCCAATACGGACGCGGGCTGGACACCGAGCTCGCCGACCGCTTCGTCGCCATGTACGTGAACGAGCTCACCTGCGACTACGGCGAGGAAGGCCGGCAGGCGGTGCGCGAGCTGCTGAGCCGGGCGGAGAAGCTCGGCGCCTACGACCAGCCCGTCAAGGTCGAGTTCGTCGGATGAAGTGAACCCGCGCAGAGCACTCGGCCTTCCGGCCGAGTCCTGCACGCTAGAAGCCAAAAACTAGACTGGCCCGAGTGAGCCGCGCGGTCATCCTTTCGGCAGTGCGCACGCCGGTTGGGCGCTACGGCGGTGTGCTCGCGGGCGAGCGGCCGGACGATCTCGCAGCGCTCGTCATCGGCGAGGCCGTCTCGCGGGCCGGGGTCCCTGCGGAGGAGATCGAGGACGTCTACTTCGGCGCGGCCAACCAGGCCGGCGAGGACAACCGCAACGTGGCCCGGATGGCGGCTCTCATCGCGGGGCTGCCGGACTCGGTCGCGGGGGTGACGGTGAACCGCCTCTGCGCGTCCGGACTCTCAGCGGTCGTCGCGGCCTGCCATTCGGTCGTCGCCGGGGACGGGGACCTCTTCGTGGCGGGCGGCGTCGAGTCGATGTCGCGGGCGCCGCTCGTGATGGCGAAGCCCGAGACGCCGTTCCCGCGCGGGAACCGGACCGTCTGGGACACGACCCTGGGCTGGCGTCTCCCGAACCCGCGGCTGGAGGCGATGTACCCGCTCGAGTCGATGGGCGAGACCGGCGAGAACGTCGCCGAGCGCTATGGCGTCTCGCGCGAGGAGCAGGACGCCTTCGCGCTGCAGTCGCAGCGGCGCTGGGCCGACGCGGACGCGGAGGGACGCTTCGATGACGAGCTCGTCGCCGTCGGCGAGGTGGAGCGCGACGAGCACCCCCGGCCCGACACGAGCGAGGAGAAGCTCGCTGCGCTGAAGCCGGCGTTCCGCCAGGGCGGCAGCGTCACCGCCGGAAACTCGAGCGGGATCAACGACGGGGCGGCCGCGCTCGTGATCGCGAGCGAAGAGCGCGCGGAGGAGCTGGGGATCGAGGCGCTGGGCGCGTTCGTCGGCTCGGCCGTAGCGGGCGTCGACCCGCGGGTGATGGGTATCGGTCCCGTTCCCGCCGTTCGAAAGCTCCTAGGCCGCGTCGGTCTCGACGCGGCCGAGATCGACCTCGTCGAGCTGAACGAGGCGTTCGCGTCTCAGAGCCTGGTCGTGATCCGCGAGCTCGGGCTCGATCCCGAGCGCGTTAACGTCAACGGCGGCGCGATCGCGCTCGGCCATCCGCTCGGCATGAGCGGCGCCCGGCTGGTCGTCACGCTGCTGCACGAGCTCCGTCGCCGCGGCGGCAGCTATGGGCTCGCCACGCTCTGCGTCGGCGTCGGGCAAGGACAGGCAGCGCTATTCGCACGCTGAGCCCGGCCAGGCGGTACGTCGAGCTCGGCCTGCGGCTCGGAAAGCATGACGACGACCTCGTCGACTCCTACTACGGCCCGGATTGGGGCATCGGCGCCGAGGAGCCGCGTGACCCGGTTGCGCTCGCGCAGGAGGCGGAGCAGCTGCTGCATGAGGTCGGCGAAGACCCATGGCTCGCGGCGCACGTGCGGGCGCTGTGGACGCATGCGCGTCGGCTCTCCGGCGAGCAGCTGACCTATGCGCAAGAGGGCGAGCTCGTCTATGGAATCGAGCCGCGCTGGTACGACGAGGAGCCTTTCAGGCGCGCCGCGGCAATGCTCGAGGAGGCATTGCCCGGCGCGGGCGATCTTCGGACTCGTCTCGCGCGCTGGTACGAGGCGGTTGCAGTTCCCTCGGACATCCTCGAGCAGGCGCTGCGAGACGTTGCAGCCGAGCTGCGGCGCCTGGCTCGCGAAACGATCGGGCTGCCGGAAGGCGAGGACTTCGCGCTCGAGCTCGTCAAAGACAAACGCTGGCTGGGTTACGCCAAGTACCTCGGCGGGCTGCGTACGCACATCGAGGTGAACACCGACTTGCCGTTTCTCGCGGCGGACCTCGTCAATCTGACCTCGCACGAGATCTACGGCGGTCATCACACGCACCACGTCTGGCAGGAGGTCGAGCTCGTGCGGGGCCTGAACCAGCTCGAGTGGACGATCACCCTGCTCTGGTCGCCTTCGGCCGTGATCGCCGAGGGCATCGCCACGGTGGGCCCGAAGATCGTGGCGGGCGACGGGCACGAGCTCGCGGCGGCAGTTCTGGAGAGGCTCGGCTTCGCGTACGACGCGGAGACCGGCGCGCGTGTCACCGAGGCGCGCCATCAGCTATGGCCTGTCTCGGCGAACGTCGCGATGCTGCTTCACGACCGCGGCGCGTCGCCAGAGGAGGCGCGCGAGTATGCGGCCACCTGGTCGCTGCAGCCCGACGATCGGCTGGACAAGCTGGTCGCGTCGCAGGTCGCGAGCCCGTCGCCCGTTTACCAGCACTGCTACTGGCAGGGCCACGAGCTGGTGGACGGGTACGCCCGTGGGGACGCGAGGCGTTTCCGAGAGCTCCTCACGGCGAGGGTGCTGCCGTCGCAGCTTGCCGCCCTGCAAACCTAGGTCGGCCTCAGAGCCTCGACTACGGGTGTGGCGGAATGTTTTGGTTGCGGCGCAGGACGTTGTCCGGGTCGTAGCGGGACTTCAGAGCCTGGAGGCGCGCGAATGAGTCGGGGCCGAAGGCGGCGCGGACGCGCTCGAGGGGTTCGTCGGCCTGCATGTAGTTGGCGTAGCCGCCGCTGACTGACCAGGGCTCGATCGCGGCCGCCGTCGCGCGCGCCCACTCGACGTTTTCCTCGTCGTGGGCCGGATCGGTCCAGCTCGCCATCACGCTGGCGTTGAAGGCGCCATCCCGGAAGCCGAGGGCCGCGCTCTCCGGCCTCACGTCCTTCGGCGCGCCATGGAGCGACTCGATCAGGATCCCCCCAGGCGGTCGGCCGAGCACGGTCATGCGGTGAAGCAGATCGTCGATCAGCTCGTCCGGCAGCTCCGCGACGAAGTGGCCCTTCCAGTAGTTGCGGTCGACGCCGTAGCCGGGATCGAAGATCCGCTGCTGCTCGAGGAAGCCCTGGCGCCGGACCCCGTCGTTGACGAGACCGGGCACCGCGCGCAGCGGCCGGAGGGCTTCCGGCTCCTCCTCCGCCCCCGTGTAGCAGGGGACGATGATGAGCTGCAGCGCGAGCGACGCATCCGTCGTGAGTTGGGCCTGGATGCTGAGCTCGCGCGGGCCGCCGACCGCGAGCTCGCGGAAGAGACGGAGCGCCTCGGCAACGCCCCCTCCCTCGTATTCGAGGCGCCCGCCGATGACCCGCTCGAGCGGGTGGAGCCGGAACTCGGCCTGGGTGACGACGCCAAAGTTGCCGCCCCCTCCGCGAAGCCCCCAGAGCAACTCGGGGTTCTGATCGTCGGTTGCACGGACGATCTCCTCGCCCGGGCTGACCACCTCCGCGGCGACCAGGTTGTCGCAGGTGAGTCCGTACTGGGCGGTCAGGTGGCCAATCCCGCCACCGAGGGTGAGACCCACGACGCCGGTGGAGCCGACTACGCCGCCGGGCGTGACCAGACCGTGTGCTTGAGTCGCGGTGTCGAAGTCGAGCCAAGTGGCGCCGCCCTGGCAAGTTGCCATCCCGTTCTCGGGATCGACACGGAC
>Ga0137372_10001674_pt1 | contig 21479 bp, 20 predicted proteins | sample SagtaG_6_FD_104911 | JGI IMG/M metagenome (GOLD analysis project Ga0137372, IMG submission 104911) | Vadose zone soil microbial communities from Sagehorn Ranch, Mendocino, California, USA - Sage1_R_60_16 metaG | ecosystem: Environmental > Terrestrial > Soil > Vadose zone | place: USA...
AGGCGGAGCACCTCGTCGTAGTCGACAACGTTGGTCTCGCGCGAGACGCCGTAGTGGACGATCGTGTACAGCCGCCCCGAGAAGTTGACCTTCAGCCCGTGCGTCAGATGCCCGCCGTGCGAGAGCTCGAGCGAGAGGATCGTGTCGCCCGGCTGCAAGGCCGCCATGTAGACGGCCATGTTCGTTTGCGCGCCCGCATGCGGCTGCACGTTCGCGTGCTCGGCACCGAAGAGCTCCTTCGCCCGATCGATCGCAAGCTGCTCGATCTCGTCGACCACCTCGCAGCCTCCGTAGTAGCGCTTGCCGGGGTAGCCCTCTGCGTACTTGTTCGTCGGCACGCTGCCGACCGCCTCGAAGACGCTCGGCCAGGTGAAGTTCTCGGACGCGATCAGCTCGATCTGGTTGCGCTCGCGCTCGAGCTCGCGGCCGAGCAGCTCGGCGATCTCGGGATCGACGTCGGTCAGTCCGGCGGTGCGCAGGTGCTGGAAAGTTTCCTCGGCAACGGCCATACGGGCACTCCTGGGTCGGTTAGTTGGATGCTACTCGGCGACCAGGCCGGTGACCCGCTCCAGCGCCTCCGCCTCGGAGACCGCGCCCTCGCGCAGCACCCTCGGCTCGTCGCCGGTGAGGTCGATCACGGTCGAGGCAACGCCCGGGAGCTCGCCGGCGTCGATCACCGCGCCGCACCCTTCGAGGATCTTGTCCGGAACGTCTTCTGGTCGCGCGGGGTCCGGCCCGCCGGGCAGGTTCGCACTCGTCGCCATCACCAACCCGGCTCGCGATACGACAGCGTCGGCGGGTGCGGGCAGCTCCGGCACACGGACGCCGATGGTGTCCGCGCGTTCGCCCGTCAGCCAGGGGTAGCGCCTGGCCGGGTTCGGGACGACGAGCGTGAACGGGCCGGGCAACAGAGCCCGCAAGATTTGCCCGACACGGCCTCGAAGCTCGGGTAGGCACTCGAGCAGCATGTCGACGTCGCCGGCGAGTAGCGCGCTCGGCTGCAACGGCTCGCGGCCCTTGAGCTCGTATGCACGCCGGACGGACTCCTCGTTGTAGGCATTCGCGCAGATGCCGTAGACGGTGTCGGTCGGCAGGACGACCGGAAGCCCGGCGCGAAGAGCCGCGACCGCCGCTTCGACCTCGTTGCCGTCCCTCAGCGAGTCCACTGCGCCTCGATCACGCGGTCGCGCCCCGCCATGTCGGGCGAGACCCTGAGGTGGTCGTAGCCAAGGTCGAGCAGCAAGCCGGCGACCTTCGCCGCCTGGTTCTCCGCGATCTCCAGGACGACCCAGCCGCCGGGCCGCAGCGCCTCCGTGGCCGCGCGAGCGACCGCTTCGGTCGCGCCGTGGGAGACGAGAGCGATCCGCGGCTCCCAGTCGCGCACCTCAGGCTGGAGCGTCTCGATGTCCTCCGGCTCGATATACGGCGGGTTCGAGACGACGAGATCGAACGCGTCGTGGCCAAGGCCCTCGGTCAGGTCGTGCTCGACGAGCCTGACGCGGCCGTTGATCCCGAGCAGGTCGAGGTTCTCACGCGCGAGGGCCAGCGCGTCCTCCGAGGCGTCGATCGCCGTCACCCGCGCCCGCGGGTGCTCGTCGACGATTGCCAGCGCGATCGCCCCCGTCCCGGTGCCGACGTCGAGAACGGACGGCTCTCCCCCGTCCAGGTGCTCGAGCGCCCGCTCGACCACGATCTCGGTCTCCGGCCGCGGGATCAGCGCGCGTCGGTCCGTCTTCAGCGTCAGCCGCCGGAAGCCCCAGTGGCCGAGAATGTAGGCGAGCGGCTCCCGGGTCGCCCGGCGCGCGAGCAGCGCCGCGAAATTCTCCTCGGCCTCGGGCGAGAGATCGCGCTGCAGCTCCATGTAGAGCAGCGCCCGCGCGCAGTCGTCGCAGGCCCTCGCGAGTAGCAACTCGGACTCGAGGCGTGCAGTGTCGATACCCGCTTCCGCGAGCACGTGCGTGCCGTGCGCGAGTGCTTCGCCGACGGTCACGTCAGACCGCTGCGGTTTCCAGGGCCTGGCGCCGCTCTTCGGCCTGCAGCGCCTCCGTAAACTCGTCCAGCTCGCCTTCGAGTACGCGATCGAGGTTGTGCACGGTCAGCTTTACGCGGTGGTCGGTGACACGGTTCTCGGGATAGTTGTAGGTCCGGATCTTCTCGGCGCGCTCACCTGAGCCGATCTGCGAGCGGCGCGTCGCCGCCTGCTCGGCCGCCTGCCGCTCTCGCTCCAGCTCGTACAGTCGTGCACGCAACACGCGCAGCGCCTTCGTCTTGTTCTGAAGCTGCGACTTCTCGTCCTGCATCGCTACCACCGTGCCCGTCGGCAGGTGCGTGATCCGCACCGCCGAGTCGGTCGTGTTGACGCTCTGCCCGCCTGGGCCTGTCGAGCGGTAGACGTCGATCTTGAGGTCGTTGTCGTTGAGCTCGACGTCGACATCCTCGGCCTCCGGCATCACAGCGACGGTTGCGGTCGAGGTGTGGATCCGCCCCTGCGACTCGGTCGCCGGGACGCGCTGGACACGGTGGGTGCCCCCCTCCCACTTGAAGATCGAGTAGGCGCCGTCGCCCTTGACCGCGAAGCTGATGCTCTGGAAGCCGCCGGTCGCGTTCGGGCTCGCTTCCAGCTGCTCCCACTTGAGGCCACGGCGCTCCGCGTACCGGGTCAGCATCCGGAAGACGTCGCCCGCCCAGAGCGCTGCCTCGTCGCCTCCGGCGGCCTGGCGGATCTCGACGATCACGTCCTTGCGGTCGGCCGGATCGGTCTCGACGAGCGCGAGCTTCAGCTCCTGCTCGAGCCGGTCGACCCGTTCCTCGAGCTCCGGCACGAGCTCGCGCAGGTCGCCGTCACCCCGCGCGGCCTCGAGGTCGGAAGAGGCCTCCAGCCATTCCGTCGCAAGCTTGTGCGCCGCCTCGAGCTCCTTCAGGCGCCGGCCGACCTCCGCCGCTTCGCGGTGGTCGTTGTAGACGGAGGGGTCTGAAAGGCGATCTTGCGTTTCGGCGAAAGAGCGCTCGACCTCCTCGACGAGGTCCTGCATCGCGGCCATAACTGAGAGGTTAGCCGGGTCGTCCGTGCAGAGAACCGAGCGCGACCTGCGTCGTGTTGCCCGAGGAATCGGCGGCGAAGAGGGTCGCGCCCCAGAGACCACGCGGCGCTGCGAGCAGCGCCGAGCCTCGGAACGGTTTCTTGCCCAGCCAGAGCGTGCGTACCGCGCCGGACCGTCTGATCACGACCTTTAGGGCCAGCCAAGGCGACGCATCGTCGCTGCTACGCCAGTAGAGCCTGCGGCTCGCGAGAGAGGCGCTGACTTTCGGGGCCTGCGTATCGCGACGGACCTCCACCGGCGGTAGGTCAGTGTCGGAGGCGTTGCCGGCAACGTCGACGGCGTGCAGGTTCGGCGTGTACGTCCCCGGCTGGATCCGCCCCGGGCTCCAGACGAGCGTGTGCCAGCCGCGCGAGACGACGACCGGCGAGCCGGCGTGATCGATCTGCAGGCGGACGGTCGAGCGTTTCGAGACCCAGAAGACGTAGCGCGCATAATCGCGGTAGCCGTCCTGCGGCCACGGATAGATCGCCCCAGGGGCCGCGCCGTCCTTGACGACCGGGGGCTCGCGCAGGTCGTTGCCGAACCGTTGTGCGTAGGTCGTCAGCGTCGGGTCCAGCGTCCGCTTGGACAGGATCCCCAGCAGGCGGACAACGTACTGGTGATAGTCGAGCGAAGCCTCGGCGCCGCCGAGCGAGTACAGCGACCAGTAGCCGGTATCGAAGCGCGGCAGCATCCCGACGGCCGCGGCTTGCAATTGGGCGGCCAGGTTGGTTGCGGCCTGGTCGCCCGTCCGCGCTGCGTAGTCCTGCAGCGAGACGATCGTTTGGAGCTGGGCGTTGAGGACGGTGTCATTGTTGAAGGCGTACAGGCGGATCCATGGGCCCCCTGGGACCGCCCGGGTCAGCGACGGGACCGTCTTGTAGACCCGTTGCGAAGCCGAGGTGAAGATCGGGTCGGCGAGGAGCGTTCCCGCGCCTGACAGCGCCTGCGCTGCGACGGCCTGCGCCATCCCAGAGATCCACGGCGGCTGCCCACCCCCGAAGCGGAAGTAGTACTCCCAGGCCAGGCCGCCGGAACGGACGACGCTGCGCTCGAGCAGCGACTGCGCGAGCTGCTCGGCCCGCGTGGTGTTCTTCTGCGCGACGAAGTTGTTCAGCTTCCCGAAGTTCTCCAGCGGGTGGAACTGGAAGCCGATCCCCGGAAAGGCCCGGTACCAGATGCCATCCGAGGCGTCGAAGACGTCCTTGCCCGCCTTCTGATCCCAATGGCTCGCGAACCAGCGCGTGTTGAAGCCAAGCATCGCGAAGAGGGTCAGACCACGCGGGGAGTCATAGCCTTTCCAGAAGCCGGCGACCTGGTGGACGACGGCCGCGAGGTTCTTGTAGCGGCTGCTCGGCAGCTTCGGCAGCACGTTCGCCGCAGCGCTGGCGTCAGCGCGAAAATCGGCAGCCTCCGTGCTGTTGATCCGGTTCGCGGCGACCGCGCGGTCGATCCCCTTGTTGATCAACGCGAGGTCCGTCGACCACGGCGGCTTGGCAGAAGCCGACCCCGAAAGAAGCATGGCCGCGAGCGCAAGCACGGCGGCCAGACTTGCCGTGCGCAGTCCCATGAAGGGTCAGACGGTAGCGGCATGCAGGAGTTTGTGTAGCGCGGGGGAAACCGTGTTTCCCCCGCGAGCCCCCTTCTTCTTGTCTAACCAGCCGCAAACCGGGCTTGGCCTCCCGCCGGGCAAAGCCCGGCTCCGGCCGCGAAGCTCAGGCTTTCAATTACTCCCTAGATTCGTGATCTCTTTCGGCGGCCAAGCCATTACGCCATTACTTCGACGCGCTCGGCCTGCGGCGTGGCGCTCCGCCCCTCGCGCTCGAGCACCTCGCGCAGGGCGCGGATCGAGACCTCGAGCTGGTCGAGCGTCGGCTCGCGCGTCGTCAGCCGCTGGAGCCAGAGGCCCGGTGCGAGCAGCGTCATCAGGATCCGGTTCTCGGTGTGCTTGCCGGCGAAGCGGATCAGCTCGTAGGCGATCCCGGCGATCACCGGCAGCAGCAGGATCCGCGTCGCGATCAGCCAGTACCACACCGGGCGACCGAAGAAGGCGAAGACGAAGATCGCGATCACCATCACCCAGAGCAGGAACGCAGTCCCGCAGCGGGGGTGGATCAGCGAAAACTTCTGAACGCGGGCCGGCTCGAGCTCCTCGCCCGCCTCGTAGGCGTTGATCGCCTTGTGCTCGGCGGCGTGGTACTGGAACACCCGCCGCAGGTCGGGCAGCAGCGAGATCAGCGCCAGGTAGAGCACGAAGACGGTGACGCGGATCAAGCCCTCGACGATCACGAACCAGCCGGCCTCGATCCCGATCCAGTCGGTCAGCAGCGCCGGCCCGACCTTGAAGAGCAAGACGGCGAAGCCAATCGCGATCGCAAAGGCGAAGATCAGCTGGCCGCGCGTCAGCTCGGTCGTGACCTCGCCGTCCTCGCCTTCCTCCTGCGCCGCGTAATTGGCTGAGATCGCCAGCGCGCGAAAGCCGATCGCCAGCGACTCGCCGAGGGCGATGACGCCGCGGATGACCGGGAGCCGGAGCAGCCAGTGGCGCGTCATCGGCGAGACGATCGGCTGCGAGACCTGCGCGATGTCGCCGTCGGGCTTGCGCACCGCGACCGACCAGTTCGAGGGGCCGCGCATCATCACGCCCTCGAGGACGGCCTGTCCTCCGATCGCAGAAGCCATGTTCGCGGCTAGGACGGCTTCGCGGCCTGCGCCCGCTCGAGCCGGCGCTGGAAGCGCTCGACCCGGCCGCCGGTGTCGACGAGCTTCTGCTTGCCCGTATAGAACGGGTGGCAGTTCGAGCAGATCTCGACGTGCAGCTCCGGCTTCGTCGAGCGGGTCTGAAACTCGTTCCCGCACGCGCAATGCACGGTCGTGAGCACGTATTCGGGATGAATGCCGGCCTTCATCGCCCGGCCAGGATAGCAGCCGCAGTCTCGGCCGCCACGTTGCCTCCAGAGACGACAGCGGCGACCGCGGTTGCGCCGCTCAGCGGGACTTTTCCGGCCAGGAGCGCCGCAACTCCGACCGCTCCGGCCGGTTCGCAGGCGAGTTTGCCCCGCCCGTAGAGGAAGCGAAAGCCGGCCCCGATCTCGTCCTCGCTGACGAGCACCGACTCGACCCCACGCGCCTGGCAGACCGCGATGCAGTTCTCGCCGGCAAAGGGGGCGCTGAGGCCGTCAGCGATCGACTGCGGCTGGACGGTCACCGGATGCCCGGCGCGGAGACCCTCGTGCAGCGCGCGCGAGCCCTGGGGCTCGACGGCGACCACACGCCCCCTGGCAGCCGCTGCGATCCCGCTGACGAGTCCGCCGCCGCCGGCCGGGACGACGATCACGTCGGCGTCGGGCGCGTCTTCCTCCAGCTCGAGCGCGATCGTCCCGTGGCCGGCGATCACGTTCGGATCATCGAATCCGTGAACGAGCGTGCGGCCCGTCTCGGCGACGAGTACCTCAAGGCGGTCGAAGGCAGCGAGAGGGTCGGTCGCCTCGAGGTCGACGGTGCCGCCGTAGGCTCTCGTCGCCTCGAGCTTCTGCTCGCTGACGCCCTGCCACATCACGATCAAGGCATCGACGCCTTCGAGGGCAGCGCCGTAAGCGAGCGCCTGCGCATGGTTCCCGGCCGAGATCCCGATCACGCCGCGGCCCTTCTCCTGGACCGAAAGCGAGGCGAGCTTGTTGAGCACCCCGCGCGGCTTGAACGAGCCGGTGCGCTGAAAGAGCTCGGCCTTCACGTAGACGGGCACGCCGAGCTCGCGCCCCAGCGACGCCGAGGTCAGCGTGGGCGTCCGATGGACCTGTCCGGCGATCTCCTCGCGGGCGGCGAGAACGTCTTGGCGGGTGACGGGCGGCGAGGCGATAGCTGACCCTAGTCCTTACTTCCTCTTGAGAAATTGGTGTTTCACTCCGAAGCAGTACCTGTGAAGGCTCGCTGCGCTCTCCTCGTTGGACTCGTTACCGTTGCGCTCGCCGCGACGGCAGCGACCGCGTCCGCATCGTCGAAGGCCCAGTACGGCGTCCAGGACGACGCTTGGCTCCAGGTCGGGTCGACGATGATGTGGTCGCTCGACGAGCGCCTTGCGATGCTCGATCAGCTCGGCGTCGACGTCGTCCGCTACACGCTCCGGTGGGACCACATCGCTCTTTCTTTCCCGAAGAAGCCGGCGAACCCCGACGACCCGGCCTACGACTGGAGCCCGAGCGACGCCCTCCTCGCAGGTCTGCAGGCCCATGGAATCGACGTCGTCCTGACAGTGTGGGGCACGCCCGGCTGGGCGAGCGGGCGGCAAAAACCGAACTGGGCGCCGAAGAGCCCGTCGGCGCTGGCCCTGTTCGCGACCGCGGCCGCGAAGCGCTACCCGTGGGTGCACAAGTGGGAGATCTGGAACGAGCCGAATCAGCTCGGCGGGCTCTACCCGAACTCGCCACGGCTCTACGTGCAGCGGCTGCTGAACCCGGCCGTCGCCGCCCTGCACGCGGCCGACCCGCGCAACGTCGTCGCCGGCGGCGCGACCTCGCCGCGCGCTACGCGCACCGCGCTCTCGGCGGTCGCGTTCATGAGCGGGATGCGCCGCGCCGGCGCGAGGTTCGACGTCTACTCGCATCACCCGTACCCGCGCTGGTTCGGTCGCGGCCGGCCCGAGACGCCGCTGCAGACCCTTCCCTGCACCCGCTGGCTGACGATGGCAAGCCTCCAGTGCCTGCTTCGCGATGTGACCCGGAACTTCGGGCCGAAGCACGTCTGGCTGACCGAGTACGCCTACAAGACGAATCCTCCCGACCGCTACCGGGGCGTTGTGCCCGCTCTGCAGGCGCGCTATCTCGGCGAGGCGGCGCGGCGCGTCTATCAGGCCCCACGGGTCGATCTGCTGATCAACTTCCTGATTCGCGACGAACCGGTCGTCGGGCGCTGGTCGAGCGGCTTCTTCACGGCACGCGATGTGATCAAGCCCTCGTTCTTCGCCTTCATGCTCCCGCTCGCGGAGGTCAGCCACCGTGGGAGCGCAACGACGCTCTGGGGGCAGGTGCGCCCGCGCTCCGGCCCACAGCCCTACCTGCTGCAGCGCCAGCGGCGAGGCCGCTGGCTGCCGGTGGGCGGCGTCACCGTCAGCGGCCGTGCGGGCTTCCTTACGCGTCAGGTTTTCGCCGGCGCAGGCTCGAGATTCCGGATCTGGTCGCTGCTGGACGACACGTTCAGCCCGGCGCTCGTCGTCCACTAAGTCGGGCGTCGCCGTAAGGCGACGGGCAGGGTCTGACCCCGCAGGGGTCTGACCCCAAAGCGGTTCTAGTGCCGAGGCGTTGCGGGGACAGTCCCCGTTCGGGGACAGTCCCTGATGCCCAGCTATGTCACCGTGTACTCGGGGCCGGAGCCGCCCTCGGGCGGCGTCAGTCGTCCACCCTTCGCAGTGATCGCTCCGCACTGAACGCAGTTCGAAGCGGTGACCTCGACTCCACCCTCCTTCGGCTCGTAGACCTGGGCGGGGCACATCCGTGCCCACAGCTCGGCGAGCTCGGGCGGCACCTCCGTCTGCACGCGGATGTGGTTCGGGGCGTCGTCGCGCGTCTTGTTGCCGCTCAGGAAGACGGACGAGAGCTTGTCGAAGGTGAGCTTGCCGTCCGCCGCCGGGTAGCTGCGAGCCCGGTCGGTGCGGAGCAGCTCCTGCTCGGCGTCGGGCTCGGTGCCCGCGTCGCCGGGCGGGAACTTGCCGCGGCTCGCTGTCATCGCGCCCGCCAGCGCGCCGCCGAGCCAGAAGCCGCGGCCGAAGGCCTGGCGCATGTTCCGGACCTCTTGGAGATCGCGCCAGACGAAGCTCTGCCTGACTGCCTCGTCGTAGCACGCCAGCGCACCCCGACGCCCGACGGCCTCCCCGCGCTGCAGCGCCGCGAACGCGGCCTCGGCCGCAAGCGCGCCGGTCTCGATCGCGTAGTGGATCCCTTTCAGCGCCGGCACGTTGACGAAGCCGGGCCCGTCGCCGGCCAGCAGTAGCCCGGGCGCGTGGAGCCGCTTCGGCAGCGAGAGGAAGCCGCCCTCGGGGATCGTCTTCGCTCCCCAGGCGATCCGCTCGCCGCCCTCGAGCAGCCTGCGCACGAGCCGGTGGGTCTTCAGCTCCTGCAGCAGGTCGTGGACCGAGACCTCGACGTCGCGGTAGTCGAGGCCGACCACCATCCCCAGTGTGACCAGGTCGTCGCCCATCGGGTAGATGAAGGAGCCGCCGAACTCGCGGTACTTGGCGCCCGCGCGCAGGGGCCAGCCCAGCGTGTGGATCACCCGGCGCAATGGCCTGGCGACGCGCCAGACCTCTTTGACGCCGAGTGCCCAGACCTGCGGGTTCTCGCCCTCGAGCCCGAACCGCTCGATCGCCGCGCCGGTCAGGTGGCCCTGCGTTCCCTCGGCGAGCACGGTGATGCGCGCGCCGACGTCTGAGCCGGGCTCGAAGTTCGGCAGCTCCTCGTTGTCTCGGCCGCGGCCCTTGTCGCCGGTGCGGATGCCGCGGACGCGGCCGTGGTCGACGAGCAGCTTTGTCGCGGCGGTCTCGGGCAGGATCATCGCGCCCGCCTCGTCCGCCTGCTCGGCAAGCCAGCGGCCGAGCTCGGCGAGCGAGGCGACGCGGTTGCCGTGGTTCTTCATCGTCGGCGGCGTCGGGATCCGAACGGCGCGGTTGCTGGTCAGGAAGTAGACGGACTCCTGGTCGACCGGCCCGTAGAAGGGCATTTCGTCCAGCCGCTTGCGTCCGGCGAAGAGCCGCTGCAGCGCGCGCGGGTTGACGACCGCGCCGGAGAGCAGATGCGAGCCCGGCTGCTTGCCCTTCTCGATCACGGCGACCGGCACCTCGCCGAGGCGCTCAGCAACGGCGGGCGCATCCTCGAGGAGCTGGCCGAGGCGGATCGCACAGGCGAGACCGGCAGGGCCGGCGCCGACAATCGCGACGCCGACCTCGATCCGCTCGTCCTCGGGATCGGTCGGCGGGGCGATCGCCTCCGAGACGCTGAACGGAGGCGGAAAGTCGCTTGGCTTGGTCACGCCGCTTTGCGCTGCCGGACGAGCTCGGTCAGCTTCGGGACGATCTCGTGCAGGTCGCCGACGACGCCGAGGTCGGCGTACTCGAAGATCGGCGCGTTCGGGTCCTTGTTGATGGCGACGATCACGTTCGAGCCCTGCATGCCCACCTTGTGTTGGACCGCGCCGGAGATGCCGACGGCGATGTAGAGCCGCGGCGCGACGGTCTTGCCGGTCTGGCCGACCTGCGTCGAATACGGGTACCAGCCCGCGTCGACGACCGCGCGGGTCGCCGCGACCGCTCCGCCGAGCGCCTTCGCCAGTTCCTCGACCAGTGCGAAGTTCTCCGGGCCGCCGAGGCCGCGGCCGCCGGCCACGATCACGTCGGCGTCCTCGATCGAGGGCCCCTCGCTCTCCTCGTGCGCCTGCTCGATCATCTTCGCCTGGGTGGAGAAGTCCTCCAGCTCGACAGCCACCTGCTCGACCTCGGCCTCGCCCCCGCTCTCGACCGGCTCGAAGGTGCCGGTGCGGATCAGCGCCAGCCGCGGCTCGTTCTTCCAGCCGACGTCGACGTAGACGGTGTCGTCGAGGGCGGGCCGCTTGCCGACGAGCTTCCCGTTGTGCTCCGCCAGGTCGACGAGATCCCAGTTCAAGCCGGCATCGAGCCGCGCGGCGAGGCCCGCGGCGACGTCCGCGGTCAGCACCGTGGCGCCAAAGAGAACGGTGTCGAAGCCATGTCTCCGGACCAGGTCCGCGGCCACGTCCACACGAGGCTGGGGTAGCGGCGCCTCGAGCGCAGGGTCGTCTGCGACGTAGACCTTCGTCGCCCCGTACTTGCCGGCCTGAGCGGCCAGGCCCTCGACGCGTGAACCCGCGATCAGCGCCGAGACGTCGCCGTCGAGCTGCGCCGCCTTGCCCAGCACGCCGAGCGAGTCCTTCTGCAGCTCGCCCTCGTGGTGCTCGAGGAAGACGAGCGTGCTCACAACGCTTTCCTCTGCAGCATGAACTCGACGATCTTCTCCGCGCCCGAGCCGTTGTCGTCGATCCGCTGCGTCTCGCCGCGCGGCGGCGGGTCGCCGATCGCGTAGACTTCGGTGCGAGAGCCGGCCTCGCCGGCGTGGTCTGCCTCGACGCCGAGATCGCCGAGAGACACCGTCTCCTGCGGCTTCTTCTTCGCCCCCATGATCCCCTTCAGCGACGGGTAGCGCGGCTCGTTGATCGCGTCCGACACGGCGACCACGGCAGGCAGCGGCGCCTCGATCACGTCGTAGCCGAACTCGGTTTGCCGCTTACCGCGGAGCGTTCCGTCGGACACCGTCAGCTCGGCGACCTGCGAGATCAGCGGGCGGCGAAGCCGGTCTGCGACCGCAGCCCACATGACCGCGCCGTCGGAATCGTTCGCCTGCTGGCCGAAGAGGACGAGGTCGGCCTGCTCGCGTTCGAGCGCCCTCGCGAGCGCGTAGCTCGACGCGACGAGATCGGAGCCCTCCGCGGCCTCGTCGGAGACGAGGACGACGCGGTCGGCACCCATGGCCAGCGCCTTGCGAAGCGCGTCGAGCGAGCGCTCCGGCCCGAGCGAGACGAGCACGACCTCGGCGTCGGCGCCGTCCCCTTTCAGCCTCAGGGCCTCCTCGACGGCGTTCGCGTCGAACGGGTTCAGGGCCTGCTCCCCGGAGCGGTCGAGGCGCTTCGTCTGCGGATCGATGCGGCGCGCCTGCTCCGGGACGACCTTTGCGCAAACAGCGATCTTCATTCGGCGCCGGACTCTATCGGCGGCGTGCATGAGCCGGTCACCTTGTTAGGGTGCGGCGCTTCGGCCACGTCGTCGAGGGCGAAAAAGCTGGTGCTGGTGCAGCAAACCGGGATTAGCGGCATCGGAGCGACGCCGTCGAGCGCGAACCGGAGCTCATGAGACGCCAGCGGACGACAGCCCGAGGAGCCCTTTTCCTCTTCCTCGTGGCCGGCCTGCTGGCCGGGGCGGCGGCCGCGCGGTCCGGCGGCACGACGAAGCCGATCGTCTTCCCGGTCCTCGGCGCGGCCCGCTACACCGACGACTTCGGCGACCCGCGCCCCGGCGGCCCGCATCAGGGGATCGACATGGTGGCCGCGAAGAAGTCGCTCGCGCTCGCTGCCGAAGCCGGCAAGGTCAAGTTCTGGACGACCTCCGCCTCTGCCGGCTGCATGCTCTACCTCCACGGCGCGAGCGGGACGACCTACTACTACATCCACCTGAACAACGACCTCACGCGCGGCAACGACGACCGCGGCAAGTGCGTCGCCGGCACGGCGTACGCGACGGGGCTCAAGGACGGCGCAAAGGTCGCCGCCGGCCAGCCCGTCGGCTTCGTCGGCGACTCCGGGGACGCTGAGGGCAGCCACGCCCACCTTCACTTCGAGGTGCACCCCGGAGGCGGGAAGGCGGTCGACGGCTACGCGTATCTCCAGACCGCCCAACACCTGCTCTTCGCGGCGCCGAAGGGCAAGCCGTTCACGCTCGAGCTCGACGGCACCGTCATGAAGCCCGGCTCGCTGACGTTGCAGGTGAAGGTGAGCGCCGTCCACGCATGGCCGATGGGTCAACACCAGAGCAAGCTGCGCCGGCCGGTGCTGCTGAATGTCCCAGACACGGCGGTCGTCCAGTCGACCAACGGCGCCTTGACCCGCAAGACCACCATCCTCAGCGCCCGGATCAGCCAGACGGTCAAGGTCTGGACGATGCCGGCGACCGCGAGCCTGAAGACCGAGCGCGGCGACGACCTCTCCCTCGACGCCGCGCTCGTGTTACTGAGAACCAGCTAGCGGCCGACGAAGTTCGGCTCGCGCTTCTCGACGAAGGCCGTCATGCCTTCTTTCGCATCCTCCGTGGCGAAGAGCTCGCCGAAGCTCGCCGCCTCGGCTTCGAGATTCCCCGCGTGGCCGCCCTGCAGAGCGCGGTTGCAAGCGGCCTTCGCGGCGGCAAGCGCGACGGAGCTCTTGGAGGCGAGGAGCGTCGCGACTTCCAGCGTCTTCGCCAAGAGGTCGGCCGGGTCGAAGACCGCGTTCACGAGCCCGTGGCGCTCGGCTTCGTCGGCATCGACCACGCGCCCGGTGAAGATCAGCTCCTTCGCGTAGCCCAGCGTCGTCGCGCGCGCGAGGCGCTGCGTCCCGCCCCAGCCGGGGATGATGCCGAGGTTGATCTCGGGTTGGCCGAGCTTGGCCGTCCTGGCCGCGTAGCGCAGGTCGCAGGCGAGGGCGAGCTCGCAGCCACCGCCGAGCGCGAAGCCGTTGACCGCCGCGATCGTCGGCTTCGGCATCGTCTCGAGCTGCCGGCCGGCCTCGTGGCCGAGGGCTCCCCACTCCTTCGCCTCGCCGACGTCCAGGCCGCTCATGTACTTGATGTCCGCTCCGGCGGCGAAGGCCTTCTCGCCCGCGCCGGTCAGGACGACCACCCGCGCACCGGCGTCGTCGGCGAGTTCCCGCAGCCGGTCGCGCAGCTCGGTCAGCGTTGGCAGATCGAGCGCGTTCAGCGCGTCCTGGCGGTCGATCGTGACGACGGCAACGCCGGCGTCGAGCACTACCAAGACGCTCAGGCTGCCACCCTGTCGCGCAGGAAGTCGACGATCTCACTCGTCGGCGCCCCCGGCGTGAAGACCGCAGCCACACCCTGCCCCTTGAGCTCGTCGGCGTCCGCCGTCGGGATCGTGCCGCCGAGGACGACGAGCACGTCCTCGGCTCCGTTCTCCTTCAAGCCGTCGAGGATCCGCGGGACGAGCGTCATGTGGGCACCCGAGAGGATCGAGATCCCGACCGCGTCCGCGTCCTCCTGAATCGCGGTCTCGACGATCTGCTCGGGCGTCTGGTGCAGGCCGGTGTAGATCACCTCCATCCCCGCATCCCGGAGCGCGCGTGCGATGATCTTGGCCCCGCGATCGTGTCCGTCAAGACCGGGTTTTGCGATCACGACTCGGATCTTGCGGGCCACGGGCGGCAAGTATATGGCGATGATGCTGGCATGAAACTCGTCGTAGCTGGGTGTTCCCCAGCCTGGCCGAACCCGGGCGGAGCCCAGTCCGGGTACCTCCTGGAGAGCGACAGCGGGCGCATCTTGCTGGACTGCGGACCGGGCGTGCTCGCTCGTCTGCGCGAGCGGGAGCCCTGGCCCGAGCTCGACGCGATCGCGATCACGCACTGGCACCTCGACCACTGGGGCGACCTCGTTCCCTGGGTCTGGGGACGCATGTTCGGCCCCGGCGAGGACACGAAGAGACCCGAGCTCTGGATCCCCCCGGGGGGCGCCGAAATGCTCGAGGGGATTGGCGCGCGCCTCGGGTTTCCGGACATGTTCTCGGGCACGTTCGACCTGAACGAGTACGTCGACTGCGAGCCGTTCGAAACCGCCGGCTTCGAGGTGACCGCCGAACGGGTGCTCCACTACGAGCTCTTGGCTTTCGGCTTCCGGGCCTCCGCCAACGGATCCGTGCTCGCCTACTCGGGCGACTCGGGGCCTAGCGACGCCTTGCCGCGACTGGCACAGGACGCCGACCTCTTCGTCTGCGAGGCGACATTGCTGGCACCGAACCCGGAAGGCGGCACGCGCGGCCATCTCGCCTCCGACGAGGCGGTCGAGGCCTTCGAAGCCGCGGACGCGAAGCGGCTGCTGATCACGCATCGCCCCAGCGAGCGCCCGCTCGACTCATCGCTCGAGCAGGCTCACGACGGCATGGAGCTCGAGGTCTAGGTAAGCAGTGGCTACTCGCCGAAGAGCGCCCGTGCGCGCCGGTTGCGATACCAGTTCGTGCCGGCTATTCCGGCGGGGATGATGAGGGCCAAGCTGAGCAGGCCAACGGGAATGAGGAGCCAGATCGGGCTCTCCTTCGCCTTCGCCGAGGTGGCGCTCACCCGCGGAGCGAGCTGGTCGAGCACCCCCCCAGTCGCTCCGCCGCCGCCGCTGGCGACCTGAGACGCCGTCGTCGGTGCGGCCTGCCAGTTGTCGACGAGCCACCGGCGGTGCTTTCCCGCGCCGACCTTATGGAGCCCGATCATGAAGACCTGCGCCTGCTGATGGGAGGCCTTGGTCGGGAAAAGCGCCATCGTGAAGCCGATCCCCTTCGCGTCCGAGAATTGCAGCCTCCACCTCGCCTCGGCGACCGGAAACGGCGGAATCCCGGGCAAGTTCGCTGTGTCCCATTGCTTGCGCGTGTAGCCGGCGTGGAGCATCGGCGTCACGAGCCCCCAGGCGCGATCGACGTTCTTGCGGGCGACCGCTGTGTCGATGAACCTCGATGCGACGGCGAGCGCCGCCGCCCGGTCGCGCAGCTTCAGCGGCATCGGCTTTGGGGGCGCGGTGATCTTGACGGGGCCGCCGTTGGGGCTCGTGTCCTCATGCGGCGCGGTGTTCGGCCAGGTGAACCCGATCGCGAGCGCCCCTGCTACGACGCCCGCCATCACCGTCATCCAGATCAGGCGTCGCCGCCAGCGGTACGACGCGAGAACTCGCTTCACCTTGGACTGAGGATAGCGCCTGCCATGGCCACCTCAAGGGCGGAAATTCGCCCTAGTGGGTCGGGACCGGCACTCCCCGCATGGCGCCGAAATAGTCAACGACCCAGTGGGCGTTCGCCCCATGTCCAACCTTGACCACCTCGATCATGAATGGCCCCGTTTGCAGCCCCGACTTCGCCGTCGGAACCAGGATCAGGTTGACGGCAGCATCGCGCGGATGCGCGAAGTTCGTGTTCTTCCAGTTGTAACGAATGATCTTGGTGGTCGGGAAGTACGGGACCGGGATGTTTCCGGTCTTCCACTGTGCGAGGGTGAGGCCGCCTCTCACGTTGTCATCCGCAAGCGCATACGCCTTTGCGAGGTTCTTTCGCGCCGGCGCCGTCGCGATGAACTGTTTAGCCACCTTCCACGCGGCCGCCGGGAACCGAATGCTCTTCTGATTTTTTTCAAGCTTGCTGATCGGTGGACCCGTCGGGTTGGCGTTCTCCGTTGTCCCGCTGTTGCTTCCGACCTTGGTCGCGAGGATCGCGATGATGCCGGCCGCGAGAACGAGGGCGCCGACCACGAGCAACCAGCGGTTGAAGCGTCGGGACGACAGCGCACTCTGGACGACGTTCACAGCCATCAGGATCGTAGACGACGAAAACCGCAGTTCGGTTAGGACTTGCCTAGAAGACCGGGGTCTCGGTCCAGGTGCCCCACGTCTCCCGGAGCGCATCGCACATCTCGCCGAGCGTGACATAGGCCTTCGCGGCCTCGACGAGCGGGGGCATCAGGTTGTCGACGTCACGGGCGGCGGCCTGCTTCAGCCGCGCCAGAGCCGCCTCGACGGCGGCCGAGTCACGCCGTCCGCGCAGGGCCCGGACGCGCTCGATCTGCTTGCCCTCCAGCGTGGGGTCGATCCGCAGGATCTCGACCTCGGGCTCGTCCTCGAGCTCGTAGCGGTTGACGCCGACGATGATCCGCTGCTTCTGCTCGACCTCGTGCTGGTAGCGGAACGAGGCATCGGCGATCTCGCGCTGGAAGAAGTTCTCCTTGATCGCGGGGATGACACCGCCGAGCTTCTCGATCCGGTCGAAGTAGTCATAGGCCTCCGCCTCGAGCCGGTTGGTCAGATCCTCGACGTAGTAGGAGCCGCCGAGCGGATCGATCGTGTTCACGGCGCCGGTCTCGTGGGCGATCACCTGCTGCGTCCGCAGTGCGATCCGGACCGCGTCTTCGGTCGGCAGCGCGAGGGCCTCGTCGAACGAGTTCGTGTGCAGTGACTGAGTGCCCCCGAGCACGGCCGCCATCGCCTCGAGCGCCGTCCGCACGATGTTCACCTCGGGCTGCTGGGCGGTCAATGAGACGCCCGCGGTCTGAGTGTGGAACCGCATCAGCCAGGAGCGCGGGTTCTTGGCGCCGTAGCGGTCGCGCAGCTCGCGCGCCCAGATCCGGCGCGCGGCGCGGTACTTCGCGATCTCCTCGAAGAAGTCCACGTGCGCGTTGAAGAAGAAAGACAGCCGCGGCGCGAAATCGTCGACGTCGAGCCCACGCTCGATCGCCGCGTCGACGTACGCGAAGCCGTCGGCGAGCGTGAAGGCGAGCTCCTGGATCGCGTTCGAGCCGGCCTCCCGGATGTGGTAGCCCGAGATCGAGATCGGATGCCACTTCGGCATCTCCCGCGCGCAAAACTCGACCATGTCGGTGACGAGCCGCATCGACGGCTCCGGCGGAAAGATCCATTCCTTCTGGGCGATGTACTCCTTGAGGATGTCCGTCTGGATCGTCCCGCGGAGCTCAGCCGGCGAGGCGCCTTGCTGCTCGCCGACGCAGGCGTAGAACGCAAGCAGCATTGCCGCCGGCGCATTGATCGTCATCGAGGTCGAGACCTTGGCGAGCGGGATGCCCTGGAACAGCGTCTCGACGTCGGCGAGCGAGTCGATTGCAACGCCTTCGCGACCGACCTCGCCGAGCGAGCGGGGGTGGTCGGAGTCGTAGCCCATCAGTGTCGGCATGTCGAACGCGGTCGAGAGCCCCGTCTGCCCATGGTCGAGCAGGTAGCGGAAGCGCTCGTTCGTCTCCTCGGCCGTCCCGAAGCCCGCGAACTGGCGCATCGTCCAGAGGCGGCCGCGGTACATCGACGGGTAGACGCCCCGCGTGAAGGGATAGACGCCGGGATAGCCGAGCTCGGCTTCGTAGTCGATCTCGACCGTATCGGGCGTGTAGAGCGGGTCGTTCTCCAGGCCGGAGATCGTCGAGAAGAGCTCGCCCTGGCGCTCAGGTGCGGCTTCGTACAGCTCGCGACGCCACTCGTCGGTTTCGCTCTCGATCCCTGGCCGGTCTCCGGTCGTCGCCACGGCGCCATCTTAGGGCTAGCGGGCCGGGTTTCCGTTGGAAGGTGTCGACTTTGATCGCTCTTGTAGGACCGAGTACCTACCCCGATCGGGGGATCTTCTCAACCACCCGGGTTTCAAGTCACATTTCGGCTCAGTCGGCCGGCTGCTGTTGCCGATCCGAGCTATGTGGTTGCTTCTCCTCAACCTGTGGCGGGCCAGTCGCCTCTCGCACCTCTTGGGAGGCCGCCCCGTCTCGTCCTCCGCTTCGCGCTCTACACGGGCGCCGTGCTACTCGCGGCCGGGCTCGCGATCCTCTGGACGGTCAACCACGAAGTCGCCGCCCGTGCCCAGCAGACCGTTGAGACCCAAGCGCGGTTGTTCGCCGAGCAGAACCTGCGCCGCCAACTACTCACGAGCGACTTCACGAAGCCGGTCCGCGGGTCGCGACGCGCCGCACTCGACGACCTCTTCCGACAGCGCGTGCTGATTCCCGGCATCGTCGGCACGCGCCTCTTCAACAGCAGCGGAACGATCACCTACGCCGCGAGGCACCAGTTGATCGGCACGAAGGTTCCCTACCTGGCGGATGTCGGTGGCGTCTTCGCAGGGGTGCCGAAGCGCCGGGTGACTCGGACCGTCAGCTGGCGAGGGCAGAAGAACGTAAAGGTCCTGCAGTCCTTGATCCCGGTTCGGCAAGCCGGGTCGAAGAAGCCGATCGGCGCGCTCGAGCTCGATCAGGACTATCGCGCGGTCGCCGTGACCGTCGGCGAAGCCAAAAGCCGGCTCGTGCTGATTCTTGGCATCGCGCTCCTCGTCCTCTATCTGGCGCTCTTTCCGATTCTTCGCCGTGTCACCGGCGAGCTTGCCTCCCGCAACCGCCGCCTACGCGAGCAATCGCTCGAACGAGGAAGCCTGCTCGAGGCCGAGCGTGCGGCACGGGCCGAGGCCGAGTCGATCCAACGACTCCTCGCCGACCAGAACGAGCGCTTGCGCGAGCTCGACCGGATGAAGGACGAGTTCGTCTCGCTGGTCTCACACGAGCTGCGGACGCCGCTCACGTCAATCCGCGGCTATCTCGAGCTCTTCAGGGACAGCGGCGATCTGACGCCGAAGCAGCGGGAGTTCCTGAAGGTCGTGGACCGGAATTCGCAGCGCCTACTCGAGCTGGTCGGAGACCTGCTCTTCCTCGCCAAGATCGATGCCGGCGCCTTCGAGATCGACCTCAATGAGGTGGATCTCGCGCAGGTCGTGGAGGAATCGATCGAGGCGTGCCGCCCGATGGCAAAGAGCCGGAAGATCGAGCTCGTTGCCTCGATCGAAAACCCATTGCCTCTCGTTGGCGACCGGGCGCGCCTGGCCCAAGTCCTCGACAACCTGGTCTCGAACGCGCTCAAGTTCACCGAAACCGGCGGTCGCGTGGATGTGACACTGTCGTCTGACGACGGACACGTCCTTCTCGAGGTCAAGGACACCGGGCTCGGGATCGATCCCGAGGAGCAGCCACTCCTGTTCGACCGCTTCTTCCGCAGCTCACGCGCTACCAAGGACGCTATCCCGGGCACGGGCCTTGGGCTGACGATCACCAAAGCGATCGTCGAGCGCCATGGCGGCTGGATCACACTCGAGAGCGAGGAGGACGTCGGAACGACGGTGCGCGTCGAGATTCCGACGAAGGCGCCGAAAGAAGCCGACTTCGCGGGCCGAGAGCTACCGAATGTCCCAGCCGTCAAGCGCTAGTAGCTAGCCGCGCGGCACGTTGTACCGGTAGCCAAATCCACGAACGGTCTCGATCGGCGAGTCTCCGGAAGGGAGCTCGCCTAGCTTGCGGCGCAGATAGCCGACGTACAGCTTCACCTGATCTCGTCCGCCGGCCCGGTCGAGCCCCCACGCCAATTCGATTAGCTGGTCCTGGGAAAGGACCTGGTTTGGATTGCGGACGAATGCCGCCAGAAGCCGAAACTCGAGTGGGGTGACCGGAACCTGGGCTCCCCCTGCTCTGACGGCCCGCTGTGCGAAGTCGATCGTCAGGAAGCTGTCCGCATACGACTGCGGCGAGTCGGCCTCCGTCCGCCCCTTGCGGAGCAGCCCTTCCACGCGCGCGAGCAGCTCTTGGGGCCCGAACGGCTTCGTGACGTAGTCGTCTGCGCCCCCGCGCAGACCGCGAACCTTGTCGAGCTCGTGGTCTTGCGCGCTCAGCATCACAACCGGCACGGAGCTCAACTCGCGGATTCGTTCGAGCGTCTGCCAGCCGTCGAAGCCCGGCATCGAGATATCGAGAATCACGAGATCGGGCTGCTCGGCGTGGAACAGTCGCAGCCCCTCGCGCCCGTCGCCGGCCTCGATCACCGTGTGGCTGGCTCGCCCCAACACCTCCCTGAGCAAGCCGCGGATATCCGCGTCGTCGTCGACTACGAGCACCGAGGCCATAGCAGTTCAATACTGAAACGACCGGCGGATGGGAGGCGTTTCGGGGCCGAACTATCCCTCGCGGGAGGGATTTTCGGGCCGTTCATACCGTTTTCTTACCGAAAGCCTCCCGAATTCCATCGTGGCGCGCCGAAGCCTCCGCCATGGCGAGCTTCAACCTGCGGCATCTATTTCTTTCCGTGGTCCGTGGCGCTGTTGGCAGCGTCGGCGTTCCACAGCTCGGACTCCTGGTGGTCTCACTCGGGATCGGGGGCGTCGCGATCGCTGGCCCCGCCCTCAAAGACGGGGGCCGGGGCGCACAGCCGGCGAATTCGTCGTTCCCGACAGTTGTTCTAGAGGCGAGCGGCTCTCAAGATCGCCCGGGGCCAGTCGGTGGAAATCTCACCGGTTCGTCGTCTTCTGCCGGAAGCGCGAGCGTTACGAATTCGAGGACGTCACCGCGCCGGGCCGCCGCCAGGAAGCAGACGAGTGCGCGTGACGGTGCGTTCGGTCACGGAAACCTGTCGGGCGCTTCGAAGACGGCAGGCGGCGAAGTTTTGGCAAGGCAAAAGCCCCCCGCGGCCGGCCCCGCCGGTCCGACCGGTCCGCAGGGCAAGCCCGGCGCCAACGGCGCGACTGGCCCAGCCGGCCCGCAGGGGCTCAAGGGCGATAAGGGTGAAACAGGCAACACGGGCGCGACGGGCGCGAGCGGAGCCCAAGGTCCGGCTGGGGCACAGGGCGCGAAAGGTGACAAGGGCGATACGGGCGCGACGGGTGCGACCGGAGCCACTGGCGCAGCGGGCGCCACAGGCGCAGCCGGTGCCACGGGCGCAGCCGGTGCCACGGGCGCGACCGGGCCCGCTGGGCCTCAGGGTCCGATCGGCCCGAGCGGCGCAACCGGGCCGCAGGGCCCGCAAGGCCTGAAGGGCGACACGGGTGATACCGGCGGAACGGGCCTACAGGGCCCGGCCGGCGCTACCGGCGCCCAAGGGCCGCAAGGTTTGAAGGGGGACACCGGTGATACCGGCGCCACGGGCGCTCAGGGTCCGGCCGGCGCCACGGGCGCTCAGGGTCCGGCCGGCGCCACGGGCGCCCAAGGCCCGCAGGGCCTCCAGGGCGCAAAGGGCGACACGGGCGACACGGGTGACACTGGCGCAACCGGTGCAACCGGTGCAACCGGTGCAACCGGTGCAACCGG
>Ga0137372_10001676_pt1 | contig 21476 bp, 17 predicted proteins | sample SagtaG_6_FD_104911 | JGI IMG/M metagenome (GOLD analysis project Ga0137372, IMG submission 104911) | Vadose zone soil microbial communities from Sagehorn Ranch, Mendocino, California, USA - Sage1_R_60_16 metaG | ecosystem: Environmental > Terrestrial > Soil > Vadose zone | place: USA...
AACATTACTATTCAATGACTTTGAGCAAGTGTTACCGAGGCAGCGCGGGAAAGTTGGGATGCCAGAGTTGCCATGATCCGCACGTGCAACCCCCGCAAGAAGAGACTGCAGAGTATTTCCGTAGCACATGCCTTCAGTGCCATGCCGAGAAGAGTTGCTCTTTCGACCTGCAAAAACGGTTAGCTCAGAGTCCCGTCGATGCCTGCTCAAGCTGTCATATGCCAAGGCAGCCAGCGCTCACCGTTTCACATTCGACTCTCACGGACCACAGGATCACTCGTAGTCAGGACGAACCGTATCCTGAGATAGCCTTCAAAACAACGCTTCCTGATACAGGGTTCATTCACGTCAACGCGGTTCCCGGGAAGACAGACAGAATTCCAGCCGTGGCTCTGTTGCGGGCTTATCGCCAGGAACTCATAAGATCGCATCTCGAATTCAAGCCTTACTACTTTCGCCTTTTGGATGAACTGTCCAAGGAAGGCAGCAAAGACCCATTCGTGCTCTCATCTCTGGCCCAGAAAGCTTCGAGCGACGGCGAAACCAGCAAAGCGATTGCCTACGCGCGCCAAGTCATCGATCAGGGTTCAACCTCAGCTTATGATTACTTACTTCTCGATCGCCTGCTGGTAAGTTCAGGAAACCTTGCGGGCAGCATCGACGTGCTCAAAAGGGGCATTACAATCGCGCCTTACAACAATTTTCTTTATGAGAGCTTGGCAGTGCGCGAGCTTTCGAGTGGAGATCCAGCCGCAGCTCTCGCAACAATTAAGCGCGGATTAGAGCTATACCCCGAGGATTCCGTTCTGCGGAATCTGCAGGATCAGGCGGATGCAAATACTCTGACACGTTAACTCTATGCTGCATTGTTGCTCAACCCGACATTCGAGAGCCCTACGGAAGGACACCGTCTCTGTTTTCATCATTATTATATGTCTCAGTTCTTTGCTCCATTCGCAGGCAGCTGGGACTACGAACCAAAGCCTCTCCGCTGCCTCACAGCATCGGGAAGCGGGTGTAGTCCAACTGCAGCAAGGCCATACAGAGAAGGCGCTTAGCGAATTTCAGGCTGCCATTGCGGAGAATCCCGATGATGCCATATCTCACGACTATGTTGGTGTCATTTTTGGCGAAGGCGGCAAAGTGAATGATGCTGTCGTGGAATTTGAAAAGGCCGCTCACCTGGAACCCACATTGCCTGAGCCCCACTTCCATTTGGGCCTGGCCTACGAGCGCTTAGGCCGCACTGACCAGGCTATCGCTGAGTATCACGAAGCTTTGCGACTCAATCCCGCCATCATCGAGGCTCGATACGGCCTGAGCGCAATCTGCGCCGGAATTGGCGACTTGGATGGTGCGATTCTGCTGCTGCAAGAAGTGGTTCGAACTGCCCCCAATTTCGAAGAGGCCCATTACAATCTGGGGCTCAATCTATGGAACAGGTACAAGAACTCGACCGGCCTTAAACAGAAGAGCGATCTCGAGAGTGCTGTACAAGAATTGAAAACCGCAAGCCAGCTCGCACCGCAGCAGCCCCAAATCTATGTTGCCCTAGGACAAATCCTCGTCGACCGAGGGGATTTGGAATTTGCCGTCAAGAATCTGCAGAAAGCCGTCGAACTCGATCCTACAAATCCCGAAGATCACTACAATCTCGGGCTCACACTTCGACTTAAAGGCGAAATGGATCTGGCCGCAACTCAATTTGGTGAGGCAATCAAATTGAACCCGCAGCATGGGCTCGCACATCGCTCTCTGGGCTTAGCCTTGCGCGAAGGTGGTGATTTGCCGTCTGCTTCGACTGAACTTCATCTCGCTGTCTCCCAACTTCCTGATGACGCTGAAGGTCATCATCTACTGGGAACAGTGCTTCTTAAACTTAATGATCTTCCCGGCGCGATCGCAGAGTTTCGGAACGCGATCGACCTAAATCCCTACCTTACAGAAGCACACGCGAATCTGTCACAGGCCTTGCGTAAGGCAGGACAGAAGGAACCAGCGAACCAGGAATTAGCTCAACTTCAGGCACTCAATACACGGAAGGCAGATGCTGGACAAGCAATGATTCTGGTAGAAACCGCCGAGAGCGACATGACGAAGAACGAACTAACCATGGCGGCGGCCAAGTTGAAACAGGCTGTTTCACTCAGCCCAGATTTTATTGAAGCTCACTACCAGCTTGGCCTGGCATTGCGGCAATCCGCAAATGGTCCAGCTACCGTTGATTCAATAAAAAGTGCGTCCACCGACGCCGAAGCATCATTTCGGCGGGTCCTTCAGTTGAATCCCAATCACGCCGCAGCGCACCTTGAATTAGGGTTACTGTTGAAAGCCCGCGGTGATAAAGCCCAGGCATCCTCCGAATTCGAGAATGCTGCGCGGTTAGCGCCGGGGCTCATGGAAGCTCACCTTGAACTAGCACTTCTCGCGCAAAAATCTCGGGACTGGCCCAAGGCAGTGCGTGAGTTCGAAGCGGTATTGGCATGGAATCCGGGCAACCCCGACGCTCACTACGACCTGGCAAGCGCCCTGAAGGCGATCGGCCGACTTGCGGAAGCGGACCATGAGTTCCACATAGCACAAAAAATGAAACCCGACGTTGCCGCTCGTCACTAGCTTAAGTTTTCAGGATGGTTATTTAGGAGTACTGAAATTCGAGAACAATTGCAAAAACGTATCCAGTATGTCGCTACAACCAAAGCAGTGACCGCGCGGTTTCAGCATCGTTCCTGCAAAGGAGAGAAGACAATGCATTCAGAGGTTTCGCGTCGTAAATTCATCGCTGGGTTGGGAGTACTAGCCGCCAGTGCGCCGCTTTCAGCCGCGGCTTTTCCATCACCCGATACATCCGAGTCGACACGGCTGGACAAGTCTCCATTCAAAATCTCGGTAATCACCGACGAAATATCGCAGGACTTCGGTCACGCCTGCGAGGTGGCTTCGCAGCAATTCGGAATGGGATGGGTCGAGATACGCAGCTTGTGGGACAAAAACATCGTTAATCTCGATGCCAAAGAAATTGCGGAAGCCGGCGCGATCCTAAAGAGAAACAACCTGCGCGTAACCGATATCGCCAGTCCGCTATTCAAAGTTGACTGGCCGGGAGCGCCTAAATCGAAATTCAGTCCGGAGCACGATCAGTTCAATGCCAATTTTACGTACGACCAGCAGGGCGAAGTCCTCGACCGCAGCATCGAGTTGACCAAGAAGTTTTCTACTGATCGCATACGCTGCTTCGACTTCTGGCGACTCGACGACCAGGCGCCCTACCGCAACGCCATAAATGACACTCTGCAAAATGCGGCCGAGAAGGCCGGTAAGAGCGGCTTGATCCTGATTCTCGAGAATGAATTCGCATGCAACACCGCCACCGGAGCGGAGGCCGCCAAAACCTTGGCTGGTGTGCCATCGCGCCAGTTCATGCTGAACTGGGATCCCGGCAACGCGGCCAAGCTGGGAGAAAAACCTTATCCAGATGCTTACAACTTGCTGCCGAAAGACCGTATTGGTCACTGCCATTGCAAGGATGTGGTCAAGGCGGAAAAGGGATATGACTGGGCCGCGATGGGCAAAGGCATTATCGACTGGCCCGGACAGTTTGCGGCGCTAAAGCGCGATGGATACCGCCATACTGTCAGCCTGGAAACCCACTGGCGCGGCGCAGGAACTCCAGAAGCCTCCTCGATACAGAGTTGGGCCGGAATGAAAGAAGCGCTGCAGAAAGCAGGAGCGTTGTAATAAAAGAGAGCAGCAAGCTCGACCACCGGTCTTCAGGGGCCTTGGTACCCCTTCACTTTTAGGACGAAGTAATCAAACTCGTGCGAACCATCGAGCAGAACTTGATGCGGGACCCGGGGAGGGATTCGCACAACGTCTCCAGCAGAGATCTTCTGCCGGACGCCTCCCTGAATGGTCCCATTGCGTTTCTCATGGGGTGACACCGTCTCTCCGTTCACCAGTGTCCCGCCCACGAGCAGCGTCGCCGAGCCGGATTGCACGAAGAATACGTCGGCCTGAGTTTCGTGCCACTCGACAGGGCCATCAGTTTGGCGGCGGACTTCCAAGAAGCCATCGTTGGGAAAGTCCGCAAGCTGCCGGACCGCAAAATGGTGGGGATCGCTCGCGGCATCTTCGCTCATCGATTCATTTACCTTCGCGAGCGATGCGGAAGTCCACTGCTCAAAACCGGTCGGCGTCGTTTCCTGCGCGGTGAGCATCAGGACGGAGATGGTCAATAAAAGCAGCAGCCCAGCTCTTCTCATCATGGCCAGTTCGCGGGATTCCCCCTTAGCGATGCGGCCGAACCTTTGGTAAAGTTGCCGCGCAAAACAATAAACAGACTAGTTTCGGGTGTCAAATTGGAAATACTAAAGCAACGGTTTAAACTGACTCAAAAGATTCACGGGTTGACATCCCGCCGCCAACAGTTTGGAATCTCTGGTCGTGCTTTTGATATGAAGGAGATCCATGGATATTCACCAGCTTAGACTGTTCCTCGCCGTGATGGAGTCTTCCAGCATGACCCGCGCTGCGGAGAAGATTCACCTGTCTCCTGGTGCGGTCAGTCTCCAGCTTCACAACCTGGCGGAAGAACTTCACACCGAGCTATTTGCGCGTTCCGGAAAGCGGCTGATCCCCACACCGGCGGCATTACGCCTAGCCGAGCTCGCCAAGACAGTCATGAAGCTGATGAGCCAAATCGAGCAGGAATTTGAGAACGATCCGTCGAAGGACCTGCGCCCTTTCTATTTCGCCACCGGGGTTACTACGCTGATCTACCAACTCGGCCGGCCGCTTCGGCAGTTGCGCAAACGGTATCCGAACGCCGAGATACGCGTGAACGTGAGTGTGACTGAGGAAACCGTCCTGGGACTGAACGACCGGCGCTTCGATCTGGGTTTGATCACGCTGCCCGTTTCCGACGAGAACCTGAAGATCATTCCACTATTCGATGAGGAACTTCTTGTCTTGCGTCCTTCGGCAACCAAAGTTGTTAGCAGCCATGTCGGCGTGATACGAGCTTCCGAGCTCAGCCGGGTCCCTTTCGTGCTCTATCCCCGTACAAGCAATTTACGCCAGAATATCGACCGGTTTTTCCAGGAGATCGGGGTTGCGCCTCGTGTCGTAATGGAGGCGGACGATACCGAAGCCATCAAACGCCTGGTGGAATCAGGCTTCGGCTATTCGATACTTCCTCAGCATGTGCTACGCGGCAGAACTCGCTTCTTCCACACTTATCGGGTCGAGGGACATCGAGCGACCAGGAGTTTGGCTCTTGCCATGGTGCGCACGGATTATCCCCGCAAGCTGACCCTCTCCGTCGCTGACTTTTTACAAAAAATTCTTACCGAGGAGACCAACGGCCCTAGACAGGATTAGCCCGACTGGAGAACTTTGGCGTGCGGTGATACCCACTTCTCAAAATTGCACTGGAATAGTTTTTCTACATCGCGCTGAATCATCTGCCGCGTAATGCCCCGCCCATCGCGAGCCAGCAACCGGTATGAGTTCGCCAGAACCGAGGTCATAGTCGCGCGCGTATTCCGCCACTTGTAGATGACCTGCTCAAGCACCCTGGCATCGGAGTGCTGCGGAATGAAACTAGTTCCCAGCATTTCAATGCGCGCCCGAGTAATTTCTTCCACGATTGAAGGGTTGTTCAAGAACCACCAGCAGCCGAATGGCATAAGGTTATTGAACTTCCGCGCATAGACGCATAATTGATGTTGGTTCTCGCGGCTCAGCACGCTAATAAGGAACCGGTTATCCGGGAAGCTGCGGCACAGATTCTCCACTGCTCGAAGATCAGCCCTGCCAACTGCATCTCCACCTAGCCGAATTCTCGGATTCACTTGATTGCGGACCCCAATCATCAGCGACAAGGGAAGGCTGAGTTCGCGGCAGGAAGGCAGAACCGCGTCCTTCAGGATTTTTGTGCGAACGCTGTCATCCGGGAATTGAAACGTGTCCGGCAGTGAGACCGCCATGTACACCGGATTCATGCGCCTGTGCCAATCCCTGAGGAACCTGCGAATTTCCGCCGCCGATTTCCCCTGCGCTCGCTCATCTACTGCATAGTCTTGCTTGGCCAACACCTGCCAATGCGTGGACCAATACCGCACGATCCGGTCCAGCCGGATCGCCGCCTGATATTGCGGAGGTACGGAGGCATCGCTCATCCAGACTCTTTGCTCTTCCGGATCGAGCGGATCGTTTGTCATCACGACCGTGCTGATGCCTGCTTTCTGAAACACGGCCTGAACGTGAGCTTGAAGGTCTTGAGTTGCGAAAAAATCCCGAGCTATAGAAAGATCGGTGCTCCCCGTGGGTAAGTGGAAAGCCTGCAGAACTGCGATCACCCCCCGCGTCGCCTCCGAAATTGGGCTGTTTTCCACGAACAGCGTTCGCCAGATTGCATCGGCCTGTTCGCGTTTGGAAAGCTCCCAGTAATCCTCCGGAGTAACCGCAGAAAAACGAAAGAACTCCGCCTCGAGATAATGGTAGGTCAGTAATTCATCAATGCCCCACAAACCAATCTTGCCGAATGAAGGAGGATACAGGTGAGTGTGGATGTCGATGAACCGAGTCGCAGCAAGAATCTCTTCTACTGTCGAATCGATCTGCTCTGGGATCAGCAGATCCGCGCGAGCGGGATTTCCATGGGAATTCGATTTTATGGATGCTCTAGTCTTCATCTTTATGCGGTCTGATGCACGAGGTCATCAGAAGCAGACAAGGCGATGCCTTGTGCTGATAATACAAAGTGTTGCATAAGTGCGCAGAATATAGAGGCGGCTTTCCGCGCTGTCAAACTTGAAAAACTGATTCAGATATTCAGGAATAGTGAACGAAGAGATTTGCCGAGCAAGGGGCCAGCAGAACGGAATCGACAAACGATTCGTTGAGAAAGATTCAAAAACAACACGCTTCAGGTTCCGTATAATTCAGCCTCCAAAACCATTTCCGCAAGGATAGATTCATGGGACATCCTCTTCTGGACCTGAAAAATAAAACTGCCGTGGTGATCGGTGGGACCAGCGGCATTGGCCTGGCGCTAACAAGAGCGCTGGCTCAAGCGGGCGCAAATGTCATCCCCTCCAGTCGCCGTTCCGAACAGGTACGTGCGGTGGTGGCGGAGGTCGAGGCACTTGGAAGCCGATCGATTACTCAGACTTGCGATGTCCTCGACAACAACAGCCTTACCGAGCTTTTGCATTTGGCCTGTAGCAAGTTCGGAAGCGTGCAAATCCTAGTGAATTGTGCCGGACGCACAAAGCGAATGCCGACACTGGATTTTCCGGACACCGAATGGAAGTCGATTATGGAGACCAATCTTACTGGGACCCTGCGGGCCTGTCGCCTATTCGGAAGGCACATGCTGGAACAGCGCTATGGCCGCATCATCAATATCGCCTCACTTGCTTCTTTTGTTGCGCTGTATGAGGTCGCCGCTTACAGCGCCAGCAAAGCAGCGGTTGCTTCGCTCACCAAATCTCTTGCTCTGGAATGGGCCACGTCGGGAGTCTGTGTAAACGCCATCGCTCCAGGTGTCTTTCGCACCGACCTGAATGCCGCTTTGCTCGATGGAACTGAACGCGGCAAAGAATTTCTGCTGCGCACGCCAATGCGGCGATTCGGGAGACTCGAAGAACTCGGCGGAGCAGCCGTATTTCTGGCGTCAGATGCCGCAAGTTTCGTGACCGGGCAGTTGCTCGTGGTAGATGGCGGCTTTCTGGCGGGTGGAGTCACTCAGTAAAGAGTGAGAGGTCAGACTAAACAGAAGCAACCGCTGGAGTGCCAGGAAGTCGAGAACGAGCCTGCTTAACAATTGCCACAAACTTGCGCGCGGTCTCAATAATAATTTCCGAGTTCCCGGACTTAAGGGCATCAGACTGAACTAACTCGCCGCCGATGCCTAAGGCTGCTGCGCCTGCCTGAATGAACTCCCCTGCGGTGATTAGATTAACGCCTCCGGTCGGCACTAGGGGGATGTTCGGTAGAGGCCCCTTCAAGGCCTTAATGTATTTCGCCCCACCCACCTGGCCGCAGGGAAACACTTTGACGAAATCTGCTCCCGCGTTCCATGCTGTCATGATCACAGTCGGGGTCAGCGCTCCCGCCAACATCAGGACTTTCTGTTGCACCGCAAACTCGACAGTAGGAATGTTCAAACCAGGGCTCACGAGGAACTGGGCGCCGGCATCCACACAAAGACGCGCCGTCTTGGCGTCAAGTACGGTTCCCGCTCCGATCAGGACTTTTGGATCGTTGCTTTTCGCCAATTCACGAATTACGTCAATGGCTCCCGGAACGGTCATGGTGATCTCGACAATTGGAATTCCACCTTGGCGGACTGCATCAGCCGCCACAAACGCCTCACGCGGAGAAGACGCGCGCACTACCGGTACGATGCCAACTTCCAGAATTCGAGTCCCAACTTGCTGTTTATTCATTTTTCCTGACATGTGCGGCCCCTCAACGAGCGATACGGGCACCAATTCCTTCCATGACCTGAATCACTTCCTTCAAAGTTGCCATGCTCGTATCTCCAGGCGTAGTCATTGCCAGTGCTCCATGTGCCGCGCCGCATTCCACAGCCCACTGAGGACCTTTATCGGCGAGGAAACCATAGATTAATCCCGAGGCAAAAGAATCGCCTCCTCCCACGCGATCGAAAATTTCAAGGTCCTCACGGTTCTTCGCATGATAAAACTTGCCGTCCGAATAGCAGATCGCGCCCCAATCATTGCGGGTTGCGGTCTTAGCCTTTCGCAACGTCGTCGCGACCACCTCGAAGGGATAGTCATTAACCACCTTGGCTATCATTTGCTTGAATCCGTCTGCTTCGAACTCCGACAAGCGTTCGTTCATACCGGGGACCGGGGACTTGGTAGCCAAGGGCAGCGGAAAAATCTTCTTCATTCCCCAGCATTACGTCAATATATGGAGCAATTCGGCGATTCACCGCCTGGGCCAGTTTCTTGCCCCCCATCGCCTTCCAGAGTGATGCACGATAGTTGAGGTCATAAGAAACAATCGTGCCATGGCGCTTGGCGGCGTGCATCGCCTCCAAAGCGACTTCTGGGCTGGTTGACGAAAGCGCGCAAAAAATCCCTCCAGTGTGAAACCAGCGCGCACCTTGATCGCCGAAGATCTCTTCCCAATTCACATCGCCAGGTTTGAGTTGCGAGACTGCCGTGTGGCCGCGATCATAGGAACCGAGCGCCGCCCGTGCGCCAAAACCTCGCTCCGTGAAATTAAGCCCGTTCCTGATCGTGCGTCCCACACCATCGTGCTCGAACCAGCGCACCAGAGACTGGTCCACACCACCTTGATAAATAAGGTCTTCCAGCAGCCGCCCCACTGGATCATCCGCAAAGGCAGTGACGATGGCGGAGTCCATGCCGAAGCAGCGTTTCAACGCCCGGGCGACGTTATATTCGCCACCACCTTCCCAGGCGTCGAATCTTCGCGTGGTCGCAATGCGCCCAACACCGGGATCGAAGCGAAGCAAAACTTCACCTAGACTGACCAGGTCCCATCGGCACTCCTGCTTTGGTCGAATGTTTAGTCCCATACCTTGGAGTATGCACCTCTGATTTTTACTCGGGTTGCTTAGCGGGCCATCCAGCCGCCATCCACGAGCAAGACGTGCCCCTGAACGTAGTCACTGGCCGCGGAGCAAAGAAAAACAGCAGCGCCGGAAATATCGCTCCCATCACCCCAGCGACCCGCCGGAATTCGCTCGAGAATTTGGCGGCTGCGCTGTGGATCCTGCCGCAATGCGGTCGTGTTGTCCGTTGCCATGTAGCCGGGCGCAATCGCATTTACATTGATTCCCTTCGCCGCCCATTCATTGGCCAGCGCCTTGGTCAGTTGTGCCACTCCACCCTTTGCAGCAGCGTACGCGGGAACGAGAATACCACCTTGAAACGACAGCAAAGACGCAATGTTCAGGATTTTACCCTTGCCCTGCTTCAACATTTCCTGGCCGGCAAGTTGCGAAAGGCGGAACACGGCAGAGAGGTTCACTGCAATGATCTCATCCCAAAAAGTTTGCGCGTATTCCGCCGCAGGAGCCCGCCTTATCACACCAGCATTGTTGACCAATATGTCGATCGATCCAAATTCATCGATCATCTTTCGCACCAAGGTCGAAGCCAAATCTGGATTCACGATGTCGCCCGCAAGGTAGAACGACTTTCTGCCTAACTCGCGGATTGCTTCGGTGGTGCCTCTCCCTTCAGCACTCCGTCCGTGGCAACCGACATTGGCTCCCGCTTCCGCCAAAGCGATCGCGATTGCGGCGCCCAGCCCACGGCTGGATCCAGTGACTAATGCATTTTTGCCTTTGAGCTGAAAGGAATCCAGAATCATGTTTGTATTGTTAGTCGATTGTTACGGGCTCGAGTTTGGGGGTCAGAAGCTGAATGAACGCCAGCGCCACCAGATATGAAGATCCGGCAATGAAGAAAGGAACCATGTAACTGCCGGTCCACTGCAACACGTAGCCAACAATTTTGGCCATTACCATTCCACCAAATGCGCCCGCCATTCCCCCGATTCCCACTACCGATCCCACTGCTTGACCAGGAAAAATGTCAGATGCCAAGGTAAAGAGATTAGCTGAAAATCCCTGGTGGGCAGCGGCGGCAAGCCCGATCAGGAGCACTGCACCCCATAATCCCTCCACGCGGTCCGCGAACACAATCGGAACCACGCTAAGCGCGCACACTAACATGGCTACCTTCCTGGCCATGTTTACGCTCTTGCCCCGATGAATCAGCGACGACGAAAGCCACCCGCCCGCAACGCTACCCACATCAGCCAACAAATAAATCACCATGATCGGCAAGCCGATCTGCATCAGCTTCAGCCCGTGGCTGCGCTGCAAGAAGTCTGGTATCCAGAAAAGAAGGAACCACCAAATGGGATCGATCAAGAACTTGCCAATCACGAACGCCCAAGTCTGCCGATGGGGAATAAGTTTCGCCCACTTGATCTTCACCATCGGAGTTTGCGGATCACTGCGAATGTAATTCAGCTCCGCCTTCGAAACGCGCGGATGCTCTTCTGGTTTGCGATACAGCAGAAGCCAGAAAATCAGCCAGACAAAACCCAGCGCGCCAGTAATGATGAATGCCCAGCGCCAGCCCCAATGAATCGTGATCCAGGGCACAACGAGAGGCGTAACGATGGCGCCAGCGTTGGAACCAGCATTGAAGATTCCCGTAGCCAGCGCCCGTTCTTTTTTCGGAAACCATTCCGCGACAGACTTGATACTCGCCGGAAAGACACCTGCTTCGCCAAAACCAAGCGCCGAGCGGGCAACTAGGAAGCTGGTAAATGAACTTCCGACGGCATGGCCCATCGAGGCCAGACTCCAGAACACCATTGCCAGCGCATAACCCAGCCGTGTGCCCAGGCGGTCCACCAACCGGCCGACCACCACCATACCCACTGCGTAGGCGGCCTGAAACGCAAATACGAGATTGCTGTAGTCAATCTCGTTCCATCCGAAATTGTGTTGGAGTGTGCTCTTTAGAACTCCCAGAACCTGGCGGTCCATGTAGTTCTTGGTAACTCCGATCAAGAGAAGAGTGCAGATGACCCAGCGGAAGTAGCCTACCCGCGACGGCGGCTGGGCGGAATTGTTCCGAATCTCAAAACCTTGGACGCTTGCAGGGACACCGGACGTCACGTTTGTCTGCATGGACATTAGCTGCTATCTTTTGCGTCCAGCTTCTAGTCCGGAGGGTCCGTGATCAAATCCTGGTTGCACATTCACCACGCCGAACTGCCGGTCCTCCACTTCCCGGTGCGCGGCCATCGCCCACAGAAAACAAATGCGATGACCCGGCACGGAAACGTTAGGATGAAATCCGCTCGGCATCATTACGGCGTCTCCATCACGCACTACCGTGACCAGTTCCGGATGATGAGTATCGTTATAAACCAACTGAATACCATAAGCCGGATGAGGCATATCGAAGTACACGTACATTTCCTCGAGCATTGCGGCATGCTCGTGAGGCGGCCAACTAGTCCAGTTACCCTGCTCTGACTCCGTAAATCCGGCTATCAGCCTTCCTGCGGTGACGTTCTTGGCGAGCAGCATATTCAACTGGCGCCGGTTGCCCGACCCTCCTGTACTGAATCTCAGCCCAGGGTTGTTGGCAAGCTCAGCGAATCGCACGACCTGTAACGGATACCGATTGCCCACGTCGGCAGAGAACTCGGCGAGGTCGACAGTCGTCGCGGTGGCAACCTTCACCGAAGAGTCTCGAGGAATGTAAATTGCATCGTATCGCCCGAGCGCCGTCTCTTTTCCCTCGACCGTAGCCGTTGCTTCACCCGAGAGGACAATCAGTCCTGTTTCGCGTTCCCCGGTGGAAAAGGCCTCCGCCGGATGCGAGGCATTCAGGATGATACGTCCGTACGCCAGGTGCTGCATGGAGCTGTTTTCCGGGGTTACGGAAATGCGCCGTCCCAGGTGTTCGTGGGTTTTGCGGAAAACCATCTTGTCCAGGGTGACCGGCGGTTGCGTGCTCATTCCTTCCCTTCCGGAACCTCGAATGTGGAGAAATATCCCTACTCAGTTTCCACGATCGAGGTTGTGCTTTTCAGGCAGTTCGGCATTACACCAACTGGCGGAGCTGTTCGGAGTGACACCGCTACATGGTGCAACGGACGACACTCCTCGACAACGCGAAATATAGGAACCGCTTTGTTGCTGTGTCAAATCATAAAAATTGAAGTCGAAGTTCAAATCGGCTTAACGAAAGACGCATGGTTGTTAACTACCTAAAGTTTTACGTGCTGCGGGACGCAAGTGGGCGGCACTGGTTTCGTTCAATCTGGCTGAGCTTCGGTTTCAATTTTTATGGCTTGACACGTCTGTAGCAAGCTCTCTATATTTTGCGACGTTACTAAGTGAATTTCTACGTCCGAGGCCACTCGGACGAAACCATTCTTGTCCTGAACGTAAAACTGGAAATGCTGGACTTGCTTGAAAGGATCGGAACCTCCTTCTTGGGAAGAGAGCCACGGTGAGTCGAAGCTCAGCCGCAACACTTGTCCTAGGGCTCCTTGTTACGCAACTTTTGTGGGCGCAGAATTCCGACCTCGCCGGCATTGCCCACGTTGCTTTCCGCGTGCGCGACTATGAAAAGTCCCGTACCTTCTACGAGAAACTCGGCTTTGAGCAGGCATTCGAATTCGCGGACCCGGGCAAGCCGTCCGTGTCCTTCATCAAGATTAACGACCACCAATTCATTGAGTTGTATGAGGGTGGCAAAGACACTCAGCCCGGCCTGACGCATATCTGCTTCGAGACCAGCGACATAGAATCGCTCCGCAGGGCGTATCTGAATCACGGCCTCCAGCCCACAGAGACGAAAAAAATTCTTGCCGGTAATCTGCTGTTCGCCATGCATGATCCTGAGGGACAACTGCTCGAATATACGCAGTACTTGCCCGGATCTCTCCATTCTCTCGACCAGGGAAAGCATCTCGGACAACACCGGATTTCAGAGCATCTGCTGCAGTCCTCGACCTCCGCGCAAGATGCCGCAGCCGAGCGTGCGTACTACACTTCCACACTTGGATTTGAAGCCAATTCCGCCAGCGATGAACTTCGCCTTCCCGGTAAATCAGAGGACAGTATCAAAATTCAATCCAAAGCTCAAGCATCGAAGCCTCGCATTCTTTTTGCCGTAAAGAACTTTCGAAAGGCGGGCCATGATCTGCGCAGCCGTGGATTGAATGTGCAGAAGCAACGCAAGGCTGTTTCTATCGTCGATCCCGATGGGACGCTCATCGTATTGACTTCTCAGCGGGGCGACCGGAGCAATCCATAGGTTTCAATCACGAAGACCGACCGACTTCAGAGTGAAGCACTGAACGACCGAAATCCGGGAATGGAGGATCCAAGATGATTCAATACCACAAAATGTTCATGGCGCTCGTTGCCGTATGCCTGATAGCGCCTGCACTACCGCTGCAGGCACAGAAGGAATTTAAGAAATGGCCTGCCGGAACTTCGCCTCAAGAAGTTGGCAAGAAAGTAGCAGAGCACTTGGTAACCACTCCGCACCAAAATTTCGGACGGCCGCTCCCTCCTCCGCAGGTGACCTATCCCGAGGTAGTCTCCTGGTACGGAGCGTTGACTTTCGCGAAAGTAACTGGTGACAAGGACCTCGACACCAAACTCATTCAGCGCTTCGAACCGCTGTTCACGACGGAAGCCAATCTAGTTCCCAATCCAATACACGTGGACAATACGGTTTTCGCCGCAGTGCCCCTGGAAATTTATATCCAGACGAAGCAGGACAAATATTTAGACATGGGAAAAGCCATGGCCGAAAAACAATGGGCCAATCCCACTCCAGACGGCCTGAGTGATCAAACCCGCTTCTGGATTGATGACATGTACATGCTCATCATCGTGCAGTTGCAAGCCTATCGCGCAACCGCTGATTCCAAATATCTTGATCGTGCGGCGTTGGAGATGGCCAGCTACCTAGACAAACTCCAGCAGCCAAACGGGCTGTTCTATCACGCGCCTGATGTTCCCTTCTTTTGGGGTCGTGGCGATGGCTGGGTCGCAGCCGGCATGACAGAAATGCTGCTGTCGCTGCCCAAGGACCACCCTCAACGCGCGCACATCTTGGCCTCATACCAGAAGATGATGAAATCGCTGTTGCAGTATCAGGGCAAAGATGGCGTTTGGCATCAGTTGATAGACCATCCCGAATCCTATCCGGAAACATCATCCACCGGCATGTTCACGTTCGCCATGATCACGGGCGTGAAAAACGGATGGCTCGATAAGAAGACTTATGCTCCCGCCGCACGTAAAGGATGGCTGGGACTGGTCAGCTATATAGAGCCGAACGGGGACATCCGCAACGTTTGCCAAGGCACTGCCAAGAAAAATGACTTGCAGTACTATCTCGATCGCCAGCGGCTCACGGGTGATCTTCACGGGCAAGCGCCGATTCTCTGGTGCGCCACAGCACTGATGCGATAGAGCCCGGTGGAGAAATGAAACCAGACGAACTCCGCTCTAAACTTCGGGGAGTGATCGCCTTCCCGGTCACTCCCTTTAACCGCGATCTTTCGCTGGATATTGCCGGGCTCCAAAGAAATTTGCGGGAACTGGTCAGGCATCCTCTTGCTGCGATTGTTGCGGCAGGTGGCACGGGAGAACTCTACTCACTCACCCCTTCGGAGCACCTCGCAGTGGTACGAGCAATCGTGGAAGAAGTAAGCGGCAGGATTCCGGTAATCAGCGGCACAGGTTTCAACTACAAGATTGGCATCGAACTGGCTGAACAGGCGGCAGCAGCGGGCTCGGACGCGATATTGGCCCTGCCACCCTATTACCCAAACGCGGACGAGAATGCCCTCGTCGAATACTACGAAGCGATCGGCAAAGCCACGCCGCTACCATTTTTCGTTTACAGCCGCGATTGGGTAAACCCCACTCCGGCATGGGTGGAAAAGCTGGCTGCGAAAGTTCCGACGCTGATTGCATGGAAAGACGGGCAAGGCGATATCCGACGCTACCAGCAGATCATCCATCGCTTGGGCGACCGGCTGTATTGGATAGGCGGCGCCGGTGACGATTGCGTGCCCGGGTATTACAGCATCGGCATTCGCACCTACACTTCAAGCATCGCCACGGTTGCGCCGAAACTTTCTCTTCGGCTTCACGAGTTTGCGTCGGCCGGAAATTCCGAAGAGCTTCTGCGCCTCATGAAGGAGTATGTGACTCCGCTTTACTCGTTGCGGGCACGCCGGAAGGGATACGAAGTTTCAGTGATGAAAGAAATGATGAATGCAATTGGCTTGGCCGCCGGCCCAGTCCGACCTCCATTGCCCAATTTGAGTTCGGATGACATTGCGGAAGTTAAACAAATGCTTGAGAGTTGGAAACCATACCTCTCATAAGGCCATAGTCTCGCCGAAGACAGATGGAGCACTGCACTTTGAGCCAAGCCATAACTTCTCTTTCGGATCCGCGAATCACGCGAGAAGCCGCAACTCGCGTGCGCTGGAGAGTACTGGCATGGCTATGCAGCTTTTCCGCACTCACCTACATCGGTCGTATTGGAATCATCCAGGTTCAGGAGCGGATCGAATTCGACCTGCACCTTGCGCCGACACGGCTGGCCTACGCCTTTTCCGCATTCTCTCTTGCTTACGCATTGTTTGAGATACCCAGCGGCTGGCTCGGCGATAAGTTCGGACCGCGCAAAATCCTGATCCGCATTGTCGTCTTCTGGATTGTCTTTACAGCTCTCACCGGCGCAGCCTGGGGGTTGGTCAGTCTCATCGTATTCCGCTTTTTTTTCGGAGTCGGTGAAGCTGGAGCTTTCCCCAACATCGGCCGGGCCTCGCGGGAATGGTTCCCTTTCAGCGAGCGTGGTTTGACGCAAGGGCTGGTATGGCTCTTTGCCCGCTCGGGTGGCGCGGTTGCGCCTCTGCTGATAGCAATCCTCGCCTATCCGCTCGGATGGCGCATCGGATTCCTTCTGTTGAGTACGGTGGGCATCTTTTGGTTGTGGGGATTTCATGCGCAATTCCGAGACACTCCGCAGCAGGACGATAACGTCAACGCAGCCGAGATCGCTATCATCGCGGAGGGACGCAAGGACGCAGCCCAGTCCGCGCCGCTCTCCTGGCCCACCATGCTTCGTAGTTCCACTCTTTGGTCGCTTAGCCTGATGTACTTCTGCAGCAATGCAGGCTGGTCGTTCTTTGCGTCCTGGATCACACCCTATTTGCAGAAAGATCTTCATCTTTCAGGCTTGGGCCTGGTATTGGCATCCGGTGGGCCGCTCTTCTTTGGCGGCATCGCATGTCTTCTGGGCGGCTTTCTAACGGATCGCCAAGTACGTCTTTGGGGACGGCGCTGGGGACGCACTTTGCAAGGTGTAGTGGCTTACGGGCTCGGCGGGGGTTTTTTGCTGATCGGCGTAGCCTGCACCCCCAACCGCATCGGCCTCGCGTATGCTTCGCTGTGTCTGTCATCGTTTGTAAAAGATTTTGGAATGGCCGCGAGTTGGTCCACCACGATTGATATCGGACATCGCTATTCAGGAACAGTTGCAGGCTTCATGAACACGGTCGGCAACCTGGGTCAGGTGATTAGCATACCGGTCGTTGCCTGGCTGGCAGTGCTGGCGGGCACGCCCGGCCATCCCAGTTGGAAAGTTAGTCTTTATTACTACGCAGCCATGTTTTTTATTGCTTCGGTATCCTGGCTGTTTGTGAATCCGCAACGAGTCATCGTCTATGCTGCCGCACAACCGGCCGGCAAACAGAACTGAGAGGAAAGAAAGCATGTCCGCTGAAAATACTGCACGACGGCATTTTATGAAACTAGCGGGTGCGGGGATTGCCGGTAGTGCAATTGGCGCTTCGGCAACTGCCGCCGCGAAGGCACAGCCGAGCACCTCCATCGGAGATCAATACAACGTAAAAGCCTTTGGCGCCACCGGCGACGGCAAGACGCTAGACACCGCCACTATCAACAAGGCGATCGATGCTGCCGCCGCTGCTGGGGGGGGAACCGTACTCTTCCCCGCTGGCACTTATCTCTGCTATTCCATCCATCTCAAGAGCAACATCACTTTATATCTCGGCTCCGGCGCGACCATCCTGGCAGCGGATTCTCCCGCCCCAGGCCGCGAAGGATACGATCCACCCGAACCACTCGCCTGGGACAAATACCAGGACTACGGCCACAGTCACTGGCGCAACAGCCTGATCTGGGGCGACGGAATCGAAAATGTCTTCATCATCGGCCCGGGACGCATTTGGGGTAAAGGCCTGAGCCGGGGCGAAGGTGACAAGCCGCTGGCTGCGGGGGTCGGCAACAAATCCATCAGTCTGAAGAATTGTCACAACGTCACGTTGCGCGATTTCTCCATGCTGCACGGTGGTCACTTTGCCATTCTCGCCACCGGCGTGGACAACGTCACCATCGACAACTTGATCATCGACACCAACCGCGATGGAATGGACATCGATTGTTGCCGCAACGTCCGCGTCTCGAATTGCAGCGTGAACTCTCCCTGGGACGATGGCATCTGCCTAAAAAGTTCCTACGCACTGGGCTTTGCGCGGGCCACTGATCATGTGACAATCACCAATTGCTACGTAACCGGAGGCTACGAAGAAGGCACGCTGCTCGATGCAAGCTTCAAACGCATCAGTCCCGACAAAGCTCCGCGCAATGGCCGCATCAAATTCGGCACCGAGAGCAATGGCGGATTTCGCAATGTCACCGTCTCCAACTGCGTCATTGAAGATTGCCGGGGCATAGCTCTGGAGACCGTGGACGGCGGGCTACTGGAAGACGTCTCCATCAGCAACATCACCATGCGGGGAGTGACCGACGTGCCGCTGTTTATCCGACTAGGTCGCCGAATGCGCGGTCCAGAAGGAATTCCGGTAGGTCAACTGCGTCGGGTCAATATCAGCGATATTGTTTCGTCGCATGGCTCTTCGCGTCAGGCATGCATTATCGCTGGTATTCCGGGACATCCTATCGAAGATTTGAAACTCAGCAACATCACGATTCTTCATGAGGGGGGCGGCACCAAGCAAGACGCAGCTATTCAGCCGTCAGAGCTGGAGACGGACTATCCCGACCCGAACCGCTTCGGCACGCTGCCGGCGCATGGCTTCTACATCCGCCACGTGAAAGGAATCGAGCTGCGCGACGTCGAAGTCAAATACGTGAAAGAAGACCTTCGCCCCGACTTCGTCCTCGACGATGTACACGGAGCGGAGTTCATCCACGTGAAATCCGATCAAGCTGCAGGTGTTCCAACGTTCTCGCTGAAAAACGTCTCCGACTTCAGCATCTATTTGAGCCGTCCGATACCTGACACGCATTTAGAGAAGGTAGAAGAGCAGCAACTCTGACCTCGGCATAGCTCTATGGACTTTCACCAACATTCATGGACGACTACATTGACTGCAGCTGCTGCAAGATAGAGGGATCGACAGGAACGCCGTCGGCCAGGTTTTCTTTTCGGGTTTTCAGGACCTGCTCGCCCGGATACCGCACGCGCTCTCCCGTAGAATTTGGCGGCAATTGAAAATATTCAATTACTAGATCGGCGATCCGCACGCCGGGAGATGCTTCCGACGCGGCGTCACTTAGAGCAGCAGGATTCAGCGCCAGAAAGACCTGCGATTGTCCATTCTCATGCTCCGGAATTGCGGGAATCTCGTGCGTGGCCTTGCCGTCAGCCAGTATTGCCGCCACCAAGTCCAACATCAACGCCAGACCTGATCCCTTCCAAAACCCGATCGGCAAAGACCGATTGGATGTCTCAATCGCTCCTGGGTCTCGAGTAAGCTTGCCATCTGCATCAAAGCCGCCATCGACCGGCAACATCTCGCCGCGCAAACGGTATGAAGCCAGTGCACCGTAAGAAAACTGTGACATGGCCATGTCCAGCACTACATGACCTTTGGCGCGTGGCACGGCAATGACAAGCGGATTATTCCCGACGCGTGGATCAGAAGCACCCCATGGCGGTAGATTCGGCAGGGTATTCGTCCAGCAGATTCCGATAACGTCTGCATCTGCGGCCTGCCAGCCATAGCTACCGCCGCGCATCCAGTGATTAGTATTTGCCAGCGCCACGCACCCAATCCCGTACTGCCGCGAAAGCACAATGGCCCTCTCCATACATTGATATGCATTCAGATTGCCAGGACCAATTCTTCCGTCCCAACGTTCCAGGGGTCCGGAGCTTTTCAGCAACTCTGGGGCGGCATGAATGTCGATTCGCCCGTTCTGAATCATGGTGACGAACCGCGGAAAGCGGCTGAGACCGTGCGTATAGACACCATCGCGGTCGGTATCTGCGAAAAGCTTTGCACAGCGGATCGCTCGTTCGTGCTCCAATCCCAGCTTCAACAAAGCGCGCAGGAGCGTGTCGAAAAGTTCGGAATAAGAAACTCGAAGCATTGCTATCCTGGCTTCGGCTGTGTTTAGTATTTTCGCTTTGACACAGGGGACGGTCGGCCAGGCGAGCGTAATCAGAGACCACGCCTTCCCACAGCTCATTTTCCCGTGTAGATGATGTGCCAGATGGAATTCGAGCCGTCATCAGTGACCAGCAGTGAGCCATCCGGCGCCACCGTGACTCCAACCGGCCGGCCCCAGACGTGTCCATTGTCCACGACGAATCCGGTCATGAAATCTTCGTACTCTCCGCTCGCGTGCCCGCTCTGATGCAGCGGCACGCGGATCAGTTCATAGCCCACGCGGACTGATCGGTTCCAGGAGCCATGCTCCGATGCAAAAATATCGCCCTGGTATTCCGCGGGAAACTGTTTTCCATCGTAGAAAGTGATCTGCAAAGATGCATTATGCGGATGCAATACGACATCTGGCGTGATCACCTTGTCCTTGAGCTCAGGATGTTTGCCCTGGTGACGTGGATCTTGATGCCCGCCCATGTACCACCAGGGCCAGCCATAAAATCCTCCGTCCTCGACGTGGGTTATGTAGTCCGGAACCAGATCGTCACCGAGCCCATCTCGCTCGTTGGTCGAACACCATAGTTCCCCAGTCTTCGCATTCATGGCGAGCCCAACAGGATTGCGGATCCCGGATGCGTAAACTCGCATCTCCGACCCATCAGGATTGAATTGAAGAATATCGGCGGTATTCTTTTCTGCCGGGGACGTATCCGGATCGTCCACATTCGACGCTGCGCCAACAGCCACGAACATTTTCTTTCCGTCAGGCGAGAACTGGATATCGCGAGTCCAATGATATTCGCCGCCAGGCAAATCAGCGATGTGCTCGGCGGGCCCGCGCGCTTTCAAATCACCGGCCTGATAAGGATAGCGTACAACTTCATGAAGGCTTCCAACATATACCCACTGCGGATCGGTACCTGGCGGGTAGAAGTTCACGCCGAATGGCATTTTCAAACCGCTCGCAAAAACTGCAATCAACTCCGCTTTGCCCTGGTTGGTTATTCCACGGATGACTTTGATGCTGCCGCCCTTTTCAGCCACAAAAAAATCGCCATTGGGTGCAGTACGAATTAGCCGCGGTTCGTCGAAGCCGGATGCGTACAGCTCCACTTTGAATCCTGACGGCACTTTCGGCCACGCATTCTCCGGACGCGGCACAACTTTCGGTCCATTGCCGGCCGAAGGTGTTGTGAATGGCGCGGGCAGGTCCTGCACCGTGATTTTGCGAACTTTGCCGGGCTCCTCGAATCGATAATCCGTAAAAGGAGCTTTCGGAGGCGGTGCGTTCAAATCTGCGCCGCTGGGTGCCGATGCTGAAGCAGTCGCCGCCACCGTCTTAGAACTGGGCAACGATTTCACGTAGCTGATGATCTGCCATCTTTGCTGCTTCGGGAGGGCAGCCCAGGATGGCATACCGTTATTCACGTCGCCTCGGCTGATGTACCAGAAAAGCTCACCCT
>Ga0137372_10001681_pt1 | contig 21450 bp, 24 predicted proteins | sample SagtaG_6_FD_104911 | JGI IMG/M metagenome (GOLD analysis project Ga0137372, IMG submission 104911) | Vadose zone soil microbial communities from Sagehorn Ranch, Mendocino, California, USA - Sage1_R_60_16 metaG | ecosystem: Environmental > Terrestrial > Soil > Vadose zone | place: USA...
ACAACGTCGCTCGCTGAGGATTTGAAAATTGAACGCGCACTAAATCTCGATGGCGGATCATCGAGCGCATTTTGGTTCGCGCGAGAGAATGGCAGCGCGTTTTCAATTTCGGAGCAGAAATCCGTGCGCGATTTTGTCGGGATCGTTTCAAAATAGTTGTAGCGGCGCTCTGCGAGCGCCAAATAACGAATGGATTTGCGACGGTCAGAGACCGCCGCTACAGAAATGCGGAAGATGCGCACATTCGGCGGCTTTATATCCGGGCACAGATTTTTCTACGGCGAAATACGTGACGACGAAGTTCGCGTCCTAAAGAATCCCTTTTGGATCGACATCGAGCCGACAGGTGAGATTGTCCGCCTAACGAACGTGGTTGTCGATCTTCCGGTCGCGCCTTCCAAGTTGATTGCAGTCGGCCTCAATTACTCCGACCACATCGCGGAGATGAAGCGGACACCGCTGGGTACGCCGTTAATCTGGTTCAAATCTCCAAACTCGCTTTTGCCGCACGGCGGCACAATCGAAATTGCGTTTCCCGAACATCAAACCGATTTCGAAGCGGAGTTGGCAGTCGTCATTGGCAAGTCCGCGAAAAATTTGCTCCCAGAGCGAGCGCTGGATTTTGTTTTCGGGTACACAATTGGTCTCGATATCAGCGATCGAGATCTGCAAAAGACCGAGAAGCAATTTGGCCGCTGCAAATCATTCGACACCTATACACCGATTGGGCCGTTTGTTTATGCTGATGTCAACGTGAGCGATGTTTCGCTCGAGTTACGGCAAAACGGGAAGCTGCGCCAAAGCACGCGCACGAGCCGGATGATATACTCGGTTGCGCAAATTATTTCCTTTGCGAGTCAATCGCTCACACTCTTGCCGGGCGATGTAATTTTAACTGGAACGCCTGCTGGCGTCGGTCCAATTCATGCCGGGGATGAACTCGAAGTAACAATCGACAGTTTGCCGCGCCTGCGGAATACCGTGGCGATCGCATCACATGCACGGTCCACCGGCGAGAAATGACGGAATTTTGGCTGCGACAAACTCGACGCGCTTGCCTTACATCCTCTCTGTAGTGATATTACGAAGTAAAGGGTACATCCTCGGGATCAAAAAAGTGAAAACTTTTGCTGGACTCACCAGTAATGATTTTGCGATAAGGACACTCCTGTACCGCAACCGTTCGATCACATTCCTGATTTAACAAAACTATGAAAACATCATTCATCGCCTCAGCCTGCTTACTAGCGCTTGTAATAACATTGGTCGCGCAGTCTCCGCCGCCCGCGCAAAATCCTCCCGGAGTCCCCGCTACGAGTCCCGCAGCGCAAGCGCCCACAAATCCCGCAGCGGTAAATCCTGCTGCACCCATGCAATCGCCGGCGACGAACGTGCCACAGGGGCAGCAGCAGCCAGCCGTGCCAGGGACATCGGTCCCAGTCACGCTAAGCCCGGCACCAGGAGCGGTTACCAGCCCAGCTGCGGCCACCGCGATCAGTCCCTCCCCGGCCGCCTCGCCCACTCCTGAGCAACCAACAGGTTTTCTCGCCGGTAACTGGTTAATTGACAAGTTCCACAAGGGCGGTCCAATCATGTGGCCGATTTTGATTGTATCGATCATCGGGCTCACCGTGGTGATCGAGCGAATTTTTTGGTGGACCGGCCGCTGGTTTCGACGTGATCCCAAACGCATCGAGAAAGTGTTTACCGCGATTGAAAACGGCGATGTCACGGAGGCCTCGAGGCTTTCCCGCGGATCGCGCGATCCGGTTTTGCGCATGATGTGGAATGGCCTCAATCACCAACACGCCTCGTTGCAAGGCGCCTTGCAGGTCGCTGCCGGCATCGAGATCAAACGCGCCGGTCGATTCCTCGTCGTCATGGACACACTCGTAACTTTGGCGCCGTTGCTCGGTCTGTTGGGCACGATTACCGGTCTGATCAGGTCGTTCAGTTTTCTCGGCAACGAAGAGCTGGCCGTGCAAGCCGTCACCGGCGGCATCGCCGAAGCGCTCATTGCCACGGCCTGCGGTCTCGGTATTGCCATTTTCGCTTTGATTCCGTTTAACTTTTTTACTTCCCGGGTGTCTAACTTGGAGTTCGAATTGCAGACGGCAGCCACAAACTTGGAAGTGATGTTAGGAGCACAAACCGCAGCGCGCGAAATGGAGTTCGCGGGGCAAACCCCAGCCTCTGGGAAGGGCTCGTCGATTTAAAGGTATCCAATGTACGTAAGCTCGCCAATTCCCCACAAAAGAGCGCGGATCGAGATCATCCCGTTGATCGACATCATGTTCTTTCTGCTCGCCAGCTTCATGATGGTGAGCTTGAGCCAGGTGCACATGAAAGGGATGAAGGTGAACCTCCCCACGGGCAGTTCGGGCGAGACACAATCAAAACGGGATTACATCAGCGTCTCGGTCGATAAGGATGGCCATTATTTTTTCGACAAAAATGAAATGAACGAGGCCGATCTGCAGGCGCGCCTGATCCAGGTGCACCAATCAGATCCAGAAGCGAAAGTGTTCGTCCGCGGCGATCGCGACACTGTCCATGGAAACATTGTTCATTTGCTCGATATGCTTCGCTCGGCGGGATTCTATAAAATCTCATTCGAAATTAAGAGCGAGGCGCTAAAGGGGGTGCCGGGCGCCGGCACGTGATTTATGGCAGAGGAAACACCAAAACCGCTGCTTTATCGGCCACCACAGGCATGGTATTTCTGGGGTGCTTTTGGCGCTGCATTGGCAATTCACCTGACTGCGGTTGCACTTGCTCAAAAACACGAGGCGCCGGTTGAGGTTCCTCCTGACATACCGACCGCTGTTGTCGAGGCAACACTGCAGGCCACCGAGGAACCCACGCCTCCGCCGGAAGACATTCCGTTGCCTGAACCTCCGCCGCCACCGGACATCAAGCCAGAGTACGTGGAAGAAACGACACCTCCGCCAAAGAGACCGCAGGCGCAAAAATTCGCCCCCATTAGGGCGCCGCAAGCTGCCGGTCGTCCTGGTACCCTGTCAATTTCTTCAGCGAAAGCGCTGGCCACTTATGCGCCGCGCCCGCAGTACCCGTATGAGGCGCGTTCACGGCATGTTACCGGCAGTGGAGTGTGTGTCGTCGACGTCGGTCCGAGCGGCAGCGTGACGAGCGCTTCGATGGCACAGAGCATCGGGAATCCTATTTTGGATAACGCAGCAACGAGCGCTTTCCGTCAATGGCGATTTAAGCCCGGATCGGTTTCGAAGGTCAAAATTCCCATCACATTCACCATGACGGGCGCCCAGTACTGAAATCCTTGGAGTTTAACGTATGAGACTCGCTTCACCGGTTCCGCATAAGAGAGCGCGCATTGAGATCATTCCTTTGATCGACATCATGTTCTTTCTACTAGCCAGCTTCATGATGGTCAGTCTGAGCCAGACCCACATGAAAGGTATTCGGGTCAATTTACCGGCTGCAATTGCTCCGCCCCCAAGCCAGGTAAAGGATTATGTCTCGATCAAGATACAGGAGGGAAACGCGGTTTACTTCGACAACCAAATTGTGACCGATGATCAGGTACTACCTCGCCTTTACGAACTGCACCGCGCAAATCCAGACATCAAGATCTCAATCAGCGCGAGCTTGATGGCGATGCACGGCGACGTGATTACTGTTCTGGACAAGGTTCGCTCCGCTGGAATCACGAAAGTTGGGTATCAAATCAGAGCCGCAGGCGCGCCAGCTGCACAACCGGGAGCTCCTCCACCACCGCCTCCGCCGGCACCGAAACCGTAGGCTTCGCCGCAGAGCGTCGGCAGTTTGGCTTGCAATTTGCGAATCGCCTTGGCGCGGTGACTGATATTGTTTTTCACTTCTTCGGGCAGTTCGGCAAAGGTTTCTTCGAATCCATCTGGAATAAAGATCGGATCGTAGCCGAATCCGTGTGAGCCCCGCGGCCGTTCGGCGATTTTTCCTTCTACAACTCCTTCGAACGTCGCGAGGACCTGGCCATCGCGCGCGACTGCCAGAACGCAACGAAATCGCGCGCGTCGCTGATCGCTTTTCGCCTCAACGTTCGCAACTCGGCTCAGTAACTTGGCGATTCTTTCTTTGTCGCTCGCATTTGCGCCTGCGTAGCGTGCCGATTGAATTCCCGGGGCGCCCCCCAAAGCTTGGACTTCCAGTCCTGAATCATCCGCGATTACCAAGCCGGGCAATTTTTTTGATACCGCGATTGCTTTGAGTTTCGCATTTTCTTCGAAGGACGTCCCGCTCTCCGTTATTTCGGAAATCTCGGGATGGGCAGTGAGATCCCGTACAGCCGAAGCTGATCCGAAAATTTGCTCAATCTCCCGCGTTTTATGCGCATTGCGCGTTGCCACAATCAATTGCATTGGCGTTTGACAGGATTCAGAAGATTAACCACGAATCAACACGAATAGACACGAATAACCGTGAGCCTTCCTTACAGTCGCGACCCAAGTGACGAAGAGCGTCAACCAACTCGGTGACAGTTGACGAGTAGCGACGCTCTTCTGTGAATTGGTGTTCATTCGTGTCCATTCGTGGTTTAACGTCAGGGGTTTTCCATGGACGAGCGCCGCAAACCGTATCCATTCGACGAGTTCGAACCAAAATGGCAGGCCATCTGGGAAGAGCGACAACTCTTTCACGCGCCCAATCCCGGTGAGAAAGGTTTCGATCCCTCGAAGTCGAAATTTTACGTCCTGGATATGTTTCCCTATCCGAGCGGTGCAGGCCTGCATGTTGGCCATCCTGAAGGTTATACCGCCACGGATATCATCGCGCGTTACAAGCGCCTGCGCGGATTCAATGTCTTGCATCCGATGGGTTGGGACGCATTTGGCTTACCTGCTGAACAATACGCGATCAAAAGCGGCCAGCACCCGGCAATCACCACACGCGAAAATGTGGCCAAATTCAAGAACCAGCTCAAGCGAATTGGTTTTTCCTACGACTGGCAGCGTGAAATCAACACGACCGATCCACGTTATTACAAATGGACGCAGTGGATTTTTCTCCAGATTTATAATTCCTGGTTCGATCCGGCCAGAAACAAAGCCGAGCCCATTTCGACGTATTCGGGGAAAAACCCGGATGAAGTTCGCCTCGCGTACGTGGCTGACGTGCCGGTGAACTGGTGTCCGGAGCTCGGCACTGTTTTGGCTAATGAGGAAGTCGTCGATGGGAAAAGCGAGGTTGGCGGATTTCCGGTCGTGCGACGGCCAATGCGTCAATGGATGTTGCGGATTACCGCTTATGCAGAGCGCCTGCTCAAAGAGCTGGACGGACTCGACTGGCCCGAAGGAATCAAGTTACTCCAGGGAAACTGGATTGGGAAAAGCGAAGGCGCAGAGATCGATTTCAAGATCGACAAAAGCGACCAAAAAATCCGGGTTTTTACCACACGTCCCGACACGCTTTACGGAGGAACGTTCCTAGTGCTGGCGCCAGAGCATTCGCTTGTCGATCTAATTGTGACTGAAGAGCAATGGCCGGCAGTGCGCGAGTATCGCGAACGGACAGCGCGGAAAAGCGATCTCGAACGCGCCGATCTGTCCAAAGACAAAACCGGCGTGTTTACCGGCGCGTACGCGATCAATCCGGCAAATAATGAAAAGATTCCAATCTGGATCGCTGACTATGTGCTGGTCGGTTATGGGACTGGCGCGATCGGTGGCGTTCCTGCGCACGACGAACGTGATCTGGAATTCGCGAAAAAATTCGATCTGCCGGTTGTCGTTGTTGTTCAGCCAACAGGAGATGAACCGGCGATGGGATTTACCGGCGAAGGCATTGCAGTCAATTCACCAATTATCGATGGCCTAACCAGCGCTGAAGCAAAGAGAAAAATCACTGCGTGGCTGGAGGAATGCGGCCAGGGTAAACGCGCCATCAATTACAAATTGCGCGACTGGCTTTTTTCCCGGCAGCGTTATTGGGGTGAGCCATTCCCGATCGTCTGGGAAGGTGGCAGTCACCGTTCGTTAGGCGAAAACGAACTGCCACTCGTCCCGCCGCCACTGGAAGATTACAAGCCCACTGGAACTGCCGAACCGCCGCTTTCAAAGGCAAAAGATTGGATTCGTTACTCCGAAAAAGCGACTCGCGAGACGAACGTCATGCCGCAATGGGCCGGCTCGTGTTGGTACTACTTGCGATTCTGCGATCCAAACAACGATCAGCGTTTCGCAGGAGAGCAGGCCGAGCGCTATTGGATGGGCGGCGAGAAGCCGGGTGGTGTCGATTTGTACGTTGGCGGCACCGAACACGCTGTCCTGCATCTGCTGTATGCACGCTTCTGGCAAAAGGTGTTGTTCGATCTCGGTTATGTCTCGAAGGCGGAGCCATTCCAACGCCTGGTCAATCAAGGAATCATCCTGGGTGAAGATAATCAGAAAATGTCCAAATCGCGCGGCAACATTGTGAACCCGGACGATGTGATCGACCGGTACGGGGCCGACGCCTTTCGCTGCTACGAGATGTTTATGGGACCCCTGGAGCAAATGAAACCGTGGAGCATGCGCGGCGTGGAAGGCGTGTCGCGTTTTCTTGCGCGCGTCTGGCGTTTGTTCATGACCGAGAACCAGGGCGGCGACTGGGAATTGTCTGCGAAAATCAAAGAGATCGATGCAAGCAAGGCACAGCAGAAGATGACCCATGCAACGATCAAGAAAGTCACTGAAGACATCGAGTCGTTCTCGTTTAACACGGCGATTTCGCAGATGATGATTTTTGTAAACGCGTTCACCGGTGCGGAAGCGATTCCGTTCTCATCAATGCGAGCCTTCCTGGTTCTCCTCAGTCCGTTCGCGCCGCACATTGTCCCCGAGTTATGGGAAAAGTTGAACGGCAAGTTTACGGACGCGCGTGGCGATATTACGGAACAGAGCTGGCCTTCCTATGATGAGCAGTTACTTGTCGAAGACGAAGTGGAAATCGTCCTTCAAATTAACGGAAAGGTGCGCGATCGAATGAAGATGCCGATTGTTGCAACGGATGAAGAAATGAAAACCGCCGCGTTGTCGAACCCGAAAATTCAGGAGCGAATTGCTGGTAAGACGGTGGGCAACGTGATTGTAGTCCCCAAAAAGCTTGTAAACATCGTCGTCGATTAGTTCGATGAACCGCTATGTGGAAGGAATTTAAGGAGTTTGCGATCAAAGGAAATGCCGTCGATCTCGCGGTGGGCGTGATTATTGGCGCCGCCTTTGGAGGTATCATCAATTCACTCGTCAAAGACATTCTCATGCCGCCGGTAGGCTTACTGACCGGTGGCCTCGATTTCTCCAACAAATTCCTCATCCTTAAGGCGGCGCCCGGCGGCGGTTCCTTTAATACTCCGGCCGAGGCAGCCAAGGCAGGGGCAGTGACTTGGAACTACGGAAATTTTATCACTCTCGTGATCAACTTCATCGTCGTCGCCGTCTGCATTTTTCTCGTGGTCAAAGCGATGAACAAGTTGAAGCGGTCGTCGCCGGCTGCCGAGGCAGTTTCGAAGGACTGCCCAGCCTGCGCCATGACGATCCCGATCAAGGCGACACGTTGTCCGCATTGCACGAGTGAGTTAGCGCAAGCGACCCCGCAGTGATGTTGTAGCCGGCGTTGTTCGTGCCGGCCAGCGAAAATCCATTCTCGAAGCCTTCACGGGGATCTAGGCCGTCTCAGTCCTAGGGAATTTTCGTAAATTATTGCTTGCCCTCGGCAGCTTCGGCTGCTAGGAGAACTGCCAATGCCGAAGTGCCTTAACCTCGCGGTGGCAGCAGCTGGCGCTTGTTTAATTGTTGGGTGTGCCACGCAATCGAAATCAAATCTTGGTGGAGCGCGCCGCGTACCGAATGTCCGCACTACTGCCTACACACACAATGAAGGAAGCGGATGCCATAACGCAATTGGCACTCATCTTTCCGGCCGCCACGTGATGAGTGCCGCCTCTGATTGGTCGCGTTATCCGCTCGGCACACGGTTTCGCATTGCCTCGACGAACGACGAATACATTATCGACGATTATGGATGGGCACTCGTCGGGACTGATACCATCGACCTGTATAAACCGAGCCGGCTGGAAATGAGACGCTGGGGCGTACGTCACGTGGACATCGACATCTTGCAATGGGGATCTGAGGAACAAAGTTTGAAAGTCCTCGCACCGCGCTGCAAACATCGTCGGATCCAGCAGATGGTGGCAGCTCTTGAGAAAAAGAAGGGGAAACCAAGCGTCGCGCAAACCACCCCTCCTCGCAGTTCGCTTTGATTTAAGGCCCATCGCGTCGCATTCTCCCGGCGCATGAGAATATTCGTTGTTGGCGGCGCTGGTTACATCGGAAGCGTTTGCGCCGAGCTATTATTGGATGAGGGCCACGAAGTAACGATCTTCGATAATCTAACTGAAGGCCACCAGCACGCTGTCGATTCACGCGCTAACTTTTTTCACGGCGAGTTAGCCGACCGCGCGCAAATCCAGGCTGCGCTGTCTAACGCGCGCCCAGACGCCGTGATGCATTTTGCAGCAAACGCGCTCGTTGGTGAATCAATGCGCAATCCATCCAAGTATTTTCGCAACAACATTTGCAACGGGTTGAATCTTCTCGATGCCATGGTTGCAACAGACATTCAGCGAATCGTTTTTTCCTCGACTTGCGCAATTTTCGGACTGCCCGAGCGGTTGCCAATCGAGGAAACGACGCCCGCGCGTCCGATCAATCCATATGGCGAATCGAAACTCGCTTTCGAAAAAATCCTGCACTGGTACGGTCGGATCCACGGATTAAACTTTGTGTCATTGCGTTACTTCAACGCAGCTGGTGCGACTGAGAACTTCGGTGAAGATCATCGGCAGGAGACACATTTGATCCCTAACGTGCTTAAAGTCGCGCTGGGCCGAAAACCGAATGTCGAAATTTACGGCACCGATTACGAGACGCCGGATGGAACGTGTATTCGCGACTACATCCACATCCTGGATCTGGCACGGGCGCACATCCTGGCGCTTGGTGCGCCTGGCAGCGCATTTTATAACCTTGGTACGGGAGGCGGCTCCAGCGTTCGCGAAGTAATCGACGCTTGCGCTAAAATCACCGAGCGAAAGATCGCCGCGATCGAAAAGCCGCGCCGGCCGGGCGATCCACCCCGGCTTATCGCATCTTCGGAAAAGATAAAAAAAGAACTAGGTTGGCGACCGCAGTTCCAGTCGCTGGAGGCAATTATCCAGAGCGCGTGGAAATGGCACGAGAAATTTCCAAACGGCTACGAAGATTAAAGTCTGAGAAACCCCAACCCCCTTTTGCGACCCTGGCCACGCCTGCTGCCAGACCCGCCCTTGTGTTACAAATGTAGCCGGCAACTGTCATTGCGCTCCTGAAAGAGGCGGACGCAGGGCTGTCGTCACTGCCGCTCGAACTTGTGCGATGTCCAGATCGTTTAGTCTGCCGCTTTGCGCTTGAAGCACGCGCACATTTTCGTTTCTAGGCGCCCAAACGTTAGGATCGGTCGGGCCGAAGAGCAAAATGCAGTTTGCTCCTGCGGCGGCGGCAAGGTGCGAAATTCCGCTATCGTGGCCTACAAAAATGGTGTGTTCGAGTACAGCGGCCAGATGCGGTAGTGGCAAATTTTTTGCGAAGCAAACACCGCGATCTTTCCAATCGTACTCCAATTCCGCGGTCTGGGCTTTGTCTGCCTCGCCCGAGACAACGACAAGAGAAAACTGCTTTCCCATGTGGCCAAGCTCACCGTTTGCCTTTGATGAACAATCTTTGCTTGAGACTAGCTCAATCCAATTTTCCAGCGGCCAGTTCTTTTCCTTGCTGCCGCTTCCAGGATGAATCGCGAGAACTGATTGCGATGAACTCCGGAGGAACTCTTGAGCGAATTGGCGATCGTCCGCGGAGAAAAAAATTTCTTCAGCGAGATCGGCAACTGTAATCCCCAGTTGTTCGATCGGTCGCGCTAGCTGCCTCGCGGCATGGCCGCTCTTTTCGATAATCTTGGCAGGTCCGCAAAGCAGATTTTCAACACCACACCGGCGGAGGTTGCTTTCAAAGATTCGATCCGGATCATACAGATAGCTGATGATCAAATCGAAGCTCGCGAAATAACCTGCCAATTCCGCCGGTAGCTCCGAATTCTTCGCGAAGAAGCTGGCAAGAGGTCCGTGTTCGATTGAGCGAACTGCTTGCGCATAGAACCGGTTTTCCGCGACCACTGCGATATGCTTGTAACCAAGAATCTCAATGTGCGCATCAGGATAGGTCTCACGGAGCGCCTTGAGCGCTGGAAGGGTAAGAATGAAATCGCCGATTGCGCCGCCCCGGATTACGAGAATGCGATTCATCTTATACTGCGCCGAAATCCGCGGGAGCCTGCAAATTCAAATCTCAAAATGCTGAGACCAAACGCCGTGAGCGATCGCAGACCGCCGCTACAGTCTTTAATACTGAGTAAACGCGAATGTTAGAATCACGCAGCCGTAAATCAGCGCGATAGCATGCAAACAGCGCCAGCGAAACGTGCTCCGCGTAGTCCAATTGATTTGATCACGCAGGACGTACGGGATGGCGACCCAAAAGAGACCGCCAAGAATTAACAAATAAGCAAGTACTGTTACGAGCAAACGGCTTGTCTCGTAGCGAAGAAAGGCCGCGTCGAGCAGTGGCTCCGCAGCCAGCAGACAAAGAATTCCAAGAGCGCGCACGGCGAGGAATTCTCCAACAAAACGCAGCACAAGTCCGTAGCCGATGGGCAAGGCAATGAGCAGGGGACGCCGAAATGCGGAGAATTCACCCATCTGGATGGTTGCGAGCAACCAAAAGGTCCAGACAAGACAAATGGTTAGCAAAAATATGCCGGCCATGTGAGATCGCGGAAACTTTTGTGCAACGCCAGCAAGGTTTGGTTTTAACAAACCGGGCAGACTGATCAAAACGAGAAGTACGCCCGCGATGATTCCAGCAGCTTGTAAAGAGAGATGGTAAATCACCGGAAAGTGCGCCACGGCGGATTTGTCCGGCGGGCGGCGAATTTTCAACTCGCCGTTCGGCCGATGCAACTTAAAAAGTGCCGCAATCTTTCAGGAGCGGCTCCCCGTACAAGCTGAATCCGTTGGCGTGTTGCACGTGTACATCAACAATTTGTCCGACTAGTTTTTCGCCGCCCTCAAAGACCACAATCTTGTTTGTGCGTGTGCGGCCCATCAACCGTGCTGAATTGGTCTTACTTGGGCCTTCGCAAAGAACTTCAACAGAGCGTCCCACAAGGCCTTGGCCGGAGCGGTGCGCTGATTCATTAACCACCTGGAGCAAATCCTGATTGCGCTGTTCTTTGATGTGCTCATCGATTTGATCTGGCACCTCCGCAGCGGGCGTATCGCGGCGCGGCGAATAGCGAAAAACAAACGCGTTATCAAACTGGATTTCTTCGACCAAATCTCGCGTCTGTTTGTAATCCTCTTCAGTCTCGCCTGGAAATCCCACGATGATATCAGTGGTAATGGCAATGCCCTCGCGTGCGTGTCGGATGCGGCGAACGAGATCGAGATATTTCTCCGCCGTATAGCCTCGGTGCATCGCTTTGAGAATTCTGTTAGAGCCGGATTGCAACGGCAGATGAATGTGCTCCGTCAGTTTCGGCACACGCGAAATCGCGTCGATCAAGTCGTCGCGGAAACCGATGGGATGCGGGGAGGTGAACCGGAGCCGTTCAAGGCCGTCGATTTCATTCACCGCTTCCAGCAATTGCACGAAAGGACTTTTGCCATCGCGTTTCGGAAATTCGTGACGGCCATAAAGATTCACGATTTGTCCAAGCAACGTGACTTCTTTGACACCATGCGCGACCAGGTCGCGCACCTCCCTCACGATCTCGTCAATGGAACGGCTGCGCTCCGTGCCGCGCGTCTGAGGGACAATGCAAAAGGTGCAATGCATGTTGCATCCCTGCATAATGGAGACGAACGCTGTGGCCTGCCTGGGTGCCAGCTGTTGATTGCAAATCGTCGATTGCGAGCCGGGTTCCTCCGCAATATCGACGATCGAAAAACGCAGATCGTCCATTGCGCGATTCTGGTTCGGCGCGAGCTCAGCTTGCTCGCCATGGCGAGAGCGGGCCGTTTTCTTCGCCACCAATTCTTCCACGTAATCGGCAACGCGATGAAATTTCTGCGTTCCGATAACAAGATCGACGTGCGGCAGATTCTCCAGTAACACCTCGCCACGGGCTTGTGCCATGCAGCCCAGAAACCCGAACACCATATGCGGCCGGTCTCTTGCCATTCGCCCCAGCATCCCCATTTTCCCCAGCGCCTTCTGATCAGCCATGTCGCGCACGCTGCACGTGTTCAACAGCACTACGTCAGCTTCTGTTTCGTGGGCCACCCGCTCGTAGCCGCGTGCGATGAGCGAATGCGCGACCTGTTCCGAGTCGCGCTCGTTCATCTGGCAGCCATAGGTCTTGATGAAAAACTTCGGCATGGACGAGCGAAAATAATACACGCGCACGCTGCCTCCGTCCAAAGCCGGACATGAATTTCACGCCCTCACATGGATCAATTCCCCTAGGTTCGTGACAATTCGAGTATTCGTGTCTTAAATCGCAGCATGCCAGAGAAAAAAGATGAACCGGCAGCAATCGGGATCATCGGCGGCAGCGGTCTCTATCAAATAGAAGAATTGCGTGATACCAGCGAACTCAACATCGATACGCCATTCGGGCCACCGTCGGACATGCTTGTTGGCGGAAAGATTAACGGGCGTCAGGTCTATTTTTTGCCGCGCCACGGCCGCGGTCACCGGATTTTGCCGCACGAAATCAATCACCGGGCCAACATCTATACGCTGCGTTCCCTGAACGTTCGCTGGATCATTTCGGTAGCAGCGGTGGGCAGTCTGCAGGAAAAATATGCGCCGCGAGATGTGTTGCTGCCTTCGCAGTTTTATGACCGCACAAGCGGGCGCGCAGTGCACACATTTTTTGGGGAGGGTATTGCCGCGCACATCGCGTTTGCTGAGCCAATCAGCACAAACCTCCGCAATCTTCTGGCGGAATCAGCGAGATCCCTTGGTGTTGCCGTGCATAACGGCGGCACCTACGTGAACATGGATGGCCCTGCGTTTTCCACTCGCGCCGAATCGGAATTGAATCACCGCAACGGTTTCGATGTGATCGCGATGACGAATCTACCGGAGGCGAAACTGGCTCGCGAAGCGGAGATCGCATTCGCAACAATGGCGATGATTACCGACTACGATTGCTGGAAAGTGGAAGAGGAACCGGTCTCGGCGGAAATCGTTCTCAGCCATTTGATGGCAAATGCGGAAACGGCGAGGAAAATAATTGTGGATGTAATCCCACAAATCCCCACCGAGCCAAATTGGCTGGAACATCTCGCTCTCGATTCAGCGCTGGTCACCGACCGCAACCTTTGGCCAGAAGCTACGGTCGAAAAGTTGAAGCCAATCTTGAAGCGATTTCTGGCCGATTAAGAAACGACGAAATCCGTATGATCGGGCAGACCAACGCCCAACGCTCAACGTCGAACGTCAAAGAAAGAGGCTGCCCGCGAATTGCGCGAATAGACGCGAAAAAATTCCAAAAGAGAAAGCATTCGCGCTAATTCGCGTCGTTCGCGGGCAGATGATCTGCATTCCCGTCCTATTGGTGTGTCCTTTTTTTGTTTTTTGTGAAAAAGCGTTGACAGGAGTGTCAATTTTTCCGACAACTCGCCCCTCCATGAAAAGAAAAACAGCTTCCATATTATTTTTGATCGCCCTACTGGTGGTGGGACCGAACACCGCCGTGCCGGTCGTGACCGCCGCGCCCGGTAATGACCTCCTGCAGGAGGATCAGGTCTCTGACGAGAACGACGACGACAGCGACGACAACAACGCGCCCATCGGGACCCAAAACCAGGACGCGCAGAATTCTGCTACGGCCAGCACCGCTGCCACGTCCGCGAGCTTAGGATCCATCCAGATCGGCCCGTCGGCATCCGGTGAAGCAGTGCGCATTCTCTCCACGGCCTATACGCTCCAACCGCTAAGCGGTGACGTGTGTCTCAGCTGCATTGGCGTAATCGTTGGTCCAGCCGATCTGTTCACCCCGAGGATCATTGACCAATTAAGGGCAGCTTACGAAGCGGGTCACGCAGTCGGTTTAACCAACGCCACACAGGCCAGCATCGAGCGGCTCCATGACCTGCTCCAACATCACGGCTCGGTTCAGCTTGTGCCGGGCGGCGCGGAGGTTGACCTGGTGGTTTTTCGCAAGGCGCAGCGACCCGATGGCCAGTTTAACTTCAGTTCTCACGTCTTGTTTCCCCGCGCGGCCTCGACGACTGGGGTCTTAACGAAGGAGGACAAGCAGCGATTAAAGCGAGTGTCCAAGTCTTTGAGGCGGAAGCTGAGGCGCAAGCTGGTAAACCTCCGCACGAGCCAGCAACAGGAGACGGCCGATAGAGCTGACATCCAAGCATTGAACCGTGTTTTTTCGGCCACCCCAGAGCTGCCCGCGTCGCCACCGCCGGGCAGTTGTGACGATCAGGAGAACATCTACTGCCTTGCGGAATCGTACCAGTCGCACCCCATCAAAACGGATCAGTCTGGCAATCAAGTCCAGATCGTCGACACCGTGTGGGCTGCGCGCTCATTCCTCGATTCGCAGGATCTCTACTACGTTTTACAGGAGGCCGACTTTCACATCATCAACCCCCTGAATGGTTTTGGTCTTCTTTTTTGGAGTAACAGCACAGCCAGCTTTCCCTTCGAGCCGAATCCGACCCTGCTCCAACCGTCCCCGCAGACAACGATGGAGGCAACGCAGTACATCAGCAGCGTGCAAAAGAGCATAAGCGGCAGCGTGGGTTGGAACCAGGCGCAAGGCCTCAACGCATCGGTCTCCGGAGGCGTGTCAATCACCAACTCGCAGACCACCACGATCCCGCCGATCAATATCACCTTCAACTCGAACCTTGCCACGGGCCACACGTTCTGGAACTACTACGTGAACGAGCTTCCTCAGGAGACGGAGACAATCACTACCTATCAGGGGTGGATCTGGGAGATACCGTTCTCGAACTACCAGTTGGGGCAGACGGAGTTCCAATTCAGCTCCTGGGCGCAGCTGCAGGGCACGTGGCACGGGTTCCCGCCTAGTTTCACCCAAAAAGTGAGCCCCACCGCCAATCTCACGATGTCGGTCCCCATGCCGTTTGGCCGGACCTTCGCGCTGCAGCCCCCGACGGTGACCGGCGTCAGCCCGTCGTGCGTCAATTCGGGAGATCAATTTACCATCCAGGGCACCGGATTCTATCCGTCGCTTGTCCAGTCCGTGTTGATCGGGGGCACGCCAGTGAGCGCCGACAACATCACCAGAGAAAGCGACACGCAGCTCAAGGTCGTTGCTCCTGACACAATCGAGTGTCACGGGACGGGCTGCCCCGTGGCCGTCCAGACAACGCAGGGGACTTCCAATACCAATTTCAACATCGTGATCAGCGATTTCTGTAATTAGGCTTCGCCGGGTTAAACCGCTGAAACATTAAACCGTTAAATCGGACCGCTTCAGCGCTAGGTATCTAATTGCCTGACAAAGCGCTCGGATTTGATCTGCCTGGTGCGCCGCCGTGACGGTAATGCGCAATCGCGCGGAACCTTTGGCGACCGTGGGATAACGAATTGCTGGAACGAGAAATCCTTCGCTTTGCAACGCGTCCGTGAGATTAAGTGCCGCTTTCTCGTCGCCTACGATCCACGGGAAAATCGCGCTGCTAGCCGCGCTGTGTTTTTTATCTAATTCGGAACGCGGCAGAAGATCCTGCATCAATCTGATTCTTTCCCAGAGCAAAAGCCGGCGCTCCTCACCTTCTGACGACGAGAGGAACTCTACGGCGGCTAGGGCCGCCGCTACCACGGCCGGTGATGGAGCGGTGGAATAGATGAAAGAACGCGCTCGATTGATCAGCCAGTCGATGAGGGTGCGCGAACCGCAAATGTAGCCCCCGCTCGCACCGAGCGCCTTGCTCAAGGTTCCCATCTGAACATCGACGTCGTCATTCAGGTTTTCAGCCGCGGTGAGGCCGCGTCCGTTCGGACCGATCACCCCAACCGCATGCGCTTCATCGAGCATGAGGAGCGCGCCGAAGTGCTTTTTTAGTTCCACTAATTCGCGCAACGGCGCGCGATCACCATCCATTGAAAAGACAGATTCAGTCACGATGAGAACGCGCTTGCCAGAATGTTCGCGCCGAGACCATTCAAGATGGCTCTCCAGTTTGGCCACATGATTGTGTGGAAAGACGCGCAGGACCGCGCCGCTGAGTTTTGCGCCATCGATGAGTGAGGCGTGGCAGAGTTTATCGAGCAATACGACGTCATTTTTGACGACGAGAGTAGGAATCGTTCCGAGCGCCGCAGCGTATCCGCTATTAAAACAAAGCGCAGCTTCGGTCTGCTTCCACTGTGCAAGAGCTCGTTCCAAGCTAAGATGCGGCGATTGCGTTCCGCTGATCAGGCGCGAAGCGCCGGCGCCGGCGCCAAATTCGTCGATTGCGGTAATCGCTGCGTCGCTTAATCGAGGATCGTTTGCGAGACCGAGATAATCGTTTGAAGAAAAATTGATCAAGCGGCGGCGGCCGCCAATCTCGACTTCGGGTCCTTGCGCGGTGGTGATTTCGCGAAGATGTCGATCCAACGAACGCGCACGCAGCGCTTCCATGTCTTTTGCGAAGAGATCCTTCATCACAAGCGATTGAATTGCGCCTCCAAGCAATTGAGAATCACAAAATGAAGACGCGTTGCTTCGATCATATCGACTTACGAGTGAAAGACATGAGCATAGCAAGAAAGTTTTATGGCAAATTCCTGCCGCAGCTTGGATTTGTTGAGGAACGGCCGGGCAAAAAATATCACAGTTTTTATTCCGCCGGTGGGGACAGGCCGTCGGAATTTTTTGGCTTCACGCAAGACAAAAATCATAAGCCAAATGGCACGCGCATCGCATTCTGGGCAGATACGCGGGAAGAAGTGGATCGGCTTGCAAAGTTGGTGCGTAAGGCGGTGGCAAAGCGCTGGAGGGTCCGGAAATCTGCACGGGTTACCCTGCTGGGTACTATGCATTTTTCTTCGAGGATCCGGAGGGCAACAAGCTGGAAATCTGCTGCCGGGAAAGGCCGATCATTGCGAAATGACGTAGTTTCGGCGAACGGTTAAGGAATGAGTAAGCCGACGCATGAGCCTGCGATTCTGCAGGAACCGCGTCGCCATCGCTATCTCAGGCTGATCGCGCTCTTCAAAATCGGCAAAGGTGTCCTGTTGCTTCTGCTTGGTGTTTCACTGCTTTTCTTGAACGCGCGGAGTCGCTGGATGGATGCCCTCTCGACCTGGACCGCTGACGAAATCTTGCTGGAACACAGTAAGGCAGTGGATTATCTGCTGAATAAACTGCAAGCCGTGCTCGCGGGTGGGACGTTGCGTGCCACGGGTTTTCTGGCGCTTTTTTACACGGCGGTACTTTTTACCGAAGGAATCGGCGTTTACATGGAGCAACGCTGGGCGGAATTGCTCATGATATTTGCGACAGCGGCTTTGATTCCCCTCGAGGTACGTCATATTTGGCATCATCCAGGAGTCGTAGGCGCGCTCATTTTGCTGGTGAACTGTTTCATCGTTTGGTTTCTTTACTGCGTGCTCAGGCGCGATAAGGCAAAACCGCACGCTAGGCAGCCGCGCCAACTGGTGGAGACACGTTAGGCGGCCGTCTCATAAAGGTTATAGCTATGCCCTGCCGCGCGTCTCCGTCATCAGGGATGCACGTTCTAGACGGTGCACAGCGCCGTGGCTAGAGCTGATTGCTACAGCGCTCCAAAGAGATCCAGATATTGCTCGAGGTAACGTGTCAGCAGAAAATTTTTCCGAACTGTCTCGTGCGCCTTGCGTCCCATTTCGTCGCGCAATTTCTCGTCATTAATTACCTCCACCATTCGTTCGGCTGTCTCGTCTACCGAGGAAACGAGGAAGCCATTGACGCCGTCTTCGATTTGGTGACGAATTCCGCCGACGTTTCCGCCAATCACCGGCGTGGCTTTCCACATCGCTTCCGCCACAGTGAGCCCAAATCCTTCACGCAATGATTTTTGCAGGACAACCGCTGCACGCGTTTGCAAAGCATTTACCAGGGCTGTGTCGTCGCCACTGGTCAAAATTAGTATTCGTTCGTCCCGACTCGCGCAGAGCGAGTGGAAAATTTCTTCGCCTTCTGGGTCGTCGGTCGCAAAATTGCCGAGCAGCACCAGCCGGGCATCGATTTGTTTGCGGGCCAACTTGAACGCGTCCACGACTCCTTTGGGATCTTTCCACGGATCGAAGCGCGAGATTTGGACGACGAGTGGCAAATCGGCGGGTACCCGGTAGTGAGCCAGGCGTCCGTCGATCTCCGTGGCGCTTAGTTGACGATTCTTGATTGTGAATGGATTGATCGCCGGCATCATCACTCGTTGTGGCGGGTTCATTTCTTGAGCGAACTCCCCGCCGCTGAGGATCACCGCGGCGTAATTGTCTATCCAATGCCACAGATACTTCCAGGTTTCGGCGTCTGGCCGGGAAAGGTCGAGATGACAACGCCAAAGCCAGGGACACTTCTTTTCGTAATGCTCAATTAACGGAAGCGGCTGCGGGTCGTGCACAATGATGAAGTCGTGATCGAGAAAATTGCGCACGCTATTCTCGTAAATCACTTGTTCGAAAATCTCCCTTTTGATCTTGGAGAGATCGATTTCTCCACCCTGAAGGGCATTGTGCATCTTCTTCGTGATGGAGAAAAAATCGGGCGTGCCTTGGATCACTCGCCACTCGGTGCGTAGTCCGAGGCTGTTCATGAGCAAAGTGAGCGAAGAAATTGTCTCAGCCACGCCGCCGCCGTAGTACGTAGAATTGAAATTCGCGACGCGCAGGCCTTTCAAATTGGCAGCTTTCTGGCGAATTCGCTCGATGGTCTCCGTTCCAACAAGCGAGTCGTAATCTTCGATCTCAGTAATGCGATACTGGGCCATTTGTGAATGATTCGTTTATCAGCACGGACACGCTCGCAGGAAGCGCGAGCAGCGATTTAGTTTTGCGCCGCGTAGAGCTTGCCTGGCAATGAAGAAGCCAAAAATAGATGATAAACTGAGACTACTGGGGGATTTCGGGGAAACCGATGCAATCTGTGTGGAGGTACTTAAAAATCCGGCCACCGAGGAAGGCGTTTTGCTCAAGGTAATGACCCGCGGCTCATTCGAGCAAGGCCAGCAGGTCTGGATAGTCGATCGCGATGGATCGAAAGTCGGCGCCACGGTTGAAAACGTCCTTGAGCAAACCATGGACAGCGAAGTGACGCTCTCAACGGTGTTGCCGGCGTAAGCTGCTGACGGCTGAGCGTCCGCGTTCCCCAGAGGCGACCGCGGCCCTGTCGCATAACGTTTCCCAGATGAGTGGCGATGAAACGAAGATCAAAACAACGTGAGCGCAGTTTTCCGTTCCTGCCAGTTAATGAGCGGGAAAATAAGCCGCGGAAGCGCGGCCTAACCGAGATTCGGGGGCCGTATTACTCGGTTGTGGGTCGGCGTTACCTTGAAGATCTGTTCGAAACAATGGGCGCCTACGTCGATTCGCTGAAGTTTGCCGGCGGCTCGTTCACGCTCATGCCAGAACGAGCTGTGCAAGACATCATCGAGCTTTGCCATAAACATGATGTTCTTGTTTCAACCGGTGGTTTCATTGAACGCGTTCTTGTGCAAGGCGATGATGCCGTGCGCCAGTACGTTGCCCAATGCAAAAAGTTCGGGTTCGATATCATCGAGATCTCAGCTGGGTTCGTCTCGATTCCAACTGACGATTGGCTGCGGCTAATTGAATTGGTGCGCAAATCCGGTTTAAAAGCGAAACCAGAAGTTGGGATTCAATTCGGCGCCGGTGGCGCCACTGCGGCTGCGGAACTAAAGGCGGAAGGTTCGCGCGACCCGAGCTGGGCCATCGCACAGGCAAAGCGATTTCTGGGCGCCGGAGCGGAGATCATCATGATGGAAAGCGAAGGGATCACTGAAAACGTCGATCCATGGCGCACGGACGTTCCCGCAAAATTCATTGACGAGATCGGGATGGAAAAACTGATGTTTGAAGCCGCTGATCCCGACGTGTTCGCGTGGTACATCAAAAACTATGGTGCTGACGTGAACCTGTTTGTCGATCACAGCCAGATTGTGCAGTTGGAATGCCTACGTGCTGGGATTTGGGGAACTAAGAGTTTGTGGGGACGCGTTGTGACTTATAAAGACACGCGCGAATAAAAAAGAGTGCGTGTCATCCTGAGCGAAGCGAAGGACCTCTCGCTGGGTGCTGTTTTACACAAAGTACTAGCGTGACGACCGCTTCGATTGTGAGGTTCCTCGCTCCGCTCGGAATGACAAGTTGGTTAGCGCGGCTCAGCACTGCCACTATGATTAACGAACCATTCGCTCGCGAGTTGTGCCACCTTCTCCAGCGTCCCTGGTTCTTCGAAGAGATGCGTCGCGCCGGGGATAATCTCGAGTTTCACTTCGCAGTGCATCCTATCGCGTGCTTGCTCGTTTAACTCGATGACGATGTCATCGTTGCCGCCGACAATGAGCAGGGTTGGTACATTCACTTTTGACAAAGCTTCACCCGCCAAATCTGGACGTCCGCCGCGCGATACGACCGCGCCTACATCTTTCGGAACTTCGACCGCCGCCACCAATGCCGCAGCGCCGCCTGTGCTCGAGCCGAAATAGCCAATCCGCAAATCGCACGTTTGTGGTTGCTCCTTTGCCCACTTTGTCGCGTGAACAAGGCGTTCGGCCAGCAAATGGATATTGAACCGAAGCTCGCGAGTCTGCATGTCGATTGCTTCCTCCTTCTGCGTGAGCAAATCAAAAAGCAGCGTCGCCAGTCCGGCGTCGTTAAGTGTGCGCGCCACAAATTGATTGCGCGGACTGTGACGGCTGCTGCCGCTACCGTGGGCAAAAAGCACAAGCGCACCCGCGCTCGTAGGAAGATGCAAAGTTCCCGAGAGAATTGCTCGCCCCGCTTGGATTTGCACTTCGTTCATTTTTATTCGCCCGGCGTAGGTCGTTCTTGCGCGCCGCGCGCAAGCAATTGGCGCACGTCTTCATCGGTTGTCTGCGAGAAATCTTCGTAATACTGACCGACGGCTTGAAAGAATTCAGGCATGCTCAGGCAGACCGTTTCGTCGGCTTGTTCTTCGATCTCGTGGCAAGTATCCGGCGGTCCGACCGGCACCGCTACGACGATCTTTGCAGCGCCGCGCTGCCGCAGCGCTTTTACGGCAGCACGCATCGTTGCCCCCGTGGCCAATCCATCATCCACCAAAATGGCAATCCGATCCCGTAAGTCCGGTGCTGGACGCCCCTCCCGATAAATTTGTTCGCGCCGCTGCAGTTCT
>Ga0137372_10001682_pt1 | contig 21447 bp, 16 predicted proteins | sample SagtaG_6_FD_104911 | JGI IMG/M metagenome (GOLD analysis project Ga0137372, IMG submission 104911) | Vadose zone soil microbial communities from Sagehorn Ranch, Mendocino, California, USA - Sage1_R_60_16 metaG | ecosystem: Environmental > Terrestrial > Soil > Vadose zone | place: USA...
ACTCCCAGGGGGACTCGCGAATAGTCGTACTGGCGCGCGACACTCGGCCTCCAGGACTTCCATGGGGACGATAACGTGATCGCCTCAGCCTTTATAATCCGCAGCACGCGACATTCCAGATAAGCGCTGAAATTTCGCAGGACTGGAGCTGAGGTTCGGCGTTCTCCTGGTTTACTTCGGTTTCTCGCGACGCGTTTTGACGGCCTCGGCGCAATCGCGCCGCAGAACGGTACCGCTATTCCGTTTTCGTTGACGGGCGTCTGATGCTCGAATCTCTCAAAGCAATTGAAAACAATGCCTTTATTGACGATGTGTTAAATGCTCGCGACTCCGTGGTAAAAACAGGCGCCCAAACATCAGGGGCTCGCTGAGCACTCCGGCGAGACTTCGGCGCAAGATTGTAGCTCGGCCACGGTTCGCATACGTCGCATCGGGCAATACTTGTTGTTCCCGAAGTCTCGGCCTGCCACGAGCAATTGATCGAGTCACAGCATGTCCTTCTGGCATCTTCCCATTCTGGCCGTCTTGGGGCAGAATAGCTCTTTGCTGAGTGCATGAAAAACCTTACGGCAGGTGAACTGCATGAAAAAAATACTCCCCCTGTTGCTATTAATGGTTGTCTCAACTGCCTTTGCCCAGGACCTTTACGTGAACCCGACGGGCAGCGATTCCAACGCTGGAACACAAGCTCAACCCTTCCTAACCATTCAGCATGCCGCCAATCTGGTGAAGGCGGGGCAAACAGTTCACGTCGCTCCTGGAACTTATAACGTCACTGGCATCAGCACTAGTACGTCTGGTACGGCGAGCAACCCGATTACATTCATCTCCGATACGCAATGGGGAGCGCACATCGTGCAGACGACGGACACGGACGCGTGTTGGAGAATTGGAGGATCGTTCATTACTATCCAGGGCTTCGATATCACTGAGGGGTCGAACGGAAGTTGCCGCATTGGGATTGAAAATATCAGCGGCAACAATGTCAAAATCCTGCACAACAGAATCCATGATCTAACCAAGAACTCTTCGATCGCATCGTGCAGCAGCGCGGGTGGGGCTGGGTTTGAGAGCGCCTCCGACTCCAGTGGGGGAGTTGATCTCACCTATACCTTGGACAGTAATTATATTTATCATATCGGGGATTATACGAACCTGAATTGTCCTTACATTCAAGGAATTTATACCAACGGCCACGGGAACGGCAGCCCTGGCTCGGTTGTAGTCACGAACAACGTTGTTTTTGAGATCATAAGCTTTGGGCTGAACATCAATTCCAGCAACACGGTGGTCGCAAATAATACGACTTTTCACAATGGAGCCGGGGGAATTTTCCTGGACAACTCACGGGGCTGCTACGACACCCAGCAGATCGTTAATAACATTGTCTTTGATGTCGGCATCGGAAGCCCTCGCCAAGTTGGAATTTCTTACCGCTATAGTTGTGGCACTAGCGCGAACAGTTCGGCAGTGGATAATCTCGTGTTCATGTCCTCTGGAACGGAGGCAAATAATTGGAGCACGAATGGCTCGTTCTCACACACTGGAGACGTGCAAGCCAATCCCCAGTTCGTAAGCTACACGGGGGATCAAAAGGGGGATTATCACCTGAAAGCAGGAAGCGCCGCAATTGACGCAGGAACTACTAGCCGGGCTCCAGCAACCGACTTTGATGACATCTCGCGGGTGGTTCCTATTTGGATCGGGGCATATCAATCGAATGGCTCAGTGAGCGGTTCAGCCCCAGCTCCCCCCACGGGGCTATTAGCGACGGTCAATTGATCCTTACTGCGTAGCTGCAGTAATAAAGGCCGCCCCCTGCAAGCTTGCTGGGATTCAACCCGAGCATCCGGTCTGAGGTTCACCATCAATTGTCTCGTCGAATCGGCGCCAGTCGGGCGCTTAGCTGGAACTGGCAGCTGGCGATTCTTTGAAACCCGTAAGACCGAGCTTGCGTTCCACGAAGCGCTTAGCAATTTTGAACAACACCAGCAAATCTAGCGTGAATCCTGCCGCATTGTAGGCCGCGACCCTGAAGGTCCGGAAAAACCTCAATCGATTTCCCCCTTCGGGAGCGATGAAGCGACCATTTACCGCAAGCGTATCGCCGCCCCAATCGTACGAAAAACAGTAGAGTAGCGCTTCCGAGGAAAGCGCGATGTCTGCGATGCTGGAATCATCCGTTACGACTTTAATCCCGCGCAGCAGCGAAATTGTGAACTTAACATTCAAGTCCGTCAGGAATACGATCGTCGATGGGATCATACGCAACAGGTAGAGCTTGTTGCGAGCAATGACCTTACGCCGCAACGATTGGTGCGCTTCGTGCAGCCTTTCCAGGGTAACGGGTGGGGACTTGGTTAGGTGCACTCGTGAGTTTTCGACGGCAGTATAGTCGAGCCGGTACTTCTCCAATGCTTGGGTCGAATCGGTACCCACGTCACCAACCATCCATTGGTCACCAGGGTAGAGTACGACCGTTTTAACCCCGAGCTGCTGCGTAATAAAGTCGTAAACGTCCCAGATGCGATTGGCTTCGCGATTTGCAAAGTAATTCTCCACATGCGAGAACCACACGAAGCTTGCGCACGGGACTACGACCTTCGGCTGAAGTGCTCGCACCTGTCTTGCGATTTCCCTTAGCTTCGCCCGTGCATATCGCCGGTGTGAACCGTAATCCTGAGGGTTGCCGACCCAATTCGCGTACGAAAACTGTGTGAAGAGTACGTTCGGCGAACCAACGAGGCTAGCCACGTGCTCAAGTTCTGAGTCGCGATCGAACACGCAATCATTCATGTTGAGGATTGTCTGTCCATCCGCACGGATGGCCAGCCAAGAATCGATCATCCCTTGCCTGCCGCATAAAACATCAACTTTGTCTGAGAGGTGCACCCAGGTGTCTTCGGGTAATTCCTGCGTCTGAAACCCAAAAGACTTGCACAGTTTCACTACTCGCTTGTCCCGCGTTTCGTGGAACAAAACTGTGATCTTACGGCGATAGCTCTCGGGAATCTTCCGCAGATTCGGAGGGTTGAAGTGGTCTGGATGTTCGTGCGAGAAGAAGACGTGGGTAATTCTTGCGAAATCGTCGTACTTGAATTTTGTTTCCGACAAAAGCGACCAACCGTTGTCGAAAACCATGCCGTCCAACCACGGGTCACAAATTAGCGAAACACCGTCGACCGAAGCGACGAATGAAGCATGATTTACCCAAGTGATGTGAATCATAGAAACTCCGCCATGCATGCACCTGCCAACCCCTTAGGCCGAGGTTGTGACGTTGAAGATCTGTGAGCCATTCAAAAGGAGCCGGAGACTTTGAACCGATCGGCGGTTCTCATCATTTCGATCATTTCGGGCGAACCGTGCCGCTAGTAACGCCCATAGATTGCAATGCCAGTTACGGTCTGCAGGACTGCCTCGATCCCTCTCTTGCCTGCAGTTTTCGCGGCGCTATTGGGGACGAACAAAATGTCGTTGGGTCGAAGCTGCAAGTCGGGAGCCTTTGACTGCAGGATCTTCTTTAGGTCGACTGGAATCTCGTGCTGCCCATCGGCACTCTTGCGAATCAGTCTTGCGTTGGCTAGGGCAGCAGTAGGGTTCGTGCCTTCTGCCTTTGCGATTGCCTGCAGAACGGTGAGCTCAGAATTCTCCATTACGATGCCGCTTGGCCGCCGCACATCTCCGACAACGTAAACGATTCCCGCTTTGGTGACGACAACCGTATCGCCCGGGTGAACAGCTACGTTGCTGCTCATACCACCATTCGCGTCAAAAGCCAAAGTGACTGTTTCCGGCTGTTGAGGGCGATCCCGCTTCGTGATCGTTACGACCTTCCCCGCCTTGGGTGTCGTCCCGCCAGCCGCTGAAATCGCATCGAACAGCGTTCGCGCTCCAAGCAAAGGGTAAATGCCGGGCTTCTGCACTTCTCCCAGCACGGAGACACCTTGCGTCGCGTATTCCTTGATGAACACCGAAACACGCGGGTCATTGAACAACTGGCCATCAGCGAGCGTCTTCGCCAGTAATGCTTCGGCTTGGCTAGCAGTCAATCCCGCCACATGGACGGCGCCAACCATGGGCAAAGAAATTTCGCCACTTCCGCTCACCCGCACTTGCTTCTCATACTCGGGCGCGCCAAAGACGCTTACATCGAGAAGGTCACCGGCACCAATGAGAGGCTCCGGAGCGGACTGGTTCAATTGCATTGCCGGAACGCCTGAAGGTGCGCTTTCTGCCAGCCCGGTGCCCCGAGCGCCCGAATCCGACTGATCTGGCGTCTGTGGCCAAGCTGAAGACCACGTTGCTATACATGCCCACATTAGAATGGCGAGCCTCATAGCGCGCTTCACGTTAACCGTTTGTACTGCATTCATCGCAACCTCCGGATGTCACTGTCGTCTTCAAGTGGACTGGCAGATAGTGGTCATTGGCGGGCGGATGTTTCGGGACAACCACCGGGTTCTTCGCGCGGTACCCCGGTGCCGACTGGTGTTCCGGAAAACACCGAGCCGCTCCGTTCCCCCAAGTACACACTTTGTCGCCACAGGCCCATCGATCTCGGTGCTATTCGCGTTCCACCAACTCTTATGATCAAATCAAATCCTATGATCAATTGACACCAAGTAATTGCAGAGCAGCCAGTAAGGTCAGCACCTGGGTTTTCTCAAAATGGGTACCAGTCTCAAACAGAACGTTCGCATCCTTATAAAGCTCTGGCCTACCCTTCAGTCCTTCAATATGACCTGTAAAATAGTTGTTAACAGTCCCTACTAAGTGGCGATTTGTACTAAACCAATATTCGAACGGGTTCATTGAGCTGTCTGGTAGCGGTCCGCGTACGAATCGCCTCGTGACCTCCAAGACTCTACGAACACGATGCCAGAACAGGTAGTCTGGGCGTATTTTTGTGCCACTTAATTCCCAAGTGAATCTTGCAGCTTCCGGCAGATACTTCGAGATCCATTGGTGATAGATCCGGTACCGAAACCGCTTTCGAGGATGAATTTTGATGGCATACTCCAGAAAATCGATATGGAGAAACGGCGAGGCACATTCGGTAAATTGGTTGGCCATCCAATAGCCATTAAATATCCCATTTATGCCACGGTTATACAACAGATACAACTCAGAATTGTCATATTCCTGTGCCACCGCAGTAGCGATTGAACTGATGCGGGGTAATAATGTACGTGAGTAACTCCCTTCAGACGGCTCAGCGGCAGTGTGTTTCTCGCACGAAAGATAAGTGCCTCCCAGCACGGCGTCCCCCAACATTCCAGTATGTAATATTCCGAAGTGCTCCCAATTCAGCAGAGAAAGCATTCTATAGAAATGTGCGGCGCCAGAGTACAACACTAGCCCGTCATTCGCCAACACTGGCCCGTCGATGTCAGTTAAGTAATTACCATTATCCAAGCTATAAAAGACAGAATGAAATCCACAATGCCGTGCGATGCTCCTAGCGATTGTCTCATCAAGATAATGACTCTGTGAACAAGTAACAGTGTAGAGATCGTCATAACCAAGTTGCCTTGCCGACAGGAGGTTCATACGAGAATCTAAACCACCACTAAGTGTGCCAATATGCCGATACCCATACTCTTTGTCTTTGTCGTATTCCGCTGTCACTGCTTCTGAGAATAGTGCGTTTAGGTTCGCCGTGATAGAGGTTTGTGGCTCTGTATGGTACAGCGTATTATCCAAACGATAATACTGCTTGGTCGTTATGGTTCCCCCCTGGTAGGTTAGAATTGAGCCAGGAGCTAGTCGTTTGACTGTGTCGACCAAAGTATGATTGTCCAGCATAAAGCCGAAGGTCAACAAGCAGTAGGCACCGACATCTGAAAGGCTGGTTGGAATATTGAGGTGCCTCATCAGGGTTACGACTGCTTTGAGTTCGGAGCCGAAGATTAGACGCTTGGTGTCTCTATCGAAGAAATAAAAAATGGGTTTGGTTCCAAGGTGATCTGTAAAAAGATGGAAGCTGTTAGTCGTCTTATCATAAAGACACCCGGCAAATGTCCCGCGCAGATCATTAGGGAATAACAACGCTTTGTTTCTAAATAACGTCTTGAGCAAGGCAAAATTCGTGGTCACTGAGTATCGCGCGCGCAATGTGGTCGCGTTGAGAAATACACCGTCTGTACAGAGAAGGAACTCGTCATCTTCATCGAAGATCTTGTCGCCCAGGAACTTGGGGACGACGAAGCGTTTTAGCCAAATATTCTCAAATGAGTATTGCTTGTTCTCTGTTGTATTTGAGAGTGGAATTGCAAGATCGACTGATCGAAGCACATCGTTGACTCGACCTAGTACTCCGCTAAATCCAGGCATTATTTTCAGCTCTATAACTGGCGATTGGGCCGGCGGTCCTTGCAATTATCGAGCAACTTGAATTTCCAACTATGTTCCATATAGCGCCGCCTCAATCTGAAAAGGCGTGAAATCGCGCCGTCAAATTGCCGACGGTCTCTTAGGGGTCAGGGCAGATGAGCAAAACCCCGTAAGTGCCGGGCTCGAACAAAAGCCGCACGGTTTCCAACATTGTTGCTGCTTTAGGATCTGAAGTAAATAGCGGAAGGCTTCCGTCAGACGCTTCTAGAAATGCCATTGTCGCCTTCCGGGTCTGGTGCGTAAGCCGAGAGCGGGCTGTTTAGCACGATGAGCGGGACAGCACTCTTCGTATGCACCGTGTGTGCGCGCCGCCGGGAAAATCTCTTGATAAAGCGGCTGGCTAGGGTTCTGCCGTCAATGACCTGATATCTACTGCTCTGATTGAAAGTGTGCGTGCCGATGTTCCTCGTGAACCAGTTGGAGGCAACGGTCGCAATCGGCGTTTCAGCGTAATCGCTTTCCGACAACAGGTCCACACGGTTTAGGCACACGCCCCGCCCCGGCAGCCCTAGACAATCCTGCGATGGCCTAATCAATTGCCCGCCTTCGAAGAAGAGCTGGCCTGCAGGACGAGCTCTCCGAACCCCCGAAACGACCGGGTTCTTCGGGTGCGGCACCCACGGACCAAACGGCGTCTCTGAAAACAACAAAAACAACTCATTGTCCCCCCTGAACAGTCGTTTTGATTCGTTCAACCCAGAAGTGAACAGCCAAAACTTCCCCTGGTACCTCAAGATGGTCGAATCAACCGTTGACACTCCTCTCATCAATACACGCTCGCGCCGCCAACCACGAGGGAAGTTGTCTGACCTGTAAAGCTCGATGGTGCGGTTATCCTTGGTTTCGGGAACCATGTACATTTCGCCATCCCACTCGAATACGCATGGGTATGACAGATGGTAACTCGCTTCCAGCACTGGTTCCGGCTTGCCTGGGTTCCCGACGGCGTCGATCTCGATGACCGAGATGGCGCCCTTCCCTTCGGAAAATGAGTAATCTTCAAAGAAGATGAATGTTCTTCCATCCTTCTCCACGACGAAAGGATCAGCATAAAATCGATCACGTGGTGCCCTTACTACCACGAACGTACTTGGCGCAGTTTCCGGTACGAGCACAGGGCAGCTTTGGCGATAGGCAATGAACCAGTCTTCGCGGCGGAATCCTCTGTCCAGCGCGATGCGAGAACCGCTGCTGAGGCACCGCAAGAGTAAAAATGCAGTCGCTCCATTGCCCGGCAATTCACAGTTGCGGCGTTGGCATGTGCGCAGTTGTTCTTTTACGTATCCCCACCCGCAGAGCTGGAGACCCCTCAGCGTTCGAGCCATCGCCTTGGCCTGGTCCCAACAGTACCGGTTGTAGTTTCGAAACAGGGATAGGAAGTCCGTCGGAAATCGTAAAGAGCCCAGACTCTCGTCTGTGCCGTTCTGTTTGAGATCGAGAATCACCTCAAGTTCGGACCGGCCATCGCACATATCGTGAAGCAGGGAGGGTATTACCGTCCCCCCCCTTTCGAGTGACCACAAGCCATAGCGGGCGCAGTTGCGCACTTCAGGCGGAGCGGTACCCGTGAAATCCAGCAGCACGTCAGTATGGGCAGCGCGAATGGCCCCGAGGTCACACGCGCCCAATGATGACCCCTGATGCGAGCTTCGCAGGACCTGCGGAGTGCCATGCTTGGAAGTGAAACGCACGATTTCAAGCGCGTTCGGCTCACGAGTTCTTGTCTTAAACAACCGATAATCAATCCACGTCCAAGCGCGAAAAAGCAAAGATCCATGCGCGTGTCCCAAGTCTTTCCATGCCCACGGATGCAACTTCTCGCCGATGCACACTAACAGAGTGAGTTCCAGACAATTGGAGGAATCAACTTGCTCCAGGAAGTGTGCCACCCAAACCGGAACATCCAGGGAATCCACGATGGCGCCCACCCGAAGGCGTCGCGAAGTCGTTCGCACGGCGGGTACCGAAGTTGACGGCTGATTCAAGGCAAGCATTTGTGTGTGGAGAACCTAGGGATCGCGTCGCTGTGTTAAGGGTTGCAGTCCGCCTGAAGCGGCCGCACTCGTCGCGGGGCTCCGATCGGGATTCCCAGCGTTTCCCAGCGCAGCTTCGTACGCGGCGATCGTTTTACGAGCATTGACATCCCATGTGAATGCCTCACTTGCTACCGTAAAGGCGCGGTCCACCATCTGGGCAGTACGCCGAGGATGTGCCAGAAGCTCATCCATCGCATATGCCAACGCTTTCGAATCCTGGGATGGTACCAGCAACCCGGTTTCACCTGTCCGTACAATTTCAGGAATGCCACCGACGGCAGTCGCAATCACTGGGACGCGACAGAGCATCGCCTCCGGCAGGACTGTAGGTAGCCCCTCAGTGAGGCTGCTTAATATTAAGCCATCTGCACCTGCCAGCCACAAGGGAATGCGCTCGTGCGGCTGCGTCCCCGCAAAGATGCACAAATCGCTTATGCCCAGCCGTTGGGCTTGCGAGGTGAGCACATCCCTGAGGGGACCATCTCCCACGAGGCACAGGAGCGTGTCGCGGCGTTTCAAGCGGGCAAAGGCCTCCAGCAGGAACTCGATTCCCTTTTCCGGCCGAAAGTAACCCACATAGCAAAGGATCTTTTTTTCTGCCGGCAGGCCAAGGGCCAACCGAGCGTCACTTTTGGATGTCGGTTTGAAGATCTTTGGATCCGCACCATTATGAGCAACCAAGACGTCGTGCTGTCCGATCATGGCAATTATGTTCCGCTTCAAGTCTTCGCTCACCGCGATCAAGCGAGCAACCCGTTTGAGGGCCCACTTAGTGGCCCAGGCTACCCCGCAGCTCTCCTTGGGGTACACATTAATATCCGACCCGTGCACAGTACAGACCACCGGCAGATCGAACTCCCGTCCCAATAGCACCGCAGCGAAGCCGTCGGGCATTATGGTGTGCGCGTGGATGAGGTCGATGTGGCCGCCTCTTGCCAAGTGATCGCCTAGAACGCTCCGGCACGAGAGGTAATGAAGGAATCCTGAGAATGCGAACCCGCGTCCCCTCGGCAGCGTTGGGATTCGCGGGTGTTCCACGGCAAAACCGTCGACTTTTGCACGTTCCGGAACAATCATATGTTTCCGGACCGAGGGATACCATGCCAACGCTCGCGGCGCCCATGGCGTAGGAGCGACCACGATGGCATCAACTCCCGCAGCTCGCAGGTGCTTCGCTTGTTGAAGAACGAACGTTCCCACGCCCGCATCGCGACGATTGGGGAATAGATGCGACAGTATGAGAACCCTCATCTCAGTAGAAGTGGTGTGTGATTGCGTTGCGCCGAATTTGGCACTCGTCAACACGGCTGGCAAGTGCGAGCAGAATCCAGGCCAGCCAAAAGAGCTTCCACCAAAATAGATCCAAGAAGAATCCGGCCACTAACAATCCGTAGCACGCAGCCTCATAACTGACCAGCGGCGGTGCCAAGCGGACGCGGCTGTGTTGCGCGACCCGGAGCTGTGAAATCAAGCCAGCAACAAAGAGTCCGAATCCCACAATGCCATTCTCGACTGCCATATTGAGAAACGTGTTATGGGCACCGCGCATGTAGCCGTGGTACGGAAACCGGGAAGCCAAACCGGCAAATTGCTGGTACCCCAGAGGGAAATTGTCGAGTCCGGCTCCCATTAGGCCATAGCGTTTCAGCAGTGCCAAACCTACGTGCCAGATGTCTAACCTTCCTGCACCGTGCGATGCGCTCGCCCCTGCAAGTCTCTGAAAAAACGGTGTCGGCATCCATGCCAGCAACGAACCAAGTAACGCAGGCACGACCAGAAAATGCCAATTCGCGCGAAGCCTGTAGCAATACAGCAGCAATATGAGTACGATTGCAACGAGAGCGCCGCGCGACATGCTCAATAGAACGGCAAACCCCATCGTGACCACGGCCAACAGGGTCAGCCCTTTTTTGATCCACCCCGGAAAGGATGCGAACATCCCTATGGCGAGTGAGATCGGCAGCAACAAGGATGCGGCAAAGTAGTTGGGATCCGTTTCGCGACCCGCAATAATAAGCGAGCTGCGCTCGTTTTGAAAAGCAATTCCCCCGTAATAGCTGAAAGCGGCATACAAACCAGCGATGAGTCCACCGAGGATCACCGCTATCGCGACCCAGAACAACTCCGTCTTGGTCACACGCAGGGAGATTGCAATCAGGTACAGGAGCAGCAAACCAAAGATCGTGGGCAACTTGCGTACACATGTTGACGGATCGATCGCCCACAGCATGGTGACCGAGACCCACAGAATTAATGTTGCCCACCACCACGCCGCGCGTGGTGGCACACTCATTCTTCCTTGCAGAAGACCTGTCAGAAGCAAGGCCAAGCCACTCGCACCTCCAACCCAAAACGTCAGCGTAGTGCCTTGCTCTGCTGTGCCCAGGACAGAAACCGAATCGAAAGGGACCAAGAACGCATAGATGCCGAAGGCAATTTGTACGGGCCAGAAAATGAAAGCAGCAATCACTACACTGCCAAGGACATACAACCAGCCGCCGTACCCTATTGAACATCCGACCACGACCGCTATGGCGGGAATCACTAGGCGACCGAGGCCTTGGAAGGACCACCACGAACCCAGAGAGTCATTGCCGATGAGCGCAATATTGCCCTTGGTATTCATACATTGACCAACACATCAGCCGTCGCCGAAGCTTCCCGCACCGGAGAGTAGCCCGAACAGCCAGCGTATATCAGCAATCCTCCTGCAACCACGAAAAAGGCAAGTGCGTAAGCAGCGGCAAAGCCCGCGGCGCCCCAATGTGGGATCAGGACATAGCTGCTCAACACGAGCAAACACACTAACAGCACATCGAAGCTGAACCGGACCCACATCGATTTAATGGCTATTGCCTGGCCAAGTATGCCATTGACCACTTCAGCCATTGCCGCGATGCACAGCCACCGGAGCACCGATGCGCCTCCCACATACGATTCACCGAAAACCCGCATGGCGAGGGGGGCGGCCACCGCGAACAATGCCGCTGGCAACCCCACGAGAACGAAACAAACGGCTGCGTTGGCGTAGAGCACCTTGTGGAAGCCGCGAATGTTGCGCTCGCCAAGCATGGCGGAAAGCATCGGCAACACCGCACCGACCATTGCGCTGGGCACGAAGAGGATCGCTGTGTGCCAACGATCGGCAGCACCAAACAGCGCCATTTGTGAATACCCGTCCGGCGTTCGCATTAGCCACACGCTGCAAAGCCACATTGCAGGTGAATACACCACCGAGATTAACAGCGCAGGTACGCTGAACTGCCATAACAATTTGCGTTCCTCCGCCCACTGGCAAATTTTGATGCGGATGCCATGACGCTCGCACTCGCGGCGCAACACCAGGTGGTATGTGAGCCAGATCAGGACGCGCCACGCGCCGAGCGCCCATACGGCGCCCAGTAGACCGCCGTAGTGCAGGCCTACGAGCACGGCCGCCAGCGCGAACAGGCCAGTCCAGAAACCCAATACCGCGATTTGCCGGAAAGCATGAAATCCCGATAGTGCGCCGAGCTGGTGGGAGTTGATAGCGGTGAACAGAACTAACAAGGCGCCGATCTGTAGACTGTGCCCTAATGTCCCATTCCCCAATACATGAACAGCAACTGGGCGCGCAGCCACGAACAAAGCTCCAGCCATCACTATTCCCGACCCCAGCGATAGCACGTAAGACATGCCCACGAGTCGTCCGGCTTTCGCTGGATCCGTATAGCGCAACTCCCCTAGGTATCGAGTTGCGGTGACACCTAGACCGAGGCCGCCTAAATTGGCTAGCATGTTGATCGTAGTGTAGATCAGTGTAAGGGCGCCGAATTCCTCTTTCACCAGTACACGTCCGCAGATCACCCAAATGGCGAGCATCATCACCCGAGAAAGGGCTGCGGCGCATAGCGACCATCCGGCTGCACTGGCGAATCTGCGAGTTAGCGGACTGGCCTTGTGTAGTCGCGTCTTGAGAATACCCAGTGGAAAGGCGAAAGTGGTCATTTTCTATTCCCACAACCGTAAGTGATCGAAATCACTTGTGCCAAACAGAATTGCATTGTTGATGTCGACTCGACAGTGGTGGGTCAATGTCAAAAAGCGGGCGCGCGGGCGAGGTCGTTTTATGCGCCGTTTTCAAGGGAGGCGTAGAGGCCCACCAGTTTCGCTTCTTCGGTTTTCCAGTTGTAGTGAGTTGCGACTCTTGCCCGCCCGCGCTCTCCCATCTGATTGGCCTCGTTGGGATGGGTAAATAACTCAATGATCGCGTTTGCGATCGCCTGCGGGTCCGCCGGATCCACGAGAAGGCCGCAACCGGAGCCGCCCACGATTCCACGCCAGAGGGGAAAATGTGATGCAATCACGGGTATACCTGCCCGCATATACTCAAACAGCTTAATCGGCCATGCGCTCACGTAATTAGGAGTATCATGAAGGACGACTAATCCGGCCTGCACACGGCCAAGAAGATTGATTACGCCGGTGCGGTCCAACATGCCCAGATAGTCTACCCGCTCCCACCCCGGAAGCTTTGCAACCTCCTGTTTCAGTTCCGGCGGATCGAATGCTCCTGCTAACGCCAGCCGAACGGGAACGGCACGTGGGAGCAGCGCCATTGCTTGCACCAGTTCTCGAATTCCTCTGGCTTCGGTGATGCTGCCTACGTAGGTGACCGTCGGTTCACGCACGAGTGACTGCCCAGCAGTGGATGTAATCCCATCGAGAAGGGGGAAATTGCTAACAACGACAGTATGAGGGTTTATACGGCACAGTCGCGCTCCGATCTCTGTAGTCGCAGCGACAATCGCTGTGAAATAACCGGCAGTTGCCCATTCCAAGCATTGACATATACATTTGATGGGGCGAGCTAACCAAACCGGCAAATAAGGTTTGTACTGGATGGTCCTCGGAAGGTCCTCGTGCACATCGTAGATCACGCGTTTGCCTTGCAGCCGCAACAGCAAGGCTGCGGGTATCAGTTCGGGGTCGTGAAAGTGGTAAACATCTCCATTCTGCCGTCGAGCCTCGCTGTATACCCGCCAGACGCAGCACGTCATTCGCGAAAGGCGACCGCCTGACTTGCGAACCGTTCTGATTTGTACGCCGTTCACCTTTTCATCGCGTTCACCAGGAACGACGAGCACGACTTGATGGCCGGCTTGCGCGAGCGACGTGCATTCCTTCTCGCATATGCGACTGTCGCGAGGGTTGTGAACGGACGTGAGGTGGATGACTCTCATGGTGCACTGCGTATGGTAGCTTGTCTCCACGACAAAACCAGCAGCCTCTTCCATTGATTTGTGACAACCAGATTGGCACAGCCCCACAGTGAACCCAGGCCATAGCTGCCGTGAAGGCTGAGGAACACCAGCGGCATGACCAGCAGAAATCGCGGGTCTTGCTTCTTGTAGGCAATATCGAGGGAGGCAATAAAACTCGCGACGGCGTAAATGCCGAGAATGCCGACGAGCACCCACACAAACAGTGCTGCCATAGCAGCCAGCAGTGCGGAAGCAATAACTGCGCTTACGAACGCAAGCGGGACCAGGTGTCGCCAACCCACCGGCATGACAGTGCTGTGGGCAAACGGTAGGATCACCCAAGTGCCGTCTTGAAAACTATGTTCGCAGAATGTACTCAATTTCGTCCGCGCAAAGTAGTTGATTACGACGTCAGGCGCGAGCAGAGTTGTCCCCCCTGCGCTTTTCAATCTAAGATTCAGTTCGATATCCTGGCAGCGCACCAACTGTTCATTGTACTTGCCGATCTTGTCGAAGACTTCTCGCCGGTAGCAACCAAATGCTGCAGTATCAACCGGCTGCACGCCTGATTTCTTGCTGGTTGTCCTGTAGATCGCACCGCCCACTCCGAACCTATGAGACAGTGCGGCGACGATTGCATTTCCAACCAACCCAGGATCGCGCGCCTTGATCCTCCACGCGCCCCCGACATTATCAGCCTTGTATTGGCAGGAGTATTCGACGCATTTGCGAATCGCGTCTTGGTTGTACGTAGCGTGCGCACTCATCATCATGATCAGGTCACCGCGGGCGTGGTCAATGCCGATGTTGAAGGCAATCGGTGTGATCCGCTTCGGATTTACGAGTACGCGAATAGGGTCGTGGCGTTGAATGTATTGCTCCAGAATGGCCTTTGTTCCGTCGGTGCTCATCCCATCAACCACCAGAATTTCAAGCTTCTCCTTGGGATAGTCACTGGCTAGAATCGAATCGAGACAGTTCGCCAGAAACTGCTCCTCATTACGGCAAGGAATAATGATTGACACCAGGGGCGGTTCGCTCATTGGGAGACTGTTGAAAGAAATGAAATCACGTCAGTTCGGCCGTGGCCTTGTAAACTCAGGCACCCGCGAAAACAAGTGTAGTTCGGACCACGTGTTCTATCTGTTCTGCCGACAACTCCGGATACATCGGCAAAGATAGGATTTCTTGCGAAAGGGCCTCGCACACCGGCAGGGAACCAGGGCCAGGAGCTCCCCGGTCCTGGTATGCCTTTGTTAAATGCACAGGCACCGGGTAATGGATGGCCGCATTGATGCCTTTTTGCAGCAGGTGTTCGCGCAATGCGTCACGTTGTTGACTCCGGACGACGAATAGATGGAAATTGTGCTCCCCGCCCGGTGGAATCGGAGGGGGAGAAACAGGTGAGCCCGCGAATGCACGTGCGTAGGTGGTCGCATGTTGTCGGCGCATGCTGTTCCAGAGTGTAACGTAGGGAAGTTTCACAGTGAGCACCGCTGCCTGGATCGCATCAAGACGTGAATTGGTTCCGACTACTGAGTGCTGATACTTGGCCGGGCTGCCATGGTCGCGCATAAGCCGAATCATTTCGATTTGCCGCGGATTATCACCGGTCACGGCCCCACCATCACCGTATGCGCCCAGGTTTTTGCCGGGATAGAAGCTGAAACAACACAGATGACCCGATCCGCCCACCTTGAAGCCGTCCCGCTCAGCGCCGTGTGCCTGGCAAGCGTCTTCGATGATCGTGATGCTGTGTAGGGCGGCGAATTGCTCCAGTTCAGCCATCGCCATGGCGCGCCCATACAGGTGCACGGGAATAACAGCTCGGGTACTTGCTGTGCTCACCCGCTGGACGGAGCTGACGTCGAGATGACACGTCAATGGGTCAACATCCGCAAATATAGGGTGCGCGCCTACATTGGTCACGGCTTCCGCAGTGGCAAAAAATGTATTGGCGGGAACGATTACGTCATGACCGATCCCGATGCCTGCCGCTTTCAGCGCCAATTCCAGAGCCGCCGTGCCGGACCCGACAGCAACGGCATACTTGGCGCCCACAAATTTGCTGAATTCCTTTTCGAATCTTTCCACCCATGTACCGCCCACATAATGAGCCGAGCCCAGCACCTCTTCGATCGCTTCCTGGATCTCTTCCTTAATCCACACGTATTGCGCGTTCAGATCTACAAAAGGTACTTTAACCCACGTGGATGTACTCATAATTTTCTCGGCTGAACGCTATTCGATTGGCGATTGCAAAGTCAGCAATCCTTTCCGGCTGCACGAGAATGTGCGCTCGCAGTGTGGACACACCAGGGCCACGTCGGCAGGGGGTTGAACGGGACAGGGCAAGCGGTGAGCGCACACGCACATCCAGCCGATGTGACGACCGGGATTGCCCACAATAAGGGCGAAATCAGGTACAGAGCGAATCACAACTGAGCCGGCACCGACGAACGCGTATCTACCAATGACCAGCCCGCAGAGGATGGTGGCATTCGCGCCGATAGTACTATTTGCGCGGATCAGGGTAGTGGACAGGGCACCGCCCATCTTCTTTATATAAGCGCGAGGATTCGGGTCATTCGTCAATACACAGTTGGGCCCAAGAAAAACATTGTCCTCGATAGTAACCCCACTCCATATGGCCACACCGTTTTTTACAGTCACGTTATCGCCTAGTGTGACCTCCGACTCGATAAATGCGTGGTCTCCGATGTTGCATCCGAAGCCGATTCGTGCGCCCGACATGACATGGGCAAATGCCCATATTCGGGTATCGGACCCTATATGGTCGGACTCCACCAGGGCTTTGGGGTGGGCGAAGTAGGTCTTGCTGGAACAGCTCAGGGCCGCGGTGCGCATGTTAAAGTCTGAAAGAACCTCTGAGTCGCCCGCTGAAGCTCACACCGGTTCAACGGCGAACTCTTCCGGCTTCCACCTGCAGTTACTTGCCATTTCTATAGCACGGACTACGTCCGCGCCAAACTCGCCGCCAGTTCGTGGCGCCTCTCCAGTTTCGATGCAGTGCGCGAAATGCTCTACTTCGTTCAACAGAGGCTCAGTATTGGCGAGGCTGGGGGCGATTACATCACCCACCCGATACGTTAGTTGAAATTCGCCGAATGTCGCAGGTTGGTGCAGCATCACGCCGCGATCATAGATCTTGACCTTTTCGCTCGGCTCTGTATCGTCATACACGATCATTCGCCTCGACCCCACAATCGAAGTACGGCGCATTTTTTGTGGGGAAAGCCAGCTGACCTCACAGGAAGCGATCTGGCCTTCAGGAAATTGAAACCAGAGGAAAGCTACATCGTGCTTCGTTCTTTGCACGCAGGAGCGACCGAAGGAAAACGCGGCTACCGGAAATTGCTTCAGCCAATAAAGCAGGATTGAAATGTCGTGAACGGCAAGATCCCAGACGACGTCAACATCCTTCTGGTAAAGACCCAGGTTGACTCGTGAGAAGCTGATGTAGTGCAGGTCTCCTAATTCCCCCGACTCTATCAGTTCTTTGATCTTGACAACCGCAGGGCTGTATACGAAAGTGTGACCGGTCATAAGCAACCTGCCAGCGCTTCTTGCCTGTGCGACCAGGTCGGATGCCTTTTCGCTCGTGTCCGCGAGCGGCTTCTCTACCATCACATGTTTCCCGAACTGCAGTGCCTTACGAGCAAGTTCGTAGTGCGTACATATGGGGGTGGCAATTACAACTGCATCAACATCGGAATCGAACAGCTCGTGCGCAGAGCGAAATCCGCGAACGTTTGGGTACTGCCGCAACATCTTTTGCAGCTTTTGCGAATCGACATCGCAACACGCCGTGAATTCACATCGGTTTGACTGCTGAAGCACGCGGGCGAGGTTTGGTCCCCAGTACCCCAACCCTACAAGGCCGATCTTCGTCATCTGGTTGCCCCCACTTCGCTGGTCCTTTGTTGCTCTTCGATCTGTTTTTCTCGGTTCGATTCAACGATTGCATCGAACCATGCCGACTGAAATTGTGTTCGCAGAATGGCGATGTTCGGCATCACGCAGTGGCCCCCGATGTGGCCGGGAAAAATGTGTGAGGGGAGAAAGTCTACTTCCTTTATGAATGCGTTCACTTCTTCGAAGGTGCCACCGCATCGCTCCGCGAAACGTTGCATTTCCTGAGTCCATGCAATTAGTATGCCCAGCCAACTCGTCTCCAATAGCTTGCTCAACTCCCCAAGTTCGGGGGTACGAAATGTATCTGTTTGAAAGCCAGCGCTCGAGAAATGATTCTGGATTTGGCGAACGGCTCGAGGGTCAGAACCAGCTACGAATTTCTTGTAGCGGAGCATGTCACTTTCCATGTTGCGGTGCTTCCCGCGAACCGGGCTATACACCACCGCACTATCACGCACGAGCGATTCTATGTGTCGCGTCGTTCCTGGAGCAACTGTACTGTTTATTACTGTCACTCGGGGCTTGTATCCCTCGATATATTGCTTGGTTATGCCGACGAAGTCTGGGATTTGAAACGGATAGCAGACGTGCAACACATCGCAAGATTGCTGGACCTGAACTGGTTCAACGTCGACTGCAACGCAGGAATAGCATCCGGACAGTATCCGAAAGAGCGGTTTGCCTACCTCTCCCATACCCAGAATTATCACGATACCCGAGTTAGACACGGTTTCGCTCCCTCCTACGATGATTTTGGTTTCTAAACTGGCTAACGTTCCGCTGGGGAATGCTATGTTACAAAAGGCTTTACCTACGATACATGCACCAGGGTTGTTTCATGGCCGAACTACGATCGGGCAGCGGTTGCCAGCCGATATCGAATTCCTTGCCACATTCGACCTGCGTTATCTAGCAGGTTATATGAGGCCATCGCGCGCCACTGTCTGGGATGGAGGAGAATGTAGACGACATCCGTACCCTTGCGGAATGCATTCAGTGGATCATCGGGACTCCAGAAAACTGGATAAGCCTTGTCAGAGTGGCGACTTGTTACAGGGTCTACAAGAGCTCGGTCATATGCTTCTACGATGATGTTGACTTCATCACGAAATACCTGGTCCGCAAGAATCACTGTGTTCGCGATTCTAAGTTTCCGGTTTACAAAATCTCCGTGGGAAGCAGCCGTGAGCATTGGCAGGCCAGTTTGTTCTCTCAAACGGAGCAGGTTACTTTTAAACCGTTCGCGGATGTAGGATAATTCGCTGTCCACCTCTTTTGCCGTAGCAAGTCCCTTCTCTTTTGATACTGTTGCGACCTCTTCATAGTGGTAGCTTGCCTCAACGCCTGACTCGTGCATCTCCTTCATAAGCGAGGGGGATAAGGTCGAAAGCCGAAAATAAAATGACGATACCACACCGTATTTTTGTTCCGCTTCCCACATTCGGCTTGCGGTCAAAGGGTCTGTGTCAATATCGTGCCGTAGTATCAAATACTTCTTGCCTCGAGCCAGACCAGCATTCTTTAGCAGCTGCCAAAACGAAATGATGGAATGTGTTTCGTAGCCACAATCGAGAGCAGTTCGCAGCAAACGGTCGAGGTCATCGAACCGGGACGGCATAAAGAAGTCTGAATAGACCCTATGCTGCGCAACCTTTAACATTTGCGTGAAGCCGTTCAATTGTGAGACCAGATACACGTCAAAATTTCGGCCCTAATTTTCTGACACCACAACAATGTCCCCTGTGACTTCCGACGCAATTTTCGCTGCACCACCCTCGAAATCGATGAAAACAATCAATATCCCGAATATGAGTGAGCTGGCCCTTTCGTTGTAATGACAAGCTATGCAGGTTTGGGCCTATGTTGGACAAAGTGGACGGCGCTACAAACGAGAACCTAATCGTTCAGTTGGTAAGAATACCGCGGATCGAGTAAGAGTTCCCCGGCGTCGTTAAGCACTACTTCGATTACCGGGGCAGCGTTGATGTGCGTGAGCAACTCTATCGTTTGGGCCATACCTTCTCGGGTCGTATAACCGCAACGTCCCACCAGAACCAGGCCGTCGACAAAGGGTGCTATTGCACGTCCATCCGCATAGGCAATAAGGGGCGGCGAATCGATTATCACAAACTGGAACTGTCGCCGCAGTGTCCATAGAATCTCTTGAATGGATTGAGAGACAAAGAGCGGCCCTAAATCGCCGGTGAGAGCGCGGGCAGGCAAGATACTCAAATTTTGGATCTCTGGCGCATTGATGAGAGCGGCGTCTACGGAAAGAGAACCTGCTAAGACTTCTCCAAGACCTTGTCGGGGCGCTAGACCGAAACAAGGAGCTACCCCCGGCTTTCTAAGATCCGCATCTAACAGGCACGTTTTACTGTGGATTGAGAGCTCCACTGCTAGGTTGACCGCGATGGTCGTCTTACCTTCTCCTGGAAAAGCTGAAACAATCTGGATTACCTGAGGAGCATTTCCCGGGCGCCGCATCAAAATCGAGGTTTGCAAGCTCCGTAAAGCTTCCGCCTCTGGCGAACGGGGTCTTTTCAAAACCAATCGAGATGCAGCGGCAAGACAATGATTTTGCCTGCTGGGTAGGGACATGAAATCTAATCCCGGAATCCCCGGCCTAGAACCGTTCGTGGATTCGAAGGTGGGCATGATCGAAATACCCGAAACCCCTGTCGACCTCTTAACGTCATCTATGTCGCGAACGGTAACATCGAGATTCTCCTTAATAAATGCGAAAGCGATTCCGCCCAGAAGGCCGACAACCAGACCGGCGACCGCGAGCAGCATGCGGTGAGGTCCCGTGGGCCTATCCAGGACCCGTGCGCGGCCCACAACCCGGATGTTGCTCGACTTCGACTCTGCGGAAATACTTGCTTCTTTCACGTGCGTGTACAATGCATTATAAAGCTCCCGATTAGCCTGAGCTTCTCTTTTCAAAATGTTGTATTGACCCATGTGGGAGGCCTGCTCCATCGCGAGCCTCATCTGTTCCGAGAGAATTTTCACGTGCGTATTTGCTGACCTGTAGCTGGTCTGTATACGCGCGATGATCGCTTTGCGCTCGGCGCTGATCTGTGACTCCAGTTCGTCTGCTTCGTTCTGAAGTTTCTTCACGTTAGGATGATTTTTGCCATACACCACCATTGATTCTGAAAGCGCCGTACGAACATCAGCTAACTTCTGCGTCAGCTTCTGAATCACCGGATCGGTGCCTACCTGCTGCAGTGAGTCGCCGGCTCCGGCTTGAATTCCGTTGACATAGGCTTCCAGCTGAATGCGCTCAGCTTGGGCCAGCGTAAGTTCGTGATTCAGTTCAGCCACCTTTTGCGTAAAAGTGCTTTGCTGCTTATCATCCTCTCCTAGATCGGCGATACCCCAGACCCTCTCATATTCGGCCAGAGCGGTATTTGATTTTTGCATGGCTTCTCTTACATCATCCAGTTGCTTCGACAGCCACACAGAGGATTCCAAAATTGCATCGTGCCGCGTCGAGCGACTCTTCTCGACAAAAAGGTTGACCAGCGTATTGGTGACCAATGCTGCGAGCCGCGGATCGTGGCTGGAAAAGCTTGCGGTCACCAGCCGACTGCTGGTATCGCGCTTGATCGCTAGATGCAACCTGATGTTCCGCAGGGCAACGTTTTCCGGTTCGGAAAGTTGAGGAGCACCGCCGGTCTGCTCGCTTGCTTGGGCCACAGAATCCTTCTTTGGCTTGGCAAACCAGGCAAGGGGATCCAGCCGCGAGAAAACTGAGGTCTTACAGGAACCAAGCAGATCGCTATTCTGGCCCAAGTCCAAGGTTCGGATCAAGACAACGAGCAGGTCAT
>Ga0137372_10001686_pt1 | contig 21437 bp, 13 predicted proteins | sample SagtaG_6_FD_104911 | JGI IMG/M metagenome (GOLD analysis project Ga0137372, IMG submission 104911) | Vadose zone soil microbial communities from Sagehorn Ranch, Mendocino, California, USA - Sage1_R_60_16 metaG | ecosystem: Environmental > Terrestrial > Soil > Vadose zone | place: USA...
CGTGAAGCCAAACTCCGCCAGCCGCTCGCTGACCTGCTCGACAAGAACTTCCGGCGCGGACGCTCCCGCGGTCAAGCCCACGCGTGAGATGCCGTCGAGCCACTTCACATCGATGTCCTTCGCTGAGTCGATCAACTGCGCCTTGACCCCGCTGCGCTGCGCCACTTCCACAAGGCGGTTGGAATTCGAGCTGTTCGGCGAACCCACCACCAGGATCAGATCCACGTCCTTGGCCACCTGCTCGACCGCTTCCTGGCGGTTCTGCGTGGCATAGCAAATGTCGTCACTTGCGGGCCCCTGGATCGAAGGGAACTTCTGGCGCAAGCGCGCAACGATTTCCTGCGTATCATAGAGGCTCAGAGTCGTTTGCGTAAGGAACGACAGCTTCTGGGGATCATCGACTTCCAACGCGTCCACCGCCTCCACGGAGTCCACAACGATCGTGCGGTCCGGGGCTTCTCCCGACGTTCCCACAATCTCCTGGTGGTCTCTGTGTCCGATGAGAATAATGGTGCGCTTTTCACGCGCGAATTTCAGCGCCTCCAGGTGAACTTTGGTGACCAGCGGGCAGGTCGCATCGATCACTTTGAGCGAGCGGGACTTAGCTTCATCGCGCACCGTAGGCGGAACGCCGTGGGCGCTGAAAACGAGCACCGCACCGTGAGGAACTTCCTCGATGGCTTCGACAAAAATCGCGCCGCGCCGCCGCAACTGTTCCACTACGTAGGTGTTATGGACGATTTCATGATGCACATAGACCGGGGCGCCATAGGCCTCCAGCGCCAGCTCGACGATGTCGACGGCGCGCACCACACCTGCGCAAAACCCGCGTGGCCTTACCCTTAACAATACTTTTCCGTTGGTTGCAGTCTGCATCGTCATCCCAATCAGCCGGTTTTCCCGACACTCTATCATACCCTACGCTCCTCACCAGCCGCATCCGGTTTTCTGATGCTCCAATTCTGCAGCGATCCTCAGCCTTTCATCGATTCCACTGTGAAAATTTGGCTGCTAAGTGTCGCGCTTGCAAGGAGAAGACTGCCCTTGACGGGCTCAAGGGGGTGAGCGAGACTTGAGCCACTGTTAAATCTAGCCAGAACTGCCTTCCAGGGAGTTCCCAGGGTTCTGACAAGCGGCGGTGAGCAATGAAGGGCAAGCAATCCTCGGGAGAGCAGCGGGCCATCTTGCCGCGCCACAAAAAAGCTGAAAAGAGAGCACCTCTAGACGGACGTTTCCCCATTGTGGGTGTTGGCGCGTCAGCCGGCGGCCTCGAAGCCGTCGAGCGCCTGCTGAGGCAGTTGCCAGAGGACACGGGTATGGCTTTTGTCATCGTCCAGCACCTCGACCCGACTCACGAAAGCCGGCTGACCGAGATTCTCTCGCGCGCGACCTCCATGCCGGTAGCTGAGGCCCAGCACGGCGCGCGGGTTGACCCCAATCACGTATACATCATCCCGCCGAACAAGGGTATGACGATCCGCGAACGCGTCCTGCATCTTGGGTCTCGGGAAGACCCCGCGGGGAAGTACCTCCCTGTGGACTCCTTTTTCCGCTCGCTCGCGACGGAACTGAAGAACAAGGCGATTGGCGTGATTCTGTCGGGCACGGCCTCGGACGGCGCGATGGGAGTGACCGCGATCAAAGGCCAGGGCGGGATCACCTTCGCCCAAGACTCGGCCACGGCGAAATACTACGGCATGCCGCAGAGCGCCATTGCGTCCGGCAACGTGGATTTCGTTTTGCCCCCGGAGGATATCGCCCGCTATCTGACGAAGATTGGGCGGCACCCGTACATTAAATTGCCCGATGTGGAGGAGATCGAAGAGCCTCTGGTGTCTCCCGAGAAAGACGGAGAATTAGGGCAATTGTTTCACCTGCTCAAGAAATCCTTTGGAGTGGATTTCAGCGGCTACAAGTTTTCGACCATTAACCGGCGGATCCGGCGGCGCATGGCGTTGCGTTCGATCGATCAACTGAAGCGCTACCTGCAGTTCATCCGGGGTAAGCCGGAGGAACTGAAGGCATTGTATCAGGATATGTTCGTCGGAGTTACGGAGTTCTTCCGCGAACCGGGCACGTTCCAAGCCCTGGAAAAGGCGGTGTACCCGCGCCTGCTCAAGAATCGCAAATCAGACGCCCCGATTCGAATCTGGGTGCCCGGCTGTTCGACGGGCGAGGAAGTGTACTCGATCGCGATGTCGCTGCTGGATTACCTGGGGAACAGGGCGAACAGTTACCGGATTCAGATCTTCGGAACGGACATCAACGAAGAAGCCATCAAGAAAGCACGGCTCGGAAAGTACGTCCGGGACATTGCGCCGGATGTGGGGCGCGCGCGGCTCGGGCGCTACTTTGTCAAGACGGACGAAGGCTATCAGATCAGCAAAGCGGTGCGCGAGCTATGCGTGTTTGCCAAGCACGACGCGGGGAGCGACCCGCCGTTTTCCCGGCTGGACCTGCTCAGCTGCAGGAATTTACTGATTTACCTAGGTCCGGCGCTGCAGCGAAGGCTTATATCGCTGTTCCACTACACGCTGAACGCCGGCGGATACCTGGTGCTGGGGACTGCGGAAACGATCAGCGATTTCAGCGAGCTGTTCGCGCCGGTCGACCGCAAGCACAAGATTTACGCGAAGAAATCGACGGTCATGAGGCCGCGCTTCGAGTTTGCCCCCGGGGCCGTGCGCGAACCTGTGCTGCCGGAGATGCCCGCCAGAGGCCTGCCCACGAGAAGCGAGTTCGAGCAGCAAAAAGAAGCAGCCGACTTGCTGATCCTGAATCAATACGCGCCATCGGCGGTGCTGGTGAACGAAAACTTCGAGATCCTCCACTTTCGCGGTCATACGGGGCCGTACCTGGAGCCGTCGCCGGGGGTGGCCAGCCTGAACCTGCTGAAGATGGCGCGAGAAGGACTGTTGATGAGCCTCCGCTCGAGCCTGGAAATCGCGCGGAAGAAGAACGTGGTCGCGCGTAAAGAATCGGTACGAGTGGAGGCGAACGGCACGCCCAGGTTTGTCAACCTGCACGTCGCGCCGGTGAAGGTCCCAGGCTCGAGGCAGCGGACGTTGCTGGTAGTATTCGAGGATGTAACGCCGCCGGAACGCGCCAAGGGCGGGGCGCACGCTAGAAAGCAGGGGCCAGCGTCGGATAGCTCGGAACAGATTTCCAGTTTGAAGCACGAGCTGGCGACAACCAAAGCCTACCTGCAGTCGGTGATCGAAGGGCAGGAGGCCAGCAACGAAGAACTTCGGTCGCTCAACGAAGAGATTCTCTCCACCAACGAAGAGCTGCAGAGCACCACGGAGGAGCTGGAAACCGCCAATGAGGAACTGCAATCGGCGAACGAAGAGCTCACCACCCTCAACGAGGAACTCCAGCACAGGAACCAGGAGATTAGCCTGGCCAACAACGACATACTGAACCTGCTGAGCAGCATGAACCTAAGCATCGTCATTCTGGACCGCGATTCGCGCATCCGGCGACTGACTCCGATAGCGCAAAAACTGCTAAATCTGATTCCTGCGGATATTGGCCGTCCGCTTACGGACATCCGCCTCGGCTTGGACGTTCTCAATCTGGACCAGATGATCACCGAAGTGATGGAAACGATCCGGCCGAAGCAACTCGAGATCCAGGACCGCGAGGGGCGCTGGTATTCGCTGCAAGTTCGTCCCTACATTACGGCAGAGAGCAAGATAGACGGCGCGGTTGTGGTGCTGCTGGACATCCATGACCTGCGGCAACGCACGGCGGAGCTGGGGCAACGCACGGTGGAGCTGGGGCGGAGCAATGACCGGATGCAGGAGGAGCTGCTCTTGCGCCGGCAGGCGGAAGATAAGTTCCGCATCTTGTTCGAATCCGCGCCAGAAGCGATCCTCATCGCCGATGTCAACGGGAAAATCGCGTTGGTGAACGCGAAAACGGAACAGTTGTTCGGCTATCGGCGCGAGGAACTGATAGGTAACCTCGTAGACTTTCTTGTCCCGGAACGCTTTCGCGAGCCGCACGCGTCATATCGAGCCGGATACTCAGCCGAGCCAGTGGCGCGACCCATGGGGAAGGGCCGCGAGCTTGCCGGGCGGCGCAAAGACGGCAGGGAGTTCCCGGTGGAGATTAACCTGAACCCGATTCAGACGAGAGAGGGCCTGCTGATTTCAAGCAGTATCACGGACATAACCGAGAGACTCCGGGTAGCGCAGCAGGCTCAGCAGGGGGCCGTCCTGGAGGAGCGCAACCGGCTGGCGCGCGATGTTCATGATACGCTCGCCCAGGGATTGATCGGGATATTGCTGCAATTGGATGCGGCCGAAGACGCCATCGACAAACGCCCGGAGGAATTGCGGGAACGGCTGGCCAGCGCGAGCCGCTTGGCCCGCGCGAATCTGGAAGATGCACGTCGCTCGGTCCTTGCGCTGCGTCCTGAAGACCAGGAACCTGCGAATTTAATTCACTCACTCGAGCATTTTGTCCAGTCGGTCCGCACAGCCAGGCGCGAGAAGATCGAGTTTTCCGTTCAAGGCGCTCCTCGGCGGCTTACTTCAGAGGCGGAGGAGAATTTGCTGCGCATGGCGCAAGAAGGTCTGAATAACGCTATTAAACATTCGGGCGCAACCAAGATTCGGGTAGAACTGATCTTTGCTCCGAGCGAGGTCCGGCTCCGCGTCGTGGATAATGGAAAAGGGTTTTCGCTCGAGTCCCCGGGCAACGGCGGGTTTGGGATGACCAGCCTGCGAGAACGAGCGACGCAGATTGGCGCTCAGTTGGAGATCAAGAGTTCAGCGGGAAAAGGCACCAGGATCGAAATATCCGTCTGAGTTACGTCGTAACCCGGCGTCGGAGGCTGCGAGATGAACAACAAAGGAATGATCCGAGTCGAGGTCGCGGACGATCATCCCGTGGTTCGCGAAGGGCTGACCGCGATCATCAATCAGTGCCGGGATATGCAGGTGGTTGCCGAGGCCGCCAACGGAAGAGAGGCCATAGACCAGTTTCTCTGCCACCGCCCTGATGTCGTTCTGATGGACCTGCGCATGCCGGAAATCGATGGCGTGGCGGCCATCCAGGAAATCATGCGCACACACCCTGACGCGCGCATCGCGGTTCTCACCACTTACGGTGGTGATCAAGATATCTTTCGGGCCTTCGAAGCAGGCGCCAAAGGCTACTTGCTCAAGGGCAGCCCCAAGGAGATGCTGATGGAGGCGATCCGGGCGGCTTACAGAGGCGAGCTTCTTATCCCGCCGGAGATCTACGTAAGGCTCACGGAGGGCAGAAGCGGACCGCACCTGTCCGATCGCGAGATGGGCGTGTTGCGCTGTATGGTTAACGGTAAATCGAACCGGGAGATCGCAGCCGAGCTGAGAATCGCGGAAGGCACCGTCAAGGTGCATGTCCATCGCATTCTTCACAAGCTCGGTGCGAAGGGACGCGCCGAGGCCATCTCGACCACTTTGAAAAAGGGGATCGTGCATCTTCCCGAATCTACTTCAGCTCAGTAAATTGAAATCTGGAACAGTTATCTTGAGAGACTTGAGTCCTCGCTTTCTATCTCTTTGGATTCTCCTAAAAAACTACGCAGCGAGAAAGGCACAGAGTTGCAGCCACCATTTGGCAAGAATGTCTGCAATTTGTTGCTGATTTTTTGCGCCCATCGGCGAAGAAAGGTCGAAAGAGGCGTTTGGGATGTTCCGTCTTGAGTAAACTTTATAGCCTGCGTAAAAATATCTCGTATATCTTTAGGTATACGCAGAGGGGAGTGCAGGTAAATTACCCCAATTTTCAGTTACTTATAGACCTCTTCCTCTTGGTATTTTTTGGCATTTCAGGAGCACGGTGTAGATACGCCAAAGCACCTCGTCCTTCTCGTCCCCGGTAACCGGAGGATGAACCCTCCGGAAAACAGGGTTTGGAGAATCCAAGCAAATCCAACCTCTGACAAGGCTGTACTTACTATTTGTGTCGAGGGACAGATGAATCCAACTATCTTGCTTGTGGACATTGCTTCTTCGGGACGCGAAGAGTGGAAGTCGTTCCTGCAAAATCAAAAATACGAAGTTTATACGGCGGAAGACGGCGCATCTGCGTTGCGCTGTTGCCTCCAGCTTCAGCCTGATCTGGTTTTTCTTCATGACGGTCTGCCGGACGTCGGTTGTTTCGAGCTTTGCAGCCGGCTGAGGGAGGATCCTCTCAATCAATTAACGCCGGTCGTTTTGGTGAAAGCTTCGCCGGATCTGGGGGACGTCAGGCGCGGACGTGAAGTGGGCGCAGCGGATTGCTGGGGCACCCCCGCGTCGCTTTGGGATGCGCTGAGCCGCATTCAAACTCTCCTGCGCCTCAAGAATTACATCGATGAACAGGCGAAGTCCGTGGTGCTATCGCTGGCGCGGAGTATCGAAGCGAAAAATCCGTTGAGGAGCGGGCACTCGGAGCGGCTCGCGGGATACGCCGAACGGCTGGGGGAGAGTCTCGGTCTGCGAGAAGAAGACTTGCGGGAACTGCAGATAGCTAGTTGGCTTCATGATATAGGGAAAGTGGCGGTGCCGGATAGCATCCTTCTTAAACCAGGGCCACTGAATGCGGAAGAAACGGAGATTGTGCGGCAGCATCCGGTCATTGGAGAAAAAATCTGCGCGCCGCTGAAGTCTCTTCGCCGCATCCTGCCGGTGATACGGCACCATCATGAGCGAATGGACGGAAGCGGTTATCCCGATGGGCTTCGCGGGGAGAAAATCCCTTTGAAGGCGCAAATTCTGCAGATCGCGGACATCTACGACGCGTTGGTCACCGAGCGCCCCTATCGTGGCGCTCTCTCTTCCGAAGAGGCCCTGCAGATTCTTCGCAGGGAGGTCATGAACGGCTGGCTCAACGCTTCCTTGGTAAGCAAGTTCTCGAAGATTTGCCACACCGGCGACACCTTCCTCATCAGGGGCAAATCGATGCTGGCCTCCTATTACGCGTAGAGGCCCACGACGTTTACCGGTTCCGTCGGCGAATAGGAAACGGGCTCAGGCGCGGTCCTACCTTTTGCGCAACAGCCGGCCCTTCGGCCAGCGCACTACGGCGTCAACTAAGGTAAAATTCATTGCGGATACCGGGTAATGGACGTACTTGTCTATTAAGACGCCGGCCGACCGCGGGGAACTCCAGACTTAGAACTTAACCTTTGCTGAAGATACTGAGTTTTAATAAGCGTTCTCTCAGGTCCGCGGGCTCAATTTCCGGAGAACAACTTGGCAAGTGCTCCCAATCCGATGAACCGGCGCCGAAGCGAACGCGTAATGCTGCAAGTGAAGGTCCTGGTGATCGCGGAGGATGACGCGCGCAAGCCAATGCGCGAAGAAGCCACCACGATGGTGGTGAATGCGCACGGCGGCCTGCTTAAAATGAAACTGGGGATTCACCAGGGCCAATCGTTCGTGTTGGTGAATCGGAAGACCGCGGTACAGCAAGGCTGCCGGGTGGTGCGGGTGGATGATGCGGCGCAGGATCATTTTTCAGTGGCCTTCGAGTTTAATCAGCCGAATCCCAAGTTCTGGCCCATCGTTTTCCCGCCGCCGGATTGGGATGCGCCCCCCGCTTGATTTTGCGCTTGCAAGAGAGTTAGGACGACGTTGGTTCTCCTGCTCTACGGCCGCATTACACAACTCTTTCCTGGTGCAACTCTTCAAAGAATTCGGGGTTTAACACAGGGAGGGATGGTGTCCGCTAGGGAGGACGCTCTCATGGCCCATTGGATGGAAGGCAAAACAAAGTCGCCGCTTCTGGCGGCTTTGATTCTAGGTTGCGGGATGATGCTCGCCGGATGCGACGATCACATTTCGGTGATTCGCGATCCCGACATTCCCGTGCCGAAAGGGAGCACCTGGGCTTGGCGGCCCGTTGCGGCCTCGAGGGAGGCCGACCGGCGCCCCGTAGTATCTCGCGACGTCATTTCGCGGGGCGAAACCATCGTGCGTGATCCCGGCGCCAACAATGACATTGTTCGCCAACGCATCCGGACAGCCATCGAACAGACGCTCTCCTCCAAGGGATTGCGGCAGGTGAGCGACCCGCAAGCCGCGGATTTCCTGGTGGATTATCACCTTGCCGTGCGGCGGCACGACGTCACGGTGCAACGCGTCTATCCGGGCGGGTATCCAGGACTCGTTTGTGGGCCGTACGGTTGCTGGGAAGGATGGGGCTGGGGTCCGGCAGCGGTCGGCTACGAGAACATCCGCTTCCGGGAAGGGACGATTGTCTTTGACTTCGTGAAGCACTCGACAAATCGGCTGGCGTACCGCGCAATTGGGCAAAAACCGGTGCATCGTGACACGTTTAATCAGGGCGAGATTTCAGAGTTCGTCCACCACATGCTCGGGAAGTTGAAAACCAACGGGTAGCGGTCCGCCAGCTCTTCCGAAGCAGGCGCAGGGGCAGAGGGACAAAGAGGTTGATTTGAGCGATCTCTTTTGCCCTCCGAGCGCGCACCGTTTTCCACCTAGAATTTTCTATCAGGTCAGATACTATTGCGCACGATGCGTGTGCGCGCAGCCATCTCCAACAAGCTTCGCTGCTGGTCTTTTTACGTTTTCGGCTGTTATCGCGGCACGGGCGGGAGGTTGAAGTACATCGCGGAGGACTGGAGCGAGGTGCGACTGGAATTGCCGCTTTCCTGGCGTACGCGCAATTATGTCGGCACGATTTTTGGTGGCAGCATGTACTCCGCGGTCGATCCCATTTACATGCTGATGTTGATTCACCGGCTGGGACCGGAATACATCGTCTGGGATAAGGCGGCCACAATCCAATTCAAGAAGCCGGGCCGCGCAACTCTGCATGCCCGTTTCAGGATTCTCAACGATGAGTTGGCGGCAATTCGCGCTTCACTTTCATCCCAACGCTCTGTGGACCGCACTTACACCGTCGATCTGATGGATGGCTCAGGAACAGTTTGTGCCACCGTGGAAAAGATCATCTACATCCGGCGGCGCGTCCAGCAGGCCCGCGAGAGTTAAGGCAACAGGCCGAAAACGGCGACGCTGTTCGGTGTGCCGACGTAGACTTTTCCATTGGCGACCATGGGCGTAATAAATTTGTTGCCGCTGAAGTGGTCCCGGCTGTTGGCGGCCTGGTTGGAGTCGTAGAGTGCCTTGGTGAGATCGGTGGCGTCGAAGGCAAAAAGAATGGCCCCGCTATTTTCTATGGCCCAGACGATGCCGTTGGTCGCGCCGTTGGCGGAAACACTCGGGGTCGTCCCGGGATAACCGAAATTGTGCGTGGATTGTGATGAGGGAGTGAGCGCGACTTTTGCTGCGGTCACTGGAAATGCTTTGAGGGCGTCGCCCACCGCGCCGAAGTAAACTGTGCCATTGAAATACGCGGGCATGGAAAAGACCTGCCCGCCGAGCTGGCCCGAAATTTCCTGATAGATCTGATCCGTGTTCGCGTTGAACTTGCCCATGTTGTCGCGGTCCGCGACGTAAATGATGGCGTCCTTGCCGGCGCCCACGGAGAGGTGCTTCGTGACGCCACCAGCGTCTTGAACGTCCGGCAGGAGAATCGCCCCGCCGGAGCCGAGGTCCAGATCGGCGCTCGATTCAGCAACGGTATTGTGCGGGGTAAAATAATCCACTAGTTTGAGTCCCGTACCTGTGGAAATCTTCACAAAACAATTTCCGCAATCTGCGTTGGATGGGAACCCCTGAGCGTTCAGCGTGGTCTCAAACGTGCCGTTGCCTTCCAGTAAAAAGATATTCCCTGTTGCATCGGCGGCGGGTGCCGTGCCCGACATCCAGATGCCGCCGTCGCTTCCATTGGGCACGAGATTCAGGACACTCGTTTGCGCCAGCGTGTCTGCGCTGAAGGCCATGACCCACGAGGTATAAGGACGAATGTCGCAGTGAGAAGACCAAGTGGTGTAAATCGTCCCGTTAGTCTGCAGCAGGCCTGGTCTTTCTTTGTATTGCTTTGGGTCGAAGACCACGTTTCCGCCGGAGCTGTTGTCGCCGGTGCCGGGATACGCTGCGGTGATGGCCTTCGGCCCGGCGAAGAGTTCCGCCCCCGTGGACAAATCGAGTGCATGGAGACGCTGGAAATAGGTCCCACCGGCGGTTTTCGACATGGCAACAACGTAGATAGCGTTGCGCGAGCGGTCGATGACAGGCGTGGCGGTGATGCCGATCTCCGGTGAGACCTGGCCGCAACCGCGATTGTCGCTGGTGATTTCGCCAGCGCCGAGCGTCGACGTCTTCCACAAGAAAGCGGATGTCGTACCGTTGATGGAGTCCGCGTCGAAGGCGTAGACGGAACCGTGTTCCGTGGCCACGTAGAGAACATTCTTCTTCTGCCCGCCGATGGTCACCTGGGAGAGATAGAGAGGTTGGGCATCCACCTTGCCATCAACCATGAACTCGCCCTTCTTTCCAAACATGGTGGAGTTCACGTTCAACGGAGTCAGTACCGTTTCATTCAGGTTCTGGCCGGAGCGCATGTTGTCGTAGTGATAGGTGATGACGTCCACAGTCGAGGCCACCTGGCCTGCGCTGACGGTCAGCGTGGCCGGCATGCTGGTCACGCTTCCCCCGGAGTTGCTCACGACAACACGAAATTGCTCGCCCGAGTCCGATGTGGTGGTCACTGGAATGGTGTAGCTCGCGCCCGTGGCTCCGGAGATGTCAGCGCCGTTTTTCTGCCATTGATAAGCGAGTGGCGCGGTGCCGGCCGCGGTGACGCTGAAGGTGGCGGTCTGGCCCGCGGTCACGGTTTGATTGACGGGCTGCGCGATGATGTAGGGGGCGCCGGTCCCATTGACGGAACCAGGGTTGGAGTAGCCGCCACAACCAGCGAGCCAGAACGCAACAAGAAGGCCTGTAAGTGGAAGTTGTAGAAAAATTCGGCGCATGAACAGTGTCCTCCACGTCGAATTCAGGGGCGCACTCAGAGGGGGGCGAAGTTTCGGGAGCCACTATTACTTTACAGAAATCGTCCGCTACCCTTCCATAAGAAATTTATAGAGATGTTTCCAACGCGCTTAAGTGTGGTTCGTGCGCAGAAGTGCAGTTCTGGGCCTTCGCATCGCGGGGGTGGAGAATGCTCTCGCCTGTTGCCTTGCTTCACTGGTTTCTTCCTTCTATTCTCATGGTCCTGATGTTGCTCAAGGACCACGTTGCGCTGGTAACAGGATCGGGCCGCGGGATCGGTCGCGCTATCGCGCTACTCTTCGCCAAAGAAGGCGCCGCTGTGTTCTTAACGGCGCGAACGGAAAGGGAGCTCTCCTCGACGACGGCGGAAATATCCAGCACTGGCAGCCGCGCCGGATATGTCACGGCGGATCTGTCGCGGGAAGGGGATTGCACGCGCGTTGTCAATGCCGCCCGAGAAAAGTTTGGAAAAATCGACATCCTCGTGAACAATGCGGGACATTACGGCCCGGTGGTCCCTGTGGAAGAGTATCCACTCGCGGAATTCGACTGCGTGATCGCGGTGCACCTGCGCGCCGCATTTCTTCTTTCCAAGCTGGTGCTGCCGGAGATGTATGCCCGGGGCTCCGGAGTGATCCTCAATATGTCCAGTCTCTCTGCGAAGGCCGCCTACTCATGGGGCTCCGCCTATGCCGCGGCGAAGGCGGGCATGCTGGGTCTCACCCGCGTGACCGCCGCGGAGGGCGCGCGCAAAGGCGTGCGCGTGAATGCCATCTGCCCCGGACCGGTGACCGAAACACAAATGTCCAAGGATCTCGGCAAGGTTCTCGCGAAGAAAATGGGAGTGAGCCCCGAGAAGCAATTAGCGGGCTTCCTGAACGGACTGTTGCAGGGCCGCGCGCAGACGGCGGAAGAGATTGCGCGTGCAGCCCTGTTCCTGTGCTCAGACCAGTCCAGCGCGATCACCGGGCAATCGATCAACGTGGATGGTGGCGTCGCTTTTTACTGAGAGTTTTTCTAAGCTGATGCTGGCCGGATCAGTGCATTTCGTTCTTGTAAACGGCGGCGCCTTTCATCACGAACGCATTCTCGAGCGGCTTGTCGCTCTTTCCATCACGGGCTTCTCAAACATAACGGAAAAACACTCTACGAAGGGAGCTCCGAACCCGGCGCCAAAGACGATCGCGAAATTATTCCTGGCACCGACGTTGATCCCCTAACTCATTAAGAGGCGATTGTTCAGCGAAGCCTGCCCTTGCCCCAATTCGTCGCTGCCGGCAATTCCGAAGCTTGTTTCACGAGGCTCGTTACCGCCGATGAGCATGTTGCGGCTGCAAGAGCAAATCCATCCTCCGTCGAAAAGAAGAAAGGCCAACCGTTCTAAGAGAACGGTAGGCCTTTTCTGCTTGCTCTTGCCGCAGTGCCCAAGTCATTCCCGGTAAGACGGGATTGACCGCCTCTGCGTGTGCTCTGGCCGAAGCCAGAAAGTCGTCCAATTAGCGGGCTGCCGCGGAACCCGGCCGACGAAACGGCCGTCGCGCCATGTCCTCGATTACGTCTATGCCTTGCCGGGCGGCAACCATCGCTGGGTGCCTGCTGTCTGCCGCGCGCTCAACTGCCGTTGCCCACGTGCGGTGCAGCATGTACAAGCTTCCCATCGCCAAAGCGACAGCCGCAAACCCCATTGCGAAGAGTGCAAACGCGGCAAGAAGCTCTCGCACGAAATACACTTGGAGCGCAGCTACCACCCCCAGGAACCACCACATCCACTTCCGGCTCTTGTCCTTGTTTTTCATCTTTCCTCTACCCAAACCCCGTTAGCTACAACGCTTCCAGTTCAACTGCGCTGCTCTTGTTTAGCAACTCACCCCGAACTTTGGATGCGCGGCCCTGGTCGAAAGGTCCAGTCCAGCCCGCCGCACCTGTCCCATTTGACACTCCGCGGACCCCAAAAGCGATGGTACACAAGATACATTTTTAAGTCCAAACGTTTTTCCTAGTACCGGTCTTTTCCACCTCAAAACATCCTAACCAGCGGAAAACACTAGCTTTAGTCGCTGTGCGACTTTCGCCATGATTTTCGCCTCGTTTTCCCTGTACTCGCTGTGGAAAACCTGTACCTCCGTACAGGGGTTTTCCCGCCTCCATTGGTAGTGATTCCCCGCGCAAGTTCGTTTCATTCCCTGGGGTTTCCGCGAGCGGTGAGCCCCGTAGCTCCCTGGCGGCCCCTTCCGCCCCGCCCACCGGCGTAAGAACATACAGAACAAGGCTCTGCATAACATTGCACCACCTGTTTGCACCCAGCCATCTTGATACCTCGGCGAATCTGACGACCAGCAAGGAGCCGCCGTACCGGGTTAATCGTTGTTCCGACTTCCCAACTATGTTCTAATTCCCCCTTCGCGTTCTCATAACCACGATGGAACTCCTCGCCGTCATCGCGGGACTTTTGGTAATCGTCACACCCATCCTCGCGATTTCCGCCTTTGTCCGCGTCCAGCATCTGACGGATCAGCTGCGGACCTTTCCCCTCAAAGACCTCGTAGCCCGGTTGTACGCCCTCGAACAGCGTCTGGCCGCGCTCGAAAAGGTCCTCGCCTCCCCGGGCTCTGCCGCAGCGGCGCCCCGGCCCGCGCCCGAAGCGCCGCCAGTTTCCCCGCCCCTGCCAGTCGCGTCAGCGCCACTTCCCATCCCCGCGGCCCCTTCTAAAACCACCCCGGTAGCGCCCCCGCTGAAGCCCCGCGAACTCCCCTCTCCGCCTGCCCAGATCAACGTTTTCGCCGCGCCTCCGCTTCACAGCTCTCAATCCAAGACAACTTCCGCCTTGGACCTGGAAACGCTCATCGGCGGCCGATGGATGAACCGCATCGGCATCGTCGCTATCATCGGCGCGGTAGCCTTTTTCCTGAAATATGCCTTTGACAATAATTGGATCGGTCCGAGCGGGCGGGTAGCCATCGGCATTCTCCTTGGCGCTTCCATGCTGCCGTGGAGCCATTGGCTGCTGCGCCGTGGCTATTCCTATTTTTCCGAAGGCATCGCCGGCCTCGGCGCCGCCGTCCTCTATCTCTCCATTTGGGCGGGATGCCAGTACTACACGCTGTTCACTCGTGATGTCGGCTTTTACGCGATGATCGTCATTACCGCGGTCATGGCCGCCGTGGCGCTTGGCCGCAATTCCCAGCGCATCGCTCTGCTCTCCGTCTTCGGCGGATTTCTTACCCCGCTGCTGGTCAGCACCGGCAAAGACGAGCAAGTTGTCCTCTTCACCTACCTTCTGATCCTCGGCGCGGGTCTGCTGGTCATTGACGCCCGCCGCGACTGGCGCGCTCTCTCTCCGATCTCCTTTCTTCTCACCCAGTTCTATTTCTGGGGCTGGTATTCGGAGTTCTATCGCCAGCCGAAGCTCGAGCGTACTCTGGTTTTCGCCACGCTCTTTTTTCTTCTGTACGCCGCGCTGCCGGTCATTCGCGCCGCAAAATATGCGCGCCTCCACGAAGTCGATCTCCTGGTCGCCCTGGCGAATTCCTTTGCCTATCTCGGCGCACTCTATCTGCTGCTCTGGCCGAAGGATCGCTGGCCTCTGACGCTCCTGGCCCTCGCGCTCTCCGCAGTTCACGTCATGGTCGCGCGCCTCATTCCGCCGCCCAAATCCGGCGAATCGCCGGTAACCCGTTTCCTTTTCGCCGGCCTCGCGCTCACCTTCGCCACGCTGGCCATCCCCATTCGCCTCGACGGCAAATGGATCACCCTGGCCTTCGCTGTCGAAGGCGCCATCCTCGTCTGGACCGGCCTGCGTTCCGCCACCGCCTTAATGCGCGGGGCGGGCTATTTTCTCCTCGCCATCTCCGCCTTTCGTCTCCTCTTTTTCCCGCTGCCCGCACCGCGATTTCTTTTCAACGAACGCTTCATTACTTACGGCGTACTGATTGCCTGTTTCGCTGCGGTGCTCTACGCCGCTGGCGAATATGCCTCCACGATCAACAAAGACGAACTCATTTTGTTCGCCGGCATCGCCGTGGCCATCAACGTTTACGCGCTCATCGCTCTCTCTCTCGAACTCTGGGACCATTTCGGCGCTCACGCCGGTCTGGGCATCGACTCCGGCCTCGCCCAGCATCTCTCCCTGTCGCTGCTGTGGACCGCTTACGCCACCGCCCTCATCCTTCTCGGGGTGAAGCGCGACTCCGCGCTCCTTCGCTGGCAAGCCCTGGTTCTCTTCGGCTTGGTCGTCGTGAAAGTCTTTATCTATGACAGCTCCTATCTCGAGCGCTTCTACCGCATCGTTTCGTTCTTCATTCTCGGCTTGGTGCTCCTGGTCGTCTCCTTCCTCTACCAGCGCAAAGTCGCCCGCGAGCGGTCTCCTTCATGATGCGACGGCCCGCGTCTCTTCTGTTTTTGCTCGCGGCCCTCGCCGTCTCCGTTCTCGCCGCCGATCTGCCCTCCGCCTGGCGCTCCTGGCGTTATTCTCGCGCCATCGAACCGCCGCGCTCGGACGTCCTCAATTACGTAACCATTAATCGTGAAATCTTCGCCCACTCGGAAAATCATCTCGCTGATCTCCGCGTCATAGACGACCTCGGCAACGAGCAGCCCTACGAATTGCGCTCGCGCCTCACTTCCCCGCCCCAGCAAATCGCGCTGCCCGCACGCTCCGTGAAAACAGTTTCGTCCCCGGCCAATTCACCCAAGTCGTCGTCGATCTTGGCGAACATGCCAGTTTTCACAACAGCCTGCGTGTGCAAACCGCGGAGTCCGATTTCATCAACTGGGTCGAGGTGGCCGCCAGCGACGACGCCCGCCTTTGGCGCATCGTCAAGCCCCGCGCCCCCATCTCCCGCTTCTTCAGGGAAAATCTCGAAGGCAGCCAGACCATCCGCTATTCGGAAAACAACGCCCGCTACCTGCGCCTGCGTATCCAGGAAACCGCGCGCCAATTCCCGGTCACCAGCGTTGATGTTTATTCCTCTCCCGGAGTCGAGAAAGAACTTCTCCCCGCCGGTGGCGTTCCTTTGATGGCCATGCTCCTTCCCGATTCCGCCGGCCCGCCTTCGCAAACCCAATGGACTGTCGATCTCGGCAGCTCCACGATTCCCGTCGCCGAAGTGCACTTCGGAACCACTCAGCCCGAGTTTTATCGCGCCGTGCGCATCCTCACGAGCGTGGATGCAAAGGAATGGCAGTCTGCTGGCGGAGGAGAGATTTACCGCTATTCCGTTGGAGGGAAAATCGAGGAGTCTCTTCTCGTGCGCTGCTATGAAATCTGGGGCGCCCGCTACTGGCGCGTGGAAGTTCTGAACGGCAACGACGCACCTCTCACCGCCGTCCGCCTGTCACTCGCGCTGGCCTCGCGCTTCGTGCTCTTCAAGCCCAAGCCGCAGCGCGCCTACCGCCTGATCTATGGGAACGCCCGCGCCACCGCGCCGCAATATGACCTCGCAAGGACTCTGCGGGTCCAGCCGAATGAGGAGATGCAGCACCCCAGCTTGGGCGTCGAAGAGCCAACCTCGAATTTCGCCGATCCTCGCCCTTTCACCGAGCGCCATCCCAATCTGCTCTGGTTCGCCGTCGGCATCGCTGTCGTTCTTCTCGGCTACGCTGCCCTCCGCGCGCTGCGTTCCCCGGATTCCCCCGCGCAACCTTAGAACTTGGCATTGGTTGCCGCGCAGGGACGCAGCTCTATCATCAACGCAAGCGAAGGAGCGCCGCGTCCCTGGCACCGCCCGACGTTCTCTTGGGCTCCTTTTACTTTGCAGCCTGAATTCCTCACGTAATTCCTTCACTCATCTTCAAGAAGCCTGCGCTAGGCTTTCTTCAACTTACGCGCGATCCACACCAGAATGACCGCGCCGACAAATGCAACGATGATCGATCCGATCAATCCGTGCGCGCCCAGCCCAAGCAAACCGAAAACCCAGCCGCCGACAACGCGTCCCAGCATGCCCAGCACGATGTCGGTGGCCACTCCGTATCCGCCACCTTTCATAACCTGGCCCGCAAGCCAGCCTGCGATGAGTCCAACAAAGATCCATGTCAGTAATCCCATGAGTGCCGCCTCCCCATTTCCGTTTGCTGCGCGAGCGTGTAGCGCTGGTGCCGTTTCCATTTAGAACGCGCCCCGCCGGGCTGTCAACCGCCACCCTGCAAAGTCACGGAACCACTTCAAGCTTTCCGGCATCCGACGGGCGTTTCCGGCGCACGTCATGTATACTTTCTCTTCCAAGCGAGTGGGCAAATTGGGCTTAGTTCCCATTGCGGCATCCGGGATGGCGGCTGCTTTCGATGCCCGGCGTGATCTCATGTCCACCAGTCATGTGCCTCGGAGTCGCTTAGTGTGACGCCCTCGGGGCGTTCGTCGCCTACAACTAATTCATCAGGATATGAGGAGATGGAATGATTTCGCGGACTCGTATATTCCTCGTGCCGCTGCTCGCGCTTGCCCTGCTCGGCGCGGCGTGCTCCAAGTCTCCGGCGCAAGTTGTTGCGCGTCCCACCATCGTCTTTATGACCGACTTTGGCACGGCTAATGACGCAGCAGCCATTTGCAGGGCGGTGATCGTTGGCATCGCGCCGGAAGCCCGCGTCATGGACATCACCCATCAGGTGACACCCTACTCCATCGAAGAAGGTTCGCGATTCCTGGCCGGTGTGACCCCTTACTATCCTCCCGCCACGATTTTCCTGGTCGTCGTCGATCCCGGCGTCGGCACTTCGCGCAAAGCCATCATCGTAAAATCCAAAAAGGGCCAGTATTTCGTTCTTCCGGACAACGGACTCATCACTCCGGTGATCGACCGCGACGGGCTTGATTCCGCGCGCGAGATCACCAATTCCAACTGGATGATCCAGTCGGCCATCTCTTCCACTTTTCACGGCCGCGACATTTTCGCTCCCGCCGCCGCCCATCTTGCCGACGGATGGGATTTCAATCTGGTCGGTCCCGTCGTTCCGCAACTCGTTCGTCTGACTCCGAAAACTTCTGTAACCACCGAAAAAGGCATCGACGGCGACATCATTGCTCTCGACGATCCCTATGGCTCGCTCGTTACCGATATTCCTGGGGATGACTTCAAACAGCTCGGTTACAACACTGGCGACAAGATTATGCTCGAGATCAACAGGAAACCCGTGACCCTGCCCTACGTCAAGACCTTCATGGACGTTCCTGTCGGCGATCCGCTGCTCTATATCGACTCGCGCGGACGCGTTGGCATCGCCCTCAGCCAGGGCAATTACTCGAGAAAATTCAGCATCACGCCTCCCGGCACCATCTCCATCCCCCGCAAAGGCGCCCCCATCAAAGGAAAGTAAGAGGCTCGCCAGCCCGATCACCGCGGAGGGCTCTTCGTGGTACACCCACTCTTGGCTGAGCTCTTCATCGGATCACTGGCCCCAGATCACGTTTCGATCGTTTGCTTTTTCCCTTCACTCGCCCAACAATAAACACTGAATCTCGACCTGCGAGGCCATCATGCCTGAAGCCGTTATCGTTTCCGCCGTCCGCACTCCCGTGGGCCGCGCCTACAAAGGCTCGCTGCGCGCCACGCGCCCCGACGATCTTGCTGCTCTGGCCATTAAGGAAGCGCTCGCGCGCGTTCCAGGCCTCGACGCCAAAGAAGTTGACGACGTGATTCTCGGCTGCGCCATGCCTGAAGGCGAACAGGGCATGAACGTCGCGCGCATCGCTTCGCTCCGCGCAGGCCTACCGGTGGAGACTTCGGCCATGACCATCAACCGCTTCTGTTCGTCGGGCTTGCAAGCCATCGCGCTCGCCGCTGAGCGCATCCGATCCGGCTCCGCCGAAGTTATCGTCGCGGGCGGCACGGAGTCCATGTCCATGGTGCCCATGGGCGGAAATAAGATCTCGCCGAATCCCTGGCTCGTCGATCACTACCCTGACGCCTACATCAGCATGGGCCTGGGCACGGAAAATATCGCGCACAAATTCGGCATCACGCGCGAACAAGCCGATCAGTTTTCCGTTGAATCGCACACGAAAGCTCTCGCCGCCATCGCTGCCGGCAAATTCAAAGACGAGACGATTCCCGTAGAAGTGAAGGTCACTTCGGTTCCCAATGGCAACGGGTCGTCGTCACCAGCGGTGACCACGGAGCGGTCAACAAAACAAAAATCCGCGCCCAAGCCGGCCACGCAAATTTTTGTCTTCGCAACCGATGAAGGTCCGCGGGCGGACACTTCTCTCGACGCGCTGGCCAAGCTCAAGCCCGCGTTTCATGTGAAGGGTACGGTCACCGCGGGAAACAGCTCGCAGATGAGCGATGGCGCCGCCGCGACGGTGGTGATGTCGGACGCACGCGCCAAATCCCTGGGCTTGAAACCCCTCGCGCGTTTTGTCGCCTATGCCACCGCCGGCGTTCTCCCCGAAGAATTCGGCATCGGCCCGGTCGCCGCGATTCCAAAAGTCCTCAAACTCGCCGGCCTCTCTCTCAGCGACATCGCCGTCATCGAACTCAACGAAGCGTTCGCCGCTCAATCGCTCGCCGTCATCCGGCAGGCCGGCCTCGACCCTTCGCGCGTCAATCCCAACGGCGGCGCCATCGCGCTCGGCCATCCCCTCGGTTGCACCGGCGCAAAACTCACCGCTACCATCATCCGCGAATTGCAGCGCCGCAATGCGCGTTATGGCATGGTCACCATGTGCATCGGCGGCGGCATGGGCGCCGCCGGCATCCTCGAACGCCTCTGACTCTTGGTTTTGTAGGCGCCGGGCTTCCGCGCTTTTTGCGTCCCGGCGCTTTCTGCCGGGAAGCCCGGCCAGCTTCGTTCTTGTGGCGGCGAGTTTCGCGATATTTCGCCCTGGTTTTAATCGAGAATCTTGCCATCTTTCTTTGCTGCTCATTTGTTCCTCACGGGCATTCGGAGGTGGCCATGAGATTTGCGAAGATCGTGTTTCGGATCGCAGGCATTTGGGGTGTGCTGATCATCACACCGCTCTACTTCATGTTCGATCTCATCGGGCGGAAAGATCCCCCGCCGATCACTCATCCGGGATTCTTTTACGGATTCGTGGGCGTCGCTCTGGCGTGGCAGATTGCGTTTTTCTGCATAGCGACGGACCCGCCACGCTATCGACTGCTTATGATTCCTTCGGTGCTTGAAAAAGTTAGTTACGGAGCGGCAGTGGTCACTCTGGTTTTGCAAGGGCGCATGCACGGGTCGGACCTGGTCTTTGCAAGCACGGATTTGCTGCTGGGCGTTCTTTTTGTCATCGCCTACTTCAAGACACCGTCCCGCGCTGTCTAATTTCGACTGCACCATTTTTTCTTTTGAGCGCTGGTCTTGGTCCATGGACGGAACGACAGCGGCTGTTGCAGGGCGGAATCGGACGTGGGCGGGATACGGAACTCCGTGCTTTCCGGCTGCAAGACTCGGCTACAATGCTGCGCGGAGGAGCCATGTCCAAATCGCGCAGGCAGTTCTTGACGGAGGGTTCGCTCGGTCTGATTGGTGCGGCCGTTGCTCCAAGGATTCGACTGGCGGAGCACTCGGAGAAATACACCCAGGAGCCGACGCCGCCACCAGGGGCGCCGCCAGCGTTTGGCACGGGGCCTGCCGTCGGACCCGAAGTGTCGCCGATGACCTTCGCCGAAGCGGAAAAACTCGTGCAGGTGGAGCTGACCAGCGCGGAGCGCAACGTCGCGGCGGAAAGCTGGCGGGTGAACCTGGCCTCGGTCTACGAGCGGCGCACCGGCCCGCACAAGCTGGCACTCGAACCGACGGTCGCCCCGTGGTCGCGCTACAACTCCGTTCTGCCGGGCGAGCACGCGGGCCCGCAGCGCGATCAATTCATTCGCAGCAGGACTGATCCAGGGCCCTTGCCCGCCAATGATGCGGACATCGCCTTCGCTCCGGTAACGCAGCTTTCGCGCTGGATCGAGCAGCGCAAGCTGACCTCCGAGCGGCTCACGCAAATTTATTTGAAGCGCATCGAGCAGTTCGATGCGAAGTTGCGCTGCGTGATCACGCTGACGCGCGAGCTGGCGCTGGCGCAAGCGAGGAAGGCCGACGAAGAAATCGCCGCGGGCAAGTACCGCGGGCCGCTGCACGGGATTCCGTGGGGCGGGAAGGATCTTCTGGATACGGCCGGAATTCCGACAACCTATGGCGCGGAACCTTACCGTAACCGTATTCCGAAGGAGGACGCGGCCGTGGTGAAACGGCTGCACGCTGCGGGCGCCGTGCTTGTCGCGAAGCTCAGCCTCGGCGCGCTGGCACTGAATGACATCTGGTTCGGGGGACAGACGATGAACCCTTGGCTGCTGGAGGAAGGAGCGTCCGGCTCCAGCGCCGGTCCGGGGGCGGCCACGGCGGCGGGACTCGTCGGCTTCGCGATTGGCAGCGAGACCGGCGGAAGCATCGTCAGCCCGAGCATGCGTTGCGGAATCACCGGACTGCGGCCCACGTATGGGCGCGTGCCGCGCACCGGCGCGATGACGCTCTGCTGGTCGCTTGACAAGCTCGGTCCCATGATCCGCACCGTCGAGGATGCGCTGCTGGTGCTGCAGGCCATCTCCGGGC